>Ga0070741_10000091_pt1 | contig 337283 bp, 330 predicted proteins | sample Coa_R1_4_FD_66440 | JGI IMG/M metagenome (GOLD analysis project Ga0070741, IMG submission 66440) | Surface soil microbial communities from Centralia Pennsylvania, which are recovering from an underground coalmine fire - Coalmine... | ecosystem: Environmental > Terrestrial > Soil >...
AGCGCAGCGACGACCGAGGAGGCGTAGCCTGAGCTACGCCGCACGAGGGAGGAGCGAGCACGCCGCTCGCAGCCGTCCCTTCGCCGCCGTAGCCGGAGCATTACTCGGACAGGCTCCTAGGAGGAGGGTCGCAGCAGGCGCGCCACGAAGAGCACGACCACGGGCGCGTAGAGCATGCAGCCGAGGAGCCCGAGGAGGCGCTCGCCGATCCAGAAGGTGAGCGCCAGGTTGAACCCGAGGATGCCGAGATAGAGGAGCGGCTCGAGGAGCCCCGCCCAGCGCAGGCGCGGGGCGCCGGGCCGCGGCCACGCGACCCGGCGGTCGAGCGCCTGGAAGAGCCCGATGGTCACCGCCGCGACCAGGTACCAGCCCGCATAGTTGCTGAGCGGCACGCCGAAGTGGATGCCGCCGCCCGGATAGTAGTAGAGCCGCCCGAGGAACCAGCGATCGCCGCGCAGCGTGAGCGGGTCGATCACCCAGTCGAGCATCATCGTGAAAAACGCCCCGGTGAGCAGCACCCGCCATGATCCACGCACCTCGGGCGTGTCGGCGACGCGGAGCTCCCCGGGCCCGATCACGAGCGGCGCATAGAGCAGCACGGCGAGCGCCCAGCCGAGGTAGCAGAGAAAGCTGAACGAGAGCGAGTCGAAGAACGGCACCCCACCGAGCCAGAGCTCGCGATCGCGGGTCGTATCGAGATAAACGTAGCGGCCGAAGGGAAATCCCGTGTGCGTCGAGCTCCGCTCGGCGACGTAGGCGACCGCCCACGCGATGGCAGTAAACGCCGCGGTCCGCCGCCAGCCGAGGCGTCCGACGGCGGCGACGAGATACACGGCGAGGAACACGAAGACGTAGGGCCGGAGCACGACCGTGCCCGCGAGCAGCCGGAGCACGGCGATCACGGCGCGCCGCGGCCCCCGCGGCTCACTCGCGCGCGTCCTCCTCGAAGTTCGTCACCCGCCACCCCTCGGCCCCGCGGCGCACCGTAAGCAGCCAGCGCCGCTCGAACGATTCGCTGCCCGGCGGCGACACCGTCCCGCGGTAGGCGAACTGCACGACGTCGGCCCCGGCGGGGTGCTCGTCGAGGAGCGCGTAGCGGACGGCGGGCTTCTCGGTGCTCGCGTCGATCGCCTGGCCGGCCGTGAGGGCGATGCCCCGCTCGACCTTGTCGCGGGCGAGGCCGGCGGTGTACGGGAGCGCGCCCCGCAGGTCGATCATCACGTAGTAGGCATCGAGGAAGCGCTCGGCCGTCCCGCGCGCCGTCGAGGGGTCGGGGCGGCAGCCCGCGAGGAGGACGCCGGCGAGGACGAGCAGGAGCGCGCGCACGTTCATCCTCGTCACCTTGTCCCGTCCGGACTGCGTTGATAGCATCGCGTGCGTATGGCGACAAACGCGCCCGCCGGAGCGGCGGCGCTCGCCGCGTGGGCGGTGCACCTCGAGAGCGAGCGGCACGCCTCGCCGCACACGCTGCGCGCGTACCTGGCCGACGTGCGCGAGCTCCTGGCGGTCGCGGGGGGCGACCCGCGCGCGGTGCGCGCGGAGACGATCCGTCACTGGCTGCGAACCCTCGACGGCCGCCTTGCGCGCACGTCGATCGCGCGCAAGCTCGCCGCCGTGCGCGCGTTCTTCCGCTTCCTCGTGCGCACCGGGCACCTCGCAGCCGACCCGGCCGCGGGCGTGGGGACGCCGAAAACACGCCGGCGGCTTCCCGCGCATCTCACGCTCGACGAGATCGACCGGCTGCTCGCCGCCCCGCCCGCCGCGGGCTTAGCCGGGCTCCGCGACCGGGCGATCCTCGAGGTGCTCTATTCCTCGGGGCTGCGCGTGAGCGAGCTCGTCGGGCTCGACTGGAGCGATGTCGACCGCGACGCGGGGCTCCTGCGCGTGCTCGGCAAGGGGCGCAAGGAGCGCGTCGTGCCGATCGGGCGCCCGGCGCTGCGCGCCCTCGACGCGTACGCGGCGGCGGCCGCCGCGGCTGGGCGGCCCGTCGCGCCCGGCGCCGTCTTCCGCAATCTCCGCGGCGGGCGGCTCACCGCGCGCAGCGTCGCCCGCCTCATCGAGCGCTACGTGGCCGAGAGCGCGATCGTCACCCGGGCGACGCCGCACGCGCTCCGCCACACCTTCGCCACCCATCTCCTCGGGGCCGGCGCCGATCTCCGCGCCATCCAGGAGCTGCTCGGGCATGCGAGCCTCTCGACGACCCAGCGCTACACCCACGTCGACCTCCGGCAGCTCACCGACGCCTATGACCGGGCGCACCCGCGCGCTTGAGCTGCACGGCACCACCGTGCTCTCCGTCCGCCACGGCGGCCGCGTCGTGATCGGCGGCGACGGGCAGGTGTCCCTCGGGCCGACGATCCTCAAGCACAACGCGCGCAAGATCCGCCGCCTCTACCAGGGGCGGGTGCTCGCGGGCTTCGCCGGCGCCGGCGCCGACGCGCTCACGCTCTTCGAGCGCTTCGAGACCAAGCTCGAGCAGGTGGGCGGCAATCTCCGCCGCGCGGCCGTCGAGCTCAGCAAGGACTGGCGCACCGATCGCCTGCTGCGGCGGCTCGAAGCGCTGCTCATCGTGGCCGACGCCGAGTCCTCGCTGGTCGTCTCCGGCACCGGCGACGTGGTCGAGCCCGAGGACGGGGTGTGCGCGATCGGCTCGGGCGGCAACTTCGCGCTCGCCGCGGCGCGGGCGCTCGTGCGCCACTCGACGCTCTCGCCGCGCGAGATCGTCGAGGAGGCGCTGCGCACGGCGGCCGAGATCTGCGTCTACACGAACGACCGGCTCGTGATCGAGGAGCTCGACGGAGCCTAAGGCGCGATGGCCACGCTCACCCCGCGCGAGATCGTCGCCGAGCTGGATCGCTACATCGTCGGCCAGCACGCCGCCAAGCGGGCGGTAGCCATCGCGCTGCGCAACCGCTGGCGGCGCCTGCACGTCCCCCCGCCGCTGCGGGACGAGATCGCGCCGAAGAACATCATCATGATCGGGCCGACCGGCGTGGGGAAAACCGAGATCTCCCGGCGGCTCGCCAAGCTCGCCCAGGCCCCGTTCATCAAGGTCGAGGCGTCGAAGTTCACCGAGGTGGGCTACGTCGGCCGCGACGTCGAGTCGATCATCCGCGACCTCACGGAGCTCGCCGTGAACCTCGTGCGCGACGAGGAGAAGGAGAAGGTGCGGGTGCGCGCGCACGAGCTCGCCGAGGAGCGCCTGCTCGACCTGCTGCTGCCGCCGCCGCGGGCCGAGCGGCGCATTCACGCCGTCGGCAGCGAACCGCCGCCGCCGCCCGCGGACCAGGCCGAGACGCGCGAGAAGCTCCGGCGGATGCTGCGCGCGGGGCGGCTCGACGACCGCACGGTCGAGCTCGAGGTGACGCGCGCGCACTTGCCGATGATCGAGGTCATGACCCCGCAGGGCATGGAGGAGATCGAGCACGGGCTGCGCGAGCTGCTCCAGAACCTGATGCCGAAGCAGACGAAGAAGACCAGGCTGCGCGTGCCCGAGGCGCTGGAGGCGCTCGCGCAGGAGGAGGCCGCCCGCCTGATCGACATGGAGGCGGCCACCCGCGAGGCCATCCGCCGCGTCGAGCAGTCGGGCATCGTCTTCATCGACGAGATCGACAAAATCGCGAGCCGCAGCGGCCAGACGGCCGGCCCCGACGTCTCGCGCGAGGGGGTGCAGCGCGATCTCCTGCCGATCGTCGAGGGCTCCACCGTCTCGACCAAGCACGGCCCGGTGCGCACCGACCACATCCTGTTCATCGCCTCGGGCGCCTTCCATGCCGTCAAGCCCTCGGACTTGATCCCCGAGTTCCAGGGGCGCTTCCCGATCCGGGTCGAGCTCGAGCCGCTCGGGCAGGCGGACTTCGTGCGCATCCTCACCGAGCCCGAGAACGCGCTCACCCGCCAGTACACGGCGCTGCTCGCCACCGAGCGCGTGGCGCTCTCCTTCACCGACGACGCGATCCGCGAGCTCGCCCGCATCGCCGCCGAGGTGAACCAGCGCACCGAGAACATCGGCGCCCGGCGGCTCCACACGGTGATGGAGCGGCTCCTCGATCAGATCTCCTTCGACGCCCCGGAGATGGGCGGGCAGGAGGTCCGCGTCGACGCCGCCTACGTGCGCGAGCGGCTCGAGGGCATCCTCGAGGACCAGGACCTCTCGCGCTTCATCCTCTGACCGGCCCGCGGGTTGTACCCCCCGGCGCTGCGAGGCATAAGGCGCTGGTGGACCCGGTCGACAAGGCCGACGTGCTGCTGGAAGCGCTGCCCTACATCCGGCGCTTCGCCGGCAAGGTGCTCGTCATCAAGTACGGCGGGCACGCGATGGAGCGCGAGGAGCTCAAGGACTCCTTCGCCCAGGACGTGGCCCTGCTCAAGTACGTCGGCATGCACCCCGTGATCGTCCACGGCGGCGGGCCGCAGATCGACGCCGCGGTGCGCGCCGCGGGGATCACGCCCCGCTTCGTCCGCGGCCTGCGCGTCACCGACGCGGCCACCATGGCGATCGTCGAGCAGGTGCTGGTCGGGCGGATCAACCCCGAGATCGTGGCGCTCTTGAACCGCCACGGCGGCCGGGCCGTGGGCCTCTCGGGCAAGGACGGCGAGCTCCTCGTCGCGCGCCCGCGCAGCGACGCGGCCGATCTCGGGCTCGTCGGCGAGGTCGTGGGCGTGAACCCGCGGGTGATCGAGGCGCTCGACCACTTCATCCCCGTGATCGCTCCCACCGCCGCCGGCGCCGACGGCCAGACCTACAACATCAACGCCGACGTGGTCGCCGGGAAGATCGCCGAGGCGCTGCGCGCCGAGAAGCTCATCCTGCTCACCGACGTCGAGGGCGTGCGCGGCCGCGACGGGGCGCTCCTCGACGTGCTGCCGGCCGACGTGGCGCACGAGCTCATCGCCGACGGCGTCATCGCCGGGGGCATGATCCCGAAGGTCGAGTGCTGCCTCGAGGCGCTGCGCGGCGGTGTGAAGCAGGCGCACGTCGTCGACGGCCGGGTGCGCCACGCCCTGCTCCTCGAGGTCCTGACGAACCGCGGCGTCGGCACCGAGATCGTCTCGGGCGCCCGGCGTCTGCGCCGGCGGCTCGCGCGCGCATGACCAACGCCGAGATCGTGGCGCTCACCGCCGCGCACGAGGTCGGCATCTACGCCCGGCTCCCGGTGGCCTTCGTGCGCGGCCGCGGGTGCGAGCTGTGGGACGCCGACGGCCGCCGCTACCTCGACCTCTTTGCGGGGGTGGCCGTGATGAGCCTCGGCCACGGCCATCCCGCGGTGGTGGAGGCGATCCGTCAGCAGGCCAGCGAGCTCCTGCACGTCTCGAACCACTACCACACGCGCCCGGGGGCCGAGCTGGCCGCGCTGCTCTGCCGGCTCTCGTTCGCCGAGCGCGTGTTCCTCTGCAACAGCGGCGCCGAGGCGAACGAGGCGGCGATGAAGCTCGCGCGGCGCTGGGGCGCGGCGCACGGCGGCCGGTTCGAGATCCTCGCCACCACCGGCTCCTTCCACGGCCGCACGTTCGCCACCCTCACGGCGACGGGGCAGGAGCGGTACCGCCACGGCTTCGAGCCGCTGCTCCCGGGCGTGCGGCTCGTGCCCTACGACGATCTGCCCGCGATGCGCGCGGCGGTGCGTGCGGAGACCGTCGCCGTCATGGTCGAGCCGATCCAGGGCGAGGGCGGCGTGACGACCCCGCGGCCCGATTACCTGCCGGGGCTCCGCCGCCTGTGCGACGAGCGCGGGCTGCTCTTGATCCTCGACGAGATCCAGACCGGCCTCGGGCGCACCGGGCGGCTCTTCGCGCACGAGGCGGCGGGCATCGTCCCCGACATCATGACGCTCGCCAAGGCGCTCGGCGGCGGGCTGCCGATCGGCGCGATGCTCACGAGCGCCCGCGTCGCCGAGGCGCTCTCCCCCGGCGCGCACGGCACCACCTTCGGCGGCAACCCGGTCGCCTGTGCGGCCGCCATCGCCGCCACCACCGCGCTCGCCCGCCCGGAGCTCCTCGAGCACGTGCAGGCGATGGGAGCGCATCTGCGCGCGGGCCTCGAGGCGCTCGGCCGCCACCGCGGGCGCATCCAGGCGGTGCGGGGGGCGGGGCTCCTCCTCGGGGCGGTGCTCGACGGCCCAGGGGCCCCCGTGGTGCGCCGCTGCCTCGAGCGGGGTCTCCTCGTCAACTGCACCGCGGAGCGGGTGCTGCGGCTCACGCCCCCGCTGGTGATCACCCGGGCCGAGCTGGACGAGGGGCTCGGGCTCCTCGAGCAGGCGCTGGTGGAGGCGGCGTGAAGCGCGATCTCCTGCACGTCGCCGACTTGACGGCCGCGGAGATCGAGACCCTCTTCGCGCTCGCCCGCCGCCTCAAGGCCGAGACCAAGGCGGGTCGCCCGCATCCGCTGCTCGCCGGGCGCACCCTCGCGATGATCTTCGAGAAGCCGAGCCTGCGCACGCGGGTCACCTTCGAGGTAGGCATGGTGCAGCTCGGCGGGGCGGCGATCCATCTCGCCCCCGGGGACATCGCGCTCGGCAAGCGGGAGTCGGCAGGCGACATCGCGCGCAACCTCGAGCGCTGGGTCGATCTCGTGATGGCGCGCACGTTCCTCCACCGCAGCGTGGTCGACCTGGCGGCGGGCGCGCGCGTCCCGGTGATCAACGGGCTCTCCGACCTCCACCACCCCTGCCAGGTGCTCGCCGACTGCTTCACGCTCCTCGAGCAGCGCGGCCAGCTCGCCGGGCTCCGCGTCGCGTTCATCGGCGACGGCAACAACATGGTGCACTCCTGGATGGAGGCGGCCGCGCGCCTCGGCTTCGACTTCGTGCTCGGCTGCCCGCCCGGCTACGAGCCCGATCCGGGGATCGTCGCGGCCTGCGGCCCGCGGGTGGGCGTCACCCACGACCCCGTCTCCGCCGTGCGCGGCGCGGACGTCGTGTACACCGACGTCTGGACGAGCATGGGCCAGGAGGCCGAGGCGGAGACCCGCCGGCGGATCTTCCAGCCCTACCAGGTGAACGAGGCCCTGCTCGCCTCCGCGCGGCCCGACGCGCTCGTGATGCACTGCCTGCCCGCGCATCGCGGCGAGGAGATCACCGACGCGGTGATCGACGGGCCGCGATCGATCGTCTTCGAGCAGGCCGAGAACCGGCTGCACGTGCAGAAAGCGATCATGGTCTGGCTGCTCGGTGCCGGCCGCGGGCTTCTCTAGACCGCCGGTTCAGCTCGGGGCGTCGAACTCGCCCACCACCGCGAGCCCGCCGCCCGCGAGCCGCAGCCGAAAGTGCACCTCCGCCGGGCAGTCCGGGCCGACCTGGGCGCGGAGCTGGATCACCGCCGCCGCGGCCCAGAAGTTCGGGAGCCAGAGCGGGATCAGCCCCGCCCCACCGCCGTCGTGCTCGATCCGGAGCCCCCGCGGCGTGGGGGTCACCCGCAGCCGCTCCCACGGGACGAAGAGCCCCCGGCCCTCCCGGAAAGCGATGCCGCCCGGGTGGAGCGTCACGGTGCGGCAGGCGCGCAGCGCCAGGGCGGCCGCGCGTTCGGCGCACGCGAGCGCGAGCAGCACGGCGAGCCCCGGCGGCCCCGCGACGAGGCCCGCCACCGCCGCCGGCACATACGCCCACCAGGCGAGCGCGCGCGTCGCCGGCTCGATCTCGGGGCGCAGCGGCACGATGCCGTGCTCGAGCTGCGTCCAGAGGTCGCCAGCGAGCTCGGGCACGACTCGCTCGAGCACCGCAAACCACGCGTCGTCGGTGAACAGCGGGCGGAGCGGCAGCGCCGCGGCGAGCCCCGGCCCCACCAGGCGCAGCGCGTGGCCATCCTGGGCGACGATCCGCACGCGCCGCCACGGAAGCCGGCGCACCCCGCGGCGCGGCGCCCACGCGGTCACCTCGACGTCGTCGAGGTGATAGCGGCGGAGACAGTCCGGGGGGCTCGGCAGCGCCCGGGCGAGCCCCCAGCCGAGCGCCGCCACCGCCACGACCGGGCCCGCGGCGCCGAGCCGGCCGGCGGCGAGGACGCCGGCGGCCGCGGCCGCCGCGAAGAAGGCGAGCCAGCCCACCGCCACCCAGGGCGACGCGCCCCGGATCGTCAACCACAGGGGACGTTCGCGACTCGCCGCCGTCACCACCCCCGCTCCTCGCCCTCGGGAGGAGTGTCGGCCGCTCGGCGCGCGGGCTTGAATCGAGGCCCGTCCGTGCTAGGTCATGCGGCCATGGCGGCGCCCGTCAGGCGGATCGTGCTCGCCTATTCGGGCGGGCTCGACACCTCGGTCATCCTCCGCTGGCTCGTCGAGCGCTATCGCGCGGAGGTGATCGCCTTCTGCGCCGACGTGGGCCAGGGCGAAGAGCTGGCGGGCCTCCCGGAGAAGGCACGGCGCACCGGAGCCGCGGACTGCGTGGTCGAGGATCTCCGGGAGGAGTTCGTCCGCGACTACGTCTTCCCCCTCCTGCGCGCCGGGGCCGTCTACGAGGGCCAGTACCTCCTCGGCACGGCGATCGCCCGGCCGCTCATCGCCAAGCGGCAGGTCGAGATCGCACGCGCCCGCGGCGCCGACGCCGTGGCCCACGGGGCCACCGGCAAGGGCAACGACCAGGTGCGGTTCGAGCTCACCTACGCGGCGCTCGCCCCCGAGCTCACCGTGATCGCACCGTGGCGCGAGTGGGAGTTTGCCGGCCGCGCCGACCTGATCGCCTATGCCGAGAGCCGGGGCATCCCGGTCGCGGCGACCGCCGAGAAGCCGTACTCGACGGACCGCAATCTCCTCCACGTGAGCTACGAGGGCGGCATCCTCGAGGATCCGTGGCGCGCCCCCGCCGACGACATGTTCGAGCTCACTGTCGCGCCCGAGCACGCGCCCGACCGGCCCGAGGAGGTCGAGATCGACGTCGAGGGCGGCGTGCCGGTGGCGGTCAACGGCGAGCGGCTTGCGCCCGCGGCGCTGCTCGCGCGGCTGAACGCGATGGCCGGACGGCACGGGATCGGCCGCGTCGATCTCGTGGAGAACCGTTACGTCGGCATGAAGTCGCGCGGCGTGTACGAGACGCCGGGCGGGACGGTGCTGCGCGCCGCGCTCGAGGCCGTCGAACAGCTCACGCTCGACCGCGAGGTCCGCCACCTGCGCGATGCGCTCGCGCCCCGCTACGCGGAGATGGTCTACTACGGCTACTGGTTCGCGCCCGAGCGGCTCATGCTGCAGGCGGCCATCGACGAGGCCGCGCGCGCGGTGACCGGGCGGGCACGGCTGCGGCTGTACCGCGGCAGCGTGCGCATCGTCGGCCGCCGCGCACCGCGGTCGCTCTACGATCCCCGGCTCGCGAGCTTCGAGGAGGCCGGCGGCTACCGCCAGGCGGACGCGGGCGGCTTCATCCGCCTCGCAGGGCTCCGGCTGCGTATCCGGGCGCTCGTCGAGCGCGGCGGCCGATGAGCCGCCGCCGCGGCGCCCGGGCGCGGGCCGCCAAGGCCTGGCACGGGCGCTTCGCCGAGCCGCCCGCGCCGCTGGCCGAGGCCTTCACGCGCTGCCTCCCCGTCGACCTGCCGTTCGCCCCCCACGACGTCGCGGCGAGCCGCGCGCACGTGGCCGCCCTCGTGCGCGCCCGGCTTCTCACCCGGCGCGAGGGCGCGCGGCTCGACCGGGGCCTCGCCCGCATCGGCCGCGAGCTCGCGACGGGGCGCTTCCGTTTCCTCCCCGGCGACGAGGACATCCACATGGCGATCGAGCGGCGGCTCACGGAGGTCGTCGGCCCGGCGGGGGAAAAGCTCCACACCGGCCGCAGCCGCAACGACCAGGTGGCGACCGACCTGCGCTTGTGGCTGCGGGCCGAGTGCGACGCCGTCGACGCCGCGCTCGCCGCGCTCCAGCGGGCGCTGGTCCAAGTGGCGCGCCGGCACGTGGACGTGATCATGCCGGGCTACACGCACCAACAGCGCGCCCAGCCGATCCTGCTCGCGCACCACCTCCTCGCCTACCATGCGATGCTCGGCCGCGACCGCGGGCGCGTGCGCGACTGCCGCCGGCGCGCCGACGAGCTGCCGCTCGGCGCGGGCGCGCTCGCCGGCGCGGGCTTCCCCCTCGACCGCCGGCTGGTGGCCCGCCGCCTGGGCTTCGCCCGGCTCGCGGCCAACAGCGTCGATGCGGTGAGCGACCGCGACGTCGCCGTCGAGTTCGTCGCGGCGGCGGCGATCGCCGCCGTCCACTTGAGCCGGCTCGCGGGCGAGATCGTGCTCTGGGCGAGCGAGGAGTTCGGGTTCGTCGAGCTGCCCGAGGCGTTCGCCACCGGCAGCTCGATGATGCCCCAGAAGAAGAACCCCGATGTGGCCGAGCTGGTGCGCGGCAAGACCGGGCGGGTGCTGGGCGCGCTGGTCGCGCTCTTGACGGTGCTGAAGGGCCTGCCGCTCGCCTACAACAGCGACCTCCAGGAGGACAAGCCGCCGCTGTTCGATGCTGCCACGACGCTCCGCTCCTGCCTGGCAGTGCTCACCGCGATGCTGCCGGCGCTGCGCTTCCGCCCCGAGCGTATGGCCGCCGCCGCCGACGGCCTGCTGCTCGCCACCGACTTGGCCGACCTCCTCACCGAGCGCGGCGTGCCCTTTCGGCGCGCGCACGCGATCGTAGGCGCGCTCGTCCGCCACTGCCTCGCCACCGGCACGGCGCTGCGCGACCTCGACGCCGCAACGCTCCGGCGGCACTCGCCGCTGCTCACCCCGGCGCTTCTCCACAGGCTCACACCCGCGTTCTCCCTCGCCCGCCGCCGGCTCGTGGGCGGCACCGCCCCCGTCGCCGTGCGCCGGGCGCTCGCTCGCGCGGCGCGCGAGGCTCGGTCGTGACGCGCGCGGCAGCCGTGATCGCGCTCGCGCTCGCCGCGGGCACGGCCTGCGGGCGCAAGGGGCGCGTGCTCCCCCCGGAGCTGGTCGAGCCCATGCCACCGGCGGATCTGACGGCCGCCTCCACCACCGACGGCGTGCGCCTCTCTTGGCTGCGCCCCGACCGCTATTCGGGCGGCGCGCGCATGAAGGACCTCGACCACTTCCTGATCGAGCGCGCGCCTGCCGACGTCTCGCCGCCGCGTTTTGCGCCGGTCGCCACGATCATGGTGACCGATCAGCTCCGCTTCCGCCCCGAGCGCCGCTTCGACTGGGTGGACCGGTCGGCCGCGCCGGGGGGGCGCTATCTCTACCGCGTCACCGCCGTCACCGCCGACCGCTACCGCAGCCGGGCGGCCGGTCCCGTCGCCGTCCGCTTCGAGCCCACCCAGGCCGCCGCCCCGCCGGCCCCCCCGAAGGAGCCCGCTCCATGAACGCCACCTCCGCCTTCGTCTACCGCGACGGCGAGCTTTGCTGCGAGCAGGTCCCGCTCGCGCGGCTCGCCGAGCGCCACGGCACCCCGCTCTACGTCTACAGCCGCGCGGCGCTGCTCGCTGCCTTCCACGCCTTCGACGCCGCGTTCGCCGGCACGCCGCACCTCGTCTGCTTCGCGGTGAAGGCGAACGACCACCTCGCGATCCTCCACCTCTTCGCGCGCGCGGGCGCCGGCTTCGACGTCGTGTCGGGCGGCGAGCTCTGGAAGGCGCTGCGCGCCGGAGCCGACCCGGGGCGCATCGTGTTCTCGGGCGTCGGCAAGACCGCCGAGGAGATCGCCTACGCGCTCGAGCAGCGCATCCTGATGCTCAACGTCGAGTCGGCCGAGGAGCTCGAGGCCGTCGAGCGCATCGCCGCGCGCCTCGGCGTGCGCGCGCCCGTGGCGCTGCGGGTGAATCCCGACGTCGACCCGAAGACGCACCCGTACATCGCCACCGGCATGCAGAAGAGCAAGTTCGGCATCCCCATCGCCGAGGCGCTCGCCGCCTATCGCCGCGCGCACGCCCTGCCCCACGTGGCCCCGATCGGCCTCGACTGCCACATCGGCTCGCAGCTCACCGACACGGCGCCCTTCGTCGACGCGCTCGGCCGCGTGCGCCATCTGCTCGATCAGCTCGCCCACGTCGGGCTCGCGGCGGAGCTGCGGTACCTCGACCTCGGCGGCGGCGTGGGCATCACCTACGACCAGGAAACCCCGCCCACGCCGGAAGCCTATGCCGCCGCGCTCCGGCCCGGGCTGGCTGGGCTGCCGCTCACGCTCGTGCTCGAGCCGGGCCGCGCGCTCGTCGGCAACGCGGGCGTCCTCGTCACGCGCGTCGTCTACCGCAAGACCACCCCCGCCAAGCGCTTCGTGATCGTCGACGGCGCGATGAACGATCTCCTGCGCCCCGCGCTCTACGGCGCCTACCACGCGATCCGCCCGGTGCGTCCGCGCCACGGCGCGCGCATCGTCGCCGACGTCGTCGGACCGGTGTGCGAGAGCGGGGATTTCTTCGCCCGGGATCGCGAGCTCGAGGCGCCGGAGCCCGGCGATCTCCTGGCGGTGATGAGCGCGGGCGCGTACGGCTTCGTCATGGCGTCGAACTACAACGCGCGCCCGCGGCCGGCCGCCGTGCTGGTTGACGGTGCGTCGTACCACGTTGTAAGGGACCGCGAGACGCGCGAGGATCTCGTGCGCGGCGAGTCGATCGCGCCCGACGGGGAGTGAGGTCGGGCTCGAGGTCATGGCCACGCTCTCCTTCGCCAAGCTGCACGGTACCGGCAACGATTTCGTCGTGATCGACGCGCACGGCAGCGTGCCGGAGAACCCGGCGGTGCTGGCCCAACGGCTCTGCGATCGCCACCGCGGCATCGGCGCCGACGGCCTCATCCTCGTCGCCCCCTCGACCGCCGCCGACTGCCGCATGCTCGTCTTCAACGCCGACGGGAGCCGTGCGGAGATGTGCGGCAACGGCATCCGCGCGCTCGCCAAGTTCGTCCTCGACCGCGGGCTCGCGCGGGCGAACCCGCTGCGGGTCGAGACCGACGCGGGGGTCAAAGAGCTCGTCTGCGTGCGCGAGAACGGCCGCGTCACGCGCGTCACCGTCGACATGGGCACGCCCGAGTGGGAGGGCCGCCGCATTCCCGTCGACGCCGACGGTCCGGTGATCGAGCAGTCCCTCACGGTCGACGGGCGCCCGTGGACGGTCACGTGTCTCGCGCTCGGCAACCCGCACTGCGTGGTGTTCGTCGACGACCCGGGCGCGCTCGACCTCGCGGCGCTCGGGCCCCGCTTCGAGCACCATCCCTTCTTTCCGCGGCGGGTGAACACGGAGTTCGTGCGGGTGGTCGGACCCGAGCGGCTCGCGATGCGCGTGTGGGAACGCGGCGCGGGCGAGACCCAGGCGTGCGGCACCGGTGCGTGCGCGGCGGCGGTCGCGGCCGCACGCACGGGACGCAGCGGGCGCAGCGTGGAGGTCGTGCTGCCGGGCGGCGCGCTCACGGTCGCCTGGGGGGCCGACGACCACGTGCACATGACCGGCGACGCCGTCGAGGTGTTCGAGGGGCGGATCGAGGTGTAACGGATGTTCACCGGCTGCCTCACCGCGCTCGTCACGCCGTTTCGCGACGGAGCCGTCGACCACCAGGCGCTCGCCGCGCTCGTCGAGGCGCAGATCGCCGGCGGGGTGCACGGGCTCGTGCCCTGCGGCTCGACCGGCGAGTCGGCGACGCTCACGCACGAGGAGCACATCGCGGTGGTGCGCACGGTCGTCGAGGCGGCGCGCCGGCGGGTGCCGGTCATCGCGGGCACGGGCTCCAATGCGACGGCCGAGGCGATCCGGCTCACCCGCGCCGCCGAGGAGGCCGGGGCGGACGGGGCGCTGCTCATCTCGCCCTACTACAACCGCCCGACCCAGGAGGGCATCGTCCGCCACTACGCGGCGGTGGCGGAGGCGACGCGGCTGCCCCTCATCCCCTACAACATCCCGGGGCGGACGGCCTCGAACATCACGCCCGAGACGATGGCCCGGCTCGCGCGCATTCCCAACATCGTCGGGGTGAAGGAGGCGAGCGGCTCGCTCGAGCAGGTCCAGCAGGTGATCGCGGCGTGCGGCCCGGCCTTCGCGGTCTACTCCGGCGACGACGTGCTTACGCTGCCGATCATGGCGGTGGGCGGCAAGGGCGTCATCTCGGTCACTGCCAACGTGGCGCCGCGGCGGATGGCGGAGCTCACGACGGCGCTGCTCGCCGACGATCTCGCGCGCGCCCGCGCCCTGATGCGCGAGCTGCTGCCGCTCATGCGCGCGCTCTTCCTCGAGGTGAATCCGATCCCAGTCAAGACGGCGCTCGCCCTCATGGGCGCGTGCGCGGAGGAGCTCCGCCTCCCGCTCACGCCGATGAGCCCAGCCAATCGCGCCGCCCTCGAGGCGGTGCTTCGCGAGCAGCGCCTTGTCTGAGCCGGTCGGCGTCGTCGTCTGCGGCGCTGCTGGGCGCATGGGCCGGCTCCTCCTCGCGCTCGCGCGCACCGATCCGGGGCTGCGGGTGGCGGGCGCGGTCGAGGCCCCCGGTCACCCGACCGTGGGCCGGGACGCGGGGGAGGTCGCGGGGGGCGGGCCCCTCGGCGTCCGGGTGGAGGAGGCGCTTGCCGCGGTGTGCCGCCCGGAGCACGTCGTCATCGACTTCACCGGCGTGCCGGCAGCCGCCGTCGCTCACGCGGAGCTCGCCGCCGCGCGCGGCGCGGGGCTCGTCGTCGGGACCACGGGCTTCAGCCCCGCCGAGGACGCGGCGCTCCGCGCCGCGGCCGGCCGCACCCGCAGCGTGATCGCCGCGAACTTCAGCGTCGGCATCGCCGTGCTCACCGAGCTCGTGACGCTCGCCGCCCGGCTCCTCGATGCGAGCTGGGAGGCCGAGATCGTGGAGCTGCACCACCACGGCAAGCGCGACGCCCCCAGCGGCACGGCGCTCGCCCTCGGCCGCGCGGTCGCCGCCGCCCGCGGGCTCGACTTCGCCCGCACCGCCGTGCTCGGGCGCGAGGGGCAGGTGGGCCCACGGCGGCCCGAGGAGATCGGCATCGTGGGGCTCCGCGCCGGCGACGCGGTGGGCGACCACACGGTCTTCTTCGGCGGCCTCGGCGAGCGGCTCGAGCTCGTGCATCGCATGCAGGACCGGGGCTGCCTCGCCCGCGGCGCGCTGCGGGCGGCCCGCTGGGTCGCCACGCGCCCCCCGGGGCTCCACACCTTCCGCGACGTCCTCGGTCTCGGCGCGTGAAACGTCCCGCGCTCGCGCTGCTCGTGCTCGCGGCCTCCTGCCTCCTGCGGCCGCAGCCGACGGGCCCACCGCTGCGCGTCGGCACGAGCGGCGACTATCCGCCGTTCAGCTTCGTCGGCACGGACGGGACGCCGCAGGGGTTCGACGTCGAGGTGGCCCGCCGGTTCGCGCGCGCGAGCGGCCGGCGGCTCGAGCTCGTCCCGTTTCGCTGGCCCACGCTGCGCCAGGACCTCGCCGCGGGCCGGTTCGACGTGGCGATGAGCGGCGTTACGATGCGGCCCGAGCGGGCGGTGGGGGCGGCGTTCACCCGGCCCGTGGTCGAGACCGGCGCCGTCGTGCTCGCGCGCCCCGAGACCGCACGCCGCGCAGCAGAGCTCGATCGGCTGGGGCTCCGCATTGCCGTCAACGCGGGCGGCCACCTCGAGTGGGTGGCCCGTCGCCTCTTCCCGCACGCGCTCCTCGAGCCCGTCGCCGACAACCGTGCGCTCCCGCGCGCGCTCGAGACCGGCGCCGCCGACGCCGTGCTCGTCGACGCGCTCGAGGCGCCGCTCATCGAGGCGCACCTCCCGTGGGTCGCCGCCGTGGGCCCGCTCACCCACGACCGCAAGGCCTATCTCGCCCGCGACCCCGCGCTCGCCGACGCCCTCGACCGCTGGCTCAGGGCCCGCGAGGCCGACGGCTCGCTCGCCCAGCTGCGCGCGCGCTGGTTCGGCGCGGCCTACGGCACGCCCAAATCGGCTTTCGCCTCGGACTTAGACGCGCTGCTCGCGCTCATCGACCTGCGGCTCGCCTTCATGCCGGCCGTGGCGACGGCCAAGGCCGCGCGCGGTCGGCCGGTCGAGGACGCGGCACAGGAGGCGCGCGTGCGCGCCGCCGTGGCCGCCGAGGCCGTGCGGCACGGGCTCGCGCCGGAGACGGCCGAGGCGCTGTTCGGAGCGCAGATCGAGGCCGCGCGCGCGATCGAGCACGCGACGCTCGCCCTCCCGCCCGCAGCGCGGCCGCCGGCACCGCCGCTCGACCTCGAGGGCGAGGCGCGGCCGGCGCTCGCGGCCCTCTCCGCGGCGATCGTCGCCCGCGCGGCGGCGGTGGCCACCGAGCCCGCGGCGCTCGCGGCCGAGAACCCCGCCCGGCTCGCCGAGCAGCTCGATCCCCTCCTCGCCCCCGCACCCGCTCGCCGCGCCATCGCCGAGGCCGTGGTCGGGCTTCGGCAGGCGCGAGATTTGTAAAAGCCACCCGAGTCCGCTAGAAGCGGGCCCCGACGGGGACTTGTGCCGATCGCGTTCAGAAAAGCCGAGCGAATCCAGAAGCTTCCCCGATACCTGTTCGCGGAGATCGACCGGCTGAAGCGCGAGGTAGCCGCCCGGGGCGTCGACCTGATCAGCCTCGGGATCGGCGACCCCGACCTGCCGACCCCGGCGCCCGTGATCGAGCGGCTGTGCGCGGCCGCCCGCAACCCCGCCAACCACCGCTACCCCGACTACGAGGGCCTGCCCGCGTTCCGCGCGGCCGCGGCGGACTGGATGCGCGAGCGGTACGGGGTGACGCTCGACCCCGAGACCGAGGTCGTTTCGCTCATCGGCTCCAAGGAAGGCATCGCGAACATGGCGGTCGCCTTCGTCGACCCCGACGACGTCGTGCTCGTGCCCGACCCGGGCTACCCCGTCTATCACATCGGCGCCACCTTCAACGGCGGCGTCACCTACCGGCTGCCGCTGCGGCGCGCGAACGGGTTTCTGCCGGACCTGGACGCGATTCCGACCGAGGTCGCGCGACGCGCCAAGCTCCTCTGGCTCAACTACCCGAACAACCCGACCGGGGCGGTCGCCCCGCGCGCCTTTCTCGAGCAGGCGATCCGCTTCTGCGAGCGCCACGGGGTGATCCTCTGCCACGACGCGGCCTACGCCGAGATCTACTACGGCGAGCGGCCGCCGAGCGTGCTGGCGCTCCCCGGCGGCCGGGAGGTCGCCATCGAGTTTCACTCGCTCTCGAAGACCTTCAACATGACGGGCTGGCGGATCGGCTTCGCCGCTGGGCACCCCGAGCTGATCGCGGGGCTCGGCAAGGTGAAGACCAACGTCGACTCGGGCGTCTTTCAGGCCGTACAGGAGGCCGCGATCGCCGCGCTCACCGGCGACCCCGGGTTCGTCGAGGGGCTGCGCCGGACCTACCGCGAGCGGCGCGACGCGCTGGTCGCCGGGCTCGCCGGGGTGGGCCTGCCGTGCGATCCGCCCGCGGGAACCTTCTACGTCTGGGTGCCCGTGCCGCAGGGCCTCACGGCGACCGCGCTCGCCCGTCGCTGCATCGAGGAGGCTGGGGTGGTGGTGACGCCGGGGAACGGGTTCGGGGAGGCGGGCGAGGGGTACATCCGACTCACGCTGTGCAGCCCCGTGGCACGGCTCTGCGAGGCGGTGGAGCGGCTGCGGGCACTGCGGCTCTGATCGCGCCGGCGCGCGCCATGCCCCACCGCGTCTACATCGGCATCGGCTCCAACCTGGGCGATCGCCGGGCAAACAACCTCGAGGCCGTCGAGCGCATCGCGAAGCTGCCGGGCACGCGCGTGCTGCGCGCGTCCTCGCTCTACGAGAGCGAGCCCTTGGGCGACGCCCGCACGTGGTTCGTCAACAGCGTGATCGAGATCGAGACCGAGTTCCCGCCCGATCAGCTCTTAAAGAAGCTCAAGGCGATCGAGGAGGCCATGGGCCGCAAGCGGGTGAAGGGCAAGCGGTGGGGCTCGCGCGTGATCGACCTCGACATCCTGCTCGCCGATCAGGAGATCATCGACCGCCGCTCGCTCAAGGTGCCGCACCCCGAGCTGCACAAGCGCCGCTTCGTGCTGATGCCGCTCGCCGAGCTCGCCCCCCACGTGATCCACCCGCAGCTCGGGCAGTCCGTCTCGACGCTGCTCGCGACGCTGAAGGACGACAAGCGCGTGGTGCTCTTGCCGCGGGCGTGACCCTGGCGCTCGGCGCCGAGCGCAGCACGCACCCGGTCGGCCGCGGCCTCGACGTCCGCGAGCGCGGGGGCGAGCGCCGCCCGCGCGGCCGCGCCCCGCTCGACGCGCCGCACGCGGTCGAGGGTCTCGAGGAAGCTCCGGTAGCGCTCGAGCAGCCCCTCGAACGCCGCGAGCGACGGCGGCGGCGCCGTGCCGGCCTTCGCGCGCGCCGTGCGGGCAAACGCCTCCGCCCGCTCGAGCGGGTAGGCCAGCTCGGGCATGCTCTCGGGGGCAAAGCGCCCGGCCGCCACGAGATCCGTGCCCTTGCGCGCCATGGCCACGAGGAGATCGACGTGCGTCGCCAGGAGACGCGGGTAGGTATGCCAGAAGCAGCCGCTCGCAAGGACGAGGGGGACGAGCGCCTTGACCACGCCCCCCCTCGGGCCTACGATCCGCCGCTGGCAGCCCCGATGGCCGATTCTGTCCCCCGCCTGCCCGCCGTCTATTTCGAGAAGCTGCTCGACAACTCCCCCGACATCGTGGTCGCGGTCGATCGCCGGGGCACCATCGTCTTCTACAACGACGGCGCGCGCAGCACGCTCGGCTACAGCCCGGAGGAGGTCCTCGGCCAACACGTGACGCGGCTGTATCCCGACCTCGCCGAGGCCCGCAAGGTCATGGCCGCCATGCGCGCCGGCCACGACACGGCCCCCGGGCGCGTCAAGAACTTCGAGACGGTCTTCGTGGCCAAGAACGGTGCGCGCATCCCGGTGGCGATCTCGGGCTCGATCATCCGCGACGAGCAGGGCCAAGAGCTGGGCTCGATCGGCTTCGCCAAGGACCTGCGCGAGATCCGCCGCCACGACCAGCTCGCCACGCTCGGCGAGGTGGCGATCGGCATCGCCCACGAGATCAACAATCCGCTCGAGGTCATCGTCAACAACTTAAACCTGCTCGAGACCCACATCGCCAAGGTGACGCCCGACGAGGAGTTCGTGGTCGAGGGCGAGCGGCTCGACTCGATCCACGCGGCGCTCGGCCGCATTCGCGGCATCGTGAGCCGGCTCGTCGAGATGGCCCAGGGCGCGGAGTACACGACGCGGGAGTACCTCGCGGGAGCCCAGATGACCGATCTCCGCGGGGCGCGCGACCTGCCCCAGCCGGGGCCCCGCACCGGCGATCCCGCGCTGCGCGGGCTGCGCATCCTCGTCGTCGACGACGACCTCGGCGTCTGCCACTCGCTGCGCGATCTCCTCGCCCAGGAAGGCTGTCAGGTGATCACCGCGCTCGGGGGCCGCGAGGCGCTCGCCCGGCTCGAGACCGAGCCGGTCGACCTCGTGCTGAGCGACGTCGTCATGCCCGACCTGGACGGCTACGAGCTCTTCCAGCTCGTGCGCCAGCGCGACCCGGGGCTCCCGGTCGTGCTCATGACCGCGTTCCACTTCGACAAGGACCACATCCTCAAGCGCAGCCGCCTGGCGGGGATCACCGACGTCGTCTACAAGAAGCCGATCGATCCGCCGCGCCTGCGCGAGATCGTCAAGCGCTTCGCCCGCCGCCCGCAACCGCTGGCCGGATGAGCGGGGGAGCCACCGCGGCCGGCACGCGCGCCTACCGCGACGCGCTGAGCGGGTTGCCCGTCGAGCACTTTCGGACGCTCGACGGCCTCGTCGTCTCGTCGATCGGGCTCGGCACCTACCTCGGCGAGGAGGACGACGCAACCGACCGGAGCTACGAGGCCGCGATCGTCGAGGCGGTCGCCCTCGGCTCGAACCTGCTCGACACTGCCATCAACTACCGCGCGCAGCGCAGCGAGCGCGCCCTCGGCGCGGCGCTGCGTCGCCTTGCCGCAAGCGGCACCGCCTCGCGCGAGCAGCTCGTCGTCTGCACGAAGGCCGGCTACCTGCCCTTCGACGGCTACCCCCCGATCGACCCCGCGGCCTACTTCCGCGACACCTACGTCCGTCCTGGCATCCTCGCCCCCGCGGACATCGTGGCGGGCTGCCACGCGATGACGCCGCGGTTTCTCGCCGACCAGCTCGCGCGCAGCCGCCGGAACCTCGGCGTGGAGCACCTCGACGTCGTCTACCTCCACAACCCCGAGACGCAGCTCGGGGCGGTCGCGCGGGAGGAGTTCCGGGCCCGCCTGCGCGCCGCCTTCGTCCAGCTCGAGGCCGAGGTGGCGGCGGGCCGCGTCGGCCGCTACGGCGTGGCCACCTGGCACGGGCTGCGCCGCCCCCCGAGCGCACGCGATCACCTGGCGCTTGCCGAGCTGGTCGCCGCGGCCCGCGAGGCGGGCGGCGCCGACCACCACCTGCGCGTCGTCCAGCTTCCCTACAACCTCGCCATGCCCGAGGCGTACACCGACGCCACGCAGGTGGTCGACGACAAGCTCGTCCCCGTCCTCGAGGCGGCGGCGCGCTTTGGCCTTGCCGTCGTGGCGAGCGCCTCGATCCTCCAGGGGCAGCTCTCTCTGCGGCTGCCGCGCGCCGTCGACGCGGCGCTGCCCGGGCTCGACACGCCCGCGCAGCGGGCGCTCCAGTTCGTGCGCTCGACCCCGGGGGTGACGGCGGCGCTGGTCGGCATGGCGCGCCCCGAGCACGTGCGCGAGAACCTGCGCGTCGCGCGGCTCCCCCCCGCCCCGGCCGGGGTGGACTCGCTGCTCGGCCGACGCTAGAGAATTCGGGTGGCCATCCGGATCACCCGCGTCTACACGCGCCGCGGCGACCAGGGCGAGACCGACCTGGTCGGCGGGGTGCGCGCGCCCAAGGACTCGCCGCGCCTCGAGGCCTACGGCTCGGTCGACGAGCTGAACGCCGCCATCGGCCTCGCCCGCGCCGCCAACGCGGCCGAGCGCGGCCACACCGCCCCCCGGCGGACGCTCGATGCGATCCTCTGCCGCCTCCAGAACGAGCTCTTCGACCTGGGCAGCGAGCTCGCCACCCCGCCCGCGGCCTTCGTCCCGGGCATGTTCCGGGTCGGCGACGCCGAGGTAACCGCCCTCGAGGCCGACATGGACCGCTGCCAGCGGGACCTCCGGCCGCTTAAGTCCTTCGTGCTGCCGGGCGGCGGCCGGGTGAGCGCGCAGCTCCACGTGGCCCGCACCGTCTGCCGGCGCGCCGAGCGGGCGGTGCTGCGCCTCATGCGCACCGAGGACGTGGGGCCGGGGCCGCTCAAGTACCTGAACCGGCTCTCCGACCTCCTCTTCGTGCTCGCGCGCTGGATCGGGCATCACCTGGGCGAGCGCGAGCTGCTCTGGGAGCGCGCGCTGCGCCACGAGGCCGCGCAGCGCGCCAGGCGGAGCGCCCGATGAAGCAGCCGATCTGGTTCAAGCAGCTCGAGCTCGGCCCGATGCAGAACTACGTCTACCTGCTCGGCGACCCCACGACGCGCGAGGCCGCCGTGGTGGACGCGGCATGGGACATCGATACGATCGTGCGCACCGCCGAGGCCGAAGGGTATCGCATCACCAAGGATCTCGTGACCCACTTCCATCCCGACCACTTGGGCGGCGATCTCATGGGGCACGCCATTCGCGGGGCGGCCGAGCTGATCGCGCGCGTGCCCGCCAAGGTCTACATCCACAAGGCCGAGCTGCCCTTCGTGCACCGGCTCACCGGGCTTTCCGATTCGGACCTGGTCGCGGTCGAGGGGGGCGACGAGGTGAAGGTCGGCGGCTTCACCGTCAAGCTCCTCCACACCCCGGGACACACCCCGGGCTCGCAGTGCTTCCTCGTCGGCAACGCGCTCGTCTCGGGCGACACGCTCTTCATCGGCTCCTGCGGCCGCGTCGACCTGCCCGGGTCGAACCCCGAGGACATGTACCGCAGCCTCACGCAGGTGCTGGCCGCGCTCCCCGACGAGACGCTCCTCTACCCCGGCCACAACTACGCCGATCGGCCGCGCTCGACGATCGGCGAGGAGAAGCGCACGAACATGATGATGCGCTTCCCGCACCTCAAGGACTTCCTCGCGGTGATGAGCCCGCTGCGCGGCTGACCCGCGACGACGGAGACCAGCCCATGAAAGACTGCTACCCGCTCGGCGAAGCCCCTCCGCTCGGCCACGTGCCCCCGCGCATGCTGGCCCAGGTGATCCGTCAGGACCGCTTTGGCGAGCCCATGCGGGCGTTTCGCGTCGAGGAGGTCCCGACGCCCGCGGAGCTCAAGCCCGACGAGGTGCTCGTGTGGGTGATGGCCGCCGGCATCAACTACAACAACGTCTGGGCCGGCCTCGGCACGCCGGTCGACGTCATCAAGGCGCGACAGAAGGACCCCGACTACCAGCCCTTCCACATCGGCGGGAGCGACGCCTCGGGCATCGTGTGGAAGGTGGGAAGCGCCGTGACCAGCGTCAGCGTGGGCGACGAGGTCGTGATCCACTGCGGCACGTGGAGCGCCGACTGCCCGCTGGTGCGCGCGGGCGTCGATCCCATGTTCAGCCCGACGTTCCGCATCTGGGGCTACGAGACCAACTGGGGGAGCTTCGCGCAGTTCACCCGCGTGCAGGCGCACCAGTGCCTGCCGAAGCCCCGCCAGCTCACGTGGGAGGCGGCGGCCGCCTACATGCTCGTCGGGGCGACCGCCTACCGCATGCTCACCAACTGGACGCCGCACGACGTCCGCCCCGGCGACGTCGTGCTCGTCTGGGGCGGTGCGGGCGGGCTCGGCTGCCAGGCGATTCAGATTGTCCGCGAGCTCGGCGGCGTGCCCATCGCCGTGGTCTCGAGCGACGACAAGGTCGAGTTCTGCACGCGGCTCGGCGCCAAGGGGTGCGTGAACCGCAAGCGCTTCACCCACTGGGGGATGCTGCCGCACTGGAAAGACACGGCGGCGTATGCCGAGTGGCTCAAGGGCGCCCGCGCCTTCGGCGCGGCGCTCTGGGAGGTGCTCGGCGAGCGGCGCAATCCGCGCATCGTCTTCGAGCATCCCGGCGAGGACACGGTGCCCACGTCGATCTTCGTCTGCGACACCGGCGGCATGGTGGTCATCTGCGCCGGGACGACGGGCTACAACGCGGTGGTCGACCTCCGCTACCTCTGGATGCGCCAGAAGCGGCTGCAGGGATCGCACTTCGCCAACGACCGCGACGCCCGCGCGCTCAACGACCTGGTCGCGGCGGGCCGGGTCGATCCGTGCCTCTCCCAGACATTCTCCTTCGAGCAGATCCCGTACGTCCACCAACTCATGTACGAGAATCGCCACCCGCACGGGAACATGGCCTGCCTCGTGAACGCGCCGCGGCCGGGCCTGCGGGAGCTGCCGCGGTAGGTCCGGGCGAACGCTCCCCAACTCGGCGGGGTGGGCGGCACGAGCGTTGCTACGCCCGCTCTGGCATGAACGACGGCGGCCCGCCTTCGCGCTCCGCTGCCCCGCCGCCCGCCCGGTTCGACTTCGCGCAGGCGCCGTTGCTCGTGATCTGGGAGACGACGCGCTCGTGCGCGCTCGCCTGCGCGCACTGCCGGGCCGACGCCGACCTGACCCGCGACCCGCGCGAGCTCTCGACCCGGCAGGGCTTCTCGCTGATCGATCAGGTCGCCGAGATGGGCACCCCGATCCTGATCCTCTCCGGCGGAGACCCGCTCGTCCGCGAGGACCTCGAGGCGCTCACGCGCCACGCGAAGGAGCGCGGCCTGCGCGTCGGCACGATCCCGGCAGCGACGCCCGCGCTCACCCGCAAGCGCCTCGCCGCCCTCAAAGCCGCGGGCCTCGACCAGGTTGCCTTCAGCCTCGACGCCGCGACGGCCGCGGAGCACGATGCCTTCCGACGCGCGCCCGGAGCCTACGCGCGCGTCATGCAGGGCGTTCGCTGGGCACAGGACCTCGGCCTCCCTGTGCAGATCAACACCTGCCTCGGCGCCTGGAACATCGCCACCTTCGACGCGATCGTGGCGCTGGTAGGCGGGCTGCCGATCGCCTTCTGGGAGGTCTTCTTCCTGATCCCCGTCGGACGCGGCGCAGCCATGGGCGGGCTCGCGCCCGAGGAGTTCGAGCAGGTCTTCGCGCGCCTGCGTCAGCTCTCGCTCGAAGCCGACTTCGTCGTCAAGCTCACCGAGGCCCAGCACTTCCGCCGCTTCGTGATGCAGACCGAGGCCAGCGTCGGGCCCGATGCCGCCGCGCGGATCGAGCGCACCGTCGCGCGCCCCGCGAGCGTGCGCGCGGGCCTAAGCCTGCCGCCCCGTGCCGTCAACGCTGGCGACGGCTTCCTCTTCGTCGACCATCTCGGCGGAATCTGCCCGTCGGGCTTCCTGCCGCAAGTCCGCGGCAACCTGCGCACGGAACGCCTCGCGCACGTCTACCGCGAGGATCCGCTGTTCGTCTCGCTGCGGGACCACGCCCGGCTCGGCGGCAAGTGCGGCCGCTGCGAGTACCGCCAGGTCTGCGGCGGCTCGCGCGCCCGCGCCTGGGCGACCACCGGCGACCATCTGGCCGAGGACCCCGCCTGCGCCTACGTGCCGCGGGCCGCTGCGCACTGACGCTCGCCGACCGGCGGGCCAAGACCGGGCCGTTCCGGGTCGTCCGCCGGGCTCCTCTAGAGCTTCGCCAGCACCGACTCCGCGCTCGACACGTTGAGCCCGGGCCCGGGCTCGACGAGCAGGTGCTCCACCTGCCCGTCTTTCACGATCATCGCGTAGCGCTGCGAGCGCTTGCCCATGCCGAAGCCGCTCGCGTCGAGCTCGAGCCCCATCGCGCGCGTGAACTCGCCGTTGCCGTCGGCGAGCATGCGCACCTTGCCCGCAGCCCCGCTCGCCTTGCCCCAGGCGTCCATGACGAAGGCGTCGTTCACCGCCACGCAGACGATCTCGTCCACGCCCTTGGCCCGGATCGCGGCGGCGTGCTCGATGAATCCGGGCAGGTGCTTCATCGAGCACGTCGGCGTGAACGCCCCGGGGACAGCGAACAGCACGACCTTCTTCCCCTTCGTGATCTCGCCGAGCGTCACGTCCTTCGGGCCGCTCTCGCCCATTTCCTTGAGCTTCAGATCCGCCGGCAGCGTGTCGCCTACCTTGATCGCCATCGGGTTCCTCCTCTGCGCCCCATCTAGCCCGACCGCCGGCCCGGCGGCAACGGCCCTTGCGCCGGCCGCCGGCGCGCGCCAATGTCGGCCGCCATGACCACCCCCGCCCCACGCCCGCGCAGCCGCGTCCTCTACGACGGCCCCGATCGCGCGCCCGCCCGCAGCTATCTGAAGGCCATCGGCCTCTCGGACGCCGACATCGCACGCCCCATGATCGGCATCGCCAACACCTGGACCGAGACCATGCCGTGCAACTTCGGGCTGCGCGGGCTCGCCGAGCACGTCAAGCGCGGCGTGCGCGAGGCGGGCGGCACCCCCATGGAGTTCAACACGGTCGCCATCAGCGACGGGATCACCATGGGCACCGAGGGCATGAAGACCTCGCTCGTCTCGCGCGAGGTCATCGCGGACTCGATCGAGCTCATGGCGCGCGGCCACATGTTCGACGCGCTCGTCGTGCTCGTGGGCTGCGACAAGACCATCCCCGCAGCGGCGATGGCGCTGCTCCGGCTCGACGTCCCGGGCGTGATCCTCTACGGCGGCTCGATCCAGCCCGGGCGCTTTCAGGGGCGCGACGTCACGATCCAGGACCTCTTCGAGGCGGTGGGCGCGCACGCCGCCGGCCGTCTCAGCGACGCGGAGCTCAAGGACCTCGAGGACCACGTCTGCCCGGGTGCGGGGGCCTGCGGCGGGCAGTTCACCGCCAACACGATGGCGATGGCGCTCGAGTTCCTCGGGCTCTCGCCGATGGGGAGCGCGAGCGTGGCCGCGACCGATCCCGTCAAGGCCGGCGTCGGTGTGGCGGTGGGCGCGCTCGCCGTCGAGGTGCTGCGCCACGAGCGCACGCCCCGGCGCATCGTCACCCGCGCCGCCCTCGAGAACGCCATCGCCGGCGTGGCCGCGAGCGGGGGCTCGACCAACGCGGTCCTCCACCTCCTCGCGATCGCGCGCGAGGCCGGCGTGCCGCTCGCCATCGACGACTTCGATCGCGTGAGCCGCCGCACGCCGCTCTGGGCGGACTTGAAGCCCGGCGGGCGGTTCACGGCGGTCGATCTCGGCCGTGCCGGGGGCTCGGGCGTGCTCGCCAAGCGGCTCGTGGCGGCGGGTTTGGTCGACGGGAGCGCGCTCACGGTGACCGGCCGCACCTTCGCCGAGGAGGCGGCCCGCGCCGCGGAAACCCCGGGGCAGGTGGTCGTGCGCCCGCAGGCCGAGCCGCTCAAGCCGACCGGCGGCCTCGTCATCCTCCGCGGCAGCCTCGCGCCCGAGGGCTGCGTGGTGAAGATGGCCGGCCACGAGCGCGTCTTCCACCGCGGCCCGGCGCGCGTCTTCGAGCGCGAGGAGGACGCGATGGCCGCGGCCACACATGGCCGCATCCGCCCCGGCGACGTGGTCGTGATCCGCTACGAGGGGCCGCGCGGCGGCCCCGGCATGCGGGAGATGCTCGGCGTCACCGCGGCGCTCGTCGGCGCCGGCATCGGCGAGCAGGTGGCGCTGCTCACCGACGGCCGCTTCAGCGGCGCGACCCACGGCCTCATGGCGGGCCACGTCGCCCCCGAGGCGTTCGTCGGCGGCCCGATCGCGCTCGTCGAGGAGGGCGATCCGATCGTCTTCGACGTGAACGCCCGCCGCCTCGACCTCGAAGTCGACGAGGCGACGCTGCGCGCACGCCGCGCCCGCTGGCGGCCGCCCGCCCCGCGCTACACGGCCGGCGTCATGGCCAAGTACGCGGCGCTCGTCTCCTCGGCGGCCGAGGGCGCGGTCACGCGGCCGCCGGCAGCGTGACTCACCCCGCCAGCAGCCCGCGCGCGATCACCTTGAGCTCGAGGATCGGCTTCACCCCCTCGAAGATCGGCAGCACGAGCGCGTCGACCACGTAGCGCGAGATCGCGAACTCCTCCGCGTAGCCCCAGCCGCCGTGGAGGAGCTGGCCCTCCTGGGTCACCCACACGGCCACGTCGGAGGCGAAGAGCTTCGCCATCGCGGGCTCGAGCGCGACGGTCTCGTCGGCGTCCATCGCGCGGGCGGCGGCGTAGGTGAGCTGGCGCGCGGCGGCGAGGTGCGTCGCCATGCGGCCGAGCTTGTACTGGGTGAGCTGGAAGTCGCCGATCGGCCGGCCGAACTGGCGGCGCTCGGTCGCGTAGGTCGCCGTCGCCTCGAGCGCCGCCTGGGCGAGCCCGCAGGCGCGTCCGCCGGTCTGCAGCCGCCCCGCGGCGAAGCCCTGCATCTGGAGGTAGAAGCCCTTCCCCTCCCCCTCGGCCTCGCCGATCAGGTTCTCCGCGGGCACGAAGTAGCGCTCGAACCCGAGCGTGAAGGAGTGCATGCCGCGATAGCCCGGGGTGGCGTCCGCCTTGCCGTGGAGCACGCCGCCCCCGGGCTGGCGCATCTCGAACTCGTGGCCGAAGAAGCGGTCCTTGGGCACGATGAAGAGCGAGAGCCCGCGCGCCCCCGCCGCGGGATCGGGATTCGTGCGCGCCAGGAGCGCGAGCACGTCGGCGCGGCCGGCGAACGTGCACCACGCCTTCGCCCCGGAGATGAACCACCCGGGCCGCCCGTCCTGCTCGCCGCGCTCCGCCCGGCAGCGCACGGCCGCGACGTCCGAGCCCGTGTCGGGCTCGGTGACCGAGATGCCCACCATGAGCTCCCCGGCCGCCACCGGCGGCAGCCACCGGCGCTTCTGCGCCTCGGTGCCGCCCTTGAGCAGCGCCTTGGTGAGGATCTCGGGCCGCGTGATGAGGCTGCCCGCCGCGGCGAGCGAGGCCGCCGAGAGCTCCTCGGTGATCACGATCATCACGAGGTTGCCCATGCCTTGCCCGCCGTATTCCTCGGGGACGGACATGCCGAAGTAGCCGAGCTCGCGCATCTGCGCGATGATCGCCTCGGGCACGAGCTCGTCGTGGCGATGGATGCGCTCGGCGAGCGGGGCCACGACCTTGCGGGCAAAGCTGCGCGCGGAGTCGCGCGCGAGCACGGCGGTCTCGGGCTCGAGCCACCCATGGTTCGCGCCCCGCGTGCGCAGGACCTCCTGGCCGATCGCCCGCAGCCGCGACTCGTGCTGCGCCGCGCGCACCGCCGCTTTGACGGCGGGATCGCCGAGCGTGCGGGCGAGCAGCGCCTCGGGCACGCCGAAGTCGTCGCGGTGGCCTTCGAGGCGCGCGTGGAGCCGATCGGCAACCTCGGCGGCAAACGCCGCCGCCATCGCCTCGGTGGTGGCGTCGCCCGCGCCAGCCTCGCGGCGTGCCCGCGCGTAGGCCCAGAGCGCCTCGGCCGCGGCCACTTCGGTGGCGGCGTAGGCGAGCCGCTCGGCGTGCACCTGGTGGTCGTCGATCGCCCGGCCGTTGGCGGTCGTGCGACGCCCGGCCTCGAGGCTCGCGTCGACGACCTCGCGGCAGGCACGCAGGATGCGGGCGGTATCCTCCTCCGGCATGCCGCCGCATCTAGCACCGGCCGCACCGTCAAGGCCAGGGCCCGTCGATTGACGTTGCCCGCGAAAATATCGTAGCTCCCACCGCCTATGGAAATTCGCTGCGTCGGCGTGCTCGGCGCCGGGCAGATGGGCCTCGGCATCGCCCAGGCCACGGCGCGCGCCGGCTACGAGACGATTCTCGTCAAGGCAACGCCCGGGACGCTCGACGCCCAGCGCGGCAAGGTCGAAAAGCAGCTCCAGCGCGAGGTCGAACGGGGCAAGCTCTCCGCCGCCGACCACGGCGCGCTCCTCGAGCGCCTGCGCTGGTCGACGCGGCTGCACGATCTCGCGGCCGTCGACCTCGTGATCGAGTCCATCGTCGAGGAGCTCCCGGTCAAGCGCGAGCACTTCGCGCGCCTCGACGAGATCGTGCAGGAGCAGGCGATCTTCGCCACCAACACCTCGACGCTCACCGTCGCCGAGATCGCGAGCGCCGTCAAGCGCCAGGACCGCTTCCTCGGCCTCCACTTCTTCAACCCCGTGCACGCCATGAAGCTCGTCGAGGTCGCGCCAACGCTGCGCACGAGCGCCGAGGCCGTCGCCGCCTGCGTCGAGTTCGCCAAGCGGCTCGGCAAGCTGCCCGTGGTGGTGCCCGACTCGACCGGCTTCATCGTGAACCGCCTCCTCGTGCCCTACCTGATCGACGCCATCGCCTGCCTCGAGCGCGGGCTCGCGAGCATCGCCGAGATGGATCTCGCGATGCAGAACGGGGCCAATCACCCGATGGGCCCGCTCGCGCTCGCCGACTTCATCGGGCTCGACATCGTGCTGCACATGGCCTCGCTGCTCCACGACGAGTACCGTGAGCCGAGCTTCGCCCCGCCGCCGCTTCTGCGCCGCATGGTCCTCGCCGGCTTCCTCGGCCGCAAGAGCGGGGCCGGCTTCTACGACTACACCCAGACGCCGCCCGCACCGAACGACTGGCTGGTGCGCCGCGGAGCGCGCTGATGCGCTTCTACGAGTACGAGGCGAAGGCGCTCTTCGCCCGCCAGGGGATGCCGCTGCTCGAGGGGCGGGTCGCCCGCTCGGCCGCCGAGGCGCGCGAGGTCGCGGCCGCGCTCGGGGGGCCGCTCGTGCTCAAGTCCCAGGTCCTCAGCGGCGGCCGCATGAAGGCCGGCGGCGTGCGGTTTGCCGCCACGCCCGAGGAGGCCGAGGCGGCCGCGGCGGCGATCCTGGCCCTCGAGATCGGCGGGCAGCGGCCGCGCGGCGTGCTCGTCGAACGGCGGGCGCCGGTGGCGCGCGAGTACTTCGTCGCGGTCACCTGGGACGGGCGGCGCAAGCTCCCGGTCATCGTCTTCAGCGACATGGGCGGCATCGACGTCGAGGAGATCGCCGAGCGGCATCCCGAGCACGTCTCGCGCACCCACGTCTCGACGCTGCTGCCGTTCACGCCCTACCGTGCCAAGGAGGCGGTGGCCGCGGTGGGCGTGACCGGCGAGGACTTGACCCGCATCACGCCGATCGTGGCGGCGCTGGTCGAGCTCTTTCTCCGCTACGACCTCACGCTCGCCGAGGTGAACCCGCTCGGCAAGACCGAGGACGGCCGCTTCGTCGTGCTCGACGGCCACGTCGACCTCGAGGCCGACGCGCGCGAGAAGCACGCGCGGCTGCTCGCCGAGCTCGGCATCGGCCGCGACGAGACGCGCGAGGCGCGCCCGCCCACGCCGTTCGAGCTCCGCGGGGCCGAGATCGACGCGTCGGATCACCGCGGTGTGGCCGGCAACGTGCGCGAGTTCGACGGCGACCTCGGGCTCGTGATCGGCGCCGGCGGCGGCTCGCTCACGCTCTTCGACGCGATCCGCCAGCACGGCGGGCGGCCGGCCAACTACTGCGAGATCGGCGGCAACCCGAGCGTCCGCAAGACCTGCGAGCTCACGAAGCTGATCCTCGCGAAGCCGGGCGTCAAGAAGATCGCGGTCATGATGAACGTCGTGTCGAACACCCGCGTCGACATCGTCGCCCGCGGCGTGATCAAGGGCTGCCTCGAGGCCGGCCGCGACCCGGCCGACGCCATCGCGATCTTCCGCATCCCCGGCGCCTGGGAGGACGAGGGCTTCGCGATCCTGCGCAAGTACGGCGTCGAGTACTGCGACCGCACGGTGTCGATGTACGAGGCGGCGGGGCGGGCCGTCGCGAAGATGCGGTCCTGAGCATGTCGATCCTCATCAACCGCGACACCACGGTCATCATCCAGGGCATCACCGGCCGCGAGGCGGTCAACCTGACGCGCGAGGGGCTCGACTACGGCACGAAGATCATGGGCGGCGTGACGCCGGGCCGCGCCGGGCGCGAGGTCTACGGCGTGCCCGTCTACGACTGCGTGCGCGACATCACGAGCAAGATGCACGTCGACGGCTCGATCGTCACGGTGCCGCCGCGCTTCACCCGCGACGCGGTCTTCGAGGCCATCGAGGCGGGCATCAAGCTCCTCGTGGTGGTCACCGAGCGCATCCCGCGCGGCGAGGTGGCCCAGATGGTCGAGCTCGCGCGGCTCCGCGGCGCCCGCATCATCGGCCCGAACTGCCTCGGCATCCTCTCCCCCGACGAGGCCAAGATGGGCGGGCTCGGCGGCCCTGCCATCAACGTTCGCCGCGCGTTCACCAAAGGGCCGATCGGCGTCATGTCGCGCTCGGGGGGCATGACTACCGAGATCTGCAACACGCTCACCGCCGCGGGGCTCGGGCAGTCGACCGCCGTGTCGATCGGCGGCGATGCGATCATCGGGTCGACCTATGCCGAGCTCATGCCGCTGTTCGAGGCCGATCCGGAGACGAAGGCGATCGTGATCTACTCCGAGCCCGGCGGGCGCATGGAGGCGGAGCTGGCCGACTGGGTGCGCGAGCACCGCAGCCGGCTGCCGATCGTCGCCTTCATGGCCGGGCGGTTCATGGACGAGATGCCGGGCATGCGCTTCGGCCACGCCGGCACGATCGTCGAGGGCAAGGCCGACACGACGGCCCACAAGATCGAGCGCATGCAGGCCGCGGGCATCTCGGTCGCCGAGCGCATCGAGGCGATCCCGGCGCTGGTGAAGGAGCGGCTGCGCGCGGCGGGGGTGCACCGCTGATGCCGGGGCTCTTCATCGACGTCAAGGTCGCGCCCGCGGTGGCGCAGGATCGCGCGCTCGCGCGCAAGCTGGTCGAGGTCTGTCCGGTGAACATCTTCGCGCTCGCGCCCGACGGCACGCTGCGCATCGTCGAGGAGAACCTCGACGAGTGCACGCTCTGCGACCTCTGCGTGCAGGCGGCGCCGGCGGGCGGCGTCGAGGTGATCAAGCTCTACGCGCGCTAGCTCGCGTCGCCGCGCGCGCTGGTGTACGAAGAGGCCCGCCATGCGCAATCCCCGTGACTTCTTCAAGCCGCTCGCCCTCGGCGCCCCCGCGCCGCTGCGCGAGATCCCCGTCAAGCCCTCGCGCGTGATCCACTTCTTCGATCCGAGCAATCCCAAGATGGCCGCGAAGCTGCCCGAGCTCGCGCGCGAGGCCGACATCCTGCTCGGCAACCTCGAGGACGCGATCCCCGCCGACAAGAAGGACGCGGCGCGCGAGGGCCTCGTTCGGATCGCGCGCGAGGTCGACCTCGGGGACACGCCGCTGTGGACGCGGATCAACAGCCTCGACAGCCCCTGGTGCCTCGACGATCTCACGACGCTCGTCGGCGCCATCGGCGACCGACTCGAGGTGATCATGGTCCCGAAGGTCGAGGGGCCGTGGGACATCCACTACGTCGACCGGCTGCTCGCCCAGCTCGAGGCGCGGCACAAGCTCACGCGCCCGCTGCTCGTGCACTGCGTGCTCGAGACCGCGCTCGGCGTGAACAACGTCGAGGCGATCTGCACCGCGAGCCCGCGGGTGCAGGGGCTCAGCTTCGGCCCCGCGGACTTGGCTGCCTCGCGCCGCATGAAGACGACGCGCGTCGGCGGCGGTCACCCCGCCTACCTCGTGCGCGCGGATCCCGACCGCGCCAACCCCGAGGCCCCGCGGCCGACGGCGCAGCAGGACCCGTGGCACTACTCGATCGCGCGCATGGTCGATGCCTGCGCGGCCACCGGCGCGCTCCCCTTCTACGGCCCCTTCGGCGACATCGGCGACCCGCTCGGCTGCGAGGACCAGTTCCGCGCGGCGTTTCTCCTGGGCTGCGTCGGCGCCTGGTCGCTCCATCCGAGCCAGATCCCGATCGCGAAGAAGGTCTTCAGCCCGCCGGTCGAGGAGGTGCTGTTCGCCAAGAAGGTGCTCGCCGCCATCCCCGACGGCCGCGGCGTCCACATGATCGACGGCAAGATGCAGGACGACGCCACCTGGAAGCAGTGCAAGGTGATGGTGACGCTCGCCGAGCTGCTCGCGGCCAAGGACCCCGAGCTCAAGCGCCTCTACGGGTTTTAACGATGCTCACGCGCGTGCACCACGTCGGTCTCGTCGTCCGCCGCCTCGAAGACGGCCTCGCCCTCTGGCGCGACACCTTGGGGCTGCGTGTGGGCAAGGAGGCGACCGTCCTCGACCAGGGGGTCAAGGCGGCGCTGCTCCCGATCGGACGCAGCGAGATCGAGCTGCTCGAGCCCGTCGACCCGCGCGGCGGGGTCGCGAAGTTCCTCGAACGGCGCGGCGAGGGGCTGCACCACGTCTGCTTCGAGACCCCCGACGTCACGGGCGAGCTGGCCGCGGTGCGCGCGCGGGGGCTGCCCGTGATCGACGAGGCGCCGCGGCCGGGCCTCGCCGGCACGATCTGCTTCCTCCACCCGAAGGGAACGCGCGGCGTGCTGGTCGAGTTTGCCACGCCGCCCGCCGGCGAGGTGGCGCACGGCGGGCCCGTGGCCGGGCCGCTCGCGGGCCTTGCGCTCGCCGAGGTGACCGTGCGCAGCCGCGAGGCGCGCAGCGCGGCCGACCTCTTCGCCACCCAGCTCGGGCTCGCCCCTGCGCCGGTCGAGGCCAGCGCGGGCACGGTCGCCGCCGCGGTAGCGGCGGGCGGCGTCGTGCTCAAGTTCGTGAGCGCCGAGGCAGCCGCGGCGGGGCCCGAGGCCGCAGCGCTCCGCGCCGCCGTCGACGCCCACGGCGAAGGGCTCGCGGGGCTCGTCCTCGAGGTCGCGGACCTCGCCGCGGCGGGCGCGGCGCTCGCCGCGCTCGGGCCGGCTGCCGCCAACGAGGGGCTTCGCCTCGACGCCGCGCGCTGCCACGGCGTGCCCCTCAGCCTCCGCGCGGGGCGCTAGCCACGAGCCTGCGCCCGACCATCCTCCTCTTCGACGTCGACGGCACGCTGATCACGACCTGCGGCGCGGGCCGCCGCGCCATCGAGCGCGCCTTCGCCGCGGCCGGGCGTCCCGCGGAGGCGTTGCGCGACGTGCCCTTCGGCGGCATGACCGACCGCGCGATCGTGCGCGCGGGTCTCCGCGCCCTCGGCGAGCCGGCCGAGGGACCGGCGGCCGAGGCCGCGATCGACGCCGTGCTCGCGGGCTACCTGCCGATCCTCGCTGACGAGCTCGCGGCGACCCCCGGCATCCGCCTCCACCCGGGCGTCAGCGCTGCGCTCGACGCCGCCGCGTCGCGCCGGGGCGTCGCCGTGGGCCTCGGGACCGGCAACATCCGCCCGGGCGCGCTCCTAAAGCTCGGCCGGGTGGGGATCGCCGATCGCTTCGCGTTCGGGGGCTTCGGCTCCGATCACGAGGACCGTGCGACGCTCCTTGCGATCGGGGCGGCCCGCGGGGCGGCGCGGCTCGGCTGCGCGCGCGAGCGCTGCCGCGTGGTCGTGGTCGGCGACACGCCACGCGACGTCGTGGCAGCGCGGGCGATCGGGGCGGAGTCGCTCGTGCTGGCCACCTCCGGCTTCACGGAGGTCGCGCTGCGCTCGAGCGGTGCCACGCACGTCTTTTCCGACTTAGCCGCCCCGGGCGCGCTCGCCGCCCTGCTCGACGGCTGACACCCGCCCTCAGCGCGGCACGGCGTGCTCGTCGAGCCAGCGCGCGACGGCCGGAAAGACCTCGACGGGGGCCGCGCGGCCGAGGATCAGGTCGACGTGGCCGTAGTCGACTGCGTGCCCGTGGGCGCGGCCGAACTCGCGGTACTCGGCGGCACGGGCACCCTCGACCCCCGGCCGCACGACGGGCGGGCTTGCCAGCCGATCGGCGCTGCCCGCGATCACGAGCAGCGGCGTGCCGATGCGCGCCAGCCCGGCGCGGTAGTCGATGCGCCCGTCTGCGGAGGTGAACCCGCCGCCCAGCGCCCAGCCAGCGAGCTGGCGCAGCTTGGCGCGCGAGACGTCGGAGAGCGCGCGCCGCAGCGCGCGCCCCACCTCGCGGCGGTCGACGTTCGCGGGGTTCATGCCGACGGCGAGCGCGTCCGACTCGCCGACGAGGTGCCAGAGCGCGCCCAAGACCCACCGCTGGGGGACCGTGTCGCCGACGGGCACGTGGAGGAGGAGCTGCCCGATCCGCGCGAGCAGCGTGGCGCTCACCGCCGGAAAGGCGACCGGCGCGGCGATGGTCACGCCCGCCGCCACCAGCGCTGCGGCGGCGGGCTCGCAGCCGAGGCAGGCATAGAGCACCATGCCGCCCATGCTGTGGCCGACCCAGGCGACGCGACGCCCGGTGGCTTCCGCGACCCGCGCGATCGCCGCCGGCACATCGACGCGGGCGAGGTCGTCGAACGTCCATCGCCACGGCCGCGCGCAGCCCGGCATCGGATGCGAGAGACCGCGGCCGCGCAGCTCGAGCACCCACGCATCGAACCCGCATCCGGCCAGGAAGCGCGCCAGCGAGTACCGCTCGTCGTAGTCGATGAAGTGGCGATTGCACCCGTAGCCCGGGCAGAGAATCACGGGCAGCCCCGAGCCGGAACGCCGGGGACGGTGGCGATGCAGCGCGAGCCGCCAGCCGTCGGCCGTGCGCGCGAAGTGGACCTCGTCGGCGTCGGTCGGCGCGCGCATGCCCCTCAGGTCCCGGCCTCGGGGGCGTCGTAGCTGCTCCAGTAGACGCCGCGCCGCCGGCGTCGCGTGTCGTCGATGAGGGCCTGCAGGGCGGCGCGGACCTCGGCGTTCAAGCGGTCGACGACGGCCTGATCGGCCGCTGCGTCGGGCGGCGCGTCGAGGCGGATCGGCGGCCCGAACCGCACGTAGAGGCGCGCCGGGAGAGGCAGCACCGAAGCGACGATCGGGAAGTAGGGGACGCCGAAGAAGCGCGCGAGCGGCCGGAGGTCGGCGAGCAGCATGTGCACCTCCTCGGCCCCGACGATGGCCACCGGGACGATCGGGCTCTGCGTGCGCAGCGCGATCTTGATGTACCCGCCCCGACCGGGCGCGAATCCCTTGTGCGCCTTCACCCGATAGCGCTCCCACACCGGAAGCCGCATATCCGCCGCGCCGCCGGGGAAGAGCAGGACCAGCTCCTCGCGCCGCAGCAGCGTCTCCAGCTCCGCCGCGGGCCCGAGGACGACGCCACGCGCCTCCAAGTAGCGCGCCACCGGCCGCCAGCGGCCCCAGAACGCGTGGCCGGCGCTGCGCGGGATGCGCCCCGTGCACCGATAGAGCGCGGGCACCAGGCAGGCCGCGTCCCAGGGCAGGACGCCCGAGTGGCGACCGATCACGAGGGCGCGCCCGGTGGGAATGTGCTCGGCGCCGAGCACCTGCACGCGAAAGTACCGGCCGACGGTCTCCTCGACCAGGCAGAACGACCGCCGGGCGCGCGCGGGGTCGAGGCTCCCTCCGGGCCGGGATGGACTCACCACGCGATGAAGGCAGCAAGCGACATACCACCGGCCTCGGTGCCGCACGCCGGGCCACCGGGTCTCACCGGAAAGAACGTCCCTGCCGTTCCTTCGCGCCGCTGGCAACGGCCGTCGCTGCGCCGGAGGCTCCATGCCCGGCCCGCGGCTTGCTCCACAGGGACTCGCGATGGAGGCTGCGCTCGGCCGCTACTTCGCGTGGGTGACCCGCCGGCCGAAGCGGATCCTCCTCGCTTGCGCGGGGATCACGGCGATTCTCGCCGCCGCCGCGCTGCGGGTACGGGTGTACGTCGACATCGACGCCAACCTCCCGGCGAGCCACCCCTACGTCCAGGCCGACCGCGAGATCCAGGCCGACTTCGGAGGCCGGAACATCATGGCGATCGCGATCCGCTCCCGGCGGGGCTCCATGTGGTCGCCAGAGGGGCTCGCGCTCCTCGTGCGCCTCACGCGCGACGTCTCCGCCCTCCCCGGCGTCGTCGCCGGGAGCGTCTTCTCGCTCGCCTCGCCCAAGGCGAAGGACATCCGCGGGACCGAGGAGGGCTTCGAGGTCCGCCCGATCCTCGCCGAGCCTCCCACGGACGCCGCCGGGGTCGAGGCCGTGCGAGCCGCCTTCGAGCGGAACCGATCGACGCTCGGTCCTCTCGTCGCCGACGACGGGCGCGCCGCGGCCGTCTTCTTCGAGTTCGCCGAGGGCGTGCGCGACGACGAGGCACACCGCCGGGTCGGCGCGCTGCTGGAACGATTGCGCGGGCAGGCGCCGGGCTTCGCGCTCTTCGTCACGGGCCGGCCGATGTTCGGCTACGCCTTCACCCAGCATGCGCGTCGCGCGGAGCAGAGCTTCCTCCTGGCGGCCGCGGCGGTCATGGCGACCCTGTGGCTCTCCTTCGGGAGCCTCCAAGGCATGCTGGTGCCGATCGGCACGGGGCTGCTGAGCACCGTGTGGGGGCTCGGCATGATGGGGCTGGCAGGGGTCCACATGGACGGCTGGAACGCCGTCACGCCGGTCCTCATCCTGGCGATCGCGGCGGGGCACTCGGTCCAGATCCTCAAGCGCTACTACGAGGAGTACGCGCGCCTCGCCGCCATCCCCGACCTGCGCGAGCGCAGTCGGCGCGCGGTGGTGGAATCGGGTCGGCGCACGGGGCTGGTGATGCTCGTTGCGGGGTCGGTGGCGGCCGGCGGCTTCGCCTCGCTGGCGGTGTTCGGCATTCCGACGATCCGGGACTTCGGCGTCTTCACGGCCCTCGGGGTGCTGTCGGCCGTCGTCCTCGAGATGACCTTCGTGCCCGCGGCGCGGACGCGACTGCCGCCGCCCCGTCCCGGGCGCCGGCTCGGGGCGCGGATCGATCGCGGGCTCGACGCCTTCGGCCGCGCCTTGCGGCGCCCGGCCTGGCGGATCGGGGTGTACGCGGCCACCGCCGCGGTGCTGGCCGCGAGCCTGCTCTTCGCGACCCGGATCGAGATCAACAACAGCATCCGGGACTACCTGGCTCCGGACGACCCGGCCCGCGTCGGTTCGGAGGTGCTCGAACGGGAGCTCGGCGGGATCGTGCCCTGCTTCGTGCTCGTCGACGGCGGCAAGGAAAATGCCCTCCTCGATCCGGCGCTGCTCGGCTGGATGGCTGCCCTCGAGAACGAGCTTCGGCGGGTCGAGAGCGTGCGCCTCGCGCTGTCCCTGGCCGACGTGGTGCGCCGGCTGCACCAGGCGATGCACGGCGACGATCCCGCCTACGACCGGATTCCGGAGAGCCGCAACCTAATCGCCCAGTACCTCCTCCTCTATGCCATGTCGGCCGACCCGGAGGATTTCTCCCGATTCGTCACCGCCGACTACAGCCGCGGGCTCGTCCGCGCGACGCTCCGGTCCGACCAGTCGCGCGATGTCGAGGCGGCCGTCGCGGCGATCGAGGGATTCGCCCGGCGCGTGCCGCCGCCGGCTGCGGTACGCCTCCGCATCGGCGGCTCGGGCCCGATCTCGCTGGCCGTCGACCGGACGCTCACGGAGGGGAAGCTGCTGAACATCGCTCTCGTGCTCCTGATGGTCTACGTGCTCTCGAGCGTGGTCCTCGGCTCGCCGTTTGCCGGGGCCTTCGTGGTCCTGCCGCTCATCGTGGCGGTCGTGGCGAACTTCGGCGCGCTCGGCGCCCTCGGCCTGTGGCTCAACATGGGGACGGCGACGATCGCGGCGATGGCGGTGGGAATCGGCGCCGACTACGCGATCTACTTCGCCTACCGGCTCCGGGAAGAATACGCGCGCCTCGGCGACGAGGGAGCCGCGGTGGGCGCGGCGCTCGCCACCTCCGGCAAGGCCGTCTTCTTCGTGGCCGTCGCCATCTCGGTCGGCTACGGGACGCTCGCGGCCTCCACGTTCTATCTCAACCGCGTGCTCGCGCGGCTCGTCCCGTTGACGATGGCAGTGAGCGCGCTCGTCGCCCTCACGCTGCTGCCCGCCTCGTTCCTCGAGGTCCGGCCGCGGTTCGTGTTCGCCCGACGGTGGGGAGCGCCCGGCGCGCGGGCCGTGGCGAGGGGGGCGCCTCGGAAGGGGTGGTGCCGTCCCGCATCGAACCCCGCAGGAGGCTCCGCCCGCAACGCATGACTCGGCGCCGCGTCCGCTTCAGCATCCAGGTCGGCCAGCAGTTCGCCACGTGGCCCGAGATCGTGCAGCTCTGGCAGACCGCCGAGCGCCTCGGCTACGACGGCGCGTACACCTACGACCACTTCATGGCGGTGATGATGGACCCGTTCGACCCCTGCCTCGAGGCGTGGACCGCGCTCGCGGCGCTGGCAGCACAGACGCAGCGGCTGCGGCTCGGCGTGCTGGTCACCGGGAACACCTACCGGCATCCCGCCGTGCTCGCGAAGATGGCCACGACGGTCGACGTGATCAGCGGCGGTCGTCTCGACTTCGGCATCGGCTCGGGCTGGTTCGAGGCCGAGCACACCGCGCTCGGCATCCCCTTTCGCACCGCCGCCGAACGCTGCGCGATGCTCGACGAGGCGCTCACCGCCATGCGGGCCCTCTGGACCCGCCGCACGGTGTCGTTCGCGGGACGCTATTACACGCTGCGGGAGGCCATCGCCGAGCCCAAGCCGGTCCAGCGGCCGCACCCGCCCATTCTCATCGCGGCGAGCGGCGAGAAGCGCATGCTGCGGCTCGTCGCCCGGCACGCGGATGCCTGGAACAGCTTCGGCTCGCCGGAGGTGTTTCGCCGCAAGATCGCCGTGCTCGCCGAGCACTGCCGGGCCGAGGGCCGCGACGTGGACGCGATCGAGAAATCGGTCCTCGTGCCCGCCGCAATCGGCGACGATCCCGCGGCGTGGGAGCCGCTGGTGGCGGGCTACGCGGCCTACCTCGGCATCCCCCCGGCGGAGGCGGCGGGCTGGATGCTGCTCGGCCGACCCGCCGAGGTCCGGCAGCAGATCGAGCGCTACCTCGCCGTCGGAGTGACCCACTTCATCCTGACGCTCACCCCGTTCAACTTCCCCGTGCTGGAGCGATTCGCGGCCGACGTCCTGCCGACTTTTCGTGCCGGCAGCCCGGGGTTTCTCCCCGGGGCGCAGACGCGCTAGGCTGGGGCCGCCATGGCCGACCCCGACGCGCTCGACCTCAGCATGGACGCCGCGCAGCTCTACCGCGAAGAGGTCGTCACCGACCGTCGCATCGGCACCATCCGCCAGCTCGTGCCGGTGCGTCCCGACGGCTCGCCCGACCCGAGCCGCGCGACCGTCTTCGCCGGACAGACCCAGATCCTCACGGCGGGCGGCGTGCTCCCGCTGAGCTTCGACATCCCCGCCACGACGCTCGAAGAGGCCGTGCGCGAGTTCGCGAGCGCCGCCAAGGCGGCCCTCGAGGAGACGCTGCGCGAGCTGCAGGAGCTGCGTCGCGAGGCCGCCTCCCAGCTTATCATTCCCGACACGGGCACCACGGCGTCCATCCTCGGGCCGGGGGGGATGCCCGTGCCCCCCGGCGGGCGGCCGCGGATGCGGTAAGCGCGTGCCTCGGCGGCAGCAGATGCCGTGAACCGCTCCGCGGCGCACGCCGGAGCGGGACGTGTTTGTCTCCGGCGAGATCCGCCGCTAGCGTCGACCGCATGATGGCTCAGCTCTGGAAGCGGGTGGCTCTCGGCATCGCGCTCGTCGGCGCGGTGGTTCTCGGCATCGGCGTCGCCGGCGCGACGCGAGCGGTGCGCGTGCGAACGGTGCTCGTGCCGACGGCGAAGGCACCCAAGGCGCGCGGCCGAACGAAGCTCCTGCTCCGGCACGGCGCCCGGGGCAAGTTCGTGGTCGTCGCGAGAGGGCTCGCGCCGAACGCCACGTTCGACGTCGTCCTAGGCGGCGTCAAGGTGGGGACGCTCACGACCGGTCGCGGGGGCGCTGGCACGCTCAAGCTAAGCACGAGCCCGCACGGGCACGAGGGGCTCCTCGGCGTCGATCCGCGCGGCAGCCAGATCGCGGTCCGCGACGACGCCGGCGACGACGACCTCGTCGGCGAGGAGCCGGCGGACGACTCGGCGAGCGGTGCCTGCTGTCTGCGCGACCACGAGGGCGAGACCGAGTGCGAGGACCTGCCGCCCGCCGCTTGCGCCACGGCCGGCGGGACCCCGGCCCCGGTCGCCTCGTGCCTGCCGGATCCGTGCACGACGACCCCGCCCGGCGGCGAGGCGATCGTCTGCTGTGTGGCCAGCAGCGCCCACGACGGCTTCACCGACGAGGACCCGGAAGTCGAGTGCGAGGACGTCGGCAGCCCGGCCGACTGCGCGAATCTCGGCGGCGCCGTGGTGCAGGGCACGTCGTGCGACGGGAACCCCTGTGCGCCGACGCCGCCCGCAACCCGCGTCGCCTGCTGCCTCGCGACGGACGAGGGCACGGACGAGTGCGCGATGCTCACGGCCGAGAGCTGCGCCGCCCACCACGGCACGGTGGCGGCCGCCGCCACGTCGTGCGAGGCGCATCCCTGCGGCACCAACGCGCCGCCCGGAGAGCATCATGACGACGGCGGCGACACCGGGCGGTGATCCCGGCGCGCACGCTCCTCACGCGCGCAGCCGCGGCAGGACCTTCGCGGCGAAGAGCTCGAGGCTGGCCCAGCCGAGCTCGGGCGGCATGCCGCCCATCAAGGGGTGGAGCACGAGTGTGCCCACCTCCGCGGCGAGGGCGACGCATTCCTCGGGCGTGACCACGCGATAGACGCCGCTTTGGCGCACGTCGTCGACGGTGCGCGCGGCCACGTGCACCTGCGAGCGCTGGTCCGGGGTCTGCCAGGCGTGGTAGCTCTGCGCGTCGTAGAGCGCGTGCGGGCCGATGCGCGCCCAGTCGCGCTCCGGATCCTCGCTCACGTGCACGAACCCCGGGCCGCCCGGCAGCATGGCGAAGCCGCCGTCGAAGCCGTACCGGCGGCACGCGGCGTCGTAGACGTCGACCAGCGTCCGATCCCCGATCGCGGGGAAGAACCCCGTGCGCAGCCGCGCCGCGCGGCGCGCCGCCGCCGGCGTGGATCCGCCGACGAGGATCATGGGCGGGCTCGCGGGCTTCGGCGTCACCCGGATCGTCCGCCCCCGCCAGGTAAACGGCTCGCCCGTCCACGCCTGTCGCAGCACGCCCACGTACTCCTCGAGGAGCCGGCCGCGCTGCGCGCGGTCGACGCCTGCCATGTCGAACTCTTCCTGGCGGTAGCCCACACCGGCGACGATGCCGAGGCGGCCGCCGCTCACGAGCGCCACGGTGGCGAGCTGCTCGGCCAAGCGCACCGGGTCGTGGAGCGGCACGAGCACGGCAGCGATCTGGATGCGCAGCCGCTGCGTGCGCCCCGCGATCGCCGCGGCGAGCGTCACTGGCGCCGAGAGGTAGCCGTCGTCGACCCCGTGATGCTCGGAGAGCACGACGAGATCGAGGCCGTGCGCGTCGGCCCAGGCGCACTGCTCGAGGCACGTGCGGTAGAGCGTCTCGTGAGCGACCCCCGCGAAGGCGGGCGCCCGGAGATCGTAGCGAAGCGCGATCACGGCCATCGGTCCTCCCCCCTACCGGCTGAACTCGCGGGGCGAGGCGCGCACCGCGCGGTCGTAGGCCCAGTTGCGGATGTGGTCGACCTGCTCCTTCATGGTCTTCGAGAGCGGCACCACGTTGGCGGTAGCATTGAGCAGATCCTCGACGGTGAGGTCGCGCTCGGCGAGACGCGCGGCGGTGAGCGACGCCACCACGCACTGCTCGATCTCCGCCCCCGTCCACCCGCGCGTGAACTTCTTGAGCGGCTCGAGGTTGAAGCCCGACGGATCGATGCCGCGGCGGCGCAGATGCACCCGGAAGATCTCGATGCGCTCGTCGTCGAGCGGCAGGTCGACGAAGAACACCTCGTCGAAGCGTCCCTTGCGGATCATCTCCGCGGGCAGGAGGTCGATGCGGTTGGCGGTGGCGCCGACGAAGAGCCCCCGGGTCTTCTCCTGCATCCAGGTGAGGAAGAAGCCGAAGATGCGCCCGAGCTCGCCTTCCTTGGCCTGCGCGTTGATCGCCGCCTCGATCTCGTCGAACCAGACGACCGCCGGCGCCATCGATTCCAGCATGTGGCAGGCCTTCGCGAACGCGCCCTCGGGCGGCCCGTGCTGCCCGGAGAAGACCTCGATCATGTCGATGCGGTAGAGGGGCAGCTCGAAGCACGAGGCGATCGCCTTGATGCAGAGGCTCTTGCCGCAGCCCGAGATGCCCATCACGAGCACCCCCTTGGGGACGATCTCGGCGCTCAGGCGGTCGCGCATGGCGAAGAGCTTGCGGCGCTCGCGCAGCCACTTCTTCATCAGCTCGAGCCCGCCGATCTGGTCGAGGTCGACGTCGGTCGGGATGTACTCGATCATGCCCGTGCGCTTGACGAGCACGCGCTTCTCCTCGAGCAGCGCCGGCACCGAGGCGGCGTCGAGGGCGTTGCGCGCGGCGATCGCGCGGCGGATCGCATGGTGCACCTCGTCGAGCGTGAGGCCCTGAAGCGCGCGGGCGAGCTGGAAGAGCGTGGCCTCGCTCGCGTCGACCGCAGCCCCGGCGGCGGCGAGCCCCGGCGCCGTCTGCCGCAGGTGTGCAATCAGCTCGGGGAGATCGGGCACCGCCAGCTCGACGTAGACCATCTGCCGCTCGAGCTCTTCGGGCACGAGCTTCACCGGCGAGCAGACGACCACGAGCTTACGGCTGTCGAGGCACGCCGCGTAGAGATCGCGCAGCCGGCGGCGGACCTCCGGAAGCTCGCGCATGGGATCGTGGAAGTCCGCGAAGAGAAAGACGCCGGGCCCCGCCTGTGCGGCCACGAAGTCGAGCGCCGCGCGCGGGCCGAGCGGCTCGCCGCCGCTGTCGCCGTCGCGGCGCATGCCCTGCGTGAGGCTCCACAGCCACAGCGGCGCCGGGGGCGCGAAGAGCGCGGAGGCGACCTCGCGCAAGAGCGCGATGACGCGACCTTCCTCGGCGGAGCGCACGTAGACGAGCGGACGGCCCGACTCGACGATCTCCCGCAGGGTGCGCAGCGCGCGGCTCTCGGTCGTGTCGTCCATGCCGCATAGAAGGGCGCCCGGGCCGGCGCTGTCAACCGCCGGCGACGGCTTTCCCGACACGCGCGAGGATGCGATAAGACCGCCGTGGACGACCGGCACGTCGTGGTCGTGGGCGCCGGCATCGGGGGGATCACCGCCGCGCTGCTGCTCGCCCGCGCGGGGGCCCGGGTGACGCTGTTCGAGGCGCAACCCGAGGCGCGGACCGTCGGCGCGGGCATGCTGCTGCAGCCAAACGGCCTCGCCGTGCTCTACGGCCTCGACCTCGACGAGCGGCTCCTGCGGCGGGGGGCGCGCATCGAGCGGCTGCGCGTCGCCGACCCGGCCGGCGTGCCGATCCTCGACGTGCCCGTGCCGCGCTTCGCCGAGGGTCTCGACCACGCCCTCGTGCTGCACCGCCGCGAGCTGCTCGCCGCGCTCGTCGATCTCGTGCGCGCCGAGCCGCGCGTCGAGCGCCGGTTCGACGCCGAGGTCCTCGCCGCGACCCCCGCCGGCGAGGTCACCTACCGCACCCCGGCAGGCCGGGCGACGCTCGCCGCGGACCTCGTCGTCGGCGCCGACGGCGCGCACTCCCGCATCCGCAAGCACGGGCACTTCGAGGCGCGCGTGCGCCGCTCGCACCGCTACGCCCGCGGCTTGGGGCCGCCGCTCGGGCTCGACGGGCTCACCGAGTACTGGACCGAGCTCGGCATCTTCGGCGTCGCGCCGGTCGACGGCGGCACGTACTTCTACGCCGCCACCGAGGCTCCGGCGCTGCGCACCGCGCTCGCCGACGGCGACGCGGCGGGCTTCCGCGCCGCCTGGGCGCGGGCGTTGCCCCTCGCCGGCGAGGTGCTCGCCGGGGTCGCGCGCTGCGAGGACCTGGTGCTCACCCAGGTGATCCGCGTCGACTGCGCCCGCTGGTGCGACGGCCGTCTGGTCCTCCTCGGCGACGCCGCCCACGCCATGGCACCCAACCTCGGCCAGGGCGCCGGCAGCGCCCTCGGCGACGCCACGGTCCTCGCCTGGGAGCTCGCCCGCCCCGGCGATCTCGCCGCGGCGCTCGCCCGCTACGAGGCACGTCGGCGCCAGGCGGTGCGCATCGTGCAGAACCTCGCCGAGCAGCTCGCCTGGCTCGCCGCCCTCACCGCCCCGGGCCTGCGCACGGTACGCGACCACGCCGTGCGCTGGCTCGGCCGCTGGCTCGTGGGCGACGTCACCTTGCGGCTCGTCGAGCAGCAGGACCCCCTCTGGCTGCGGCTCGCGGCGGCCGATCCCACCGAGACCGTCGGCGGCTGAGTCAGGCGGGGGCGGGGGAAGCGCCCGGGAGGAGCTTGCGAAAGTGGTGCAGCATCCACGCCGCGAGATCGGCCGCGCTGAGCGCACGCACGAGCCGTTCGGTCGCCGGATCCTCGGCCGGGCCGAGCCGTTCGCGCAGGCGCGCGATCTCGGCGCGGGCGCGGTCGTAGGCGGCGTTGATGCGCGCGACCCCGGCGCCGTCCGGCGCCTGCAGCGTAGTGACGACGGCCCCCAGCAGCGGCGCGAGCGCGTCGGCGACGGCGGTCGCGAGCTCCGCGCGCGGGGGCGCGGCCTCGGCGAGCCCGCCCACGACCTCGGCGAGCGCCTCCTCGAGGTAGCCCGTGAGCGCGAGCTGGCGCTCGCAGAGCGCGAGCCGGCGCAGCGTCGCCGCATCGAGGTCCCGGCCGGCGAGCGCGGCATCGAACTCGGCGATGCGGGCGGCGAGCGCGTGGAAGGCGGTGGTCACCGCCGCCACGCGCGCCGCCCGGGCGGCCTCGGGGCTGCGCAGCGCGTGCACGTAGCCGACGAGCCCGCCGACGAGCCGCGCCAGCTCCTTCTGCTCGAGGTCGACCGCGGTCGGCGGATCGTCGAGCGCCTGAGGCGCGAGGTAGCGCGGCGTCGCCGCCTCCTCTTCCGCCGTCGCGGGCCAGCGCCGCTCGAGCCAGCGGGCCACCGCTCCGAGCGCCGGCGCGAGCGCCAGCGCCGGGAGCAGGTTCGAGACGACGAAGGCGAGCGCCACCTGCCGGCCCGGGCGCGCGCTCGTCGCCTCCACGAGCGCCGCGACGAGCGGCACGTGCGCGCCGCGCTCGAGGAGATCCGCGGCGAGCATGAGCACCCCGCTGCACACGCAGAAGAGATCCTCGAAGCGCACCAAGCGCAGAGGGGAGCCGCGCAGGCCGGCCGAGAGCACCCAGCGGAGCCCGATCGCCCCGAGGTTCGTTCCGTAGACCACCGGGAGCGCCGCCGACACGCCGAGCGCCCCCCCGTCGGCGAGCGCGACCACGATCAGCGTCGCGGCGGTGTTCGACTGCGCGAGCGCACCGAGCGCCACGCCGACCAGGAAGCCCACCGGCGGCGCCCCGGTCGCCGCCGCGACGAGCCTACCGAACCAGGGCTCGCCCCGCAGCGGCGCCACCGCCGTGCCGATCTCCCCGAGGCCGAGGAAGAGGAGACCCACGCCGAGCGCCACGGCCGCGAGCGCGTAGGCCGCAGGCCGCCGCAGGAAGGCCATGGCGATCCCCGCGGCGCCGACGAGATAGGCGGCGAGGGCATGCACGTCGAGGCTCGCCACGATGGCGAGCGCCGTGAGGCCGACGTTCGTCCACGCGAGGACCGGCAGGGCGGCCGCGATCGACACGAGCCCGGCCTCGACCATGCTCACCAGCACGAAGGTCACGGCGGTCGCGCTCTGCAGGAGCGCGCCGAAGGCGAGCCCCAAGAGCGTGCCGAGCACCGCCGACTCGCCCGCTTCGGCGACGAGCCGGCGGAAGCTCTCGCCCGCGAGCCGGCGGAGGTGCTCGCCCACGAGGCGCAGGCCGAGGAAGAAGAGCCCGAGGCCGAGGATTGCGTGTGCCGGCGGCGTCACCCGGCGTTCCCTTGGCGCGAAACGCCGGGCGTGTCCACGGCGCGCGCGGGGGCTGGCCCGCGTCGGGCGCTAGGCGCCAGCCAGCCGCGCCCCCAGGCGTGCGAGCTGCTGCGGGGCCGCGCCGAGCACCAGCTCCAAGTGCTTTGCCCAGAGGAAGTAGCGATGCAGCGGGTAGTCGATGTCGACGCCGATCCCGCCGTGGAGGTGCTGTGCGGCGACGGCCACGTGCTGCCCGCCCTCGGCCGCCCAGAACTTCGCGACCGCCACCGCGTCGTCGGCCGGCTCGTCGTGCGCGAGCCGGTCGATCGCCTCCCAGGCCGTGAGCCGCATGGCCTCGAGGTCGATGTAGGCGTCGGCCGCGCGCTGATGCACGGCCTGGAAGCTCCCGATCGGCCGGCCGAACTGCTCGCGCCCGCTCGTGTACTCCGCGGCCATGCGCAGCGCCCGCTCGCACACGCCCACCTGGAGCGCGGCATAGGCCGCGAGCGCGCGCGCCGTGATCCAGCGCACGATCGCCGCCCCGCCGCGCGGGTCCCCGAGCACGCCGGCTGGCTCCACCGCCGCCCCCGCGAGCACGAGCCGTCCGTGCGGCTCGCCGTGGGTGAGGATCTGCCGCTCCAGGGCCACGCCCGCACCGCGCGGGTCGACGAGGAAGACGCCGACGGCCCCCTCGCCCGTGCGCGCGGGGACGAGGATACGCACCGCCGATTCGGCTGCGGGGACGCAGACCTTGACGCCGTCCAGGCGCCAGCCCGTCCCGTCCGCCCGGGCGACCGTCGCCGGCGCCGCAGGGTCGTCGCTGCCGAGCTCCACGAGCGCCGCGCTCAGCACCGCGCCCCCGTCGGCCACGGCGGGAAGCCAGCGCCGCTGCTGCTCGGGGCTGCCGAAGGCCGCGAGGGGGAGCGCCCCCAGGACGAGCGTCGGCACCAGCGGCAGCGGCGCCACCGCGCGGCCGGCCTCTTCGAGGACGAGCCCGAGCTCGACGAGGCCGAGCCCGCTGCCGCCGTAGGCCTCGGGAATCGCCACGCCGAGCAGGCGGGCGTGGGCGAGCGCCTGCCAGCAGGCGTCGTCGTACCACGTGCCCGCGGCCTCGAGCGCACGCAGCCGCTCGGGCCCGAGGTGGTCGGCGAAGATCGCCCGCGCGAGCTCGCGCAGCGCCTCCTGTTCGGGAGTGAACGCGAAGTCCACGGGCCGCTCAGATGGCGCCGCGCGGCTCGCGCGGCATGCCGAGCCCGGCCATCGCGATGATGTCGCGCTGCACCTCGTTGGTGCCGCCGCCGAAGGTGAGGATGGGCGCGTGCCCGCGGTAGAGATGCTCGAGCCGGCCGCGCAGCACCGCGTCGGGGCTGCCGCCGCGCACGCCGGCGGCGGGGCCGAGGACCTCGAGCAGCAGGCGGTAGGCCTCGACGTTGAGCTCGCTGCCGAACACCTTGACGACCGAGGCGTCGGCGTAGTTGAGCGTGCCGCGGGCGATGCTCCACGCCTGCTTCCAATTGACCAGCCGCAGCACCTCGAGCTTCGCGCGCACGCGCGCGAGGTTCTGCTGCACCCACGGCTGGTCGATCACGCGGCGGCCGTCGTCGAGCCGCGTGCGCCGCGCCCACACGACCACGTCCTCGACCAAGCGGGCGAGCATGCCCGTCGTCATGAGCGCGATGCGCTCGTGGTTGAGCTGCGTCACGATGAGCCACCAGCCCTCGTTCTCGGGCCCGACGAGCGCGTCGGCGGGCACGCGCACGTCCTCGTAGTACGTCGCGTTCGTGCGGAAGCCGCCCATCGTCCAGATCGGCGTGCACTTGTAGCCCGGGGCGTCGGTCGGGACCATGAAGATCGAGAGGCCGCGGTGCTTGGGCGCCTCGGGGTTGGTGCGCGCGGCGAGCCAGATGTAGTCGGCGTACTCGGCCTGGCTCGTGAAGAGCTTGCTGCCGTTGATCACCCAGCCCCTGCCGTCGCGCACCGCGCGGGTGCGCAGCGCCGCGAGATCGGTGCCCGCCGACGGCTCGGTGTACCCGATGGCGAAGTGACACTCCCCGCGCAGGATGCGCGGGAGAAACGCCTGCTTCTGCGCCTCGGTCCCGTACTGCATGAGCGTCGGCGCGACGGCATTGATGGTGAGGGTCGGCACCATGACCCCCGCGTAGCTCGCCTCGTCGAAGAAGATGAACTGCTCGATCGCCGAGCGGCCCTGCCCGCCGTACTCGCGCGGCCAGCCGATGCCGAGCCAGCCGTCGGCGCCGAGACGGCGCAGCACCCGGTGGTATTCCGGCCCCCCGCCCTCGGTCCGGGCGATCTCCGCCTCGTAGGCGGGCGTGACGAGCTGCGCGAAGTACGCACGCAGCTCGGCGGCGAGCGCGCGCTGCGCGGGCGTGTAGGCGATCCGCACCGGGGAGCCCGTACGCGAACGAGCGTTCGTTTGTCAACCGGGCGCCTTGAACAGCTCGCCCTTGGCGTTCTTCTCCGCGAGCAGCCGCAGGAGCTCCGCGGGGCCGCCGTGGCTCAGGATCTCCTGGAACTCCGAGCGGTAGTTGGCCACGAGACTCACCCGCTCGATCACGAAGTCGATGATCTTCCAGCTCCCGTCCGCCTGGCGGCGCAGCCGGTAGTCGACGAGGATGTCGTCCGGCCCGCCGCGGACGATCTTCGTCTGCACGGTCCAGTCGCCGCCCGGCTCCTCGCGCGCGCCGGTGATCTGGACGGTCTCGTCGCGGTAGCTCTCGACGTTGCGCCCGTAGGTGAGCGCCAGATGGCGGCGGAACTGCTCCATGAACTCGCGCTGCTGGGCGTCGGAGAAGTGGCTCCAGTTGCGCGCGAGCACGAGCCGCGAGAGCGTGGCGAAGTCGGTGTGCGCGTAGACGATGTCCTCGAGCCGGTGCCGCTTCTCGTCGGCGCCGAGGCGCTTGTCGCGGAGCACCGCCAGCGCGGCGTCGGTGACCTGTGCGACGACCGCCCGCGGCGCCGCCTCCTCGGCGGCGCGCACCGCCGGTGCACCCAGCGCAGCGAGGGCGAGGACCACGACCGGAACGAGGCGCGTCACGGGTTCTCCTCCTCGAGATGCGGGTAGTACAGCTCCTGCTGCTCCTCGGGCGACAGCTCCGCCTCACCGCTGATGAGCGCGCGGCGCCGCTGGAGATAGGCCTTGCGCACGAAGGCGTAGTAGTCGAGCGCGGCGGCCTTGGCGTTGCGCACCTCCTCGAGCGTGAAGGAGCGCGCGTTCACCGTGTCGAGCACGCGCGCACCGAAGAGGTAGTACCAGTCCACGAAGAAGGGCGTCACGCTGATCGCCGTGTCGACGGCGAGCCCGCCCGCATCCCGCGGGCTCGACGGCCCGAGCAGCGGCAGCACGAGGTACGGCCCCGCGGGCACGCCCCAGACCCCGAGCGTCGCGCCGAAGTCCTGCTCGCGGCGCTCGAGGCCCCAGCGGCTCGCCGGGTCGAAGAAGCCCGCGACGCCGACGGTCGTGTTGACGGCGAAGCGCCCGACGTCCTTGGCAGACGGCAGGAGCTTCGCCTGGAGCAGGTCGTTCACGGCGACGATCGGCGTGCGCAGATTGCCGAAGAAGTTCGACACCGACGTCCGCACCGCCCGGGGCAGCACCTTCTCCCAGCCCGTCGCCGCGGGCGCGAGCACCCAGGTGTCGACCTCGTCGTTGAACCAGAACATCTTGCGGTTGAAGCTCTCGAGCGGGTCGTACTCGGGCGGCGGCACCGGGCCGCGCGTCCCGGCACAGGCGGAGAGCAGGCCGAGGGCGAGGGCAAGGGCGAACAGCGAGCGCGCGGCGGTCGGCATCGTCATGGCGTGGCTCCCGTGCGACTGGGTCAGTCGGTCTTGGGCTCCGGCTTGGAGCCCCCCGAGGAGATATCGGCATTGTGCACGAGTTTCCCGATCAGCCGCTCGAGGATCACGGCGGATTCGGTGAACGTGATCTGATCGCCGGGCTTGAGAAGCTTCGTGTCCCCGCCGAGTTGCAGCGAGATGTAGCGGTCGCCGAGGATGCCCGCGGTGACGATCGACGCGGTCGTGTCGACCGGCAGCTCGAGCGTCGGGTCGAGGTCCAGCTCGACGTGCGCCCGGTAATCTTTGCCGAGCGTGATCGCCCCCACCTGCCCCACCTTCACCCCCGAGATCACCACCGGCGCCCGGACCTTGAGCCCACCGGTCTGGTCGAAGTCGGCGTAGAGCTTGAGCCCGTCCCCCCCGCCGTAGGCGAGCCCGCCGACGCTGAAGGAGAGGTAGGCGAGCGCCGCCAGGCCGGCGAGCACGAACAGCCCCACCGCGAAGTCGCGCCCCGGCGACCGGCTCATGTCGTCAGACCCCCCACAGCGCCGTAAAGAAGTAATCGAATATCAGGATGCTCACCGATGCAACCACGACCGTCGTCGTCGTGGCGGCGCTCACCCCGGCCGAGGTGGGCGCGCTCGAGTAGCCGCGGTACGTCGCGATCAGGCCGACGAGCGTGCCGAAGAGCAGCGCCTTGAGCACGCTGCCGAGCACGTCGTCGTGAAAGTCCACCGCCGACTGGAGGCTCGACATGTAGACGCCGCCGTCGAGCCCCATGAGCACGACGCCCACGAGGTAGCCGCCGAAGAGCCCGCAGCAGATGAAGAGCGCCGAGAGCAGCGGCATGACGAAGATCATCGCCGCCGCCTTCGGCGTCACCACGAGGTCGATCGGGTCGATCGACATCATCCGCAGGCCGTCGAGCTGCTCGGTGGCGACCATCGTCCCGATCTCGGCCGCCGTGGCGGAGCCGGCGCGCCCGGTGGCGAGGAGCCCCGTGAGCACCGGCCCGAGCTCGCGGATGAGGCTCAAGCCCACGACCGCCCCGAGCGACTGCTCGGCGCCGAAGCGCACGAGCGTGTTGTAGCCCTGGAGGCCGAGCACCATGCCCACCGCGAGCCCCGAGACGCAGATGATGACCAGCGAGAGCACGCCGAGCTTGAACACCTCGGTCACGAACAGCCGCGCGCGCACGGGGGGCGTGAGCGCGGCGCGGACGACGGCGCCGGTAAAGCGCGCGAGCTTCCCCAGGTCCTCGACGAAGCGCAGCACGAGCCAGCCGAGCTCCTGCACGAGCCCGACCATCACGGCGCCTCTCCGACGGCGGCCGGCTCGACCGGGCCCTCGTCGAGGAACGCCGCGACCTCCGGATCGGGGCTCCGCCGCAGCGCCGCCGGGCTCCCTTCGACCACCCGCTGCGGCAGGAGCAGGATCACGTGATCGGCGAGCCGAAGCGTCGAGGGAATGTGGTGCGAGACCACGATCATCGAGCTGCCGAGCCGGGTGTTCACCGTGCGCAGCAGCCCCTCGATGAGCCGCACCGACACGGGATCGAGCCCCGAGAACGGCTCGTCGCAGAGGAGGATCACCGGATCGCGCATGATCGCCCGCGCGAGCGCCACCCGCCGCATCATGCCGCCGGAGAGCTGCCCGGGCAGCAGATCGTCGACGCCCGCGAGGCCGACCGCCTCGAGCCGACGGTGAACGGCGGCCGCGATCTCCGCCTCGCCGAGCCGCGTGTGCTCGCGCAGCGGGAAGGCGAGATTCTCGAACACCGTGAGCGAGTCGAGGAGCGCGCCGCCCTGGAACATCATGCCGAGCTTGCCGCGCACGCGGTAGAGCTGGCGCTCGGAGAGCCGGGTCACGTCCTCCCCGTCGACCAGGACCTGCCCGGCCTCCGGCCGCACGAGCCCGCCGATCAGCCGCAGAATCGTGCTCTTGCCCGATCCGCTCGCCCCGAGAATCACCGTGATCCGCCCGCGCGGGCACGCGCACGAGAGGTCGCGGAAGACCTCGCGCGACCCGTAGGCCATCCGCACCCCGCGCAGCACGACGCAGGGGTCGTTGGCAGCCGTCGCGTGCATGCCGACCGCGCCTTCTTTCAGATTTGCCGGCGGATGGCGAGCGCCCCGCCGGAATGCTACAGAGCGGGCACGGAGGTCCCCCATGCGCACCACGCTCGCTCTCGGCATCGCGTCCCTCCTTCTGGCCGCGCCGCTCTGCGCCCAGGAGCACCCGGGCATGATGGCCGCCCAGCAGGCGCTCGAATCGGCGAAGGCCAGCCTCAAGTCGGAAGCCCACGACTACGCCGGGCACCGCGCGGCGGCGCTGGTGCACGTCAACAAGGCGCTCGCCGAGATTGCCGCGGGCTTAAAGTCGGTCGAGCAGCGCGAGAAGCGGGTCGAGCGCAAGGAGCAGCGGCTCGAGAAGCGCGACCAGCGGCTCAAGCAGTAGCCGCGGACGGACAGCCGTGACGCGACGCCGGTGGGCGCTCGCCGCCGCCGCCCTCGCGCTGGCGGCGGGAGTGCTCGTCGCGGCCGGGCTCGCGGCGCTCGTGCTCGGCGGCCGTGGGCGGCTGCTCGCCGCAGCGAGCCGGGCCCTCGGCCGGGACGTCGCGGTCGCCGACGTGGGGCTCAGCCTGCGCGGGGGTCTCGGCCTCGGGCTCCGCGGGGTCCGCATCGCCGACGACCCGGCCTTCGGCACCGACGAGCCCTTCCTCACCGCCGACCGGCTCGCGATGCGCGTGAGCCTCTGGCCCCTGCTCCACCGTGAGCTCGTCGTCGACCAGGTGCTGATCGACGCGCCGACGATCACCATACGGCGCGACGCGGCGGGCCACCTCAACGTCGACTCGCTCCGGCGCCGCCATCACCCCGCGGCCGAGGAGCCAGGCGGCGGCGGGCGGGCGGGGCACGCGTTTCGGCTCGCCGTGCTCCGCCTGCGCGGGGGGACGATTCACTACGTCGACCAGGGGAGCGGACGGAGCTTCGATCTGGTCGACATCGCGCTCGACGCGCACGAGCCCGCGATCGGCGCGCCGATGCCGATCGAGACGCGCGCGGCGCTGCGCGGCCGCGAGCTTCGGATCGATGGCCTCGCGAGCGAGGGCACGCTCGACGTGGGGCTCGCGCATCCCGCGTACGAGGGCACGCTGCGCACGGGCCAGGGGGTGCTCGGACCGCTCGAGTTCGCCCGGGCCGAGGGCAAGGTCGCCTGGCAGGGATCGGCGGGCGAGGTGACGGTCGAGGTCGCGGGCGGGCGCTGCGCGTCGCTCACCCTCGGGCGCGACGTGCTCGCCGCGCTCGGGCCGCTCGTCAAGCCGGCGGCCGCCGACCGGCTGCGCAGCCGCTACCCGGAGCTCTTCGCCGACGACGGTCTCCGGTTCACGCGGCTCGCGGGCTCGGCCCGCATCCACGACGGGCAGCTCCACACCGACGACCTCCTGGTCGCCGGCCCGAGCTTCGAGCTCCGCGGCGGCGGCGACGTGAGCGCCGACGGCACGCTCGCGCTCGCCGTGCGGCTCGCGGCCTCCCCCGCCCTCACCACCGACCTCCTCGGCAAGTCGGCTGCGGCGCGCGCGCTGCTCGCCGACGCGAGCGGCCGGCTCGTGGTGCCGCTGCGCATCACCGGCCCGGCCCGCCGTCCCACCGTCGCCCCGGCGCCGGAGTTCGTCACCGCCGTCACCCGCGGCCTCGTCCCACCCGACCTGGGCGAGGCCGCCGGCTCGCTCCTCGAGCGGCTCTTCAAGCACCGGTAACGCGCGCTTGCAGGCGCGTCGGCCGTCGGCTAGGAGCGGCAGCACCATGCCGCGCTGCGCGCTCGCGCTCGTGCTCGCGCTCTGCGCCGCGCCCGCGCAGGCGCGGGACCTCGTCGTCCGCCAGCGCGTGACGAGCGATGTCAACGGCCGCACGAGCCAGCACGAATCGACCGAGTACCTCACGGCCACGCAGAGCGTGCACGACGACGCCGGCAATCGCGTCACCGTCGACCTCCAGGCGCGCACGCTCACGCTCCTCGACAAGAAGGAGCACACCTACTCCGTCACGCCGCTCGACGAGGTCCGCGAGCGCAGCGAGCGGCTCGCGGCCGAGATGCAGAAGCGGCTCGCCAATCTGCCCCCCGAGGCGCGCCGGATGCTGGGCGCCGCCGAGCCGGCGGCCCGGATCACGCCCACGGGCAAGACCGAGCGCATCGCGGGCTACGAGGCCAAGGAATACACTGTCGACGCCGGCGGCGTGCACGGCTCGGTGTGGATGACCGAGGCGCTCGAGCGGCCCGGCAACCTCGCCGACTGGCAGCGCTACGCGCAGGGCGCCATCCCGGGGCCGGCGGGGAAGCTCGCGGCGGCGATGGCGCGCATCAAGGGCTTCCCGCTGCGCACGACGATCACCGAGGCGGCGGGTCCCATGCGGATGTCGACCACGACCGAGGTCCTCGAGGTGCGCGAGCAGGCCCCGCCCGCCGACGTCTTGACGATCCCCGCCGGCTACCGCAAGACCGGCGGCCCCTTCGTGAAGGAGCCCCCGGCGCCGTAGACGTTCGGCCGCGCGCAAGTCAGCGGGCGGCGATCAGATGGGTCACCAGCGGCCGGCCGGGCCCGAGGTGGAAGGCGGCGGCCCGGTCCTGGACGGCACGGTCGACGGCCGTCACGCGCTCGTGCTGGCGGAGGTGCTCGGCCCACGAATCGACGAGGAAGGTCTCGAGGTAGCGCCCCGGATCGGCCGCGTCACGAAAGAGCCCCCACTCGACCGCGCCGTCGCGCCGCCGCAGCCGGGCGAGCTCGTGCATGGCGCGCGTGTAGTCGGCGGCACGCGCCGGGTCGATCCGGTACTCGACGATCACCAGCACCGGTCCTTCGTCGGGATCCGCGACGCCGACGGCATCCGGCAGCGGCCGGCGCGCCGCGGGCGTGAGATCGAGCGCGTCGATGCCCGCCACGCGGTGCCTTGGTGCCGCGGCGAGCCCGAGCACGAGCCCTGCTGCCGCCCCCACGAGCGCGGCGGGAATCCCCGCGTGCGCGGCGAGCGCGCCCCAGAGGAGGCTGCCGACCGCCAGGCCGCCCTGGATCACGAGGAACGTCACCGCGAGCGCCCGCGCGCGCACCCAGCCGGGCACCGCGCGCTGGGCGGCGACGAGCAGGGTCGACATCGTGCTCATCCACGCGAGCCCCGCGGCGATGAGCGCGAGCGCGGCCGCAGGCACCGCGCGGCCCACGCCAAGGGTCGCGCTCGCGCCGGCGAACAGCAGGGTGGCGCCGACGAGCAGCCGCTCGACGCCGAGCCGGCGGCGAAGCCGCGGCAGGACGGCCGCCCCCACGATGGCCCCGGCGCCGAGGCAGCCGAGCAGCAGCCCGTAGCCCACCGCCCCGAGGCCGAGCCGGCGGCGGGCGACGAGCGGCAGCAGCGCCCAGATCCCGCTCGCCGAGAGCACGAAGGCCGCCGTGCGCACGAGCACCGTGCGGACCGGCGCGGCGTGGCGCACGTAGCGCACGCCGGCGAGGATCGCGCCGACGACGCGCTCGGCCGGCAGGCCGCCGTCGGGCGCGGGCCGCCGCCAGGCGGCGAGGACCGCGATCACCCCCACGAACGACGCGGCGTTCAGCAAAAAGACCCCGCCCGGGCCAATGGCCGCGACCAGGAGCCCGCCGAGCGCGGGGCCCACCGCCCGCGCGACGTTCACCGCGACGCCGTTGAGCGCCACGGCCGGGGCGAGGTCTTCGCGCGGAACCAGCTCGGGCGTGATGGCCTGCCAGGCCGGCGCGTTCATCGCCGCCCCGAGCCCGAGCGCGAAGGTGAGCCCGAGCAGCGACCACGGCGTCGTGCGCCCCGAGAGCGCGAGCACGCCCAGCGCGGCCGCGGCAGCGAGCATCCAGCCTTGCGTGCCGAGCAGCACGCGGCGGCGGTCGACGACGTCGGCGAGCGCACCCGCCGGCAGTGCCAGGAGAAAGAAGGGCAGGCTCATCGCCGTCTGCATGAGCGCCACCATGAGCGGCGAGGGCGAGAGCGAGGTCATGAGCCAGGCGGCGCTCGTGTCGTGCATCCAGGTGCCGACGTTGGAGACCACGGCCGCGAGCCACACCGCGCGGAAGAGCGGCTGCCTGAGCGGGCTCAAGGCGGAGGAGGACGGCGCGTCGGGCATCGGGACGGCAGGATCTAGCCAGCAGGGCGCGCAGCGGCAATCCGCGGCGGTTGCGTCGCGCGGCGCGGCGGCCCACGCTGGCGACGCCGATGCGTCTCGCCAAGCTGCTCCTGCCCTGGGCGCTCACCGCGGCGATCTTCGCCGTGCTGCTCGCCCACATCCCCGTCGGCCGCGTGATCGCGGCGCTCCAGGGCGCGCGCTGGGGCTGGTACCTGCTGCTCATGGCGCCCTACGCGACGGCGTACTTCCTGATCGACACGCTCGCCGTCACCACCGTCGTGCGCCGCTTCCACGCGCCCGTGCGCTACCGCGCCGTGCTCCCCGTGCGCGCGGTCACCTACCTCCTCGCGCTGGTCAACTCCAACGTCGGCAACGGCGGGCTCGCGCTCTGGCTCCACCGACGCGAGGGCATCCCGTTTCTGGCGATCGCCGGCTCGATGCTCTTTCTCGCCTTCGTGGAGGTCTACCAGCTCGTCCTCTACTCCTCGCTCGGCGTTCTCTTCGCGGGCACGGTCATACCCGGGCTCCGCGACGCCTACCTCGGGCTCTACATCCTCCTCGCCGCCTGGCTCGCGTACTTCAACGGGCTCGCCGCCCTCGGCCGCGCGCGCCCCGCGCCGGGGCTCCTCGCGACCTTCGGCCGCGCGCGGCTCGTGGACTACCTCGCGCTCCTCGGCATCAAGAGCGTGTCGCTGCTCCTCGCCATCCTCGTGCACCATGCCGGGCTCGGGCTCTTCGGCCTGCGCGTGCCGCTCTTGGTGCTGCTCGCGAACCTGCCGCTCGTCTTCCTCGTCTCGGCGCTGCCGCTCACCGTCGCCAAGCTCGGCACGAGCCAGGCCGCGTGGGTCCTGCTGCTCGGCAGCCATGCCCCCGCGGCCGGGCTGCTCGCCTACAGCCTTGCGGCGCACGCGCTCTTCCTCGCCATGAACGCGCTGATCGGCCTCCTCTTCCTGCCGCGAGCCGGGCGCGAGCTCTGGGCGCTCGCCGCCGCGGGCGGGCAGGCCCGCGCCGTCAGCTCACCAGCCGCGCGATCGTGAACGCCGCCGCGGCGGCGAGCCCGCCGGTCAAGAGCGTCTGGAGCCCGCCGCGCAGCGGCGAGAGGCCCGTGAACCGGCCCTTGGCGACGCCGAAGCCGAAGAGCGCGGCGAGCGTCACGCCCACCGACACACCGAGCGCGAGCCCGCGGTCGGCCAGCAGCATGTAGGGCGCGAGCGGGATCAGCCCGCCCGCCACGTAGGCGCCGGCGATGGTGAGCGCGCTCTGGCGGGCCCGCGCCGGATCCGGCGCCTCGAGCCCCAGCTCGAAGCGCATCATGAAATCCACCCAGCGGCTGCGGTCGGCGGTGAGCGCGCGCAGCAGGGGCGCGATCTCTGCGTCGCCGAGGCCGTATTCGCGGAAGATCGCGCGCACCTCCTCGAGCTCGGTGTGCGGGATTTCCTCCGTTTCCGTCCACTCCCGCGACCGCTCGGCCTCGTAGTGCTCCCGGTCGGTGCGCGCGGCGAGATAGCCGCCGAGCCCCATCGCGATCGCCCCGGCGGCGATCTCGGCGAGCCCCGCGGTCACGACGACGGCCGTGGAGGTCACCGCCTCGGAGAGGCCGGCGGTGAGCGCGAAGGGCACCGTGAGCCCGTCGGACATGCCGATCACGAGATCGCGCACGACCGCGGCGGCGCGGAAGTGGCGTTCGACATGGGGGACCGTCGGCATGGCACCTCCCGGCTCCGCGCCGGACGGCCGCTACCCCACCACCGCCTCGAGCGTGCCCGCCGCCCACTGCGCGCGCAGCGCCTTCTTGTCGAACTTGCCGACGCTGGTGCGCGGGACCGCGTCGACGAAGGCCCACCGCTCGGGGAGCCACCACCGCGGCACGCGCTCGGCGAGAAAGGCGCGCAGCGCGTCCGGCGTCGGCCGCGCGCCGGGACGCGGCACGACGCAGGCGAGCGGCCGCTCGTCCCAGCGGGGATCGGGCACGCCGATCACGGCCGCCTCGAGCACCTCGGGGTGCGCCATCAAGTGGTTTTCCAGCTCGACCGACGAGATCCACTCGCCGCCCGACTTGATGACGTCCTTCAGGCGGTCGGTGATTTGCACGAACCCCTTCTCGTCCACCGTGCCCACGTCGCCCGTGCGCAGCCAGCCGTCGTGGAAGCGCTCGGCGGCCTCGTCGCGGTAGTACGCCCCGGTCACCCACGGGCCGCGCACCTCGATCTCGCCGGCCGAGCGGCCGTCCCACGGCAGCGGTCGGCCCTCGCCGTCCACGATCCGCAGCTCGACGCCGGGCACGATCCGCCCGCTCTTCGCCCGCCAGCGCATCGCCTCCTCGGGCGGTGTGCCCTTCGGCGGCAGCGCGAGCGCGGCCATGGGGCTCGTCTCGGTCATCCCCCACGCCTGGACGATGCGTACGCCGTAGCGCGCCTCGAACCGCTCCATCAGGCTGCGGGGCACGGCCGCGCCCCCGCAGACGACGAGCCGCAGCGACCCGAGATCGATCGGCGTCGTCTCGCCGTGGCGCAGGATGTCGTTCCAGATCGTCGGCACGGCGGCCGCCACCGTGGGGCGCACGGCGGCGATCAGCGCGCAGAGCGGGGCGGGCTGGAGGAAGCGGCCCGGAAGCACCAGGTCGGCGCCGGTGAGCCAGCCCGCGTAGGGCAGCCCCCAGCCGTTCGCGTGGAACATGGGCACGACGAGGAGGATGCGGTCGTGCTCGGAGAGCGCGTAGGTCGCGCCCGCGCACGCGGCGAGCGAGTGGAGGTAGGTCGAGCGGTGGCTGTAGACGACGCCCTTCGGATGGCCGGTGGTGCCGCTCGTGTAGCACATGGCCGCGGCGCTGCGCTCGTCGCACTCGGGCCAGACGAAGTCGGGCGGCGCCGCGGCGAGCAGCGCTTCGTAGCGGAGCACCGGGCGGCCGAGCGCGCCGGCGTCGCCGTCGCCGATCACGATCACGTGCTCGACGCTGGACATGCCCGCCAGCGCCGGGGCGAGCGTCGGGACGAGCACGTCGTCGACGAGGAGCACGCGATCGGCCGCGTGGGTCGCGATGTAGGCGAGCTGCTCGGGGAAGAGCCGGATGTTCAGCGTGTGCAGCACCGCACCCATGGCGGGCACGGCGAGGTAGGCTTCGAGGTGCTCCTGCCCGTTCCAGCAGAACGTCGCCACCCGATCGCCGGGCGCAACGCCGAGCCGCGCGAGCGCCGCGGCGAGCCGGCGGGCCCGCGCCGCGACCGTCCGGAAGGTCGCCTCGCGCACCGCCGCGCCCGTCCAGGTAAAGACCCGGCTGTCGCCGTAGACGGTGGCCCCGTGCGCAAGCAGCGCCGCGAGCGTGAGCGGCCGGTCCTGCATGGTGCTCAGCATCGCCGGCGTCGGGGGAGGCACGCCGCGCTACGCGCGCGTCACGGGGGGATGATAGAGCACGATCATCTCGTAGATGAGCGCCGGCTTCTCGCTGCCGACGACGTGCACCTGGATCTCCTGGGTCACCTGCGTGCCCCGGGGGTGCGCCTCCACGCCGACGAGCCGCGAGCGGGCGTGGATCTTGGCGCCCGCCGGCACGGGCGAGACGAAGCGCAGCTTGTTGGCGCCGTAGTTGGTGGCATTCCCGTACCCCACGATCTTCCAGGCGGGCTTGCTGCGCATCGCCGGCAGGAGGCTCAGCGTGAGGAAGCCGTGCGCGATCGTCCCGCCGAAGGGGCTCTCGCGCCGGGCGCGCTCGACGTCCACGTGGATCCACTGATGGTCGCCGGTCAAGTCGGCGAACCGGTCGATCATGTCCTGGGTGACCTCGATCGGGTCGCTCCACGGGCCGAAGCTGTCGCTGATCTTGCTCTTGAGGCGGGCGATGTCGTCGAAGCGGATCTCCTCGTCCATGCGGCGGGCTCTTAGCCCAGGTGCGCGCCCCCGCTCAAGCGCGCGGGCGTTGACCGACCCCGATGCGGCGCCTAGGCTCCCGGCCGTGAGGGCGAGCGCTCGCCGCCGGGTGAGCCCCGCGCCGGGGCACGTGGGCGCGCTCGTCGCGGTGGCGCTGCTCCTCGTCGTCGCGGCACCGGCCCGGGCCGCCGCCGCCATCGACCTCGACGCCGAGACGGCGGTCGCCGCGGCGGAGGTCCGGCTCGTGCTCGCCGCGACGAACACGGGCAGCGAGGCCGCACGCGACCTCGTCCCCGAGGTCACCTGGCTCGACCGCCGTCAGCGCGGCGAGGCGGTCGCCGTGCTCCCGCCCCGTGCACGCCGGCCCTGGGACTTCTCGCTTCCGCCCCCGCCCGCCGCGGGCACGTTTCCGCTCGTGCTTCGGCTCCGCTACACCGACGCCGACGGCCGTCCCGCCGCGGCGCTCCTCGTGCGCACACTCGGCGCGGCCGACGCGGGTCCCGTGCGCGCCGCGCTCGCCCCCGCACCGATCGCGACCCTGGGCACGGTGCAGCTCACCCTCGAGAACCCCGAGGGGCGCCCCCTCGCCGGCCGGGTGGTGGCGGTGCTGCCGCCCGAGCTCGCCACCGATCCGGAGAGCCAGCCGGCCCAGGTCCCGCCGGGGGGGCACGTCGCGCTGCCGCTCGTCGTCCAGAACGCCCGCGCCGTCGTGGGCAGAACCTATCCGATGTACGCGGTGTTCGAGTACGACTGGGCGGGCACGCACCGCACGGCGTTGGCGGCGGCCACCCTCGCCGTGGTCCAGGCTCCGAGCCGGCGCGCGCTCAGGCTCGCCGTCGGGGCGACGGCCTGGCTCGCGGCGCTGGCCACCGCCGCCCTGCTCTCGCGCCGCGCTGCCCGGCGGGCTGCGCCCCGCCGGCACTGACCGGGTCGGGCGCCCGACCCTAGACCGCCGCACGGACGGCATGCTAGAAGGCCCCCATTGCGACGGCGCCGCGTCGCGGCTCCGGGGGAGCTAGAATGGGGAAAAGGCTGTTCGTCGGGAACCTCCCTTATCAGTGCGAGGAAAGCCAGCTTCGGGCGCTCTTCGAGCAGGACGGTCGTCAGGTCGAGGAGGTCCGGATCGTGGCCGATCGTGAGACGGGGCGTCCGCGCGGCTTCGCGTTCGTCGAGATGGCGACCGACGAGCAGGCGCAAGCGGCGGTGGCGGCCCTCAACGGCAAGCCGTTCGGCGGCCGCACGCTCACCGTGAGCGAGGCGCGCGAGCGCGGCTCCGGCGGCGGTCGCCCGCCGCGGTAGGCGCGCGCCCGCGCTTGCGCGTGGGCGGAGCCGTGGGTAAGAGCCGCGGATGCCGACGCCGCCCCGGCCCCGATCCGTGGCGCTCGCGCTCCTCCTCGCGCTCGGCACCCCCCTTTGCGCGGCCGCCCCGCGCGTCGTGCCCTGGCGCGAGGCGGCCGCGCACGTGGGCGAGCTCGTCACGGTCGAAGGCGACGTCGCGAGCGCGCGGCTCGCCGGCGAGGGGCTCGTGCTCGAGTTCGCGGCCGACGATCCGCGGGCCTTCCGCGCCGTGCTGCTCGTCCCCATGATCAGCGATCTGCCCCGCCGCCCCGAGCGCCTCTACCTCGGGCGGCGCGTGCGCGTGAGCGGCCTCGTGCGCCGCTTCCAGGACCGTCCCGAGATGATCCTGCGCGCGCCGAGCCAGATCGAGGTGGTGGACGTGGGCGGCAGCGCGCCGCCGGCGGCGGAGCCGCCGGCGGCCCCGCCGCCGCGCGGCCTCCTCGAGGCCGTGGCGCCGCGGCTGGCGAGCGACCCGTGTCCCGGTGCCCAGGCCCGCTGGCGCGAGGCCGCCCGCGCGGTCGACGAGCGCGCGGCCGCGCTTCGCCGGTGTGTCGCCGCGGGTGCCTATCGGTGCCGCGAGGCGAGCGCCGCGCTCGCCCCGGCGCTGAGCGCGCTCGAGTGGGCCGAGCAGCAGGTCGAGGACCTCTGCCCGTAGGCGCTACTCGCTCTTCGCGCCCGTGTCCTCGTCGGTCTCGACGAAGATGTCGATCTCGTCGCTGCCCTTGTTCCCCTTCTGATCGGTCACGGTGAGCGTGGCGGTGTACTCGCCCGCCTTCTCGTAGACGTGCACCGGATTCTGCTCCGTGCTCGTCTGTCCGTCGCCGAAGTCCCACTTGAAGGAGAAGGGGCCGCCGCTCTCTTCTTCGACCGAGGCGGTGAACTGCGTCTTGAGCGGGGGCGCGCCCTCGTCGGGATCGGCCTCGGCGATCACGTCGAGCTCGTACTCCTCGTCCTCGCTCGTGCCCTCTGCCGCCGGCGGCGCGGTCGTGGACGGACCGGGGGCGCTCGTCGATGTCGACGTCGTGGTGCTCGGCGCCTCCTCGGAGCCGCCGCAGCCCGCGAGCGCGACGGCCGCGCCGACGAGAACCCCCAGCACCAGAAGCGATCGCATGCGTCCCCTCCCCTCGACACCGGCCCGAGCGAGCCGGCTGCTTCGACCCGCGATAGCTACCTGACGGGCCGGGGGCAAGGCAAGGCGCCGGCGCTCAGACGGGGGTCAGCCACGACCGATAGCGCTCCTCCTCTCCGCGCACGATCGCGAAGAACAGCTCCTGCAGACGGCGCGTGACGGGGCCGGGACGGCCATCGCCCACGCGGCGCTCGTCGAGCTCACGGATCGGCGTGATTTCCGCCGCCGTGCCGGTGAAGAACGCCTCGTCGGCCAGGTAGACCTCGTCGCGCGTGAAGCGCTCCTCGCGGGCCGGGATGGCGAGATCCGCGCACAGCTCGAGGACCGCCTGGCGCGTCACGCCGCCCAGCACGGTCGGCAGCGGCGTCGTCTTCACCTGCCCGCGGGTCACGATGAAGATGTTCTCGCCGCTCGCCTCGGCGACGTAGCCGTCGACGTCGAGGAGAAGCGCCTCGTCGTAGCCCGCGGCGCGAACCTCGCGGTTCGCGATGATCGAGTTCACGTAGTGGCCGCACGCCTTCGCCTTCGTCAAGAGCGTGTTCGGGTGAAAGCGCATGAAAGAGCTCGTCTTGAGGCGGATGCCGTGCCGGAGCCCCTCGTCGCCCAGGTAGGCGCCCCACGGCCAGGCGGCCACCGCGACCCGCGTCGGCGGCCGCGCGCCGAGCCCCATCTCCCCCTCCCCCATGAAGGCGATCGGGCGGATGTAGCACGCGCGCAGCCGGTTGGCCCGCACCACCTCGCAGCACGCCTGCGCCACCTCGGCGCGGCCGAAGGGCATGGGCAGGTCGAGCACGTGCGCCGAGCCGAAGAGCCGGTCGACGTGCTCCCGCAGACGGAAGATCGCCGGGCGCCCGTCGCGGCCCTCGTAGCAGCGGATGCCCTCGAACACCCCGAGGCCGTAGTGGAGGGTGTGCGTGAGGACGTGCACCCGCGCCTCGTCCCAGGGCACGAGCGCCCCGTCGAGCCAGATGCGCTCGGTCTTCTCCATGGATCCCCACGTAGCCCGAAGCCGCAACCGGAGGCAAACCGCAACCGCGTCAGCCGCCGCGGAGGTGGCGCTCGTAGACGGCGCGGATCGCCGCGCGCGTGCGCGCGTGCTCGGCACGCAGGCGCGCGACCGCCTCGGCATCCGTGCCCCCGTAGCCGAGCCGCCGGGCAAGCGGGAGCAGCGCCGACGGATCCGTGTCGAGCGCTTCGACCGGCTGATCGCGCTCGAGCCGAAGCCGATTTTCGAGCGCGCGGAGAAAGTCGTAGCCGGCGCCGAGCACGCGCGCGTCCTCGGCGGACAGAAGCCCTTCGGCGGCGAGCGCAGCGAGCGCGGCCCGGGTCCCCGGCACGCGCAGGGCCGGGTGCGCGTGGCCGTGGCGGAGCTGCAGCGCCTGGACGAGGAACTCGACGTCGACGAGGCCGCCGCGGCCAGTCTTGATGTTCACCTGCCGTCCGTCGCCCGCACCGCGCTCGTGCGCCATCCGCTCCCGCAGCCGCGCGATCTCGGCCGCCTCGGCGGCGTCGAGGCCGCGCCCGTACACGCACGCCGCGACGATCGCCTCGAGCCGCGCCCTCAGCGCGGCGGGCCCCGTGAGCACCCGCGCCTTCACCAGCGCCTGGCGCTCCCACACCGCGGCGGCGGTGCGATGGTAGCGCGCGAACGCCTCGAGCGAGCAGACGAGCGGGCCCTGGTTTCCCGACGGCCGCAGCCGGGTGTCGATCCGGTAGGCGATCCCCTCCCGCGTCGTGGTCTGGAGCACGCTGATCGTCCGCTGGGCGACGCGGGTGAAGAAGTCGTGCGCGGGCATGCGCGCGGCCCACCACGCCTCGGGACCCGGGTCGTAGACGAAGACGAGATCGAGGTCGGAGTTGTAGTCGAGCTCGGCCCCCCCGAGCTTGCCCAGCCCGAGGATCGCGAGCCCGTCGGTGGGCGGCTCGGGGGGCAGGCCGTTTCGTCGGAGCACCTCGCGGCGCGCGAGCGCCGAGGCCGCGGCGAGGCACACCTCGGCGAGCGTGCTCAACTGCGCGCTCACCTCCTCGGGCGCGAGCTCGCCCTCGATGTCGTGGATACCGATGCGCAAGAACTCCTCGTGGCGGAAGCGACGCAGCTCGTCGAGCTCGGCCTCGAGGTCGGGGGCCGCGGCGAGCCGCGCGTCGAGCTCGGCCGCGAGGTCCTCGCGCGCGCGACGCACCCGGACGAGATCCGCCCGCACCAGGCTGTCGAGCAGCTCGGGGTGGCGCAGGAAGAATTGCGAGAGGTACTCGCTGCTCGCGAAGAGCCGGACGAGCAGCCGCATGACGCCCGGGTTCTCGAGCAGGAGATGCAGGTAGCTCGTGCGCGCACCGATCGTGCTCAAAAACGTGGCGGTGTGATGGAGCGCGCGGTCGGGGGTCGCCGAGCGCGCGATCTCCCGGAGCAGCGAGGGCGCCAGCGCCGCGAGCGCCTGGCGCCGCCGCGGCGAGGCGGGCGCGTGCGGCGGGCCGTCGCGCAGGAGGCGGAGGTTGCGGTACGCCGCCTCGGCGTCCGCGAAGCCGAGCGTCGCAAGACGCGCCTGCGCTGCGTCCGCCTGCTCGAGCTCCTCGACGAGCGTCGTGAGCGCCGGCTCTTCCGCGCGGCGGCGCTCGGCCTCGGCCCCGTGGAAGAGCCCGTCGAAGGCCGCGTGCACCACGGCGGTCGAGCCCGCGAGCGCGGCGGCGAAAGCCGTGAGCGCGTCGGGACCGCGGAAGCCGAGCCGCCGGGCGAGGTGGGTCGCCTCGGTCGGGTCGTCGGGAAGCCGGTGCGTCTGCCGCTGGTGGACGACCTGGAGCTTGTGCTCGACGTCGCGCAGGAAGCGGTAGGCCTGGGCCAGCTCCGCCGCCTGCGCCGCCGGCACGTAGCCGCACACGGCGAGACGCTCGAGCGCCGGGAGCGTCCCGCGCACGCGCAGCCTGGCATCCTTGCCGGCGTGGACGAGCTGCTGCGCCTGGACGAAGAACTCGACCTCCCGGATGCCGCCGCGGCCGAGCTTCACGTCGCGCGCGCGCGCCGCGGGATCGCGCAGCGACACGTCGACCTTGCGCTTCATCGCCTCGAGGTCGGCGAGCGTCCCGAAGTCGAGGTAGCGCCGGTAGACGAAGGGCTCGAGCTCGGCGAGCAGCGCCCCGCCGAGCGCGCGGTCGCCGGCGACCGCCCGCGCCTTGAGCCACGCGGCGCGCTCCCAGGTCTGTCCCCAGCTCTCGTAGTACGAGAGCGCCGCCGCCTGCGACACGGCCACCGGCCCCTCGCCGCCGCCGGGCCTAAGGCGCAGGTCGACGCGGAAGCAGAACCCGTCGGCGGTGACCTCGGCGAGGGCGCGGGTCACCTCCTCGCCCACCCGGGTGGCGAGCTCGCGCACGGTCCGCCCCCCCGGCAGCTCGCCGTCGCGGGCGTAGACGTAGACGAGGTCGATGTCGGAGCTGTAGTTGAGCTCGCCGCCGCCGAGCTTGCCCATGCCGAGCACGGCGAAGCCGAGATCCTCGGCATTCCACTCGGGCAGCAGCCGTGCGCGGATGCACCCGAGGGCCGCCTCGATGAGCGCCTCGGCGAGCGCGGTGAGCTCGCGCATCGTCTCGTCCACCGTGGCGAGCCCGACCAGGTCGCGGCCGCCGATGCGCACGAGCTCGCGCCGGTGGTAGCGGCGGAGCGCGGCCGCAAGCTCGGCGCGCCCGAGCGGGCCGGCCACCCCCGCGGCGGCGAGCGCCGCGGCGTGCTCGCCCACGTCCCGTCGGGCGACGCCGAGCATCGTCTCGACCAGCGCGGGCCAACCTTCTCCCTCGGCCGCAAGCACGGCGGCGAGCCGGGGGCTCCCGCCGAGGACGCGTAGCAGCGGAGCCACGCGGCCCGGCTGCGGCGGCCGATCGGCCGCGGCGAGCAGCCGCACGAGCCCGTGCACGGCGCCCACCGGATCGGCCGCCGCCGCGAGCCCGTCGGTCACCTCGGTGGCGCGGGCGGCGGCGAGCCAGCCGGCCACCGGCGCGGCCGCGGCGACGACTGCCGCCGCGTCGGGTACGCCCGCGGCCGCGAGCGCATCGGGGCTCATGGGCCGAGCCGCTCCCGGAGATAGGCGTGACGCACCCCGTGGTCGCTCACCGTGACCGCCGCCGCCCCGGCCGCGCGCACCACCTCGGCGAGCACGAGGGCGCCGGCCGGCAGGATCGCCGCACGCCCCGGGTCGAGCGCGCCGAGCCCGGTGCGGGCGGCGAGCGGCAGCGCGAGCAGGCGCGCGACCAGCGCCTCGAGCGCCGTGCGATCGAGGACGTGCCCGTGGACGCGCCGCCCGTCGTAGCGCCCGAGGGAGAGGTCGAGCGCGGCGAGCGCGGTCGCCGTCCCCCCCGAAGCGACGACGCGCGCCCCCGCAGCCTGCGCCCGAGCGACCGGCGCCGCGCCCCCGAGCGCCGCGGCGATCGCGGCCCGCGCCCGCGCCACCGCCGCGGCCGACGGCGGATCGTCGCCGAGCGCGGCCTCCATGAGCCCGAGCGCGCCGACGGGCAGGCTCGCGGTCACCTCGGGACGCACGCCCGCGCCGAGCGCGAGCTCCGTCGACCCGCCGCCCACGTCGACGACCAGCAGCGGCCCCGCGGCGAGGCCGAGGCCGTGCGCGGCGGCGGCGTAGGCGAGCTCGGCCTCGCGCTCGCCCGTGAGGATCTCGACGGGCAGGCGGGCGGCCCGCGAGAGCGCGCGCGCAAACGCGGCACCGTCGGCCGCCCGGCGCACGGCCCCGGTGGCGAACGCCCAGAGGCGCCGCGCGCCCGTGCGGCGCGCCCGCGCGGCGAGCGCCACGACGGCGTCGGTGGTGCGCGCGCGCGCCGCGGCATCGAGCGGGCCGCCCGCGGCGAGGCCGGCGCCGAGCCGCGTCGTCACGAGCGCCTCGTCCAGCACCTGCAGGCTCCCGTCCGCGGCGCCCTCGCTCACGAGCAGCAGCACCGAGTTGGTGCCGACGTCGAGCACCGCGGCGCGGGGCTTCCCGTCGCGCGCGGCGGCCGGCATCACGCGAGCCGGCGCTCCGCCGCCGCGGGCTCGAGGCCCGCGCGCGCCTGCCAGGCCGCCAGGTCGGCGAGCGCCCGCTCGGCCAGCGCGAGCTTCTTCTCGCGTCCCCGCAGCGGGCGCGCGAGCGGCGGGAAGAGCCCGTAGTTGGCGTTCATCGGCTGGAACTCCCGGCGCCCGCGCTGGGTGATGTAGGCGAGCAGCGAGCCGAGCGCCGTCGTGCGCGGGGGCACGAGCGTCGGCTCGCCGCGCGAGAGCCGCGCGACGTTGAGCCCCGCGAGCAGCCCCATCGCCGCCGACTCGACGTAGCCCTCGACGCCGACGAGCTGCCCCGCGAGCAGGAGCCGGCGACGCTGGATCACCTGGAGGGACGGCAGGAGCAGCGAGGGCGCGTCGACGTAGGTGTTGCGGTGGAGGCTTCCGAGGCGCACGAACTCCGCGTGCTCGAGGCCGGGAATCATGCGGAAGACACGGCGCTGCTCGGGGTAGGTCATCTTCGTCTGGAAGCCCACCATGTTGAAGAGGCGCCCCTCGGCGTCGTCCTGGCGGAGCTGCACGCACGCGTAGGGCCGCCGACCGGTGCGCGGGTCGACCAGACCGACGGGCCGCATCGGCCCGAAGGCGAGCGTGTCGCGGCCGCGGCGCGCCATCTCCTCGATGGGCATGCAGCCCTCGAAGTAGATGCAGCGCTCGAAGTCGCGCGTCGGGACCTTCTCGGCGGCGAGCACGGCGTCGACGAAGGCGTAGTACTGTGCGCGATCGAGCGGGCAGTTGACGTAGTCCTCGCCCCCCTTGTCGTAGCGCGAGGCGCGCCAGGCGACCGTCATGTCGATCGAGTCGGCGGTGACCGTGGGCGCGATCGCGTCGTAGAAGTAGAGGTGGGCGGCGCCGAGGGCGAGGCGCAGCGCCTCGGAGAGCGCCGGCGAGGTGAGCGGGCCCGTGGCGACGATGGTGAGGCCGTCGGGGATCGCCCGCACCTCCTCGCGCACGAGCCGGATGCGGGGCTCCGCCTCGACGGCGGCGGTGAGCGCCGCGGCAAAGCGCGTGCGATCGACGGCGAGGCACGCCCCCGCCGGGACCCGATGCGCGTCGGCAATGCGCATGACGAGCGAGCCGAGCCGGCGCATCTCCTCCTTGAGGAGCCCGACGGCCGTCTCGAGCGTGGCGTTGCGGAACGAGTTCGAGCAGACGAGCTCGCCGAGGCGATCCGTCTGGTGCGCCGGCGTCCGGCACGCAGGCCGCATCTCCCAGAGGTCGACGTCGAGCCCGGCGCGGGCGAGCTGCCAGGCCGCCTCCGCCCCGGCGAGCCCGCCCCCGATCACCGTGACGCGCCCGCTCACCCGCCGCTCCGCGCCGCGCGCCGCCGCGGCGTCGCGCGCGCCGGCGTGCGCCGCACCCGGGCCGCCGCCCGCCGCGCGGGCAGCGGGGCGTAGGTCTCCCCGTCCTCGCTTTCGAGCTGCTCCTGCCAGGCGCAGCCTTCGCGGATGCAGCGGCGCACCGTGCCGTAGCGCTTGGTGACCTTCTCGGTGACGAAGGCCGCGCCGCACTCGGGGCAGGGCACGGCCACCGGCCGATCCCAGGCGACGAACTCGCAGTCGGGGTAGCGGCTGCAGCTAAAGAAGACCTTCCCCCGACGCGAGACGCGCTCGAGCATCTCCCCCGTGCCGCAGGCGAGGCAGGCGATGCCCGTCGGCTTCGGCTTGTGCAGCGGCTGCACGTTGGTGCACTCGGGGTACCCCGTGCAGCCGAGGAACTTGCCGAAGCGGCCGAAGCGGACCTGCATGGGCCGACCGCACTTCTCGCACCGCTCGTCGGTGACCTCGGCCGCCACCGGCTGGATCGTGCCGTCTTGGGCGCGGGTGAAGTTCTTCGTGTTCTTGCAGGCCGGGTAGCCGCTGCAGGCGAGGAACTCCCCGCGCCGCCCCCACCTGATCACCAGCTCCTTGCCGCACTTCTCGCAGGGGATGCCGGTCGGCCGCTCCTCGCGCTTGACGTCGCGCATGTGGAGCTCGGCCCGCTCGAGGTCGCGCGCGAACGGCTCCCAGAACCGGCGCAGCGCGGCCACCCATGCCTCGCGCCCCTCCTCGATGCGGTCGAGGTCGCTCTCCATGCCGGCGGTGAACTCGACGTTGAGCACGTCGGGGAACGCCTCGACGAGCAGATCGGTGACGAGAAAGCCGAGCTCGGTCGGCCGCAGCCGCCGCTGTTCGTCCTCGACGACGTACTCCTTGTTGAGGATCGTGGCCATGATCGTGGCGTAGGTCGACGGCCGGCCGATGCCGTTCTCCTCGAGCTCCTTGATGAGCGTCGCCTGCGTGAAGCGCGGCGGCGGCTGGGTGAAGTGCTGCTCGGGCACGAGCGCGCGCAGCACCAGCCGGTCGCCCTCGGTAAGCGGCGGGAGCTGGCCCTCGCCCGCCTCCTCGCCGTCCGTCCGCTCCCCGTCGTCGAGGCCCTCGGTGTACACGCGGATGAAGCCGTCGAACTTCATCACCTGGCCGCTCGCCCGGAAGCGGCACGTGCCCGCCTCGATGTCGATCGTCGTCGCGTCGTAGACGGCCGGGGCCATCTGGCTCGCCACGAAGCGGTTCCAGACGAGCGTGTAGAGCGCGAGCTCCTCCGGGCTGAGATACGGCGCGACCGATTCGGGGTCGTAGGCCATGTCCGTCGGGCGGATGGCCTCGTGGGCGTCCTGGGCGTCCTTCTTCGAGCGGTAGACGTTCGGCGTCTCGGGGAGATAGGCGGCGCCGTAGCGGGTCCCGATGTACGCGCGCACCGCGGCCAGCGCCTCGGCCGAGATGCGCGTGGAATCGGTGCGCATGTAGGTGATGAGGCCGACCGCCCCCGCGTCGCCCAGCTCGACGCCCTCGTAGAGGCGCTGCGCGATGCGCATCGTGCGCGCGGGCTGGAAGCCGAGCTTGCGCGAGGCCTCCTGCTGCAGACGCGAGGTGACGAACGGCGGGGCGGGATGGCGGCGGCGCTCCTTGCGCTCGACCTTGGTGACCGTCCACGTGGCACCCGCGAGCCCGGCCAGCACCGCGTCGACGGCGGCCTTCGTGTCGAGGCGGAACTGCTTGTGGTCGAGCTTGCGGCCTTGGACCTCGGCGAGCCGCGCGACGAAGGGCGGCGGCTCACGGCCCTCGAGCTCAGCCTCGACGGTCCAGTACTCCTCGGGCGTGAAGGCCTGGATCGCCCGCTCGCGCTCGCAGATGATGCGCACGGCGACCGACTGCACGCGCCCGGCCGAGAGCCCGCGCCGCACCTTCTTCCAGAGGAGCGGCGAGAGCTGGTAGCCGACGAGCCGGTCGAGGATGCGGCGCGCCTGCTGCGCGTCGACCAGGTTCTTGTCGATGGGACCGGGGTGCTTGAGCGCTTCCAGCACCGCCTTCTTCGTGATCTCGTTGAAGAGCACGCGGTGCACGTTGCGCCGCCGGCGGCCGAGCCGCTGCGCGATGTGCCACGCGATGGCCTCGCCCTCGCGGTCGGGGTCGGGCGCGAGGTAGATGTGCTCCTTGTCCTTGGCCGCGGCCTTGATCTCGTTCAGCACCTTCGCCTTGCCCTGGATCACGTGGTACTCGGGGGCGAAGTCGTGCTCGATGTCGACGCCGAGCTTCGACTTGGGCAAGTCGACGACGTGGCCGATCGACGCCTTCACCTGGTAGTCGCGGCCGAGGTACTTCCCGAGCGTCTTGGCCTTGGCCGGCGACTCGACGATGACGAGGTGCTTGGCCATTCCGGATGCGCTCCCCGCTCAGGCCGCCCGGCGGCGGAAGCGCTTGCCCGGCGCCTGCTCGACGAGCCCCCGCAGCTCGAGCGCGAGGAGCGTCTCGAGGGTCGTGCCCGCGGGCAGCCCCGCGCGGCGGATCACGTCGTCGACGTGCCCTTCCTCACGGCCGACCGCCTCGAGCACGCGCTCCTCGACCGGCGCGAGCGCGGCGCGGGCGCGGGCCGCGCGCGCCTCGGCCACGCGCGCCCGCAGCGCCGGGGCGATCTCCTCGAGGATGTCCTCGACGTCGATCACGAGCTTGGCGCCCTGCTGGATCAGGCGGTGCGAGCCGCGGTGCTGCGGGCCTTCGACCGGGCCGGGCACGGCAAAGACCTCGCGCCCCTGCTCGAGCGCGCAGCGGGCGGTGATGAGCGACCCGCTGCCCTCGGCGGCCTCGACGACCACCGTGCCCACCGCAAGCCCGCTGATCAGGCGGTTACGCTGCGGGAAGTGATGCGCGAGCGGGGGCGCGCCGCAGCGCAGCTCCGAGAGGAGCGCGCCGCCGCGCGCGATCTCGGCGGCGAGCGCGCCGTGCCAGGCGGGGTAGACGCGGTCGATTCCCGTGCCGAGCACGGCGAGCGTGCGGCCGCCCGCGGCGAGCGCGGCCCGGTGCGCTGCCGCGTCGATCCCCGCGGCAAGCCCGCTCACCACGGCGAGCCCCGCATCGGCGAGCCCGCGCGCCAGCTCGGCCGCGACGCGTAGGCCGGCGGGCGTGGCGCGCCGCGCCCCGACGACCGCCACCGCGGGCTCGTCGGCGACGAGGGTGCCGCGCACCGCGAGCACGAGCGGCGGATCGGGGATGGTGCGGAGCCGGGCGGGGTAGCCGTCGTCGCCCCAGGTGACGAGCGTCGCGCGGGCCGCCGCGAGCCGCCCGGCCTCGCGATCGGCCTCGCGCTGCGCCTCGGCGACCGCTTTGGCGTCGAGCCCCGCCGCCTCCGGGCCTTCGAGGATGGCCTCGGGGCCTCCCCGCTCCCGCACGAGCGCGAGGGCCCGGGCGGCAGACAGACCCCGCACGAGGGACAGCGCAAGCCACGCGCGGGACCCGCGGGCGCTCCGAGGAACGGCGTTCGTCATCCTGGAGCCCCCAAGCGGTACACCAGCGCCCCGCGTGTTGCAACGCGCGGCCAGGAGCGCGCTCAGTCCCAACGGAACAATTGCAGCGCGTTCTCGCGGAGATAGCGACCGAGGACGCCTTCCCGCAACGGCAGCGCCGCCGCTTCCCTGAGACAGCGCTCGAAGGAGAGCACGGGGTGGTCCGAGGCAAAAAGGACCTTGTGCGCGCCGCGGGTATTCATGAAGTGGATGAGCTCGGGCGGCAGGTACTTGGGCGCATACGCCGAGGTCATCAGATAGAGGTTCGGGTACTTGAGCAGCAGCCGGATCGCCTCGCCCCACCAGGGATCGGCCCCATGGGCCATGATGAGCTTGAGCTCGGGGTAGAAGAGACAGACCTCGTCGAGGTAGAGGGGGCGCTGGGGCTCGGCCGGCATCGGGGGGCCGGGAATGCCGGTGTTGATCGAGATCGGGAGATCGAACTCGATGCACTTGGCGTAGACGGGGTAATAGACCTTGTCGTTGGGCGGGCGGTTGATGAGAAACGGCACGACGCGCGCGAGGCGGAGGTCGTAGCGGGCGACCAGCGTCTCGAGAAGGCGCAGCGCCGCCATGCCCGTGGTCGGATCGATGACCGCCGAGGTGATGAAGCGGCCGGGGAATGCCTTCGCGATGGCGTGGACGGGCTCGGGGTTGCCGGCGTCCATGGTGACGATGGCGCGCTCGATGCCCGCCTCGTCCATCTGCCGCAGCAGTTCCTCGAGGGGGGTCGGCTCGAAGATCTCCTGCTCCCGCTTGAAGTAGTCGCGCGCCACGCGCACGAGGAACTCCGGGCGGTGCTCGGCCAGGCCCGAGGGAAGGTTGAGCCAGCAGTCGATGGCCCGGAGCTCAGCGGCCGTAGACACCGATGAGCTCGGCCTGCCCGCGCACGTGACCCGCGATCGCGTCGAGCACCTTCGCCTTGGTGGCGCGCGGCGGAAGCCCGGTCGGGGCGTCGAGGGCGTAGAGGCGGAAGAAGTAGCGATGCGGCTTGCCGGGCGGCGGGCACGGGCCTCCGTACCCCGTGCGGCGAAAGTCGTTGACGCCATGGTGCGCGCCCCCGAGCACCGTCTCCCCCGGGGGCACCCCCTCGGCGAGCGAGGTCGTGCTGCCCGGGAGATCGTAGAGCACCCAGTGCACCCAGGTACCCGCGGGGGCATCGGGGTCGTCGCAGATGAGCGCGAAGGCCCTGGTGCCCTCGGGGACGCCGTCCCAGGCGAGCGGCGGCGAGCGGTCCGCGCCGTCGCAGGTGTGGTCGCGAGGGATCCTGCCGCCCGGGGGGAATGCAGGGCTCGAGAGCGTGAACGCCATGGCCGCCTCCACCACGAAGGTCACCAGCGCCGAGACGACGAAGGGCCGTGCGAGCTTCGCCACGCCGCCCCCTTGTTTATCGCCGGCGACGCGCCGGCGCCAGGCCCGAAGGTGCGTTTTTTCGTTGACACCATGCCACGGCCGTGCGTAGAAGCCCGCCTGCCAGCCCCGGGCACCCCGGGGCCCTGTGTGCCTCGGAGAACCGCATGCGCATCTCGACCCGCGTCCTCGGCTGCATGGGCCTCGCGCTCGGGGTGGGGCTCGTCGCGCGCGTGGCCTTCGGCGCCAGCGCGACGCTCACGAGCCTCGGTCAGGGGCTCTACAACACCGTGCAGGGAACCTTGAGCGGGAATCCCGAGACGCTCTACTTCACCGGCGTCCTGCACATCCGGATCGACGGCGGCCCCGAGACGAACTCCTACTGCGTCGACATCCAGCACGGGATCAGCTTCGGCGACACCGAGCCGCAGGTGCCCCCCACCTACCCGTGCGCCGTCCTCTACATCCTCAACAACGGCTTCCCGACGGCGAACAACATCCCCGGGGCGCTCGCCGACCAGAACCGCGAGGCCGCCGCGGTCCAGGCCGCGATCTGGTCGCTCACCGACCCCTTCGTGCCGACCGCGCCGTCGGACGTGGTCACCCGCGCGGGGCAGATCGTGAGCGCCGCCTCGGCCCACTGTGGCAGCGTCTCCCCCGTCCCGCAGAGCATCACGGTGACGCCCGCGAGCGCGACGAACTTCCTACCCACCGACACCACCCACGGCGTCAGCGCGACGCTGTTCGACACGAACGCGGCGCCGATGGCGAATTACCCGCTCAAGATCGTCGTGACCGGCGCCGCCGGTCCGCAGACGTTCACCGGCACGACGGACACCGGGGGGAGCTTCGCCGTCACCTACACGAACACCTTCGGCGTCACCGGCAGCGACACCATCACGGCCTCGGCCTCCTTCACCGTCCCCATCGGCCTCGAGTTCAAGCTGCCCGCCAAGCAGGGTATCGTGCTGGCCGGGCCGCCGCAGACGGGGACCGTGACCGGCACGGCGGCCAAGAACTGGGTGCCGGCGCGCTGCGGCGACGGCGTCGTCAACCAGGCCGGCGAGGAGTGCGACGACGGCAACCAGGTCAACGGCGACGGCTGCGACAACAACTGCACGGTCACCCGCTGCGGCAACGGCATCGTCGATCCCGGCGAGCAGTGCGACGACGGCAACCTGATCGACGGCGACGGCTGCGATCACAACTGCACGCCCACCGGCTGCGGCAATGGCGTCGTCGACCCCGGGGAGCAGTGCGACGACGGCAACCTGATCGACGGCGACGGCTGCGATCACAACTGCACGTTCACCGGCTGCGGCAACGGCATCGTCGACCCCGGCGAGCAGTGCGACGACGGCAACCAGGTGAACGGCGACGGCTGCGACAACAACTGCACGTTCACCGGCTGCGGCAACGGCATTCTCGATCCGGGCGAGCAGTGCGACGACGGCAACCGCACGAACGGCGACGGCTGCGATGCCAACTGCACGCTGCCTGCCTGCGGCAACGGCGTCGTCGATCCGGGCGAGCAGTGCGACGACGGCAACCCGGTCAACGGCGACGGCTGCGACAACAACTGCACGCCCAGCGGCTGCGGCAACGGCATCGTCGATCCGGGCGAGCAGTGCGACGATGGGAACCGCACGAACGGCGACGGCTGCGAGGCCGACTGCACGCTGCCCACCTGCGGCAACGGCATCCTCGATGCCGGCGAGCAATGCGACGACGGCGCGCGCAACGGCACACCGGGCGACGGCTGCAGCAGCCTCTGCCGCTCCACGGAGCTCTGCAACGACCTCCTCGACAACGACGGCGATGGCCTCGTCGACTGCGAGGACCCGGACTGCGGCTCCTGCCCGCCCATCCAGCGCGACCCGGCGGCCATCGTGCTCCGCCCGGGGCGCACGGACCTGCTCAAGATCCAGGGCGGGATCACGCCGAGCGCGCCGCTCGATCCCGCGAGCGTGCCGACGGGGCTCCTCATGACCAACGCCAACGGCGTGATCTACCGGGTGGTCCTGCCCGCGGGGGCGCTTCAGCCGATCGGCCACGGCCACTTCCGCTATACGAACAAGCTCGCGCCGCGCTCGCCGACCGGCGGGCTCTACAAGATCGACATGTTCCTGCGCGACGGCATCTGGCACCTCAAGATCGCGGCCTACGCCGACTTGAGCGCCGCGACCCTGCCGACGATGGCGGCGCAGTTCCTCGCCGGCGAGCAGGTGTACCTGAACAAGAGCGAGTGGCGTCGGCGCGCAAACGGCTGGCACCTCGCGCTCTAGCCGTCGCGCGTGTAGAATCCGCGGGTCATGGCCGAGACCACCGCGGACGTGCTCGTGATCGGCGCGGGCGCGTCCGGCGCGGCGCTCGCCTGGAGCCTCGTCGAAACGCGCATGCACGTGGTCTGTCTCGAGCAGGGCGACTGGGTCGATCCGGCCACGCTACCCGGCACGACCACGAGCTGGGAGCTCCGCCAGGTGGGGGACTTCAACTTCAGCCCCAACACCCGTGGCCGGCGCGAGGACTACCCCGTGAACGACGGCGACTCGCCGATCGCCGTCTCGATGTTCAACGCCGTCGGCGGGAGCACGATCCTCTACGCGGCGCACTTTCCGCGCCTGCACCCCTCCGATCTCCGCGTGCGCAGCCTCGACGGGGTCGCCGACGACTGGCCGCTCGACTACGCGCGCCTCGAGCCCTACTACGCCGAGAACGCGCGCATGATGGGCGTGGCCGGGCTCGCGGGCGACCCCGCCTACCCGCCGAAAGAGCCGCCGCTTCCCCCGGTGCCGCTCGGGAAGCTCGGCATGACGCTCGCCAAGGGGTTCGATCGCCTCGGCTGGCACTGGTGGCCGTCGGACAGCGCGATTGCGACGCGGGACTACGAGGGACGCGCGGCCTGCGTGAACGCCGGCACGTGCCTCGTCGGCTGCCCGCAGGGCGCCAAGGCGAGCACCGACGTCACGTACTGGCCCGCGGCGCTCCGCCGCGGCGTCGAGCTCAGGACGCGCTGCCGGGTGCGCGAGATCACCGTGGGCCCGAACGGCATGGCGACGGGCGTCATCTACTACGACGCCGACGGCGTCGAGCGCCGGCAAAAGGCGGAGGTCGTGGTGCTCGCGTGCAACGGCATCGGCACGCCGCGCCTGCTGCTCAACTCGCGCTCGCCGCAGTTCCCCGACGGGCTCGCCAACCGCAGCGGGCTCGTCGGCAAGAACCTGATGTTCCACCCCTACGCGATGGTGACGGGTCTCTTCGAGGAGCCGCTCGAGGGCCACAAGGGGCCGACCGGCTGCTGCATCATGAGCCAGGAGTTCTACGAGACGGATCCGGGCCGGGACTTCGTGCGCGGGTACTCCTTCGAGATCCTCCGCGGCTTCGGGCCGATCTACACGGCGCTCTGGGGGATGACGACGGGGCGGCTCCCGTGGGGCGCCGCGCACCACCGCGCCTACGCCGAGCTGTTCGACCATACCGCCGGCCTGGTCGCGATCTGCGAGGATCTGCCGGAGCCGACGAACACGGTGACGCTCGACCCTGAGCTGCGCGACGCCGACGGCATCCCCGCGCCCAAGATCACCTACCGCCTGAGCGAGAACAGCACGCGCATGCTCGCGCACGCGGTGGCGCGCGGGCAGGAGGTGCTGGAGGCAGCGGGGGCCCGGGCGACGGTCGTCGAGTCGCCGCTGCGGCTTGCGGGCTGGCACCTCATGGGGACGTGTCGGATGGGCACGGATCCGCGGACGTCGGTCGTGAATCCCTGGGGCCGGTGCCATGACGTGAGGAACCTCTTCATCGTCGACGGCAGCGTCTTCGTCACCGCCGGCGCCGTGAATCCCACCAACACCATCCAGGCGCTCGCGCTCTACGTCGCCGACACCATGAAGCGGAACCTGGCAAACCTCTTCGACGACGACCCGTGACCGACAATGGCCTCACCCCCGAGGAGGCGCGGCTCGTCACGGCGCTCCTCGACACGGTCATCCCGCCGAGCGACGACGGGCGTCTCCCGGGCGCGGGGGCGCTCGGGCTCGTCGACCACGTCGTCCAGACGCTCCGCGCGATGCCGCTGCTGCGGCCGGTAGTCGAGTACGGGCTCGGGGCGCTCGCCGAACGGGGCTTCGCGGCAGATATCGCCCCGGCGGAGCGGACGGCGCTTCTCGCGAAGTTCGCGGCCGCCGACCAGCTCTTTCTCCCCGCGTTCCTCTTCCTTGCGTACTCGGGCTACTACCAGCATCCCCGCGTCGTCGCGGCGCTCGGCCTCGAGCCGCGGCCGCCGCACCCCAAGGGTTACCCGATGGGGCCCGACGACCTGCGACTCCTCGAGGCCGTGCGCCGTCGCGGGCGACGCTACCGGGACGCCGCCGCCCCTGCCGAGCAGGGACGGGGGCGTCCCTCCGTCACGCGGTCGTGACGGGGATCCGCTTCGCCTGCTCGCGGGCCTGGGCGGACTTCGGCAGCCGGACGCGGAGCACGCCGTTCTTGAACTGCGCCGACGCGCGGTCCGCCTCGACCTCGACCGGCAGCGGGATCGTGCGCTCGAAGGCGCCATAGCGCCGCTCGCGCCACCCCTGCGCGCGGTCCTCGTGCTCCTCGCGCTTCTCGCCCTTGAGGACCAGCGTGTCGCCCGTGAGGGTCACCTCGAAGTCCTTCTCCTCGAGCCCGGGCAGCTCCGCCGTGACGCGCACCTCGTCGGCCGTCTCCTCGACGTCGACCCGCGGCTCGAAGGCCCCGAACGCCCAGCCATGGTCGTCGAAGAGGCTCGGCAGGTCGAAGCCGCGCCAGAAGTCCTCGAAGAGGCGATTCATGTCACGCTGGAGCGAAAAGAGGGGATGGTCCTCGCGCCGCACCGGCACGCTGCGGCCGCTGCGGCTCCACCGCCAGAGGCTCGGCAGTGCCATCGACGTCACCTCCTTTCGTGGGGTTTCGCCGCGATCAAGGGTAAGTCGCGACGCCGTGCGGTCAAGGGGCGACGCGGGCGAAGAAGGCACCGCTCGGCGACCCGTCCGCGGCCGGGCACGGCCAGTCGGCGCCGCCGTTGCCGCGGAGCTGGAGACACAGGAGTTCGGCGGCGATCTGATCGGCGCTCGCGTCCACACACGCCGTCAGGTCGTCGCGGGTGGCGAGCACCGCACCCGTCTCGGGACACGTGCTCCACCACGTGACCGTCTGCACGCCGGCCGGCATGCACGTCCCTCCCGCGCAGGTCTTGCCCTCCTGTACCTGGCCCCCAAGATTCATGGTGCAGTCGTCCCGGCTCGTCGCCAGCGTGCACTGATTCGCCGTGCCGGTCCGGCAGCAAAAGGGCGGGCTCGGCACCGGGGCCCGGTTGCCGCACTTCTTCTGGATCAGGACCTGCTTCTTCGTCTCGGCCTTCACGAGCTTCGCCTGCACCGTGAGGTCAGCGAGGCAGCTCGCCTGGGTGCCGCCGGCGAGCGCGCACTTTGCCAGCAGCCCGTCGCGCGCGACGAAATAGTTGATGCCGGCCTTCGCGATGCCGGCCTGGCAGTCCTCCTCGGCCGTATCGCCGAGGTTGCGCTGGTCGGGGAGCGGCGTCGCGAAGTCGAGGTCCGAGCACTGCGGGGAGTCCTCGCCGAGGCCCCCGCCGCACACCTCCTCGGCGTGCGACGCGTAGAGGATCGCGGCGAACTCGGCGGCCTCCGCCGCTTTCCAGCAGAGGAGGCAGCTCGCCACGTCCGTGGGCGAGGAGACAGGCATCGCGGCACACGCGCCCTCGGCCCCCTGGGTCGCGGGCTCGTACTGGCAGTCCGTGCGATACCCGAGCGCCGTGAGATCGGCCATCGTGCACTTCGCCGCGATCTTGCTCACGGCGTCGGCGGCTTTCGTCTGGATCTTGAGGGCGGTGGTCGGATCGGGACACGGCCCGGGGAGCTTGCCCACGTTCTCCTTGTCGAGGCATTTTTCCTCCCCCTTGAGCAGCACCTTGACGTAGGTCGCGAGCTTCTTGACGATTTGCGCCTGACAGTGCACCGGGTCGGCGTGGGCGACCTGCGCGAGCGCCAGCACGCCAGTGAGGACAACGGCTCCGAGTCGCGTCATGGTGGGGCCTCCCGCCGCGGCAGATGCCGCGTTCTTCGCACCCGCCATGCAAATCGTCAAGGATAAAAACGCATGCCGCCCCCCTGGCTCCCGTCCGCCCCGGACGCCGTCCCTCAGGCGAGGGTTTCGCGGAGCACGCGGGCGAGCCCGCGGAGGATCGTGCCGCCGTCGCCCCGGAAGGCCGAGCCGTGCATCGTGGCGATCGTCCGCGGCCCGAGCGCGGCCAGCCGCGCGAGCGCGGGCTCGGTGAGGGGCGAGAACGGGAAGTAGTTGGCGAACGGCCCCTTCTGGTACTCGAGCTGCACGCGGCGGTGGCGCTCGAGGACGTCCTCGGACTCGCTGAGCGGCTCGACGTCGCCGGCCTGGTGGAGGAGGTCCGAGGAAAACAGCGTCCCGTCGGTCTCCTCGAAGAGGTGGCTCGCCTCCCAGCAGTGCGGGACGTGCGGGGTGGCGAGCAGGCGGAAGCGCTTGTGCCCGGTCGAGAACGTCTCGCCGTCGAGGAGCGGCTGCGCGGGGCGCGACGCGAAGTCGTTCACGGAGACCATCGCTCCCACGAAGGAGCACCGCGCCTCGGCGCGCGGCGCGAGCGCGAGCCATTCGTTCAGCGCGCCGCACTCGTCCGCCTCGAAGTGGCTGAAGGCGATCCAGCGGAGCCGCGACGGATCGAGGAGGCGGGCGACGGCCTCGCGGACGGCGGGAAAGAGGGCACGCATGCCCGTGTGGTAGAGCAGCGGCTCGTCGTCCCGGACGAGGAACTGGCTGAACTGGAGGTCGATCTCCGGCACGTACGTGGTCACGCGGAAGACGTCGGGGGCGATTTCCGTCGTCGTTGTCATGGCTCCCGTGCTTGCCGCCTTTGCGGTCGGATTGCAATGCGGACGCGCACGGTCAGGCGGGCTGCGGCCGGGGGCCGCACCGCGGCCGCAGCGCGTCCCGCTCGGCCGCCGACAGCGTCGTCACCGGCCGGCTCGGCGCGCCAGTTGCGCGGTCGAAGAACGGGTGCGGCCATGCCCGGCCGCCGAGGCGCCAGCCCAAGACCATCCAGAGCACCCGCGCATAGAGCGCGAGGTTCCACCCGGTCGACCCCGCCGGCGGCGTGCCGATCGCATACCGGCCCATGATGGCGCCGCGCGGCGGGCCGAACACGCGGTCGGCGTCGGCGCCGAAGACGCGCGCCACGATCCCGACGAACGGAATCGACGGACCGACGGTGTTGCCGACCGGCGTGTGGCAGCAGCGCGTGTACCACCGGTAGAGGCCCTTCGGCGTGAGACGCAGCCCCATGATCCGGTCGGTGCCGCGCGCGAACCCGAGCGACGCCGGCGCGACCTGGACGATGTCCGTGCCCCCCTGGGCGTCGAGCAGGTCGGTGCGTCCGAGGTGGTGCGCGAAGGCCTGGCAGTCGTCGCAGTAGCAGACGACCCGGTTCGTCGTCCGCGGCGAGGCGTTCGTCACCCGACCGCGCACCTCGCCGCAGCGACAGGCGAGCGCGACGTCCCCCTCCTCGTTCACGAGACGCCCTCAGCCCGCGGGCGCCCAGTTGCCGTGGAAGCCGTAGGGGATGCGGTGCGGAAGGACGACCCGCGCGACCGGCTCCCCCGCCACGTCGCGCGCGTCGAGCACCCAGAAGTCGCTCGCGTTCCGCTCGGGATCGAAGGCGAAAAACATCACGTAGCCGTCGTCCTCGGCGGCGTCGGGGCGGCGCGGCACGAACAGCGGCTCGCCGACCCCGTGGCCGGCGCCGAGCGCGCGGGTCGCAATCGTGCCGCGCTCGAGGTCGTACTTGCGGATCGCCGTCCACTCGGGCCGCGTGCCGTCCTCGAGCTCGGGCTCCCGCGCGACGCTGTAGCCGAAGCGGTGCCGGCGCCCGACGCGCCGCTCGTCGACGCGCGGGAACTCCATGGTGGTGTCGTCGAGCGGCGTCGCCCCGACCACGCCGCGCGCGCAGTCGATGCGCCAGCGCACGAGCCGCGCCGCGGCCTCGCCCCGGTAGCTCGGCTGCCGGAGGGAGGCGACGGTCATCAAGTCGAGCCGCCCGTAGCGCGCGACGTCGAGCACGATCACCTCGCCGTCGTCGTAGGCGTTCATCGGATGGAAGACGTAGCAGGGGTCGGTGTCGAACCAGCGCACGTCCGCGGCGCCGCCGCTGCGCGGCATGACGCCGAGCCGGGTGCCGCGCTCCGGCTCCCACGAAAAGACGCCGCCCCGCTCGCGCACGTGCTCGAAGCTGAAGACGAGCGGGCAGAGGATAAAGACGACGTGGTCGCGGGTAATCGCGAAGTCGTGCATCATCGACGGCCAGGCGACGTCGATGACCTCGCTGCGCACGAGCCGGCCGTCCCGGTCTGCGACGTAGTACCGGAGGTACGGCGGGAGGGGCTTGTAGCCGAAGAAGAGCATCTCGCCGGTCTCCGGGTCGATCTTCGGGTGCGCGGTCATCGGCCCGAGGAGCTGCCCGTCGAACTCGAACTCGCCGAGCGTCTCGAGCGTCACGCAGTCCATGCGGGTCGGCAGCGCGGCCTCCATGAGCGCGAGGAGCCGCCCCGCGTGCTGCACGATGTTCGTGTTCCCGGTGTTCTTGATCCGCGGTGGCTCGCTCGGGTCGAGGTCGAGGAGACTCGGGTAGAGCGCCCGCCCGGCCGCGCGCTCCTCCTCGAGCCCGCGGCTGCGGACGTAGCGGTTGCGGTAGTGCGCGCGCCCCTCGCAAAGCGTGATCGCGTGCACCATCCCGTCGCCGTCGAACCAGTGGTAGTTCCGGCGCGGCGGGAAGGCGGGGTTGGGGCCGGTGCGGTAGTAGGTGCCGCTCAGCTCGCGCGGCAGCTCACCGATCACCTCGAGGTCCTCGGCGAGGCCCTCCATGCGCCACGGCGCGAAGTTGCCCTGCAAAAACGGGTTCATCGGCGGCTCCTCCCCCGCCGCCGGCTCGGCGGCGGCGTCGTGATGTGCGCGATGAGCGCGTCGCGAACGAGCGCGACGGCGGGGTCGTCGGCGGCGAAGTACCCGCCCACGACGAGCGAGGTGACGCCGTGCGCGGTCGCCCAGCAGGCACGGGTCGCGACTTCCACCGGCAGGACGAGCCGACCCGCCGCCGCGGCGGCGGCGACCATGCGCCGCAGCCGATCGTAGGCGGCCGCGCCGGCGGCGGTCTTTCGCGCCCCGGTCCGGTGGAACATCACCCGATAGTGCGTCGGGTGCGCGAGGCCGTACTCGAGATAGCGGTCGAAGGCCCAGCGGAGCGCGTCGACCGGATCCGCGGGCGGACGCCGGCGAGCGAGTGCGGCGTCGAACTCGGTGAAGCACTCCGCGACGACCCGGTCGACGAGGGCACGCTTGTCGCCGAAGTGGTGGTAGATCGTCGGCGGGGTCACCCCGGCACGCGCACAAAGCTCGCGGATCGACAGCCCCTCTTCGCCGCCCGCGGCGAGCAGCCCCTTGGCGGCGTCGAGGATCGCCCGACGGGTCGCCTCGGCGCCGAGGTCCCGGGCCCGAGCTGCCGCCGCGCGCGTCGCCACGAGGGGCGTATAGCGCCGTTACACTGCTGGGGCAACCGGGTCGAGAGCGCCGCGCGTACGTCCGACGCTGGAACGACCGGATAACCCCCAATCTGAACCACGGAAGGCGTGGCGCCGTTCTCGAGGCTCGCGTCCCTCAATGCCCTTGCCGGTCAATCGCTACGATCCGAGCGACAATGTCGACCCGGCCTCCTCGCACATCATCTCGCCTTGCTCGTGCGCTATGCGCGCTCCATCATTTTCGTGTACCGCCGCTGCATCTCGTCGAAGGACACGTCCTCGATGTGGTGCCCGATGTTCCAGCGATGGCCGAACGGATCGCGCAGTATCCCTGAACGCTCACCCCAGAACTGATCCTGGGGATCGCGTTCTACCGTGGCGCCGGCGGCGGCAGCGCGCCGCATCACCTCGTCGGCGTTGTCAACGTGGAGGTGGATGGTCACGCTCGTCTCACCATTCGCCTGCGGTCCCCGGATGCCGTATTCCGGGAACTCATCCGACAGCATCAGAGTGGTGCCGTTGAGGAGCAGCTCCGCGTGACCGATCCGGCCGCCCGGCTCGCTCAGGCGGAACTTCTCCTCGGCGCCGAACGCCTCCTTGTAGAACTCGATGGCCTTCGCCGCGTCCTTCACGTGGAGATACGCGAATAGCGCGTGGACCTTCATGGGATCCTCCTTTCGCGCTTCATCATGCCTCGCGCCGCGCTGGACGTCTTGGACGGAATTGACCTCCGCAGCAGAGGGAGGTGCAGCAGCGGGGCCGGCGCCGCGGCGCGGTACTCGCTCGGGGAGACACCGGCGAGCTGGCGGAACTCGCGGTTCAAATGCGGCTGGTCGCTGTACCCGGCGGCCAGCGCGACGTCCGCGAGCGGTAGTCTCGGCCAGGTGACGAGCAAGCGGAGCGTGTTCTGAAATCGGAGGACGCGGCAATAGAGCTTCGGCGGGAGCCCGACCGCATCGCGGAACAGGGCGATGAACCGCCGATGGCTGTAGCCGGTCTCGTCGACCACCTCTCCGACGTGGCCGGTAGTGGCGAAGCGCACGAGCGCGTGCGCGACCGCCGGGTGCAGGCCCAGGGCCTCGGGCAGCCGGGCCGCGAGCAGCGCCTCGAAGACGTAGAGCTGGCGCTCGGGGTGCGCGGCCTCGAGGAGGCGCTCGCGTGCTTCGACGGCCGATCGGCCCCACAGGTCGACCAGAGGGGTGTGACGGCCGGCGAGCTCGCCAGCGGGCACGCCGAAGAGCAGCGTGGCGGCACCCGGTCGAAGTCGGGCTCCGACGGTGCGGACCGGCCGGGGTGTATCGCCGAGGTAGAACAGCGCGCGGGCACCACCGACCACCGCGTGGCCCATGCTGGTCCCAGTCGGGTCGCTGACGTGGTTGTAGAGCCGTATCGGGTGATCGGAAAGCCGGAACACGAGGTGGGTCGCTCCGCTCCCGAGCACGCGCTCGCGGTCCGACTCCGCGTCGCCGTCGGCGCGGTGCTCGTCGGACACCCAGACGACGCTGAGGAAAGGCCGCAACGTGGGTCGCGGCGCGCGCATGATCGTACCCGGCCTGGCTTGGCCCCATCCCTCGACGACGCGCCGCCTGCCGACCACGTTCAAACAGGCTACGTCGGCCGGCCGTGTGACAGCAAGGGTGCGGTTTCGTTGCTCTTCGAGGGAAGACGAGTTCACGATGCCCGAGTCCCACGCCCCGTACCACGCACCTCCGCCCGCGCTCGTCCTCGAAACGCTCAGCATGGCGAGCATCCAGCGGCGCCCGGTGAACGTCATGCATCACTCCGATCAGGGCTGCCAAGATACGTCACGGACGTTTGGGAAGCGCTGCGAGCAACTCGGCGGCCAGCCGCCGATGGGCTCGGTCGCCGACGCGTACGACAACGCGCTGGGCGAGAGGCTCTTCGCTACGCTCGAATGCGAGCTGCTCGATCGCCCCCGCTTCGTAATGCAGGCCGAGGCCCGCCTCGCCGTCGTCGAGTGCATCGAGGGCTGGTACAACCCGCCCCGCCGGCACTCGAGTCTCGCCTATCGATCCCCGATCAACTACGAAAGGTACGAAAGGACTCGGCCGTCCCTGCAGTGAGTGCGAAAGCCGTCAACCGTCCACCGAACCGGGGGCACTTCGCGCCAGCGCGGGCACTCGGCTCGGCATGAACCCGGGACGCAGCATGAATCCAGCTGGGGCGACTCCAGAGAACTTGAGGGGCACCGCAGAGTCTCGCAAGAACCCGGGGCGGCTCAGGCCATCGATCGCGGCGAGTACCGCTACCGGGCCGAGCTCGCCCACCAGCTCGGCTTCACGCGCGCGCCGGTCACCCAGATCCTCGACCTCCTGCTGCTCGCGCCCGACATCCAGGAGCACGTCGTCCACCTCGAGGCCGTCGACGGCGTCGAGCCGATCGCCGAGCGCGCGCTCCGCGACGTCGTCCGCCACGAGAGCTGGGCCGAGCAGCGGCGCGCATGGGCGAGCATCAGCGCCCAGTGACCGAGGGCTGCCGGAAGCGTGCGCAGCCCAGGCGGTTGATCGACCGGCGGCCGCCGCTGTATATAGAGGGCGCTATAGTGCCAGGCAGGCGCTGTCCCACGAGCCAGGCCGAGGACGATGACGGAGCTGAACATCCCGGCATTGCTGAAGGAAATTCGTAGCCAGCTCGGTCTGACCCAGGAGCAGCTCGCACACCGCATCGGGGTCTCGTTCACGTCCGTCAACCACTGGGAGCGCGGGCGCCGTCGTCCCGATCCCGATCGCGCTCGATAAGATCAAGGCGCTCGCCGAGCAGGCGAAGATCGACCTCGCCGACTTCACCGAGGCCGAGGAGGGGGGACGCTGATGGGCGGCGCCTCCACCGAGAACCTGCACGCAGGGCACCGCGGTCGCCTCCGGCGGCGGTTCCGCGAAGAAGGTCTCGACGCCTTTGAGGACCACCAGATCCTCGAGCTCCTCCTCTTCTACGCGATCCCCCGCCGCGACACGAACGAGCTCGCACACCTCCTGCTCCGGAGGCACGGCTCGCTGTCGGGCGTGCTCGACGCAGACGTTGCCGATCTCGCAGTCACGGAGGGCATCGGAGAAGGTGCGGCCACGCTCCTTTCGCTCGTGCCGGCCGTTGCGCGTCGGTACCTGCACGACCGCTGCCGCCGCACCGAAAGCCTCAAGACGACCGAACAGGTGGCCGAGTTCGTCGTTCCGTTGATGGTCGGGCGCAGCGACGAGGTCTTCTACGTCGTCTGTCTCGACACGCAGCTTCGGCCGATCGTACCGGCACTCGTCGCGACGGGCTCCGTCAACAAGGCGCACGTCGAGCCGCGGCATGTCGTGGAGGCGGCGCTTCGGCACAAGGCCCACGCCGTCGTCCTCGCCCACAACCATCCCACCGGAACGGCGAAGCCAACCACCGCCGATCACCGGCTCACCAAAACGCTCGTCGATGCGCTCGGCCTCATCGGCATTCGCGTCCTCGACCACCTCGTCATCGCGGGCGAGGAGTGGTTCAGCTTTGCGCGCGCCGGAGATCTTCCAGCGGCGCCCCGTATCGACCAGGGGGGCGCGTGAAGTTCACCAAGGAACAGCTCAAGGCCATCGGCCACCGCGAGGGGCACCTACAGATCATCGCGTGCGCAGGGTCCGGCAAGACCGAGGTCGTCGCGCGGCGCGTGGCCAACCTGCTCGATCCGTCGGCGTCGCCACGCTTCATACCGGCCAACATCATCGCCTTCACGTTCACGGAGAAGGCGGCGGCCGAGCTCAAGCAGCGCGTCATCGACCGGGTTCGCGAGGCCCATGGCGACATCCCCGGCCTTGCCGAGATGTTCGTCGGGACGATCCACGCTTTCTGCCTCGAACTGCTGAAGGCCGAGGTCCCCGAGTACATGAAGTTCGAGGTCCTCAACGAGGTCCAGCAGTCGCTGCTCGTCGATCGCAACAGCAGACAGAGCGGCCTCACGACCACAAAGGATCTGGATGGCCGACCCCTTCGTCGCTACACGGACACGCGCCGCTACGTCGATGCGCTCGCCATCCTACGGGAGGCGCACCTCGACGAGCGCGCCCTGCGCGGCACCTCGATCGTCGGCGGACTCCGGTCCTATCGCGATCTCCTGAAGGACAAGAGGTACCTCGACTACTCGTCCATCATGGAAGACGCCGTGAAGGCTCTCGTGGCCGACAAGGGGCTCAAGAAGCGCCTCGCCGCACGCGTCAAGCACGTGATCGTCGACGAGTACCAGGACGTCAACCCCATCCAGGAGGCGCTGGTCCGCCTGTTCGCGGACATGGGCGCGCACATCTGCGTGGTCGGTGATGACGACCAGACCATCTACCAGTGGCGGGGTAGCGACGTCGGCAACATTCTCACGTTCAAGAAGCGCTACCGCACCGTCGCCGAGGCGCGCCTCCAGGAGAACTTCCGCAGCAGCCGCGGCATCGTCGAGACCGCGCGCAAGTTCATCGCCCAGAACGCAGAGCGGCTCGACAAGGCGATGGTGCCAACGGACGCGCAGCCCTACGACGCCGGCGACCTCGTGGCCCTCTCCTTCGACAACCCTGAGGGCGAGGCTGGGTTCGTCGCCGAGACGATCAAGTCGCTGATCGGTGTCGCCTTCACGGATCCCGACGGGACGGAGCGCGGCCTGTCGTACGCCGACATGGCGATCCTCGTGCGTAGCGTTCGCACCAATGGACAACCTATCACCGAGGCGCTCGAGGCTGCCCAGATCCCCTACGTCGTCAGCGGTATGAATAACCTCTTCGACACCGCGGAGGCCGAGGCGGCGCGTCGGCTCTTCTACTTCATGGCCGGGCGTCCGGGCATCGACGAGAAGCAGCTCGCGGACGTGTGGATGGCCGCCGACCTTGGCCTGAAGAAGCCGGCCATCAAGGCCGCCATCAAGAAGGCCGCCCAGGCACAGGCGGCCATGCGCGACGAAGTGGAGCAGAAGCGCTGGTCCTACTACAGCCTCCAGCGCCAGTTCCTCACGTTCCTCGAGGATGTGAGCCTCCGCGAAGAGGCGGTCCCTTCCGAGCGCGGCGAGGTCGTGTTCTACAACCTCGGCAAGTTCAGCCAGCTCATCTCCGACTTCGAGAGCATCCATTACCACTCGGATCCGGTTCGGAAGTACGACGAGTTCGCCAACTTCCTCCAGTACCGGGCCGAGGACGCCTACCCGGAAGGCTGGCAGGACAACCAGTACGCGAATCCGAACGCCGTCCGCATCATGACCGTCCACCAGGCCAAGGGGATGCAGTGGCCGGTCGTGTTCGTGCCTGCGCTCCTGCGCAACCGCTTCCCCGCCCCACGCATGGGCGGTCGGAACGTCTGGCACCTGGTACCGCGCGAAGGCATCGTGGGCCAGCAGCGCTACGAGGGAACCATCGAAGACGAGCGCCGTCTCTTCTACGTGGCGATGACGCGTAGCCAGAAGTTCCTCTTCCTGACGTGGGCGCCGATCGAAGGGAAGAACAACCGCTACCGGCGCGCGTCGGAATTCTGGGAGAACGTGCTGGCGTCGAAGTACGTCAAGCGCCGGCGGCAGGACTACAGCGCGCGGCCACGGATGGCGTCGCGGGCCCGCGCCTCCATCGCGAACGTCACGCTCTCCTTCAGCGACCTGAAGTACTTCTTCCAGTGCCCCTACCAGTTCAAGCTGCGCATCCTCTACGGGTTCAACGCGCCGATCCATGAGGCGCTGGGTTACGGCAAGTCGCTCCACGACGCGCTCGCCGAGGTGCACGCGCGAGCGATCCGCGGAGACGTCCCCGACGAGTCGGAGGTGGTGCGGCTCGTCGAGACCCACCTCCATGTGCCGTATGCATACCCCAGGCTCCGCGAGACGCTGGAGAAGAGCGCGGAGAAGGTGATCGGCAACTACCTCCGCGACAACGCCGCCGACTTCACCAACATCGAATTCTCGGAGAAGGTCGTCGAGATCAACCTGGGTGACGGAGTGACAGTCTCGGGGCGCATCGACCTCGTGCGCCGACGCGATACCGGCGAGACCACGATCGTCGATCTCAAAAGCACCGATCGTGCCCAGGCAGAGGACGTGACCGAGACGCAGCTTCACATTTACGCGCTCGGCTACCAGGAGCTCACCGGACGCAACGCGAACTACGTCGAGATCTACAACCTCGACGAGCGAAAGAAGAAACCTCGATCCGTGGACGAGGATCTCATCGACGACGTGAAGGGGCACGTCAGGCGCGCGGCCAGTGCGCTGCGTGAGAACGAGATGCCGCCGGTCGTCTCGGCGCGCGCGTGTCCCGCCTGCGACTACTTGCGCCTCTGCTCCGCGGGACGCGAGTTCGTTGCGGCCAGCAAGATGGGGACGGCATGAAGCTGAAGCACGCGATTATCGAGACCATGGACCGGGACCTTCTCAAGGCGGTCTGCGACGACCTCGAGATCGATGGGATCGACCGCCGAAGCCGCGAGGACATGGCGGCAGCGGTGTCGCGCGCGCGGCGGGCCAAGCCGGAGGAGCTGATCGAGTACCTGAGCGAGGAGCAGGTCAAGGCGGTCTGCGAGCTCATGCGGGTCGAAGCGCGGGGGCGCCGGAACGCGCTCATCGAGCAGCTCCTGAACGGTGCTGATGCTGGGGCATCGGCCTCGGCGTCAGGATCCGAGAAGAACAACGGACGGGTGAGGCGCGCGCGGACCGAGCGGTCCCGAGGAAACGATGCGGGGGAAGAGGTGAGCCGTCTCCTCCAGTTCTGGTTCGAGGATGACCACCACCTCCCGTGGGGCGAGCCCTTTCGCTACTACTTCTGCCAGCGTGAGGCCGTCGAGACCCTGATCTATCTCCACGAGGCCCGCGGCCACCGCGACGTCTTCAAGCTGATCTCGGAGTTCTACGAGGAGCCCGAGGGCTCGCAGCTCGAGCTCGGCATCACGACGCGCGGCGCTCGGAAGATCCGTCGCTTCGTGCCCGAGCTCGGACAGGTGGTCGAACAGGACCTCCCCCGCGAGGGGCTCCCACGCATGGCCATCAAGATGGCGACGGGCTTCGGCAAGACCGTCGTGATGGCACTGGTCATCGCGTGGTCCTACTTCCATCGGCGGTTTGAGAAGGACTCGGACCTCGCCGACAACTTCCTGATCGTCGCGCCCAACGTCATCGTCTTCGAGCGCCTTCGCCAGGACTTCGAGTCGGGGAAGGTGTTCCACGACCTACCGATGCTTCCGCCCGAGTGGAAGGCTGAGTGGCAGCTCAACGTCATCCTTCGCGGCGAGGCATCGCTACCGAAGAAGTCCGGCAACCTGTTCGTCACGAACATCCAGCAGATCTACGACCGCGAGGAAGTCGACGAGGGCCCCATCAACCCCGTGGCGGCGCTCCTCGGGCCAGCACCCAAGGGCAACATCCAGGCGAGCGAACCGATGCTCGACCGCATCAAGCGGGTGCCGAACCTCATGGTCCTCAACGACGAGGCGCACCACGTTCACGACGACACGCTCAAGTGGAACGAAACGCTTCTCATGCTCGATGCCCACCTCCGAGAGAGGGACGGACGCGGCCTCGTGGCATGGCTTGACCTGAGCGCGACGCCCAAGAACCAGAACGGCACCTTCTTCCCCTGGATCATCGTTGACTACCCGCTCGCGCAGGCGGTCGAGGATCGCATCGTCAAGACGCCGCTCATCATCCATCAGACGGATCGCCCCGACCCCGACAAGTACGCGCACGAGGACGCCGGCGACGCGTACAACGAGTGGATCTCCATCGCGGTCGCGCGCTGGCGAGAGCACCGCAAGGACTACGGGGCCGTCGGCGAGAAGCCGATTCTATTCGTCATGGCCGAGACGACCAAGGATGCCGACTCCATCGCGGACCGGCTCGAGCGGGAGTCAGACCTGAAAGGTCGGGTGCTGACGATCCACATCAACGAGCGCGGCAAGGACAAGGGCGAGATCAGCAAGCAGGACCTCGATCTGGCCCGCGAGGCGGCGCGAGAGATCGACTCTGGGCGTAGCCGCTACCGCGCCGTGGTCTCCGTCCTCATGCTTCGCGAAGGGTGGGACGTCCGCAACGTGAGCGTGATCCTCGGGCTCCGACCGTTCACCGCCAAGGCGAACATCCTCCCCGAGCAGGCGATCGGCCGTGGCCTGCGGCTCATGCGGAAGATACCGCGCGGCAACACCCAGATCCTCGAGCTCATCGGGACGCAGGCGTTCGAGAACTTCGTCCGCGAGCTCGAGAAGGAGGGCCTGGGCGTCGCGACGACCAAGACGCCGCCGAAGCCGGGCGTCAAGGTCTACCCTGTCGCCGAGAAGGTGAACTACGACATCGAGATCCCGCGGACGACGGCCCTATTCGAGCGCGCCTACAAGAACATCGAGAAGCTCGATCCGGCGGCGTTCGGGCCGCTCGCCACCGAGGAAGACCTCGACAAGGACCTGTCCCGGCTCATTCAGCTCGAGCACGGAACGGTCGGTGTCACGGTCCACTCGGACGAGGTCGAATTCAACGACGACAACGTTCCCGCCATCGAGAACCTCCTCTCGTCGCTGACCAAGCGCGTGATGCACAAGGCGCGCATCACGACGGGCTTTCCGACCCTCTTCCCCAAGGTGCGCGAGTACGTGCGGGAGCGCTGCTTCGGACACAAGGTCGAGCTCGAGGAAGTGGGAGTCCGCCGGGCGCTCAACAACGGAGCGCTCCTCGAGAGCATCGCGCGCGTCTTCGCCCGTCGCATCGGCGAGCTCACGACCGAGCAGAGATCGGTGGAGGTCGTCGGCGAGCCGTACCGCCTTTCCGACACGCCCGAGTTCACCTGGCGGCGGCAGTCGGTTGTCGCGGACAGGACCATCTTCAACGTGGTCGCCTGCTACAACAACTTCGAGGCGCGCTTCGCCCAGTTTCTCGACCGTGCCAACGACGTGGATCGGTTCGCAGAGCTGGCCGAGTGGTTCACCGGCTTCCACGTGCAGTACCTCAAGAGCAGTGGCGCCGTCGGCACCTACTACCCCGACTTCGTCGTGGTCCAGACGACCGCGGACGGACCGGTCAACTGGATCATCGAGACGAAGGGCCCCGAGGACGTCGAGGTAGCTGCCAAGGACGCCCAGATGGAGCGGTGGTGCAACGAAGTCACCGCGGTGTCCGGCAAGACCTGGAGGTACATGAAGGTGCCCCAGGTCATCTTCGATCGCGGCGGCTTCTCGACGCTGGTGTCTCTCGTCCGTGAGGTCGAGCGAGCGTCGGCTGCAGAGGGAGCGCCGCGGCTCGCCTTCGGCCCGGGCGTGGAGGCTGCCGGATGAGCGCTGCCCTGATGGCGTGTCCCAGCCTGTCGCCCGAGGACGCGTTTCCTCATCAGTGGAGACTGTCGAACCGGCACCTGATGGCGTCGCCGCAACCCCTCCGGAGGAGGCGATGATCCCGCGTCCGATCCACCCGTTCCCGGCGCGGATGGCGGGCTCCATCCCTTGGGAAGTGCTCGAGGCGACCAATCGGGAGAAGCTCCGCGTGCTCGATCCGATGGTGGGCTCGGGCACCACTGCGGTGGTCGCCCGGGCGCTCGGTCACGAGGCGGTTGGGTTCGACACCGATCCCCTCGCCATTCTCATCGCTCAGACCTGGTGTGACGACATCGACGAAGAGACCGTCCGTCGGACGGCGAAGCGGGTGCTCGATCGGGCTACGGTCGCGGCCCGCTCAATTCGCCTCGCGGATGCGTACCCGCGCAACGCTGACGAGGAGACGAAGACGTTCACGCGCTACTGGTTCGACGAGACGAACCGCCGGCAACTCACGGCACTGGCCAGCGCCGTCCAAGCAACGCGCAACGCGACCGTCCGCCGCGTCCTTTGGTGCTCGTTCTCGAGGCTCATCATCACGAAGCAAGCGAGCGCCGCGATGGCCTTGGACGTGGCGCACAGCCGGCCTCACCGCGTCACCGATCGGAAGCCGATCCGCCCGTTCGAGCACTTCCTTCGAGCCGTCGAGACGGTGCTCAAGGCATCCCCGTTCTCGCGGGGACAGACCGGTGGTCCCCCCCCGGCTCACATCGAGCCAGGAGACGCGCGGAAGCTGCCGCTCGAGGACGCCACCATTGACGTCGTGATCACCTCGCCTCCCTATCTGAACGCCATCGATTACCTCAGGGGCCACAAGTTCTCCCTCGCGTGGATGGGCCATCCGGTAAGCGGCCTCAGGGAGGTTCGCGCGACCAACATCGGCACCGAGGTTGGCGCGGGCGCCAAGCTCGACGACCCGGTGGTCGCCGCGGCAATGGTCGAGATGGGTGACATCCAGGGGTTGCCGGCACGCGAGCGCCGGCAGCTCGCACGCTACCTCTCGGACATGGCGCGCGTGCTTGGAGAGATCCACCGCGTGCTCAAGCCGGGAGGTGCAGCAGTCCTGGTCGTGGGCGACACGACTCGCCGCGGCGTGTTCGTCCGCAACTCGGAGGCCCTGGTCCACCTCGGGGAGGTTCACGGCCTCGACCTCGTCGAGCGCACACAGCGAGCACTTCCCCCCAACCGCCGGTATCTTCCGCCACCGTCATCCGACGACGCTGGAGAAGCGCTCGACGCCCGGCTCCGCAACGAGGTCCTGTTGACGTTCGAGAAGTCGGCAGGATAGCTCCATCCCCATCAGTCCACGAGCAGGCGCTTGCATGGGGCCGGATCGATCGCGACCATCAGCGGCCGCGCGAAGCTCGCGAAGGAGGCCAGCGCCTGGCCGGGCGCCAGGCGGGGAACGCGGTTCCAAAGGCTCGCGTCGATGCTGCCGATCGACTTCTGCATCCGGCTGATCACGGCGCTATCCGAGATCTTGTGGATGATGAAGTTGTTGAGCAGGCCCAGGACCTCGTTGGGGAGATGCTGCGGGAGCTGAGTGACGAACACGAGACCGAGCCACCGCTTGCGGCCGCGCTTGGCGATGCGGGCCACCTGTTGGAAGAGCACCGGCATCTGCGCGATGCGGTTCGCCGAGAGGAACTCGTGCGCCTCCTCGACGATGATCAGGGCCGGGACGATGGTCTCCCCGCCGTTCGAGGCGCTCTTGTAGCGCTCCTCCTGCGCCTCCTGGAGGCCCCGCAGGATGTCGGCGATCACGAGGTTGTTGAGCTGGGGCGAGTCGGTGTCCGAGAAGTCTACAACCGAAACGCGACCGGGCTTGAGCATCTCCTTGAAGTCGATCGATGCCACGCCGCGGACATCGAAGATATTGAGCCGCCGGAGCCGGTGAAGGCGCGCAGCGAGGGCGCGCCAGCTCCCTTCGTGACTGCTCTTCTGCGCATGCACTCGCTGGAGCACCTTCGAAGGGGTCTTCCTGAACTCCGAGAGGAGCGGGATGCTGGGCGTGGCCGCTGCAGCCGCATCGGGAGCACCTCCGTCCTCGCCGATCGCCTCCATCGCCGCACCCTTGCGCTTCCGGCCCGCGCCCGAGCTCGCGCTCTTCTGCTCGGCCTTGCCGACGTCGCTCAGCACGTGGAGGTACGCGTTCACGACGTCGAGGACGTGCTGCAGAGTCATCTTGGGATACCCGGTCGTGAGCTCGTCGACCTCGAGCGCCTCCCGCTCCTCCGCCTCGTCTCCGCGGCGCGGGAAGACACCGAAGTCTCGCAGAAGGAGCTTGGCCACATCGTACGCGCGGTGGAATCTCTCCTGCTGTGCATCGCTCATCTCGAGGATTTCGGCGATCGCGTACGGCGATAGGCTGGAGAAGTTCAAGGCGAACTCGTGCCGGTTCTTGTGCCCGGGGTTCATCGTCTCCCGCCCGACCAGGTGGTAGACGTGGAGATCTCGGACGCCGTCGGGCTTCATGCCGCGGCGCTTCAGCGCTTCGAGCATGGCGGGGTGGTCCGTCGGCTCGTCGACGTGGGTGTACTCGCCCTCGACGTCGAAAACGATCGTCGCGATCCCGGCATCCTGAAAGCGGTGGATCGACGTGGCCACGGTCGTCGACTTCCCGCCGCCGGTCGTGCCGATGATCCCCGTGTGACGCGGGAGCACCGCCTTGTCCTTGGAGCTGATGCGCGCTTCCATATTCTCGTACCCCACCACCTGCCCGAGCGACAGGTCACCGCCGACGCCCAGGACGCGCTGGCTCTCGGCCTCGTCGAGGACGAACACCGGGCTCTTGGGCCGCGGGCGGTAGCGAGGCGGCACGAGGTTCCCGTTGCTCTCCTCCCCGAGAATCTCCACCTCGCACCGGCCATGGTAGTCGAAGGTGTACTGGACCTTCTTGCCCTGCACGACGACGCCGATGGCCATCGAGGAGTTCGGCGGGACCGCATCGGGCTCGGAGAAGGGGCCCTTCACCACGACGCCCAGATAGCTGCGCTTGTCGTCGCGCGACTTGATCCGCACCAGCGTCTGGGAGGCCAGCTGCTCGAGGTCGTCACGCGCAAGGAGCACGGTGACCAGGTTGTCTTCGCTCGAGCTCGTATCAAAGTGCGTGAACCCGACGGCGTCCGCCAGCTCGGGATCGAGCGCAGCCATATGCTTACGGCCGGCCTCGGCGACCGTGTCGAGCTCGGCGAGGACTTCCTCGGGCGTCTCTCGGATGAGGCCGTCCTGTCCGTTCGGCGAGGTTGTGGGGTTGTCTGAGGTGGTCGTCATGTCGCTCCTCCTACCGGCGGGTCTCACGCTCGCCGAAGTACCGCATGGGCACGCCGGCCTGCGCGTACGCGTCGTGGATCAATCCAAGGAACCCGGCTGCGCCGAACGCGCTCTTGCACGTGACGTCGGCGACGTCGATCAGCATCGGGAAGCCGCGGGCTGGCCGGAGAATGCTGTCCGCGATGGCGATCCGTGCGGCGAGGTGGATGTGCTCGCGGTGCGCGTAGAACATGTACGGCGGCGAGTGCTCGGACGCGCAGTAGACGCCGTACATGACGCGGGGTCCACACTCCCGCACGAACTGCATCGCCTTGTCCTTCTGTCGCGCGCCGTAGTGGCCGCGCTCGACGATGCGCTCGATGACCCCCTCGATGGTGTTGATCACCACGTACTCGCCCGCCGACAGGGCGTTCCCGATCGTCAGGAGGCCCCGCTCTCCGGGCGCGCTGGGGATGAACACGAACCGCTTGAAGTCCATGATCATGCGACGGAGCACGTCGAGCGACGCCTCGAAGAGGCGCATGTTGCCGGACCCGGTCAGCATCTCGTAGGGTGCCGGAGCCCCGTGGCCGATGCGCCACGGCGCAGTGGCCTTGTCGAGCAGAATCCTGCGCTCCGCGTACGTCATGATGCCCCGACGCGCGAGCTCGGACAGGCCGTCCTTCTGGTCGACACCTGACCTTGCATCGCGCCGATCGATCACCTCGAGCGCGGCCTTGAACGGGTCCGACGAGCGCCCCGCGATCTCCTTCCGATAGACGCGCTGGGCGAACGTCGCCGAGGTTCCCCCGTAGCTCACCACCGCGATGCCGATCTGCGTGATGCCGAGGGGCAGCGTGTCGTGGGAGACCGAAGTGCCGTCGACAGCCTCAACCTGTCCGGGGAACAGGAGGCCCTCGTGGACCTTCGCAAGCTCGTCGGGGAGGGCCAAGTAGACGCCCGCCTCCTCGGGCGCTCCCGTTGCTTTGCCGATCTTGGGCAGTACCTCGCGGCGCACCGTCTCGCGGAGACACTCTTCGCGGTGCACGGCGGCTTCGATCTCGCTCCGCAGGCGGGCGACGGCTCCTTCCCAGTCGATGCCGGTCGCCCAGGTGTCGACGTCCAGGGTGCGCGCGAGGTCCTCGCCGAACGCCTGCGCGTACTCGCGATCGCCCACGAACAGCTCCTGGACGTCGGCTTCCTGTGCTGGGGCGGTGGCTCGGGCTGCCTGCCGTTCGGTCACGGTCGTTCCCGAGGGGGTGGCTCTACTCATCAGTCGCTCCCTCCGACGAGGATCTCGCTCAACTTCGGCCGCGACCGTCGCTTACCGAGCAAGAGGTTCGCGTAAGGGGCCGCGGCGCTCATCGGGAGGCCGAATCGGTCCGACAGGATCTGTGGTGCCCCATCGATCTCGGCCTGACCGGCGGTGTACCCCGGACGTCGCAGCTCCCGAAGAGCGGCCTTCGCCGGCGCTACGATTTCGAGGGCGAGTCGATCAGCGCGCTGCTCCCGCTCCTCGACGTCCCAACTGCAGATCGTGCCGTGCGGGCCGCGATCCATGAGGTGGACTTGCACGCCGAGCGGCACGCGGTTCAGGACGGCCGACACGGACTCCTCTGGCGTCGGCGGGCGCCGTCCGTCGAGCACGGGGAGAATTCCCTCGCCGAAAGCCTTGAGCGCCTTCAGACGGGGCATCAGGTGGTCCTCGATGAAGTGCGCGATCTCGTGGGCAGCCGTGAACCGCTGTTCCTCGACGTTATCGGTCGAGTCGATGAAGATGACCCCGCGGCCGGCTCGAGCCACGAGCGCTCCATGCAGTCTGCGAGGACGACCATCAGATCGGTACGCGATCCGCCGATGGGCCAGCCACTTCTCGAGGTTCGTCGTGGCGAGCTCGTCGATCGAAATAAACGCGACAGGCAGATGGAAGGGGACCATGGACAACAAGTCGCGCGGGTAGGTGTCAGACAGGCTGAGCCCGCCGGCCTCAAGGGCCTCGTGCAGCCATCGGGCGGTCACTGCGAGTCCTCCGTATCCTCACGGTCACGCGCAGCCAGGAGGAGCTCAGCGTCGCCTGTGTCGTGATGCGCCGCCGCGAGCGCGGCCACGGCATCGGCTCGCCGGACCAGGGCCGCAAGGCGACTCGCCTCCAAACCGAAGCGCTGGGCGACGCGCCCGACGTCCTCCGCGAAGTGCTCTTCGGAGGGCGCCCGGCAGAGGTAGACCCAGCGGAGCGTATCCGGGGTGCACCCCAGCTCGGTCGCGATGTCGTTGTCCGAGGTCCCTTCCAGCTCGCTGCACCGGGACAGGAGGCGGCCGAGGGTCCAGGGCTCGCTTCGGGCCCGCTCGGCGGCGTGGCCTAGCCAACTAGGTTCCTTCCTCATCGCGCAGCCTCGCTCCGAGACGCTCGAGCACCTTGACGAGGCGATCTCGGTGACGCTTCACCTCGCGTTGGCGTTCGAGCTGGGGAAGCCCATGGATTCCGAGCGCTTCGGCAAGAGCCTCCGTCGAGCGCTCTCCATCGAGGATGAGCGCCACCGCGGCCCGATCGCCGTCGTCCTTCAGGGCTTGTTCGACCTTGTGCCATAGCTCTCGGGCCGCCACGGCCCGCTCCATCTCTTCCTTCGGAGCCGAAGCGCGAAGTTCGACAACCGAACCGAACTCCTGCTCCCGGCGAGCCTCGGCGGACCGCGCACGGATGCGGTCGGTAGCCCTGCGCTTGGTGATGTGGGCGAGGAAGGTGCTCAGCCGCCCCTTGGACGGCTGGTAGCTCGAGGGAGCCCCGAGGTACTCGAAGATGGCGTCGATGGCAGAGTCGCGGGCTGTGTCGGAGTCGCAGCGGAGGTCGCGCTGGATCGCAGCGACGAGCGGGTCGACGAAAGCCGCGAACACGTCGGCGGCGGCCACCGGATCAGCGGCGAGCACCCGCTCGTGGAGAGCGGCTTCGTCCTGGCGGGTCGGAAAGCCCACGTTCTCGTGTCCACAGCTCCGGTCGAGAAGTCCTCGTATTAGAGTACAGCCGGCGGGGAGTATAGAAAAGATGGCTCTTCCGGCTTCAGTGTTGGTAAAGGTCCAGTCCGCGGAAAGATCGCGGTCTTGAAGTTCTCCCGGTTGCGGAATCCGCGGGCCGTGTAGCGGATCCACTGGACCTTCGAGTTCAGCCCCTCCGCCGTCGCGTTCGTGATCCGGTGGCGCAGGTACGTGAGGATGTTCGCCCGGTTTGGCGCTTGAGCATCCGCGCCTTCTCGATCATCGGCTGAAGCCGCGGGTACGTGGCCCAGAGGTACCACCGGCGGCAGAAGCGGCGCGCGGCGCCGACAGCGCGACACTCCCAGAGGGGCGCCACCGTCGCCTTCAGCGCTCAGGCCCGCGCCACCTTGAGCGTGCTGTTGCGTAGGGCAGCGAAGGCCCGCCACGCCGCAGGCTCGACGTTATCCGGATGGCGCAACCAGGTGTAGTTCGTGCCGGTGAGGCGAGTGTCGCCGGCGGGCTTCAGCTCCGCTGCTCGACACGGCGCACGCGATCGACGCCCTCGTTGAGATGCTTGGCCCAGTGGAAGCGGTCGAACACGATCTTCGCGCCGGCGTCGGGAACCTGGGCGCGCGTCGCCTGCACGTGCGGCTCCCACATGTCCATCGCGATCGCCTCGATCTCCACGCGCTGGGCCGCGGTTCAGTCCCAGCACCCAGAAGGCCTCCAGGCTCGCGCGTTTGCGGTCGTCGACCACGAACAGCACGTGCGTTCCTCGAGATCGCTCACCACGGTCACGTAGTCGTGCCGGCGCTGAAACGACTTCTCGTCGACGCCCACGTAGCGCAGCTTGAGCGGGCCACGCCGCTCGAGCCCGCGGGCGACGGCGCGGCGCCTGAAGCCCAGCGGGCATAGTCCCGATACCGATAAAGCCCCGAGTTGAGGTAACCGCTTCTTATCAGACGCACGCGGCCCAGTCCTCCGCCCCGCCACCCCTTCCGGGGCCCCTCATATATGCGGCAGACAAACGGGCTGTCAAGAAACTTTTCGCGAGCGTCGCGACTGAAAAGCGAGACCAGGTCCCCCCAGGGTCGTTCCAGATCGGCGCTCGGGCACACCCCCGAGGGGGTCCGGTACTGCGCCGGACCGACCCGTCAGGCCGGGAAGTCAGGAAAGAGCTCGCCCGCGAACGGAGCCGGCCGGGCCGGGAGGGCGCTCGGCGGCTCGACGCCCTCCCGCGTAGGATGCTTAACGAAGGCCGCCCAAGGTCTGCCTCGCGGTGAACCATGCTTTCGTCATGGGTGCACCGCTACGCGACGACCATGAAGGACGGGAAGATCGAGCAGCTTTCGTCGAGCTCGGGCCGGGCCTCGACGTGTCAGGCGCGGAGTCGCGGCTGGCGAAGCTCTCAGCCCGACGATCGGGCCGAGCAGACCGACGTTCGTGTCGAAGGGCTCGTCAACGTGGCCGTGGTACCACCGCACGATCGAGCTCGGATCGTCGGGACCGGGGGCGCTCCGCTCGTCAGCCGTCCAGTGATAGTCGAAGGCGCCGCCGGGGGGGATTGCGGCCCCGGCGCCGGCCGGGATGTAGTGCGCGCCTTCGTTCGCTTTGTCGTACCGGACGCCGTGCGGGTGGATGCCGTGCGCGCGCCGGCTTCGGTTCTGGAAGTGGACGAGAATCTCGTCTCCCACTTCGGCGCGGATGATCGGACCGAGTATGCCGAGCCAGGGCGGCTGGGGCTTCGGCGTCGTGAACGTGGCGTCCGTGTACTCGATGTACCGCGTCTTCTTCCACTTCGTTCGGTAGGGACGCGGGATGCGACCGCCGTGGACGAGGTCCTGGCCGGACGGGGCGAAGTCCCAGACGACGTCCTCGGCCGCGATGAAGTACTCGCGCATCGCCGCCGGGACTGGCGGGACGGCAATGACCGACCCGAAGGCGAGGAGGATCCAGAGCGCCGCGTGCTTCATAATTGATATTGATTTGCATTTTCAACAGGCTGCGGCTATAGCACTTCTTTCGGATCGGTGGGATTTTGTTCGCTCCATGGGAACCGCGGCACGCGTCACCCCCCTTCGCTCGAACCATCGTCCGCCGGCTGGTGCGCGCCATCTCCCGCGCCGATGCGATCGGCGTGATCGAGGCGGGCCGCCTCGCCGCCACGGGGCTGCGCCGTGGCGGCGTGACGGTCGCATGCTGGGCAGCCGCTGTCGCCGAAGCCGTGCTTTTCGCGTCCGACGACCTTCCGGACGCGGTGCGTACGCTCCTCGAGCGTGCGGTCGACGAGCTCGTCGACGCCTCGCAACACGGGCGGCGGGCGGTCGCCGCGCGTTGCGCACAGCTGTGGACGGACGTCGCGGCAGCCCTCGCGACCGGCGACCGATCCGCGCCGAGCGTCGAGGACGCTATCCAGGAATACCTCGGCGCCCGTCTCGACGGGGGCGTTCGCCTGCACGAGTTCGCGCGCACCCTCGGGTACAGTTCGAGCCACATCTCCAGCGTCGTACGGCGCGTGACGGGGCGCCGCTTCACGGAGCTTCGTCGCGACATGCAGCTCGGCTGCGCCATGCGCCTGCTGGCCGGGGGGGCACGGGTCAAGGAAGCGGCGTACGCAGCGGGCTTTCGCGACGCCAGGCCGCTGGCGCGCACACGTTGTCCGCGGCGTCCGCTGCGATGCTGACGACCACTACCGGCCGACCTGCGGTGCCGACAGCGCCGCGACAAGCGCCCGCCGGTAGTGGCAGATCGGCGGCAGCGGCGGCCGCGATGCATACCGGCGAGTCCTACACGCGCGTGACACGCCGCCGACAGCATCACGGGCAAGCGCCGGCAGCCTGTCGTCCCCGGGACTCACGCCCGAAACGCCTCCAGCGCCCCGATAGTGGAGGCGGGGGGAATCGAACCCCCGTCCGAAGGTGCGTCCCCGAGCGCGTCTACGTGCGTAGCCCGCGTATGGCGTGTCGCCGCGGTTGCTCCCACGGGCGGGATCGCGCGCGGCCAGCCGGCGTGCGATCTCGGCCCCCGCGCCGCCGGCGTCGCGGGGACCCAGCCCGATGTGTGGCGCCTCGGCCGGCCCTACGGGCGCAGGCCGGAGAGGCGTGGCGGCCTAATTAGGCAGCCAGTGCGTAGTTTGCGTCTGCAGTTAAGCAGCCCTGCCCGGGTCACGGGGTGAGCAGGACCCCCGGCACGCTACGCTCGCTTCTTCACCCCCGTCGAACCCATTTCGCCCCCATGTGCGCGATCATAGGAGCGCCCTCCCTCGTGCGCAACCATCCCCCCAGCGCCATTGCGCCCCGGCGGGCCTTCGCCTACCATCCGCCGGCCGCGCCGACAGAGGGTGAGCGACGGAGCCCATCGTGCGCCTCGAGAACGTCGTCAAGAGCTACGGGCGGGGCGAGACGGCCGTCCGCGCGGTGGCGGGCGTGTCGCTGGCGATCGCGCCGCGCGAGTTCGTGGCGATCGTCGGGCCGAGCGGCTCGGGCAAATCCACGCTGCTCCACCTGATGGCCGGCCTCGACCTGCCCGACGCGGGGCAGGTCTTCGTCGGCGGCAAGTCTCTTCAAGCGCTGTCCGACGACGCCGTCACCGTGCTGCGACGGCGCCAGATCGGGGTCGTCTTCCAGTTCTTCAACCTGCTCCCCATGCTCACCGCCGAGGAGAACGTGGCGCTGCCGCTCGTCCTCGACGGCGTGCGGCTGCGCGCCGCGCGCCCCCGCGCCTGCGCCATGCTCGAGCGCGTCGGCCTCGGACACCGGGCGAAGCACCGCCCCGACCAGCTCTCGGGCGGCGAGATGCAGCGCGTGGCGATCGCGCGCGCGCTCGTGACCGGGCCGCTCGTGCTCCTCGCCGACGAGCCCACGGGCAACCTCGACTCGCACACCGGCGAGGAGATCCTGGCGCTCGTGCGGGAGATGGCCGAGCGCCACGGGCAGGCTGTGGTGATGGTGACCCACGACGCGCGCGCGGCCGCGCACGCGCAGCGCGTGCTCGCCATGCGCGACGGCCGGGTGGAGCGTGCCGACGCGCGCTAGGCGGCTTTTGCCGCTGCTGCTCGTGCTCGCCACCGGCACCTCGGCGCGGGCGATCGACGTGCCGGGGCTCATCGGGCACTGGAGTGTGGGCGGCTACGGCGAGGGGCTCGCCGTCTTCCCGAGCGAGCACGCCACCCGCAACCAGCGCCCCGAAGGCATTCTCGACCTCAAGGTGACCGGCGACGTCCACCCGAAGCTCCGCTTCTTCCTCGACACGCGCACGGTCTTCGGCGGCCCGCCCGTGCACCCCCACGGGATCGGCCTCTACAACCCGAGCGACACCTTCCAGAACATCTCGCCGAGCGTCGAGATCGCCGAGGGCTACGCGGACCTCTACCTCCCGCGCCTCGACGTCCGCATCGGCCAGCAGAAGTTCGCCTGGGGCCGCCTGGATGCTTTCCAGCCGACCGACGTGCTCAATCCCAAGCAGTGGAGCGATCCCTTCCTCACCGAGGAGACGGACGCGAAGATCGGCGTGCCGGCGCTCCGTGCGGCCTACTACCCCGAGCACGTGCCGCAGCGGCTCGCCACCGACACGAGCCTGACGCTCGTCTGGGTGCCGGTCCCCGTCGCGTTTCGGTTCCCGCTGCCCCCCGAGCGCTGGTTCCCCTCGTCGATCGTGCCGCCGCGGCTCAGCATCCCCCGCGGGGTCGTCGGCCGGATGCTGCCGCCGTTCCCGATCGCGGTCACGCCCAGGCTGCTCGCCGAGAACCGCCCGCCGCCGCAGCAGCTCGACGAGGGCGCCGTCGCGCTCCGCCTCGCCGGCGTGCACGAGCCGGTCGACTGGAGCCTCGTCTACTACGACGGCCCGGAGACCGCGCCGGCCTTCGACTTCTCGACCGTCGTCTTCGCCCCCAACCCGCGCAACGTCGCCGTGCTCGAGGCCGACGAGCTCCTGCGGCCGCGCGCGGGGCGCATCCGGCTCGCCGGCGGCGACGCGGCCACACAGCTCGGCGGCTTCACGCTCCGCGCCGAGGGCGCATGGGCACAGGACCGGCTCCTGCCGCGCGCGGCCTCGGACCTCACGACGCTGCCGAACATCCTGCGCGCGCTCGGGGGAATCAAGGGTGCGACCCGGACGCTGACGCAGCTCGCCCACGCTCGCCACGTCCCGGTCGATCTGGGTCCCCTCTTCCTCGCCCGCGACACGGTCGCTTGGGGCGTGGGCGCCGACTACCGCTGGCACGGCTGGATGCCGCTCCTCCAAGTGAACCAGACGCTGGTGCTCGACAACGCAGTGCCGCTGCTCCTCGACGACCACGACACTTCGCTGCTCGCGAGCCTCGAGCGGAGCTTCCTCGCCGAGACCCTGAAGCTCCGCATCGCCTGCGTCCAGGGGATCGTGCGCAGCTACACGAGCCTGCTCCCCGCCTTGACCTATAACCTCAGCGACGACTTCCGCGTGCGCGTGGGCTACCTCTTCCTCGCCGGCACGCGCCGCAGCTTGATCGGCGAGTTCCACGACGACAGCGAGGCCTTCGTGCAGGTGCGCTACTCGTACTGACGCGCGGCCTTGATCGACCCGACCGGGGACGGTACGTAGCGCGCCGATGGCCAAGGACTTCGTTCGCTTCACCGGCACCGCCGACTACATCGCCTCGCCCGCCCTCGTCGACGCCGTCAACTGCGCGATCGCGCTCGGCCGGCCGCTTTTGCTGAAGGGCGAGCCCGGCACGGGGAAGACCGTGCTCGCCCGCCACGTCGCCGAGGCGCTCGGCATGCCGATGCTCTCCTGGCACGTCAAGTCGACCAGCAAGGCGGCCGACGGGCTCTACGTCTACGACACGGTCCAGCGGCTCAACGACAGCCGCTTCGGCACCGGCGACGTGTCCGACATCCGCCGCTACATCAAGCTCGGGCCCCTCGGCCGCGCCTTCGCGGCGGCCGAACGGCACGTGCTCCTGATCGACGAGATCGACAAGGCCGACCTCGAGTTCCCGAACGACCTCCTGCGCGAGCTCGACGAGATGCGCTTTACGATCGTCGAGACCGGGGAGGAGATCGTCGCGCGCGAACGGCCGATCGTGCTGATCACCTCGAACAACGAGAAGGAGCTGCCCGACGCCTTTCTCCGCCGTTGCATCTTCCACTTCATCGAGTTCCCCGACCCCGCGCTCATGCGCCGCATCGTCGCCGTGCACCACCCGCACCTCGATGCCAAGCTGCTCGACCAGGTGCTGATCAAGTTCTACTGGCTGCGCGAGCAGAGCGAGCTGCGCAAGCGGCCCTCGACGTCGGAGCTGATCGACTGGATCGCGGCACTCGTGCGCGCGGGCCTCAGCGTGCAGCAGCTCGAAGCGCACCTTCCCTTCGTGGGTGCGCTCCTCAAGAAGGAGCAGGATGTCGACGCGCTCGCGCGCCACCTGGACGCGGGCGGGCGCCTCCCGAGCCGCTGGGCAGAGCTCGGGCCGCGCTACCAGCAGTGACGCGATGTTCCTCGACCTTTTCTACGGGCTGCGCGCCGAGGGCGTCCCGGTCACGCTCCACGAATGGCACACGTTCCTCAGCGCGCTCGAGGCCGGGCTGCACGGATCGAGCCTGCTCCGCTTCTACCACCTCGGCCGCGCCTGCCTCGTGAAGAGCGAGACCTGGTTCGACGCCTACGACCGCGTGTTCGCCCGCGTCTTTCGCGGCGTCGAGGGCGCGCTCGGCGACGCCGCGGTCGAGAAAGTCCTCGCCTGGCTGCGCGACCCGAAGGCGTTCCCCGAGCTCACCCCCGAGCAGTGGGCGCAGCTCGAGCGGCTCACCGGCGACGAGCTCGTGCGCCGCTTCCTCGAGCGGCTCGCCGAGCAGACCGAGCGGCACGACGGCGGGGATCGCTGGATCGGCACGGGCGGCCGCTCGCCCTTCGGGCACGGCGGCGTGCACCCGACCGGCATCCGGGTCGGCGGCCCCGGCCGCAGCCGCTCGGCGATGAAGGTCGCCGAGGAGCGGCGCTTCGCGGACTATCGCACCGACGTGGCCCTCGACACGCGCCAGCTCCGCGTCGCGCTGCGCCGGCTGCGGCAGCTCGTGCGCACCGGCGAGGCGACCGAGCTCGACCTCGACGGCACGATCGACCGTACCTGCCGCAACGCGGGCGAGATCGACCTCGTCTTCCGCCCGCCGCGGCGCAACGACGTGCGGCTCCTCGTGCTCATGGACGTGGGCGGCACCATGGAGCCCTACCACGATGCGGTGAGCCGGCTCTTGAGCGCGCTCCACGAGGAGCGCGGGCTGCGCGCGCTCGTCGCCTACTACTTCCACAACTGCGTCTACGACCAGGTCTACACCCGCGCCCGCATGGCGCGTGCCGACGCTGTGGCGACCGCCGACGTCCTCCACCGCCTCGACGGCCGCTGGAAGGTGCTGCTCCTCGGGGATGCCGCGATGCACCCGGCCGAGCTGCTCGAGCCCTACGGCAGCATCGACCCGCGCCGCGCTTCGGCGACGCCGGGGATCGTCTGGCTCCACCGTATCGCCCGCCACTTCGAGCGCTGCGCGTGGCTCAATCCCGATCCCGAGCCCTATTGGGAGGGCTCCGACACCGCGCGCCTCATCCGCCGCCTCTTTCCGATGTTCCCGCTCAGCGTCGACGGCCTCGCCGCCGCCGTGCAGGCGCTCGTCGGCGCGCGCGCAGCGTGACCTACGCGAGGATCCGGCAGCCGGCGAGCAGCGGCAGCACGCGCGCACGATCGGCCGCCGACCGCAGCCCGCGGCGCAGCTCCGTGAGCACGGGACCACACAGTGCCACTTCGTCGGACTCGAGCAGCCGATCGACCGCCGCAGCAAAGGGCGCCTGTCCCCGGAAGAACCCGATCCAGGCCGAGGTATCCACCAGGATCAGCGCCGGGTCTCCTCGAGATCGAGCCCGAAACGGACCCTCCCGCGCAGCCCCCGCAGCGCCGAGCGCTTGGCGCGACGCTCGAGCTCGTGCAGCCCCTCGACGATGGTCGGCGTGATCCCCTTGCCGGTCATCCGCTGGGCGTTCTCGAGCGTGCGCGCCGGCAGGTTGACCGTCACCTTCCGCAGCGGCTCCCGCATGGGCGTTCGTCTTGACCGCACAGTAAAAGCCGGCCCTACCGCCGGCGGCGGCCCGCCGCGAGCGCCCGGTCCACCTCGCGCCGCTGCTCGCGCGCGCGGATCGCCTCGCGCTTGTCGTGGCTCTTGCGGCCCTTGGCGAGGCCGATCTCCGCCTTGGCCCGCCCCTTCGACCAGTAGAGGCGCAGCGGGACCAGCGTGAGCCCGCGCTCCTTCACCTTGCCCCGCAGCCGGTCGAGCTCGTGGCGGTGGAGCAGCAGCTTGCGGTTGCGCTCGGGCTCGTGCCCGAAGTGGCTCGCGGGCCCGTAGGGGCTGATGTGCGCGCCCACCAGATAGAGCTCGTCGCCGAAGAAACGGGCGTAGGCGTCCTTGAGGTTCGCGCGCCCGTCGCGCAGCGACTTGACCTCGCTGCCCGTGAGCACCAGGCCGGCCTCGTAGCGCTCGGTGACGTGGTAGTCGTGAAAGGCCCGCCGGTTGACGGTGATGTCGCGCCGGGCGTCCTGGCGGGCGCCGTCGCTCACCCCGCCGCTCGCTGCGGACCTGCGACCTCGGCGCGCTTCGCGCGCAGCCGGTTGTGCGCGTCGACGAAGACCACCTTCGGCTGGTGTGTCCGCGCGGCCGCCTCGTCGAGCCACGTATAGGCCGCGATGATGACCAAATCGCCCGGGCGCACGAGGTGCGCGGCCGCGCCGTTGACGCACACGACCCCGCTGTCCGGCGGCCCCGCCACCGCGTAGGTCTCGAAGCGGTTGCCGTTGGTCACGTTCCACACGCACACCGCCTCGTTCGGCAGCAGGTCGGTCGCCTCGAGCAGGCGGCGGTCGATCGTGATCGAGCCCTCGTAGTCCACGTCCGCCTGGGTGACCGTGGCGCGATGGATCTTGGCTCGAAGCATCTTGCGCATCATGGGTGCACTCCTCCTGGCACGAGCAGACGATTGTCGATCAGCCGCACGCCTCCCACCCACACCGCGAGCGCGAGCAGCGCCGGCGCCCCCGCCATCTCCGCCACCTCCTCGAGGCTCTCCGGATCGCGCAGCTCGGCGTACTCGAGCTGCGCCCGCGGCTCGGCGGCGATCGCGGCGACGGCGCGCGCGACGATCGCGGTCGCCCGCCATTCGCCCGCGGCGACTGCGGCCGCCGCGGCGTCGAGCGCGCGGGGAAGGCAGCGCGCCGCCGCGCGGTCCGTGGCGCCGAGCCGGCGGTTGCGGCTCGACAGCGCCACCCCATCGGGCTCGCGCACGGTGGGCACGCCGACGATCTCGACGCCGAAGTCGAGATCGGCCGCGAGGCGGCGGATCACCGCGAGCTGCTGCCAGTCCTTCTCGCCGAAGACCGCGCAGTGCGGGCGCACGGCGTGGAAGAGCTTCGTCACGACGGTGGTCACGCCGCGGAAGTGGCCCGGCCGCGTGCGGCCGCAGAGCGGCTCGGTGAGCCCGGCCACCTCGACCGTCGTGCGGAATCCCTCGGGGTACATCGTCGCGGCCGAGGGCGTATACACGGCGTCGGCGCCGGCGGCGGCGCAGGCCGCCAGGTCCGCGTCGAGCGTGCGCGGGTAGCGCTCGAAGTCCTCGCGGCGGTCGAACTGGATCGGGTTCACGAAGATGGACACCACGACGCGGTCCGCCCGCCGGCGGGCCTCGGCGACGAGCGCCAAGTGCCCGGCGTGCAGCGCCCCCATCGTCGGCACGAGGGCGATCCGCCGCCCACGGGCGCGCTCGGCGTCGGCCCAGGCCTGCATGGCGGCGGGGGTGGCGAAGGTCTCCATCACCCTGCGCTCGCCGCCGGACGGTAGGCGTGCGCCTCGGTTGGGAAGGTCCCCGCGCGCACCTCGGCGACGAAGGCACGCGCGGCGCGGATGACCTCGCTCCCGAGGTCGGCGTAGCGCTTGCCGAAGCGCGGCACCCACGCGGAGAGACCGAGCAAGTCGTGCGAGACCAGCACCTGGCCGTCGCAGTGCGCGCCCGCGCCGATGCCGATCGTGGGGATGGCGAGCGTCGCCGTGATCTCGGCGGCGAGGTCGAGCGGCATCGCCTCGAGCACGACCGCGCACGCGCCCGCCGCCTCGACCGCCCTCGCGTCCTCGATGAGCCGCTCGCGTCCGCCCGGCCCATGGCCGCGCCGGCGGCCCTGCACGCGGTGGCCGCCCATGCGGTGTACCGACTGCGGCGTGAGCCCCACGTGCCCCATCACCGGCACGTCGATCGCGGCGATCGCCTCGATCGTCCGCGCCATCGCCACGCCGCCCTCGAGCTTCACGCACTCCGCCCCGCCTTCCTTCACCAGCCGCACCGCGCTCTCGACGCCCTGCTGCGGGCTCGCCTGATAGCTGCCGAACGGCAGGTCGCCCACCACGAGCGCGCGCTGCCGCCCGCGAGCGACCATGCGCGTGTGGTAGACCATCTCCTCGAGGGTGACCGGCAGCGTCGTGTCGTGGCCCTGCACGACCATGCCGAGCGAGTCGCCGACGAGCAGCACGTCGACGCCGGCTTCGTCGAGCAGCCGCGCGAAGGTCCAGTCGTAGGCGGTCACCATCGTGATCCGCTCGCCCGCCGCCTTCATCCGGGCGAGATCGGGAACCGTCACCTTGTTCCGGTCCATGAAAAAAGCCTCCTCGGACCGCCGTCCGGGAGGCCTTCGTCGCGCGTGGAGGGGACCCGTGCGTCCCGCAGTGCCCGGCGCTGGTGCGCTCGAGCCCGGGGAGCCCTGCTCGGCCATGCGGGCTTTTGGGGCGCCCGCTGCCCTCACCTCGCGTCGCTGACGTCCCGTCTCGGTCCGTGCAATCCCCGCCCCTCGGGGTCGGGGTCGTTACCTGGATCCAAGCGGTATGTAGTGCTGTACCCCCTGTCGCATGCCCTGGATCTCGCGGATCAGGTCGGCGAGGTCGCCGCCGTGCTCGACGAAGTCGATGTCCGAGCAATTGACCACGAGAAGCGGGGCTTCCGTGTAGCCGTAGAAGAAGTTGCGAAATGCCTCCGTGAGCCGGGCGAGGTAGTCCGGGTCGATGCCGCGCTCGAAGTCACGGTCGCGTTTGCGGATGCGGCGCAGCAGCACGTCCGGCCGGGCCTCGAGGTAGACGACGAGGTCAGGCGCGGGAAGCTGCTGATCGAGCAGCCGGTAGAGCTGCTCGTAGAGCGCCAGCTCATCCGCATTGAGGTTGACCGCGGCGAAGATCCTGTCCTTTGCGAAGAGATAGTCCGCCACGGCCCCGCCGCTGCACGTACCGTGCCGGGCAAGCTCGCGCTGCTGGCGATAGCGTTCGAGGAGGAAGAAGAGCTGCGCCTGGAAGGCGTACTTGCCCCGGTCCTCGTAGAAGCGCCGCAGAAAGGGATTGTCTTCACCCTGCTCGAGGATGAGTGGCACGCCGAGCTCGGTGGCGAGCCGTCGCGCGAGGGCCGTCTTTCCGACGCCGATCGGGCCTTCGACCGCGATGTACCGCCCACCGCTCCGGTCGACCCCCATCCCCTCCTCTGTGTCGTCCCTAACACACGCCGATGTGCCGTGTCCACCGCGGCCGTGCTATACGACGCCGCCCGATGCCGACCGCCGTGCTGCGCCGCACCGTCTCCCAGCTCTTCATGGTCGGCCTGCCCGGACCGACCGTCGACCGCCGGACGCGTGCCTTCTTCGCCGAGCACCCGCCGGGGGGCGTCATCCTCTTCCGGCGCAACGTGCGCTCGGCCGCGCAGCTCCGCGCGCTCGTGGCAGCGCTCCACGAGGGCGGCGCGGGCGTGCCCCCGCTGATCGCCATCGACCACGAGGGCGGACGCGTCCACCGCCTGCCCCGGCCATTCACCCACTTCCCGCCCGCCGCCGTCATCGGCGCCACCGACGACCCGCACGCGGCCGAGGCCGTCGGCCGGGCGATGGGGCGCGAGCTCGCCGCGGTCGGCATCGACCTCGACTTCGCCCCCGTGCTCGACGTCTGGTCGAACCCGCGCAACCGCGTGATCGGCGACCGCGCCTTCGGCCGCGAGCCCCGGCGGGTCGCCCGCATGGCGCTCGCGCTCGCGCGCGGCCTTCTCGGTGCCGGCGTGCTCGCCTGCGGCAAGCACTTCCCCGGGCACGGCGACACCGTGGGCGACTCCCACCACGTGCTGCCGCGCGTCTCCCGCTCGCGGCGCGCGCTCGCCACGACCGCGCTCGTCCCCTTCGTCCGTGCCATCCGCGCCGGGCTCCCCGCGCTCATGACCGCGCACGTCGTCTACCCCGCCCTCGACCCGCGCCGGCCCGCCACGTTCTCGCCGGCGATCTGCCGCCGGCTCCTGCGTGCGCGGCTCGGCTTCCGCGGCGTGCTCTTCAGCGACGACCTCGAGATGGGGGCCGTCGCGGGCCGCCGCAGCCCGGAGGAGGCGGCGGTCGCCGCCCTCGCCGCGGGCTGTGACATGCTGCTCGTCTGCCGCTCGCAGGCTACGGCGCGGCGGGCGATGCTCGGCGTCGAGGCGGCGCTCGCCGCGGGCCGGCTCGATGCCGCGGACATTGTCGCGGCCCTCGGCCGCATCGAGGCGCTGCGGCGCCGCCGCCGTCCCCGCCGGCAGCCGGCGCGGCTCGCCTGGCCGGCGCACGCGCGGCTCGCCGCGGCGCTGGCATCGGCTGCGCCGCCCTAGCGGCGCCGCTCGCGCCGGGGCTCGGGCTTGCGCGCGGGTTTCACCGGGGCCACCGTCGCCGCCGCCCCTGCCCCGCGCACCAGGCGCGCGAGCGAGCGACCGAGCGGCTGCAGCGCCACGCCGCGCTCGGTGATGATCGCCGTCACGAGCTCGCTCGGGGTCACGTCGAACGCCGGGTTCAGGACCTTGATCCCGCCCGGCGCCACCTGCCGGTCGAAGACGTGCGTCACCTCGCGCGCCGGGCGTTCCTCGATGGGGATGCGATCGCCGCGCGGGCAGCCCAGGTCGACGGTCGAGAGCGGGGCGGCGACGTAGAACGGGATCGCGTGGCGGTGGGCGAGGACCGCATGCCCGTAGGTGCCGATCTTGTTCGCCACGTCGCCGTTGGCGGCCACGCGATCGGCCCCCACGATTACGGCGCTCACCCGGCCGCGCTGCATGAGGTGCGCCGCCATGTTGTCGGTGATCAACGTGACGGGGATCCGGTCCTTCTTGAGCTCCCAGGCCGTGAGCCGCGCCCCCTGGAGGAACGGGCGCGTCTCGCAGGCGATCACCTGAATGCGCTTGCCGGCCTCGCGGGCGGCGCGAATCACGCCGAGCGCGGTGCCGTAGCCCGCGGTGGCGAGCGCGCCGGCGTTGCAGTGCGTAAGCACCGTGGCGCCGTCCTCGAGCAGCGCCGCGCCGTGGGCGCCGAGTCGGCGGTTGGTGGCGACGTCCTCGTCGTGCACCGCGAGCGCTTCCCTTTCGAGCAGCGTGCGCAGCGTATCCAGCGAGCGGTGCTGGTTGCGCACGAAGACCCGCCGCATCCGATCGATCGCCCAGAACAGGTTCACCGCCGTCGGCCGGGTGGCCGCGAAGCTGCGGCACAGCCGGTCGAACTCCCGCGCGAGGTCGCCGCCGGGCTTGAGGCTCCGCGCGCCGAGCGCAATGCCCATCGCGGCGGCCACGCCGATCGCCGGCGCCCCGCGGATCACCATGTCCTTGATGGCGCGGGCGACCTCGCGGTGGTCGCGGTAGACGCGGTAGACCTCCCGCGTCGGCAGGAGCCGCTGGTCGAGCATGACCACGCAGCCCTCGCGCCACTCGATCGTCCGCACTGCCATGATCCGTCGCCTCCGCGCGCCGCGCGCACCCGAGCATACCCGAACCGCCCGCCGGGGAACAGCCGCATGACGCTGCGCGCGCCTTGACCCTGGCGCCGCACGCCCGCTATGGTCGCGGGCGCGGCCGTGAGCCAGTACCGGGAGAGCTACAGCGTGGTGGTCGCGGCGCCCCCCGAAGCCTGCTTCGCGGTGCTCACGGACTTCGAGGCCTACCCGCAGTGGTCGTCGCCGGTAAAGCGCACGCAGGTCCTCGAGCGCCGGCCCGACGGGCTCGCCCGGCGCGTCGACTTCCTCCTCGACATGACGGTGCGCACCATCCACTACGTGCTCGAGTACGACTACGACCCGCCGCACGGCGCCTCGTGGCGCCTGGTCGAAGGCGACCTCGCCGACATCGCGGGCTCGTACCGCTTCGTCCCCGCCGACGGCGGCACACGCGCCACGTGCGAGCAGGCGATCGACCTGGGCTTCTGGATCCCGGGCTTCCTGCGCAGCACGCTCGAGCGCAAGGCGCTGCGCGACTCCGTCGAGGAATTCCGCCGCGCGGTCGAGGCGCGCGCAGCCGCCCCGCGCGCCTGAAGACCCCGCCGGCCGCTAGCCGACGGTGACCGTGAACTCGTCCTGGAGCACGGCGACGTCGTAGGTCTGCTCGCCCACGGTGAGGCGCGCGCGGATCGCAAACGCGTCGTGCTCGGCGGCGAGGCGCACCGGACCGGCGGGGCGCGGCACGATCGCGTAGGCGAGCAGCAGCGGCAGCTCGCCCGCGACGGCGAGCACGACGACCGGCGCCGGCGCGCGCTCGCCCGGCAGCGCCGCGTGCCAGCCCTCGGGTCGCGGCGCCTCCACGCCGGCCGCGACGCGCACCGTCGGACCGGCAAAGGCGAGCGCGACGGAGGCCGCCGGCGAGCGGGCGGCGCGCACGACCGGGCGTCCCTGGCAAAGCGCGTGCACGACGGCCTCGGGATGGAGGTGAATCGCCGACTCGGCTTCCCATCGCCCGCTGCCGAGTATCGTGTCGCACACGAGCCAGAACCGCCCGGGCAGGCAGAGCACGCGGCGGCGGTGGCGAAGGTCGGGACCGTGGGCCGCGAGCCCGTGCTGCGTCGCGGCCAAGTAGGTGAGCCCGCCGCGCACCGCCCAGACCACGTCGCTCACCGCGCGGACGGCCGCCGGCTCGTCGCGCGCGATCGTGACCACGCTGTGTCCCTGCGGGCCGCGGAAGTACTCCGCCCACGGCCCCGCCTCCTCCATCGTCGGCCCGGCGTCGACGACGAGCCTGAGGCCGCCCACCGACAGCTCGTAGCCGAGGGCGCTCGCGTGTCCGTCCGCGGGCGCGGCGTCGCCGTCGACGAGCATCACGTCGCCCATGTCGCCGGGGAGCACGTAGTAGCCCGTGCGGCGGAGCGCCCGGGGAGCTGGCGGCTCGGGCGGGCGAGCGAGGTGCAGGTAGGCCCGCTCGCCCCCGTCGCCGAGGACGAGGAGCGGCCAGAGCCCGGGCAGCGCCGCGCCGGTCGCTAGCGCGGGCTCGTGGAAGAGCACGGCGGCGACGGCGAGCAGCTCGTCGACCGTGGGCACCCACGCGGGGACGGCGCCGTGGAAGCGCGGCAGCGTCCCGTCCGGGTGCTGCACCCGGGCGACGAAGTCGGCCATGCCCTTCACGCGCTTGCGGCCCCACACCGGCACGTCGTCGTTGCTCGCCCGCAGGGCGGCACAGACCTCGAGGTACTGCGCGAGCACGAACGCCTGCCAGGCGGGGCTGCGGCTGCGATGGCCGCCGTCCTCGTGCACCTGCTCGCGGAGCTGCGTCCAGAGGATTGCGACGCCCGCCTCGAGCCATCGGCGCGCCTCCATCCCGTCGAAGAAGCGCCCGGCCATGAAGAGCGCGCGCCCGGCGCCGATGAGCCACGGGTCGGCAGGATGGGCGGCGCCCTGGCCAACCGGGGCGACCTCGGCAGCGAGCGTCTCCGCTTGCCGGTAGAGACTCTCGAGCATGAGCCCGCGCAGGCGCGCATCGGTGCGCAGCTCGGCGGCGAAGAAAACGTAAGCGTGGACGAGGTTCGCGATCCGCCCGCCCAGCGCCGCCACCGACCAGGCCGGCCCCTGGTGCGAGCGCGTCCCCTCGATCCACTCCTCGATGAGGTCGCTCGCGACGGCGTACCACGCGGCCCGGCCCTCGGGCGAAGGCGCAAGCGCCGCGGCGACGCCGATCGCCTGCAGGTCGTCGAGGCGGTTGAGCGCGATCGCCCAGGCCCGCGGAAGGCCGCGGGCGCTCCAGTCGATGCGGTCCCGGAACTCGACGGTGCGCCCCCAGTAGGTAAAGCGCCCGCCGCTCACCGCCTCGGCACGGGCGACGAGCTCCCCAGCCCGCTCGCGCAGGCGCCCGATCGCGGCGAGGCCGGGCAGGAAGAGGTGCCCGTAGCGGACCCGCGGCTCGGGGCGGCGCGCCCAGAGGCGACGCCCGAAGACGGCGCCGAGCCGCGCGGGCAGTCCCGCCCGGAGCCCACCGCGCGGCGACTGCCGGACCTGCCCCGCCTCCACCACCATGCCTCCCCCCTTCCCGTGCGCGGGTGCGCACTCTAGCGCACGGGCAACGCGCCGTCGAACAGCGACGCCCCGCTCCTGCGCCTCACGCCGCGCGCCGGCGCGCGCTCGACCGCCGTTGTCGCTCCTCCGACGGCGGTCCCCAGACCACCCGCGCAACCGACCGTAGCGACCGCCCGGCCACCACCGCGACTCCGAGCACGACGAAGCCGAGCACGACGGCGGCCGAGAGCGCCGCCCCGGCTGCGCGCGGCACGAGCCGCACGAGCCGCGCCCCCGCCCCTTCCTCGACCATGGATCCCCGTCTAGCGCCAACTGCCGCGGCGGACAACCCGGGTTGCGCGGCGGGATGGGCTCGTCTACAAGCCGGTGCCCGCGATGCTCCTGGCCCTCGCCCTGCGCGAGCTGCGCCGTCGCGCCGTCCGCAGCACGCTCACCATCCTCGGCATCGCCATCGGGGTGGCCGCCCTCGTGCTCCTAGGCGCGCTCTCGGAGAAGATGGGCCGGCTCGTCGCCGGTGGTCGCGACTTCGCGACCGGCCAGATCACGGTGAGCGGCGCGGGGACGGGAGCCCTCACCGGCATGACCCGCGGCGGGCTGCTCTCGGGCGAGCAGCTCGAGGCCGTGCGCGCGGTGCCCGGCGTCGATGCGGTGGCGCCCATCGTGATGTTCCCGCTCTCGGACACCCCCGCGTCCCTGCCGTTCACGATGAGCCCGCTCGTCTTCGGCGTCGACCTGGGCGCGCTCGTCCGCAATCACGCCAACCGCCACGTGCCGCCACCGGCGGTGCACGCCGGGCGGCTCGTCCCCGCCCCGGGCAGCGACGAGGTCGTCCTCGGCAGCGAGGTGGCACGGCTCTACGGCGCCACGGTCGGCGCGACGCTCACCATCCGCGGCCGGGCCTTCCAGGTGGTCGGCGTGCTCGACCCCACCTTGACGGGTCCCGACAGCCTGGTCTTCATGCCCTTCGAGACCGCCGAGCGGCTGCTCGTCGACAGCGAGCCGCTCCTGCGGCATCTCCTCCTCGTGCCGGGCGCGCGCGTGCTGCCGATCGCCACCGCCGCCGCGGTGTTCTGGACCACGGGCGCCGACCCCTCCGCAGTCGCAGCGCGCATCGCCGCCACCGTCCCCGGCCTCACGGTGCTCTCGCCAGCCGAGGCGGCCCGCCAGGTCGACCGCGCGCTCGCGGTCCTCGACGGCCTCATCGTCGGCAGCGCGGTGGTGGCGCTGCTGGTGGCCTCACTGGCCGTCGCCAACACCATGTTCACCGCCGTCGTCGAGCGGCGGCGCGAGATCGGCATCAAGCGCGCCGTCGGCGCCACCCGCCGGCAGGTGATCCATCAGCTCCTCGCCGAGGCGGTCGTGCTCGGCCTCGCGGGGAGCCTGCTCGGGCTCGCTGGCGGGGCGGCCGGCGTGCTCGGGCTCAATTCGCTCACGGCCCATCTCGGCGCCACGGCCTTCCTCATCACGACGCGGCTCGTGGTCGCCGCCACGACGCTCCCGGCGGCGCTCGCCGCGCTCGCGGGACTGTGGCCGGCGTGGCGGGCGGCCCGCCTGCCGCCCAGCGACGCGATCCGCTGGTCCTGAGGAAAGATCGCTAGCTGGCTTCGGTTGGCGGACCCGGCGGCGGGGCTCCGGGACCGGGTCGCGGCCCGTGCCGCCGGCGGCGCCGGCGGCGCCGGCGGCGCCGCTCGCCCCCCGGGGCCGCCGCGGCCGGGGGTGGCGGGGGCAGACCCGGGGCGCCGAGCTCGGCCGCGAGATCGTCGGCTGCCGCATCGAGCGGCGGGAGCACCGACGCCGACGGCGCCGGTGTCGCCGGTGCGACGGCCGGCTGCCCACCGCCGTCCGGGGCGCCGCGCCGCCCCCGCCGCCGCCGCCGCCGACGCCCGTCGAGGCCGTCGGCCGCCCCCGCCGCCGCCCCGTCCGCCGCAGCCGGGAGCACCCCCGGCAGCCGGCGATCGCGCCCCCGGCGGCGCCGGCGGCCGAAGGGTCGACCCGGCGCCGCCACGCCGTGCGCGCGACAGAGGTCGCAGCGTCCACACGGCGCCGGATCGGGGTCGCCGAAGTAGCGGCGCAGCGCGACACTGCGGCACTCGCGCTCGTTCACGTAGTCGACGACCGCCTTGAGCCGTCGACCGTCTTCCCGGCGGATGATCTCGAAGCGCTCGCGGAGACTTTCGACCCGCTCGACCAGCGTCTCGAGCGGCCCGAGCGCATGAATGCGCCCCGCATCCACCCGCTCGCAGATCCCCGCCTCGACCAGCGCGGTGACGATCGAGCTCGCCGCGCGCTGCGAGATGCCGGCCGAGAGCGCGAGCTCCTCGATGTTGGCATCGCGGTGCTCGGCCGCCCAGGCGCTCAGCGCTCGCCCGAACCGACCGAGCAGCGCGGGCGAGAGGCGCGAGAGCGCCAGCAGATGCTCCTGGATCTCGAGGTCGCTCTCGTCGAAGAGGAGGATGCAGCGTGCCGGGTGCCCGTCGCGGCCGGCGCGCCCGGCCTCCTGCACGTAGCGCTCGAGCGAGGCCGGCGCCTGATAGTGCACGATGTAACGGATGTCGGGCTTGTCGATCCCGAGGCCGAAGGCGCTCGTCGCCACCATGACGATGCGCTTGCCCTTGCGCATGAAGCGGGCCTGGTGGGCGGCGCGATCCTTGTCGGTCATCTTGCCGTGGTAGCGCGCGCACGGCACCTTGATCAGGCGCAGCCCGAGCCAGACGTCTTCGACGGTCTTCGTGGTCGAGCAGTAAATGATACCGGGGCGCGGCAGCCGGCGAGCGAGCTTCGCGAGATGGCGGAGCTTCTCGTCCCCGCGGAGCGAGCGCACCTCGAAGACGAGGTTGTGCCGATGCGGCGAGGAGACGATGACGTCGGGATCCACGAGCCCGAGGTAGCGGAGGATGTCCTCGCGCACGGGCGGGGTGGCGGTGGCGGTGAGCGCGAGCTTCTGTCCCGCGCCGAGCCCCGCCATGCGCTGGCCGAGCGCGAGGTAGGCGGGACGGAAGTCGTGCCCCCACTCCGAGACGCAGTGGGCCTCGTCGACGGCGACCAGCCCGGGCGGCACCCGCTCGAGCACCGCGCCGAGCTCGCCTCCCGCAAACGTCTCGGGCGTGGTGAGCACGAGCAGCGAGCCGCCCTGCGCCAGCCGCGCGAGCCCCGCGCGGCGCTCGGCTGCGCCCACGGTGCTGTCGAGCCGGATCGCGGGGATGCCGAGCTGCTCGAGCTTCGAGAACTGGTCCTCGAGGAGCGCCAGCAGGGGCGAGACGACGATCGTCGGCCGCGGCAGCAGCAGCGACGGGAGCTGGTAGCAGAGCGATTTCCCGCCCCCGGTCGGCAGCACGAGGAGCACGTCCCGGCCGCCGAGCACGCTCATGATCGCTCGCTCCTGCTCCCGGTGCAGCCGCGGGATGCCGAAGCGCTCGCGTGCCACCTGGCGCACGTGCTCCAGGCCGAGCTGCCGCGGAGCCGCCGCCTGTTCGGTCTCCAACATGACCACCTGCTCGTCGTCGCCGCGCCGCCCGGGCGCAGCTACCGGCTCTCCGGGGCGTCCAAGACCCCGCCGCCGCACGGGACGTCGTCCAGCATGCCAAGGCGTATCCCGTGCGGGCGGGTGTGCGCGACCCCGCGCCACCCGACGCCTGCTTATCTCATGCGGCGGGGAAAATCCACCCCGCCCGGCCCCCCTCAGACGAAGAGCAGCAAGGCCACCGTCATGGCGATGGAGACGGCCGCCCCGAAGATCGCTGCGGTCGCCTCGGCGGCATGCGAGGCGAACTGCTCGAGGGGCGTGGGCTCCACCACGGCCCGGACCCGCTGCTGCTCGCCCGGGGCGAGCGCGACCGCCTCGACCCGCTGCTCGCCGGGCGCCTCGACCGCCTCCACACGCTCCTCGACGCCGCTCGGGAGCGGGACCACCGTCTGCTGGCGGGTGTCCTGCTGAGCGCGCGCCCGCCCGTCGAGCGCAACCAGCAGCAGAAGGAGGAACCCCCAGCGCACGGAGCCACCATAGCGCAGTCCGTCGGCGCAAGGGAACCCGCAATCGCCATGCGGTCGGGATGCTGTGCATTGCGGCGGCCGCCCGCGCGGGCTAACACTGGCGACGCTCGACGGGGGGAAGGCGATGGCCGAAGGTCCCGGCAATCTCGAGGCGATCATCGACCAGGTGGCCGCGAGCTACCGCGGCGGCCGGCTGATCGACAGCCTCAGCACGGCGCAGCTCCCGAACAAGCGCCAGGTGATCGACGCGCTCAATCACCTGAAGGCCGCGATCTACCTCGGCTATTACTCGACGGGCACGCTCGACGAGTCGAAGCTCCGCTTCGCGATCGCCTCGCACCTCTACCCGGCCTACGAGATCCTCACCGAGCAGATCCGCCGGGCGGTGAGCTACGAGGGCTTCCGGACGGCGGGCGCCCCGCGTCCGCCCGACTGGCCCGAGGCCGTCACGCTACGCCTGCTCGCACGGCTGCCCGAGCTCCGGGCGATCCTCTCGAAGGACGTGCTCGCCGCCTTCCAGGGCGACCCGGCGGCGCACGGCGTCGAGGAGGTGATTTTCAGCTATCCCTCGATCGAGGCGATCACCGTGCACCGCATCGCCCACGAGCTCTACCGCGAGGGCGTCCCCATGCTGCCGCGGATCATGTCCGAGCACGCCCACTCCGTGTCCGGGATCGACATCCATCCCGGCGCGGTGATCGGCGAGTCCTTTTTCATCGACCACGGGACCGGGGTCGTGATCGGGGAGACGGCGGTGATCGGCGATCGGGTGAAGATCTACCAGGGGGTCACGCTGGGGGCGCTCAGCCTCGCCCGGGGCGCCGCGGCCGGGCGCGGGGGCAAGCGCCACCCCACCATCGAGGACGACGTCACGATCTACGCCGGCGCGACGATCCTCGGCGGCGAGACGGTGATCGGTCGCGGGTCGATCATCGGCGGCAACGTGTGGCTCGTCGAGTCGGTCCCCCCGGGGAGCCGGATCCACTACGAGGGCCCGGGCAGCCGACCCGCTTGACACGCGTGCGTCCGCTGTGGGAGCAGGAGGCCGTCGCGTCGTCCGGCACGTGCCCCCGTGTGAACGCGCATGCGACTCGAGTCATCCGCGCTTCCGCGTCAGGCTACCTCGCCCCGGGTGCGGGTGGCTCATCTCGTCACGGACGAGGCCCTCGCGGCGGTCTCGGCGCATCTCGCCCTCGTCGCGTCGTCCGAGCGTGCCGCCATCGACGCGGCGCTGTGGGTGGTGGGCCGCGGCGCTGCCGATTCGGGTCTCCCGGGGATGCGCATCGCCGCGAGTTTCGCGGGCGCAATTCGACGACTTGCCGCCGCGCTTCGTCGCGAGCAGATCGCCGTGCTCCACACCCACACGGCACGCGCCGACACGATCGCGGCGCTGGCAGGGGCCGCGGTGCGCCGCGTGAGCACCCAGTGGTACCCCGGCGTGCGCTCGGCCGTGCATCGCTGGGCGCTGCGGCGCTTCGACCGCATCTACGCGCCGAGCCGCGCGGCCGCCCGCGCCCTGCGGGAGGCCGGGCTCCGCGGCGAGCACGTCCGCTGGGCGCCGCCTCCCTTCGACGCTGCACGGTTCGCCACGGTCTACCGCCGCCGCACGACGCCGGGCCGGCCGCCGACGGGGATCGTCACGTGCTTTGGCCCGCTCGTCGCTTCGCCCGCGCTGCTCGACATCCTCGCCGCCTTCGCTGCGGCTCGCCTGCCGGCGGCGGCGCGCCTCGTGGTCGCGGGCGACGGGCCGGCGGAGCGAACGCTGGCAGCCTGGCGCACCCGCCTCGGCCTCGAGTCGCGGATGCATCTGCGGCCCGCGCCGGCCGATCCACTGCCGCTTCTGCGCGTGAGCGACGTCGTGGTGCTGCCGCCGGCGGGGCTGGCGCTCCCCACCGCAGCGCTGGCGGCGGCAGCCGCCGGGGTTCCCGTCGTGGCGCTCGACGCCCCGGGCATTCGCGAGCTCGTCGCCGACGGCGTGACCGGCTTTCGGCCCGCACCGGGCGACCGCCAGGCGCTCGCCCGCGCGCTCGAGATCGCGCTCGGCGGCGGCGATGCCGTCGTGCGTCTCGTCCGTCGCGCCCGCCGCCGGGTCGAGCGAAGCTTTGCCCCCGCACGCCACGCCGCCCGGCTCGTCCGGGACTACCGCACGCTCGCCGCCCCCGCGCCCCGGGCAGGTGCGCGCGTGGTGCAGCTTCAGCCGCGAAGCGCCTCGGGGCCCTCGGCGCCGCGCACCGTGCCGTCGTCGGGCGCGAGCTCGAGGTTGTAGAACGCCGTGAACTCGCGCCGGAAGGTGAGCTCGACGGAGTCCGTCGGCCCGTTGCGCTGCTTGGCGACGATGATCTCCGCGATGTTCTTCTTGTCGCTGTCCTCGTTGTAGACCTCGTCGCGGTAGATGAACGCGATCACGTCGGCGTCCTGCTCGATGGCGCCCGACTCGCGCAGGTCGGCGAGCCGGGGCTTGGGCGGGTTGCGGTTCTCGACCTGCCGATTGAGCTGCGAGAGCGCGATCACGGGCACGTCGAGCTCCTTGGCGAGGGCCTTGAGCGAGCGCGAGATCTCGGAGATCTCCTGCTCGCGGCTGTCCTTGCCTTCGGCGCTGCGCATGAGCTGGAGGTAGTCGACCACGACGAGGCCGAGCCGCGCGCGCGGCTCGCGCTTGAGCCGCCGCGCCTTCGCCCGCAGCTCGAGGACGCTCAGCGCGGGCGTGTCGTCGATGTAGATGGGCGCGTCGGCGAGCCGCCCGGCGGCCATGGCGAGCCGAGGGAACTCCCGGTCGGTGAGGTGGCCGGTGCGCACGCGCGCGAGGTCGACCTGCGCCTCGGCGCAGAGGAGCCGCATCGCGAGCTGCTCCTTCGACATCTCGAGCGAGAAGATGGCGACCCCGCAGCCCGCGTGCATGGCCGCGTGCGCGGCGATGTTGAGCGCGAACGCCGTCTTGCCCATGCTCGGGCGCCCCGCGATGATGATGAGGTCGGAGGGCTGGAGACCGGCGGTGAGCCGGTCGAGGTCCGTGAACCCGGTCGGCACGCCCGTCACCGCCTGCTTCTGCTCGTAGAGCCGCTCGATCAGCTTGATGGTGTCGGTGAGCACGTTTTCGATGCGCACGAAGGCGGGGCGCACCTCGCGGTCGGCGATCGCGAAGATGCGCCGCTCGGCGTCGTCGAGCAGCGCGCCCACGTCCGCGGGCGCGTCGTAGCCGCGGGTGGCGATGTCGGTCGCCGCGGCGATGAGGCCGCGCAGGATCGAGCGGTCGCGCACGATGCGCGCGTAGGTGACGACGTTGGCCGCCGTCGGCACGCGCTCGGCGAGCTCGGCGAGGTACGCCCCGCCGCCCACCTCCGCGAGCTCGCCGCGGACCCGCAGCGCCTCGGCGAGGGTCACCAGATCGACGGGCTCGTTGCGCTCGGCGAGCTCGAGCATGGCGCGGAAGATGCGGCGGTGCGCCTCGCGATAAAAGTCCTCCGGCCCGAGGAGACCGACCACGCGGTCGAGCGCGGTGTTCTCGAGCAGGATGCCGCCCAGCACGGACTGCTCCGCCTCGAGGCTCTGCGGCGGCACCCGCCGCAGGTTCTCGTCGACCGACGCCATCGCGACGTCAGCGCGGCGGCACCAGCATGAGGAACCGCCAGACCGCCACCGCCGTCACGAGCCCCGTGGCGAGCATCACGAGCGGCCCGAGGACCGCCCCGAGCGACGTCTCCCGCCGCCGCGACCTCCCGTCTGCCATCCGCGTCGTCTCCTCTCCGGCAATCATCACGCCTCGAGCGCGAGCGCATCCGCCGCGTCGAGCCGCAGCCGCACCACCGGCCAGCCGCGGCGCGCCGCCGCCCGGCGCAGCCGCGGGTCGGGGTTCACCACCCGCGGCCGCCCGACCCGCTCGAGCACGGGGAGGTCGGTAATCGAATCGGTGTAGAAATAGCTCTGCCGGAGATCGACCCCGTGCGCCTCCGCGAACCGCTCCGCCCAGTAGATCTTTCCCGGTCCGTAGCACACCGGCCGCACCGCCTCGCCCGTAAAGTGCCCGTCGCGCACCACGAGCTGCGTCACCAGCACATACTCGATGCCGAGGTCGGCCGCCAGCGGCTCGGCGAGGTAGCGGGTCGCACTCGTGAGAATCACCGGCAGATGGCCCGCGCGCCGGTGCGCGGCGACGGTGGCGGCCATCGCGGGGAAGACCCACGGCCGGACCTCGGCCGCGTACCACGCCTCGGCGTCGGCGCGCACCTCCGCCTCGGCACGCCCCCGCACCCACTCGAGCGAGGCCGCGAGCGCGCGCTCGAGGTCGAGCAGCCCGAGCTTGTAGCGGAGCAGGAAGTAGAGCGTGAGCGCGACGTCACGCCAGCGCGCCTGGCCGGTGCGCCGGAGGTGACGCATGTAGAGGGGAGCCGAGTTGCGAGCGAGGAGCGTGCCGTCGATGTCGAAGAGCGCGGCGATGCCCACCGGGGTCCCCGGACCCGTCTACGCCCGCTCGACCACCATCGCGATCCCCTGGCCGCCGCCGATGCAGAGCGCGGCCACGCCGAGGCGAGCGTCGCGGTCCGCCATCGCATGGAGCAGCGTCACCAGCACCCGACAGCCGCTTGCGCCGATCGGGTGACCGAGCGCGATCGCGCCGCCGTGCACGTTCACGCGGTTCTTCGGGATGCGCAGCTCGCGCAGCACCCCGAGCGACTGGGCCGCGAACGCCTCGTTGAGCTCCCAGAGGTCGATCTCCTCGCGCCGCAGGCCGGCGCGTGCGAGCGCCTTCTCCGATGCGGGCCACGGCCCCATCCCCATGAGCGCGGGATCGACCCCCGCCGAGGCGTAGGCGCGGATGGCCGCGAGCGGCGTGAGGCCGAGAGAGCGCGCGCGCTGCTCGGACATCACGACGACGGCCGCCGCGCCGTCGTTGATCCCCGAGGCGTTCCCCGCGGTCACGGTGCCGCCGTCGGGCTTGAAGGCCGGGCGCAGGCGAGCGAGCGCCTGGAGACTCGTCTCGGGGCGCGGATGCTCGTCGGTGTCGAAGCGCACGGTCTCGCCCTTCTTCGCTGCGGGGACCTCGACCGGCACGATCTCCGCCTTGAACTTCCCGTCGCGGATCGCCGCGGCGGCCTTCTGCTGGCTCTCCAGGGCAAAGGCGTCCTGCTCCTCGCGCCCGATCCCGTAGCGCGCGGCGATGTTCTCGGCCGTGATGCCCATGTGCACGTGGGTGATCGGGCACGTCAGCCCGTCGGCGATCATCGCGTCGAGGAGCTGGTCGTGGCCCATGCGGTAGCCAAACCGCGCCTTCTTGAGCAGGTAGGGGGCGCCGCTCATGCTCTCCATGCCGCCCGCGACGATCACCTCCGCCTCGTCGAGCGCGATCGCCTGCGCGGCGAGCACGACCGCCTTGAGCCCCGAGCCGCACGCCTTGTTGACGGTGAAGCTGCCGACCTCCTTCGGGATGCCCGCCGCGAGCGCCGCCACCCGGCCCGGGTTGAGCCCGAGGCCCGCGGGCAGGACGTGCCCGAGAATCACCTCCTCGACCTGCGCCGGGTCGAGGCGCGCGCGCTTGACCGCCTCGCGCACCACGATCGCCCCGAGCTCGGTGGCGGGGAGCTGCGCCAGCGCCCCGCCGAGCGTGCCGATCGCGGTCCGCGCGGCGCTCACGATCACTGGCTTGCCCATGGTCGGTCCTCCTCGCGGGCGGACCTTAGCACAGCCCCGTCGGCCGATGCCATCGGCGGACGCTCAGGGCGTGCGTACGCGGTAGCAGGCGGCCCCGCACGCGACCACGCGCTCGAAGGCGTCGTCCACGTGCAGCGTCGTCTCCGCGCCGCCGAGGAAGAGATAGCCGTCGGGGCGGAGGAGCCGGCGCATGCGGCGGAGGACGGCCTGCTTGGTCTCCGCGTCGAAGTAGATGAGCACGTTGCGGACGAGGATCACGTCCATCGGCGGCAGCGGCGGCCACGCCTCGGCGAGGTTCAAGGGGAAGAACTCGACCATGCGCCTGATGTCCTCGTGGAGGCACCACTCGACCCCGACCTTGTCGAAGTACTTGACGAGGAGCGCCGCCGGGAGGCCGCGGTTCACCTCGAGCTGGCGATAGCGGCCTTCGCGCGCGCGCTCGACCATCTCCTCGGAGATGTCGCTCGCGAGCAGGCGGAGCGTCCACCCCTCCTCGGCGAGCCGGGGGAAATGCTCGCGCAGCAGCATCGCGACGCTGTAGGGCTCCTGGCCGCTCGAGGCAGCCGCGCACCAGAGGCAGAGCCGCCGCTCCCCGGCGCGCCGGGCGATCAGCTCGGGCAGCACGACCTGGCGCAGCGCCTCGAACGGGCGCACGTCGCGGAAGAAGCTCGTCTCGTTGGTCGTCATGGCCTCGACCACGAGGCGGTGGAGCCGACCGCTGCGCGCGCTCTTGAGGCGCGCGATCAGCTCGGCGACCGTCGCCAGGCCCTCGGCACGCGCGAGCGGCATCAGGCGCGACTCGACCAGGTAGCTCTTGCCCGGCTCGAGCACGATCGCGGCGCGCTCGTGCACGAGCGCGCGGATGTAGTCGAACTCGCGCTCCCCCAGCGCCATCGGACTTTAGGAAGCCGGCGGGGTGATCCCGAGCAGGGCCAGCTTCTCGAGCAGCGCGTCCTTCGTGAACGGCTTCATCAGGTACTCGTCCGCGCCGGCCTCGAGCGCCCGCACCACTTGCCCGGTGTCGGTCTCCGTGGTGACCATCATGAGCCGCGTCCCGGCCCAGCGAGGCTCGGCCCGGACGGCGCGCACGAAGGCGAGCCCGTCGAGCTCGGGCATGTTCCAGTCGACGAACGCGACGTCGACCGGTGCCCCCGCGGCGAGCCGCGCGAGCGCCTCGCGGCCGTTGGCCGCTTCGAGCACCTCGAAGCCCGCCCGCTTGAGGATGTTCGCGAGGAGCATCCGAATCGCCTGGGAGTCGTCGATCACGAGGGCCCGCATCGGTCACCTCCTCGGGGACGGGGCCGCCGCCCGGCCGACCGCAGCCCGGCGCACGATCTCGCGCGCGATCTCCCCGAGCGGCAGCACACATTCGGCGAGCCCCGCACCGGCCACCGCCCCCGGCATTCCCCACACGACGCTGCTCGCCTCGTCCTGAACGAGAATCTGCCCGCCCGCTTCGGCCACCCGCTCGCAGCCGCGGAGCCCGTCGCGCCCCATCCCGGTGAGGACGACGGCGAGCGCGTGCGGCCCGTAGACTTGGGCGACCGAGCGCAAGAGCACGTCGAGCGACGGCCGGCAGGAATTCTCGGGCGGCCCCTCGTGGGTGTAAAGGCGCACCCCGCCGCCCTCGCGCACGACCTCCATGTGACGCCCCCCGGGGGCGACCTCGGCGCAGCCGGCGGCGAGCGGCGCGCCGGAGACCCCCTCCCGGACCCGCACCGCGGAGCGAGCGCCGAGCCGCTCGGCCAGCAGCCGCGTGAACAGCGGGGGCATGTGCTGGACGACGACGATCGGCACGGGAAAGCTCGCGGGCAGCTCGGGGAGCAGGGTCGCGAGCGCGTTCGGGCCGCCGGTCGACGCCCCGATCGCGAGCACGTCGATCCGCGCGGCCTCGGTCCGCCTTGCCCGCGGGGGCGCGGGCGCCGCCACCGCGGGCGCGACGAGCGCCCGGATCTTCGGCAGGAGCTCCTCGCGCACGCGGAGGAGCGCCGCGCCGACCCCGCCCCCCGCCGGCTTGGCGACGTAGTCGCTCGCCCCGCGCGCGAGCGCTTCGATGGTCGTGGCAGCGCCGCGCTCGGTGAGCGAGCTGAACATCACGACCGGCAGCCGCGGACGCAGCCGGCGCAGCTCGACGAGCGTCGCCAGGCCGTCGAGCTCGGGCATCTCCACGTCGAGGACGACCACGTCGGGATCGAGCTCGCCGAGCCGGGCGAGCGCAATGCGCCCGTTCGGCACGGCGGCGACCACCTCGACGTGCGGATCGCTGCCGAGCGCCTCGGTGAGCAGCCGGCGCGCGACCACCGCATCGTCGACGATGAGCACGCGGATCCTGCGCATGACCGTCGCGCGGGGACGGAAGCCGCGGGGTGCTAGCCCGCGAGCCGCAGCGCGGTCTCGGACGTCGCGAGCCCCCGGTCGTCGGTCGCGCGCCCCCGCGGGCGCGCCGGCTCGGCGACGCAGCGGAAGCGCCCGACGAGCGCCTGGAGATCGGCCGCCATGCGGGCGAGCTCGCCGGCCGCGGTCTGCGTGTCGTTGGCGCACGCGCTCGTGTTCTGCGCCGCCTGGGCCGCCCCCGTGATGCTCTCGGCGATCTCGCTGCTCGCCTTCGCGGCCTCCATGACGTTGCGGGTAATCTCGCTCGTGGTGACGCTCTGCTCCTCGACCGCGCTCGCAATCGTGTTCGAGATGTCGTTGATCTGGTGGATGACCGCGGTGATCTCGGCGATCGCGCCGACGGCGCCCTCGGTGTCGTGCTGAATCGTCTCGATCCGCCGGCTGATGTCCTCGGTCGCCCGCGCCGTCTGCCTGGCGAGCTCCTTCACCTCGTTGGCCACCACCGCGAAGCCCTTGCCCGCGTCGCCCGCGCGCGCGGCCTCGATCGTGGCGTTGAGCGCGAGGAGATTGGTCTGCTGGGCGATCGCCGTGATCACCTTGATCACCTCGCCGATCTCCGCGCTGCTCGCGCCGAGCTTGGCGACCGTGGCGTTGGTGGTCTCGGCCGCCTGGACGGCCGTGGTCGCCACGCGGGCGGCGTCGGCGGCGTTCTTGGCGATCTCGCGGATGCTGGTCGCCATCTCCTCGGTCCCCGAGGCGACGGTCTGGAGGTTCTTGCTCACCTGGTCGGCGGCCGCCGACACCACGTTCGCCTGCGCCGAGGTCTCCTCGGCATTGGCGGCCATCTGGCGGCTCACCCCGCTCAGCTCCTCGGCCGAGCCGGCGAGCGAGAAGGCATTGGCGCCGATGCTGACGAGCGCCGTGCGGATCGCGGCGACCGCCTCGTCGAGCGCGCTCGCCATGAGCCCGAGCTCGTCGCGGGAGTCGACCTCGACGTGGCGCGTGAGGTCGCCCGCGGCGACGGCGTCGAGCACCTCGACGGTGCGCTCGAGCGGCCGGGTGATGCCGCGCGCGATCACGAGCCCGAGCGAGGCGATCAGCACGCTCACCGCGAGCGCGATCAAGAGGATGAAATCCCGAAGCCGCCGAGCCGGGGCGAGCGCCTCCTGTGCCGCATCCCCCACGATCACCCCCCAGCCGTAGCCGCCGAACTCGGCCGGCACCTTCGAGGCCGCGTAGCCGTTGACGACCTCGACCCGGCCGCGGGGTGACACCTCGGTCGTGAAGCCGTCCTTGCCCGCACCCGCGAGCCGCGCGGCGCCGAGGCCGCTCTCGGCGAGGTTGAGGGCGAGCACGGCCTTCGGGTCCGGATCCCACAGCACGAGGCCGGTCCGGGAGACCACCTGCGCCTGCGCGGCCGCCATTCCCTTGGCCTTGAGCGCGTCCAGCAGCTCGGTCATGATCCGACCGATGAGCCGCTCGGCCGAGGCGCGGTTCGACCACACGCGGACCGTCCGCCCGGTCTCGTCCACCACGGGCGCCGCGAAGTTGAAGGCGAGCCCGCGGCCGCCGGTCACCTGCGCCACCCACCGATCCTCGGCCGGATCGGCGGAGTAGGTCTCGCCCGGCGGCACCGCGCCGGCGGCGATCTTCTCGAACCACGCCTCGCCCTTCACGCTGCGGCCGACGAAGGCCCCGGTCTCGAGGCGGCGGCCGTCGGGGCCGATCGTGTTGGTCGCGAGCACGGTCCCGTCGAGGTCCGCGACCACCATGAGGTCGTAGAGGCCGTAGGTCTTCACGTAGAAGTTCGCCGCCGCCGTCATCTCGGCGGCGGTGCCGCGCGCCATCGGGTTGAAGGCGATCGCCTGGACGTCGACGTGCCGCTCGAAGAGATCGCGGTCGAGCTTGTCGATGGTCGCCTGGGCGTAGCTCTGGAGCTGGCGCCCCGTCGACTCCACCAGCTCCGCCCGGCTGCGCCGGTAGGCGAGGAGCGCCACGGCGAAGAGCGGGAGGAGCCCGAAGAGGAGGAACGCCGCGAGGAGCTTCGTGCGCAGACTCACGCGCGCTTGGCGCTTCATGGCTCGCCCCCGGGCGACGCCGCCGCGCTCACCCCCTCGAGCACGCGGTCCGGATCGAGGACGAGCAGGAGCCGGTCCTCGAGCTGGCAGACGCCGGAGACGAGCGCGCGCACCGCGGCTGGGAGGGTCTCCGGCGGCCGCTCGACGCCGCGCGCCGGCACCTCGACCACGCCGCCGATCTCGTCCACGCAGAGGCTCACCGCCCCGTCCGCGGCGCGCAGCACGACGTTGAGCGGCTCTGCGTCGGCGCACCCGAGCTGCGGCCGCAGGTCGATCGCCGTCACGATCTCGCCGCGCAGGTTGACGAGCCCGCGCACCGCCGACGGGGCGAGCGGAACGCGGGTCGTCTCGCGGGGGCCGATCACCTCCTGCACGCCGAGCACGTCCACCCCGAAGCAGAGCCCGCCCAGAACGAACGTGCAGAGCTGTCGCGTCGGATCCACGGCTACGCCGCCTCCCGTGCGAGAATCGCCGGCAGGTCGAGCAGCTCGGTCACCCGCTCCTCGATCACCACCGCCCCGGCGGTCCCCGGGCGCGCCGCCCCGCGCGTCGGCCGCGCGCTCGCGCGCACGACGTCGAGGATGCGATCGACGACGAGGCCCACGCACCGCTCGCCGTCGGCATGCACGACGACCGTGAGCGGGTCCGCTTGGGCGGCGCCGACCCCGAAGACCTCCGCGAGGGGCAGGAGGGGCAAGATCCCGCCCCGGTACTGCACGACCGGCCGGCCGCCCACCCACTCGACCGCCGCGCGTGGAATCTCCTCGAGGCGGGCGACCAGCGCGAGCGGCATCGCCATGCGCGCCTCGGCACCGAGGAGAAAGACGAGGAAGTCCCGGGAGTCGTCGGCAACCGCCGGAGCGCGGGCGGGCCGGTCGTCCGCGGCAGCCTCGCCCGCCTCGGCGAGCACGTGTGCCCGCGCGGCCAAGCCGAGCACGTCGAGGATGAGCGCCACCCGCCCGTCGCCCATGACGGTCGCGCCGGCGAAGACCGGCACGCCGCGCAGCAGGCGCCCGAGCGGCTTCACCACGATCTCCTCGGGGTCGAGCACGGCGTCGACGACGAGGCCAAAGCGCCGGCCCGCGGCCTCGAGCACCACGACGTCGGTGGTCGGGGCACCGACGAGATCCGCCGGCGCGGGCGCCGCGACCCCGAGCTCGCGGCCGAGCTGGACGAGCGGGAGCAGCGCGCCGCGGAGGCGATAGACGGGCGCGCCGCCGAGCAGCTCGACGCCGCCGGGGCCCCCGCCCTCGAGGCGCACGACCTCGCGCACGCTCGCCTGCGGGATCGCGTAGCGGTCCCCGTCGCAGGCAACGATCAACGCCGGGGCGATCGCCAGCGTGAGCGGGATCCGGATGCGGAAACAGGTGCCCCGTCCGGGCGCCGTCTCGACGTCGAGCGTGCCGCCGATCTTCTCGATGTTGCTGCGCACGACGTCCATCCCGACCCCGCGACCGGAGATGCGCGTCACCCGCTCGGCCGTGGAAAACCCGGGCTCGAAGATCAGCTCGAGGAGCTCGCGCTCCCCGAGCCGGGCGGCCTGTTCGGCGCCGACGAGCCCCTGGGCCACGGCCTTCGCGCGGATCCGGTTCGTGTCGATGCCCGCGCCGTCGTCGGCGATCTCGAGGTGCACCTGCCCGCCCTCGTGGAAGGCGCGGAGCCGCAAGCATCCTTCCGCGGGCTTCCCTGCGGCGAGCCGGGCGGCCGGCGCCTCGATGCCGTGGTCGACCGCGTTGCGCACGAGGTGGACGAGCGGGTCCTTGATCGCCTCGATCACCGTCTTGTCGAGCTCGGTGTCGCGCCCCTCCATCTCGACGCGGACCTGCTTGCCGCAGGCGACCGCGAGATCGCGCACGATGCGCGGCAGCTTCCCCCAGAGCCCGCCGATCGGCTGCATGCGGGCCTTGGTCACGCCCTCCTGCAACGCGGTGGTGATCGTGTCGAGCCGCTGGGCGGCTGCGGCGAGCGCGGGCTCGGCGCGCGCGCCGCGCATCTGGAGGAGCTGGTTGCGGGCGAGGACCAGCTCGCCGACCAGGTTCATCAGCCGATCGAGCAGCCGCACGTCGACGCGGATCGTCGAGTCGACGGCCCCCCGCGGGCGGCGGGCTCCGTCCTCGGGCGCGGCGGGCCTCAGCGCCGTCTCGGCCGGCTCGGGCGCAGGCGGCCGCTCCCCGGCGCAGAGGTGCGCGAGCCGGGCGAGCAGCGCCGCGTGGTCGGCGTCGCCGTCGGTGCCAGTGGCCTCGATGCACGCGAGCATCCCGCGCACGGCATCGACCAGCTCGAGCAGGCCCGCCGCGATCTCGGGCGTGAGGGTGAGCGTGCCGTCGCGGAGACGGCTGAGCAGGCTCTCGCCCGCGTGCGCGACCGCCTCGAGCCGGCCGAAGCCCAAGAAGCCGCAGGTGCCCTTGATCGTGTGGATCGTGCGGAACACGCTTCCGAGGGCCTCCCGCGAGCGGGGATCCTGCTCGAGCGCCACGAGATCGCGGTCGAGCTGATCGAGGTTCTCGCGGCTCTCGATCAGGAACTCCCTGACGACATCGGCCATGTCGCCCGCATCGCTCATGCCGTGGGCAGACCCTCCCGTCCTCTCGGGATGTATCGGCCCCCGGGCGGCGCCGCTTGAGCGGTCACCCGAGGAGGTCGCGGTGGGCGGCGAAGGAGCGCTCCAACTCGCGGGCGCATGCGGCCTGCTCGTCCTCGGAGAGCTCGAGCGCCGAGAGCCCCGTCGGGGTGGGCGGCCGGGGCCCGCCCCCCAGCCCGACGCGGTAGGCGAGCTCGTCGGCGGCGCAGACGAGCAGCGCGAGCCCCCGGTCCTCGGCGGCCTCGGCCGGCCGGTGGTGCCAGCGGATAGCCTCGCACGACTCGGGGACGAGCCCCCAGTCGGCCGCGAGGCTCGCTCCCGCCTCGGCATGGTCGAAGGCGTACCACTCGCGCTCGAGCGCCGCCGCTGGCGCGGGCTCGGCTGCCGCGAGCGACGCGATCACGTCGTAGGACGTCGGGTCCGCCAGGAGAAAGGCGATGCGGCCGACGTCGTGGAAGAGCCCCGGCAGGAAGGCGGTGGCGGGATCGGCACGGCGGGTCCGTCGCGCCAGCTCCTCGGCGGCGAGCGCGGTGGCGAGCGCGTGGTGCCAGAGGTCGCGCGCGCGCGGGCCCGAGGCGCGGAACATCTGCCGCGCGGCGGCGGCGACGAGCAGGTCGCACGTCTTGTGGAGCCCGAGGGTGAGGACCGCGTCCTGGAGCGTCCGAGCCGGGGCGCGGCGCCCGTAGAAGACCGAGTTGGCCGCGCGCAGGATGCGGGCGACGAGCCCCACGTCCGTGCGGACGATGCGGCAGAGGCGGTCGGTGTCGGCATCCGGATCGCGCACCAGCGCGAGCGCCGCCGTGGCGCGCGAGGGCAGCACCGGCACCTCCCCCGTGCGCGAGAGCTGCGCGAGCGTGCCGGTCACCAGCGCGCGCAGCGCGTCGCGATCCATCGTCGAGGTCGTCGGCGACTCCATCATCCTCCCGCTCCTCCCGTGGGCTCACCCGAGCTGCTGTCGCGCCTGCTCGAGGCTCGGGCCGTACGGCGTATCCTTGGTCTCGGCGAATTGCCGGAGCTTCTCCATCACGGTAGCGTCCGGGGCACAGATCGCCGTGCGGATGCCGATGCCGTCGGCGTCGGCGATCAGCCGGGCGAGCGTGCTCACCACCTCGGTGGTGATCTCGGTCACCGCCGCCAGGTCGAGGACGAGCTTGTCGGTCCCCTGCTCGGCCAGGTCGCGCAGCCGCTGGGTGAGCGCCGGCCCGACGCGGGCGAGGACCTTCGAGCGCGGATCGGGGAGCCGCATCACCGAGCAGTCACCGTCCTCGCCGAAGAGCGCACCCACGAGCTGCTCGGGGCTCGCCACGGAGTTCGCCGCGTCGATGACGGCGTCGACCAGGCTGTTCGCCCGGAAGGGCTTGGCGACCACGGCGTGGAACCCGGCCTTGCGGGCCCGCTCGTGCAGGCCCTCCTCGCCGCGCACCGCGAGCGCGACGTAGGCGCTGCGCCCGCGGCCGCGCAGCCGCTCGAGGGTCTGGAAGCCGTCCATCTCCGGCATCGCGAGGTCGATCACCACCACGCCCGGCCGGGCGCGATCGTACGCGGCGAGCGCCTCCACGCCGCTCGGGGCGAGCACGACCGTCATTGTCGCCTCGAGCGCCGCCCGCGCCGCGGCGAGGACCTTCTCGCTATCGTCGACGACGAGCACGGTCTTGATGTCGACCGGCGCGTCCCCCTGGGGCGCATCCGCCGCCGCGGCCGCGCCGGGCGGACCCAACACCTTCGAGACCTCCTTGTCGAACGTCTCCTTCTGAAAGGGCTTGACGATGTACCCGGTCACCCCGAGCCGCGCGATCTCGAGCACGAGGTCCTTTCCACTCTCGGCGGTGAGCATGATGACCGGGATCGCCTGGCACGCGGGGTCGCGCCGCAGCGCCGCGAGCGCTTGCCGTCCGTCCATCACCGGCATGGTGACGTCGAGGAGAATCAGGTCGGGGTGGTGGGCGCGCGCGGCCGCCACGCCCTCCTCGCCGTTCGCCGCCTCGAGCAGGCGGCAGCGATAGGGCTCGAGGTGGCGCGCGACCATGGTGCGCACGACCTTGCTGTCATCGACCGTGAGAACCGTTTTCATGCCGTCCCCTTCGCCGCCCAGAGACAGACGCACAGCGGACCGCGCCCGGTCTCGAGCTCGACGCACACGGGCGGCACCGTCGACTTGACGCGATGGGCGAGCGGCGCGCCGGCGACCACCACGGGGACCGAAAGCGCCATCTCGCCGCCCGAGGCCCCGAGTCTCCGCTTGATCGACCCGCCGATCTGGTTCAGCAGCTCGCCGAGCGCGTCGCGCACGCTCTCGTCGTCGGGCTCCCGCCCGTCGAGCCCGAGCATCGCCGCGGCCATCGTGCTCGCCACGGGCCGGTGACAGTAGAGCACGAGCGTCCCGCCGCAGGTGCCGCCGAGCGCGATCGTGGCGACGAGCCCGTCGAACCGCTCCTCGGGGCCCGCCGGGCGGCGGGCGGCGAGCACGGTGAGCCCCGCGGTCGTCTCGAGCACCTCCCGGGCGGCTTCCTCCATGATCTCGATCGACATCCCTGCGCCTCCCCGGGCTGCGATCCGGATGCTGGCGCGGGCAGCAAGACTCGTGCCCGGGAGGGCGCCCGGGCAAACGCGGCTAGCTTGCTGGGCAGGCTGCGGCGGGCGTCAATTTTGCGCCTCCCCGGCAAAATCCCCGCGCGGCGCCTACGCCGCGGGGTCGGCGGGCACGGGCGGGTAGCCCGCAGGCCGGACGGCGCGCGCCGTGCGCCCGGGCGGCACGGGCACCCGGTCGCGCTGCTTGCGGGTGAGGCGGAGCAGCACCTGCATCGACTGCTCGAACTCGGCCATGGGCCGCGTCTCGACGAGCCCGCGGCGCACGAGATCGTCGAACAGCGCCTCGCCGCGGCGCGTGCGCAGCACGGTGATCGTCCAGTCCATGCAGGCCACGCCGCCGCAGGAGACATCGGCCAGCTCGGCGGTGAAGTCGCCGCAGTGGTGGCACTCCGGGCGCGCGTACTCCTGCGCCCGGTGCAGGCTCATCTCGACCACCGTGCCGTCGCGCTTGTAGACGAGCACCTTGCCCTTCACGTTGAACTTCCGCACCTCGGCGAGCGGGATGCCCATCTCCCGCTCGATCTTCTCCACCATGAGCCCCTCGTAGGTGAAGACCTCGGTGCACAAGAGCCCCACGGTGAACGCGACGAGCTCGCCGTAGCCCTTCAAGAACTTCGTCTGCCGCTCGATGTGCTTCGGCTTCTTGCGGCCGTTGTCGAGGAAGGCCGGGTCGGCGAGCTGGATCTTGCGCACGGGCGTGATCTGGCAGGGCACGCCGACGAAGCACACGCGCCGGAGCCCGAGGCGCTCCACATCGGCGAGCGCGAGATCGTTCGGGCAGTACGTGTACCAGGAGCCGGCGCTCGCGATCGCTTCGGCCGGCGTGGTGACGACCCGGGGGCGCGGCGCCGCGGGCCGGGTCTCGTCGGCGGCCGAGACGACGGCGCCGTCGAAGAGCCCCTCGCGCAGGCCGTGGCAGAGGAGCGCGGTGACCACCCCGCCGTCCTGGCAGCGCGCGAGGATCTCCGGGTCGGTGCAGCGCGCGGCGACGATGCGGCGGTAGCGGCCGAAGAGCCCCTCGTAGAGCCGCTCCTCGGGCGGGAAGACGCGGTCGCGCAGGTCGAACTCGCGCGCGCCGAGCCGCGGGCAGACCTGGGCACACACGTCGCAGCCGATGCCCTCGCTCATCCCGCAGTAGTCGAAGGGCGCGCTCGCCTTGGCAACCTGCTTGGGCTTGCCGTCGACGTAGTCGATCACGTTGTGCGGGCAGACGAGCACGCAGGTGCCGCACTCGCAGCAGCTCCCGTAGGCGACCACCTCGTTCATCATCTGCTTGAAGGTGACGTGGGCCACGGCGCCGACTCCTACCACGGCCCCCGTCACACGGCGAAGCGGAAGTGGACGATGTCGCCGTCCTGGATCACGTAGTCCTTGCCCTCGAGCCGCAGCTTGCCCGCCTCGCGGCACTTGGCCTCGCTGCCGAGGCGCACGAAGTCCTCGTAGGCGATCACCTCGGCGCGGATAAAGCCGCGCTCGATGTCGCTGTGGATGCGGCCGGCAGCCTTGCGGGCGACCGTGCCGCGGCGAATGGGCCAGGCCCGGCACTCGTCCTCGCCGGCGGTGAGGAACGAGATCAGGTCGAGCAGCGCGTAGCTCGCGCGGATGAAGCGGTCGCGCGCGCTCTCGGCAAGCCCCAGGTCGGCGAGGAAGGCAGGGCGGTCGGCGGGATCGAGCTGCGCGACCTCGGCCTCCACCCTGGCCGAGAGCGCGAGCGCCTGCGCGCCCGCGGCGGCCGCCCGCGTTGCCACCGCCTGCGGGAGCGGCGCCGCGGCCGCCTCCTCGGCCACGTTGAGCACGATCAGCAGCGGGCGCAGCGAGAGGAAGGCAAAGCCCGCGAGCGCCGCCTGCTCCTCGGGGGTAAGCCCGAGCGTCCGCAGCGCGCGGCCTGCCTCGAGCGCCTCGCGCAGCCGCTCGAAGAGCGCCTGCTCGCGCTCGTGCCCCTTCTCCTTGCGCAAACGCTCGAGGCGGCGCTCGACCTGCGCCAGGTCGGCAAGCGCGAGCTCGGTCTCGAAGGCCTCGATGTCCTCGAGCGGCCGCGCCGGCGTGCCCGCCACGTCCGGGAAGCCGCGCACGACCTCGACGAGCGCGTCGGCGTCCCGCAGAGCCGCCACCGCCTCGGCGTCGAGCACCCGACGCCGCTGCGGGTCGCGCGCCGGCGGGAAGTCGACGAAGGTCACCTCGGCGTAGGTCGTCTTGCGCGGGTGGTAGATCGCCGCCAGGTGATCGACGCGCGGGTCGGGCACCTTGATCGTGCCGATCTGCGGGCGACGCTCGCCCGCGGCCGGGGCAAGCCCGGTGAGCGCGGCAAAGACCGTCGACTTGCCCGCGCCCGGGAAGCCCGCAAGCCCCACCTTCACGGTCCGACTCCGAGCGCCGCCGCGGCGAGGAAGAGGCCCGCGATGGTCTTGCCGTCGACGATCTCCCCGCCGCGGACCATGGCGAGCGCCTCGGCGAGCGCCACCCGCCGCACCTCGGCGATGACCTCGTCGGCCTCGTGCGCCCGCCGCCCGGCGGCCAGCTCGCGCGCGAGGAAGAGGTGGATGCGCTCGTCGGTGAAGCCGGGCGTGGTGAGGATCGTGCCGAGGGGCCGCAGCGTGCCGGCGGTGAGCCCGACCTCCTCCTCGAGCTCCCGCCGCGCGCACGCCTCGGGCGGCTCCTCGGGCGCGGCGAGCACGCCGGCGGGCAGCTCCCAGATGAAGCCCCCGGCGGCGTGGCGGTACTGTCGGATGAGCACGACCTGCCCCGCCGCGTCGACCGCGGCGACGGCCGCCGCGCCCGGGTGATGGACGATCTCGAGCGCGGCGGTGGTGCCGTTCGGAAGCGTCACCTGCTCGAGGCGGAGATCGACGATGCGCCCCTTGTAGAGCTGGCGGATCACCCGCCCCGCATATCGGGTGCGCCGGAGGAAAAAAAGAGGCGGCCCCCCGGCGGGGCCGCCTCCGGATCGCGCGCGGCGGGCCGCTACTGGGCGCAGTAGACGAGGCCGTTGTCGGTGTTCGCGGTCGTCCTGAGCGTCGTTGCGAGCGTCGTCGGATTCAGACACGGCGGGCAGCCGGTGAGCGCGCCCGCCTTCGCGGAAAAGGCCGTCGTGCAGCTCGTCTCGCAGGCGTCCTCGCCGGTTGCGTCGAGCTTCTCCGTCGAGCGGCTCGCGTGGCACTTCAGGTAGCAGCCGACGAGCTTCGCCGCGAGGCCGCCCACCTTGGTCTCACAGAGCGCGACGGCCGCCGTCGCGGGCACGAAGCCCGTGTCCTCGCCGCCGAAGGCCGTCCCCGCGTCGCAGTAGATCTGGTTGTTGTTTCCGTCGAGCACGCCTTCCCAAATGGCGCGGATCGACACCGGGCTCATGCAGCCAGGCGGGCAGCCGCTCACCGCGCTCAGCTTGCCGATGCTGATGTCGTACTTGCCCTCGCAGACGGCCTCGCAGCCGTCCTCCGCGTCGACGGGCGTGACGGCGAGCTTGCCCTTGGCGCGCGAGGCGTGGCACTTCTCCACGCACTTGACGAAGGTGGCGAGCGTCTTGCCCACCTTCGCCTCGCACTTCTGGGTTGCCGCATCCGGCGGGATGAACCCCGAGTCGTCGCCGCCGAAGGGGTCGCCCGGCGCGGCGCCCGCAGGGCCCCCGGCCAGGGCGAGCCCGACCATGACCATAGCCACCATGAGTTTTCTTGCCATGTGCCCTCCCGACCCGGACTGCTAGCCCGGTGGCCGCCCGGCCGTCAAGGCAAATCGTGCGCCTTGCCGACGCCGACCCGGCATATTAGACGGCTCCGGCATGCACCGCCGGCACGAGATTGCGCTCACCCCCGAGGAGCAGCAGGCGTTTTTGGCCTCGGGGCACACGATCGTCCTTGCGACCCTCGACCCGCGCGGCTACCCGCATCCGGTGGCGATGTGGTACGCGGTCGAGCCCGACGGGGCGGTGGTCATGACCACCTTCGCCAAGTCGCAGAAGGCGGTGAACCTCCGACGCGACCCGCGCTGCGCGCTGCTGCTCGAGTCCGGTCGCACCTACGCGGAGCTCAAGGGGCTTCTCATCCGCGGCCGGGCCGAGCTCGATGCCACGACCGAGCACGTGCTCGACGTCCTCGAGCGGATCCACGCCCGCTATGGCATGCCCGGCGAGCCCGGGGCGGCGCTGCGCGCCGCGCTCACCGCCCAGGCGCGCAAGCGGGTGGTGATCCGCGTGCGCCCCGAGCGCGTCGCGAGCTGGGATCACCGCAAGCTCGGCGGCGCGTACTGACCGACGCCGCTCAGCGCGGTGCCGGCCGCTTAAGCGCCCGACGGACCGCCGCGAGGAGCTCCTCCACCTCGAGCGGCTTCTGCAGCCAGGCGGCGATCGCGTCGCCGGCCGCGCCGGCGGGCGGGTAGCCCGAGAGCACGATCACGGGCACCGCCTCGCCGCGCGCCCGCAGCGCCTGGCCGAGGTCGGTGCCGCTCATCCCGGGCAGCGTGAGATCGGTGATGACGAGCGCCACGCCCCCGGCCTCCCTCGCCGTTGCCTCGAGCGCCTCCTCGGCGCTCGCCGCGGTGAGGACCCGGTAGCCCAGGCACGCAAACAGCGCGGCGTAGGCCTCGGCGAGGTCGCGGTTGTCCTCGACCAGGAGAATCGTTTCTCCGCCGCCGGGGCCGCCGCCGGCCGCCGGCGCCGCCCGGCGGGCCTTCTCCGGGTCCACGCGCGCAACCTTAGAGAAAGCTCGCGACCGAGGCCAACCGCTCGACCCACTCCGGCGGGATCAGCGCCATCTCGCCGCCGAACTGCCGGCAGTACAGCACGAGCTTCGCCGTCTCCTCGAGCATCATCGCGCGGGTGGCCGCGTCGCGCATGGTCTTACCCGCGGCCATGAGGCCGTGGCACTGGAGGATCGCCCCTCGGCTCGCCTTGAGCGCCTCGCCGACGGCGTCGGCGAGCTCCTTCGACCCGGGCATGTACCAGGGCACGATGCGCGTGTCGGCGAGGAAGACCGCGTCGGTGTTGATCGGCGGGAAGCGCTGGTTCGTGATGCCGAAGGCGGTCACGTAGGGGGCGTGGGTGTGCACGGCAGCGGTCGCCTCGGGGCGCGCCCGATAGGCCTGCCAGTGCATCTGGAACTCGACCGAGGGCCGGTTGGTGCCCTCGACGCGCTCGCCGTCCTCGCGGATGCACACGAGATCCTCGGCGCGCAGCGCGCCCTTGTACATCTGGCTCGGCGTGATCCAGATGAGGTCGTCGGAGGCACCGCGCGCGCTCACATTGCCGCCCGTCGGCGTGAGCTGGCCCATGTCGAAGAGCTCGCGCACCACCTGGATGATCTGCTCCTTGGCTTCGGCATCGGTCCGCATGCGTCTTCAGGCTCCTCCGCGCAGCACGCGACCCGCGCCGCGGCCGGTGGGAACGCCGCGGTCCACCACGGCCGTCCCGTTCACGAAGACGTAGGCCACGCCCTCGGCGCGCTGGATCAGGCGGCGCTGGCCGCCCGGCAGGTCATGGACCATCTCGGCGGGCCGCGCGCCCACCCGCGTCGGGTCGAAGAGGACGAGGTCCGCGGCCGCGCCCGGCGCAAGCCGCCCGCGGCCGATGAGCCCGTAGCGACGCGCCGGCACGTCCGTGAGGAGGCGGACGGCCTCCTCGAGCGCGAGCGTCCCCCGCTCCCGCACCCAGTGCCCGAGCAGGTACGTGGTGAAGCCCTGATCGGAGAGCGTGTCGACGTGCGCCCCCGCATCCGAGAGCGCGAGGAGCCCGGCGGGATCGCGCAGCAGCGCGGCCACGGCCTCCTCGTCCCCGTTGAGGATCACGGCGCCCCACTGGGTGGCGAGGTCCTCGGCGAGCACGAGATCGCAGAAGGCGTCGAGGGGCGGCACGCCGCGCTCGGCGGCGATCTCGGCGACGCTGCGATCCTGATAGCGGCGCCCTTCCGCCGTGGCGGGCAGGCGCACGAACAGCCGATCCCAGCCGGGCGCGAGCGCCGCGACGAACCCGCCCTCGAACCGCCTGAGCTCCGCGCGAAACCCGGGGTCGGCGAAGCGCCGCGCCCGCGCCGCCCGCGGCTCGGCCATGATCGGCCGCCAGAAGGCGTTGTTGTCGAGGCCGAAGGTCGCGCTCGCGAAGTCGAAGCGCAGCTCGAGCGGCCGGCAGCCCACCTGCGGGACGACCGCCGCGCCCGCGGCCTGGAGCGCCGCGGCCTCGGCGAGCAGGCGCTGCGCGCTGCCCGGCGCAAAGGGATTGTCGAGCAGCGGCGCCCAGGAGACGACCTTTCCGCTCGCCCGGGCGAGCGCGGCGAAGAACCGCTGTTCCTCGGCCTTCTCGTCGAAGCCGGCGATGGTCGTACGCGGGGCGACCTCGATGACGCCGCGGTCGAGGTCGCGGAGCGCCGCGGCGAGCGCGAGCAGCTCCTCGTCGTCGGCAAGCCGGCTCGGCGCCGGCCGGCCGTCGTCACCGAAGAAGTGCGTCGGCGACCGCGACGTCGACCAGCCGATCGCGCCCGCCGCCACGGCCGCCCGCACGGCGGCGGCGAGCGCGGCACGCTCCTCGCCGGTCGCCGCCCGCTCGAGCGCCGCGGCTCCCAGCACCCCGAGCCGCAGCGCCGAGTGCCCCACGAGCGGCGCCACGTTCACCCCGAGCGGCAGGCGCTCGAGCGCATCCAGATAGCCCGCGAAGTCCTCCCAGCCCCACGCGATCCCGGCGCGCAGCGTCGCGATGGGCATGCCCTCCACGAACTGCAGGAGCCGCAGCAGCGTCTCGCGATCGGCGGGCCGGCAGGGCGCGATGGTGAAGCCGCAGTTGCCCGTGACCACGGTGGTCACACCGTGCCACGACGAGGGGCTCGCGCTCGGGTCCCAGAAGAGCTGGCAGTCGTAGTGGGTGTGAACGTCGATGAAGCCGGGGGCGAGCGCGAGCCCGCCCGCGTCGATCTCCGCGGCCCCCCGTTCGTGTACGTGCCCGAGCGCGGTGATCCGCCCGCCTGCCACAGCGAGGTCGCCGCGCACCGCCTCCCGCCCGCTCCCATCGCAGAGCAGCGCGTCGCGAATGACGAGGTCCGGCATCGCGCACTCTACATAGCGAGGAGGACGACCGCCCGGCAACGGCCGCGGCAACTTCTCGTCACGCACCGCGCGCACGCGTGCACCGGCGGGCCACTGCGCCAGGGCCGGCCGAGGGCGGGCCGCGGCATGCGTCCTGCTTGGTGCGGGGCGTGCGCGTCCCTGGCGCCCTCTTCGCCGCCGCATGGCTCGTCGCATCCGCCGCGCGCGCGAGCACCCCGGCCTTTCCCGGCGCGATCACCGCGACCTTCGCGGGCGCGGGGGAGAACCTCCCCATCCCCGATGCCGGCGACGGCACGGCGCTCATCGTCGGCGCCACCTCGACGCTCGCCGGCACGGTGCTCGACGTCGACGTCACCGTGAACATCGCGCACCCCGCCGTGGGCCAGCTCCAGCTCTACCTCGTCTCGCCGCACTTCACCGTGGTGACGCTCATGGCGAAGCTCGGCGGCAACCGGCCGGGCGTGCTCGCCGGGACGACCTTCGACGACCAGGCGCCGCCGCTCACCGCGCCACCGCCCGCTGCCTCCGCGGCGAGCGTGCGCAACTACCCCTACGCCGCGACGGGCACGCCGTTCCCGATGGCGCACGTGCAGCCGCACGAGGCGCTCGCAAAGCTCGTCGGCGAGCCCGCCGCGGGGCCGTGGACCCTGGTCGTCCTCGACGGCACCGCGGGGCAGAGCGGGACGCTCGTCGGCTGGTCGCTCACGATCACCGCGCTTCCCGCCCCCGCGTCGCTCTCGCCGCCGACGACGTTCACCGGCTCCGGCGGGAAGATTCCCGACAACAGCGCCTCCGGCACGAGCTCGACGATCGCCGTCGGCGGGCTCGGAAGCCGCCTCTGGGACGCCAACGTCACCGTGGCGATCCGTCACCCCAACCCGAGCGAGCTCGAGCTGTATTTGACGGCGCCGAGCGGCAAGCGCGTCGATCTTGTCAAGCGCCTCTCGGGCCAGGGCACGGCGCGGGCCGACCTCTTCGACGGCACGACCTTCGACGACCAGGCCGGAATGCCCGTGAGCCTGGTGAGCCCCCTCCCGCCGAGCGGGACCGCGCTCGCGACGGTGACGCCCGACGGCGCCCTCGCCCAGTTCATGGGCGACGATCCGAACGGCACCTGGACGCTCACGGTGGCCGATCGCGTGGGCGGGAACACCGGGACGCTCGATGGCTGGAGCCTCGCGCTCGTCACCGCGGGACCGTGCGGCGACGGTGTCGTCGATCCCGGCGAGCAGTGCGACGACGGTGCTGCCAACGGCACCCCCGGTGCCCGCTGCACCGCGGCCTGCACGGTCGCCCCGTCCGGCGGCGGCGAGACGAGCTGCAGCGACTGCGTCGACAACGACGGCAACGGCCTCGTCGACGCCGCCGATCCCGCGTGCGGCGCCACGCGTTTTGCGCTCGGTGGCGTGCGTCTGCGCGTGGCGCACGGCCGCGCGCGCATCGCGCTCACGGGCCGGCTGCCGGCGGTGCCGGCGGCGGGCGCGCAGGTCGAGGTCGTGCTGGGCGCCGGGCCCGGGCACGGCGGCTGCGCCGTGCTGGGTGCGCTTGCGGGGCGCGGTCGGCATCTCGGGGCGAGCGGGAACCTCGCCGGCGGCAGCGTGCGGCTGCGCATCGCCGGTGCGCGCGTACGCTTGATCGGGCATGGCCTCCTCCTGGGCGCCGTGGGAGCCCGTCCCGCGGTGACCTTGGGGCTCGGGCTCGGCGACGCGCTCTACGTCGTCACCGCGCCGGCGGGCCGGGGGCAGGTGACCCGGTGAGCGCCGCGTCCGGCCCCGCGGCATGTGCCGTGGGCTCCGGGTTGAACGGGCCTTGCACCGCTCGGGGAGCCATCATGCAGAGCCACCGACAGAAAACGCGGCGCCTGGGAGGCGCCACGCGGCCCGCTTTGGGGATCGCCGCGCCCGCCGATGACGGCGCTGCACAAAACTGGCGGCCGGCGGGGGGGGCACCGCAATGACCACGCGGCTACTGCTGCTCGCCCTCACCTGCCTTGTGCTCGTGGACGCGCCCGCGCGCGCCGCCGACCTGACGGGCGCCTACGACGGCAGCCTCGTCGCGCCGCGCTCCGCGGCCTCCGCGAGCCTCGCTGCGGCCTTCGCGCAGCGCGGCGCCACGCTCACCGGCACGGTCGCGGTGACCACGGCGAGCACTGGCCTCTCCGGGGTCTACCGCGTGCGCGGGAAGGTTCACGGGCACACCGTGGTGCTGGCCGGCGTCGGTCCCGGCGGGGTGCGGCTCAAGTGGAGCGGCAAGGCGCGCGGCGATGCGCTGCGCGGAAAGGCGCGGCTCGGCGGGCATGCCGGGCGTCTCCGGGGCGTGCTCACCTTCGTGCGCCGCGGCGCGGAGCCGCCCGCGCAGCCCCGGCAGAGCTGCGACAACGGGTTCTTCGACGGCCAGGTGATGGGCCGCGTGCTCAAGCCCATCTGCGCCAACTGCCACGTCGCGGGCGGCGCGGCCGAGGCCACCAACTTCCGCGTGACCCCGAACGATGCGCTCGCCACCCAGCAAAGCATCGCCGGGCTCATCGACATGAGCGACCTGGAGCGCTCGCGCATCCTCGAGAAGCCCCTCGCCGAGATCCCGCACGGCGGCGGGCAGCAGCTCGAGCGATCGAGCGCCGAGTTCCAGATCCTCGACCAGTGGGTGAACCTCGTCGCCAAAAACCAGCAGTGCAACGCTGGCACGACCCTCCACATGGTCCCGCTCACGCCCGCCGAGCTGCTCGTGCGCGCCTCGATGGACCTCCGGGGGAAGCGCCCGTCGCTCGCCGATCTCGATGCGATCGAGGCCGACCCGAATGCCTACGCCCGCCTCGTCGATCAATACCTCCAGAGCCCGGAGTTCATCGCGCGGGTGAAGGAGGTCTTCAACGACGCGCTCCTCGTCGACCGCGAGGACTATCGCGACGAGTCGCTCGACCGCACGCGGGCGCTCTACGACGAGCCGCTCGAGCTGATCGCCTACCTCGTCAAGAACGACCGCCCGCTCACCGAGATGGGCACGGCCGACTACACGGTGATGAACGAGCAGTTCGAGAACACGCCGCGCATGCCCTATCCGCACGAGCCGGTCAGCGGGCCCGAGTTCCAGCCGACGCACTACACCGACGGCCGGCCGCACGCGGGCGTGCTCTCGACCAGCGCCTTCTACCAGGTGTGGACCACCAACGGCACCAACAAGAACCGGCGGCGCGCCAACCGGCTCTCGATCCTCTTCCACTGCTACAACTTCCTCGACACGCCCGTCGATGTCACCCGCAACGTCGACAACAACGACGCCAACGCGGTGCTGAACGCAGTCACCACGCGACCCGACTGCAAGGCCTGCCACGACCGTCTCGACCCCATGGCGTCGTTCCTCTTCCCGATGGACGACGCGGGCTTCGACGACGACAACTTCGATCCCGTCGGCGATCCCACCAACTTCTGGACGCCGCGGCTCGCCGACTCCTGGCGCACCCGCAACAAGCGCCCGCCGGCGGTCTACGGCGTCCCCGGCATGGACATCCGCGACGAGGGCCGGCTGCTGGTCGCGAACCCGAAGTTCGCCGAGTGCCAGACGAGCCGCGCCTTCCAGCTCCTTTTCCTGCGTGCACCCGCGTCGAACGACGAGCTCGCCACCGCAGCCGCGCTTTCCACCGCGTGGGCGACCACCGACGGCTACAACTTCCGCACGCTGGTGCGCCGCTGGATGCTCTCCGACGTCTACACGCACCGGCCAGACCCCCCGAACCCCGACTGGGTGCGGCGCGTGTCGCCGGAGCGGTTCGAGACCCAGATGCAGGATCTCACGGGCTTCCTCTGGGCGCGGCCGCCGCAGAACGACAACAACAACCCCAACGGCGACCCCGACCGGACCGATCCCGTGCCGCTGCTCACCACGGAGGGCGATCCCAATAACGGCACGGGCGGCTTCAAGATCATTCTGGGCGGGGTCAACGGGGTGAACGTGTCCGCGCGCTCCTACAGCCTCAACGCCTCGGTCGCCATGGTGCAGCGCAAGGTCGCGGCGCTCGCCGCCGACTACGTGGTGACCAACGACCTGGGTCTCCCCGACGGCCAGCGCAAGCTCCTGGACGGCGTCACCGGCACCGAGAGCCCCAGCACCGACGAGGCGGCGATCCGCGCGGCGATCGCGCGCATCCACCGTAGGCTCACCGGCGAGCACGTCGCCACGGACGACCCGCGGGTCGACGGCTGGTTCGACCTCTTCCGGGCGCTCTACGCCGACCGGAGCCAGCCGAGCCTCGTGCTGGGCACCCCGAGCGAGCGCGCCTGGCGCGGGCTGCTCACCGCCATGCTGCGGAGCCCCCACCTCCTGCTCTATTAGCCCCCCGCCGCGGAGGACGACGATGGCACGCACCACCGAGTGGAAGATCGAGATGACGCGCCGGGCGCTGTTGCGGCTCGGGCTCACGGGCGCGGCGATGGCGGCGCTCCCCTTCCCGTTCCACCGCTCCGCGCGCGCCGACGCGGGCGACCCGCACCTCATCGTGACCTTCTACGCCGAGGGCGGCTGGGACACGACGCAGGTGCTCGACGTCCACGACCCCGCGGACGCCACCGACGGCATCGACGTCGACGTGCCGGGCCAGCCGGTCTCGCAGATCGCCACCGCCGGGCCGCTCACCTACATCTCGAACCCGGCCACCCGGCCGAACGTCGACCCCTTCTTCCAGCACTGGGCGGGCAAGACGGCGATCGTCAACGGCGTCAACACCCGTTCGACCTCGCACGACCAGAGCCGGCAGCTCATGGCGACCGGCTACCTCGATCCGACGCGCGCCGACTTCGCGGTGATGGCGGCCGCGGCCAACGGGCCGAGCCTGCCGCTGCCGCACATCCTGCTCTCGGGGCCGAGCTGGGGCGGGCCGTTCGCCGGGCTCTCGGGGCGCGTCGGCGGGCAACTGAGCCAGGCCCTCGCCTACGACCGCCTCGGCGACAGCGGTCCGCTTGCCGTCTCGGCCGTCGGAGAGGCGTTCATTCAGCAGGCGCTCGCCCGTGAGCACGACGTCGATCCGGCGCTCGCCTCGGGCGCGATCGCCGGCAAGGCAGCGGCCTTCTACGACGCGCAGGCGCGCGGCGATCAGCTCGCCCGCCTCGGCGGCGCGCTCCGCAACATCAACCAGGGCAACCCGACGCAGCTCGCGAGCGCCATCGCCAACGCCTTCCGCCAGGGCCTCACCACGAGCGTCACGCTGAGCCAGGTGGGCGGCTTCGACACGCACACCGACAACACGCAGCAGGACGGCCGCTGGAATTCGCTCTTCGGCTTCCTCGACCCGTTCTTGACTCAGCTCGCGGCGGAGCCGGGCCTCGCGCACGCAAGCCTCCTCGACGAGACCACCGTCATCTACTTCTCGGAGTTCGCCCGCACCCCGGAGCTCAACGGCAACACGCCGCCCGGGAAGGATCATCATCCGTGGACGTCGGTCATGGTGATCGGCAAGAACGTCGCCCCGGGGGTCTACGGCCAGACCGACGGCACGCAGGTCGGCGTCAAGACGAACTTCAGGACGGGCAAGCCCGACGATGCGGGGCTCGTGATCGACGTGACGAACCTGATCGCCGGGCTGCTGACGGTCGCCGGGGCCAACCCGCGGGACTATCTGCCCGCGGGCGTGCTCCCGTTTACGGCCTTCGTCGCCTGAGGCGCGCCCATGCCACGGATGGCCAGGATCGCCCTCGTCGTCGCGCTGCTCGCGCCCGCGGCGGCGCACGCCGCGCTCGACGAGCCGGGCTTCCGTGCCGTCGGCGTCGCGCACGCCGCGGCGCCCATCTCCGCGCTCGCGCTCGCCCCCGACGGTCGGCTCTTCGCCGCCGTGCAGACGACCGACCAGAGCACGGGCACGCCGCCGCTCCCCGTCGCGGCGCAGATCCGCGTCTACCAGGCCTACGCCACGAACGACGGCTCCGTCCTCGACGAGGGCACGCTCTGGGCGACGGTCGACGGCGTGCGCGCGACGAGCCTCGCCGAGGGACTCCTCGGCCTCGCGCTGGCACCGGACTTCGCTGCCTCGAAGCTCGTCTACGTCGCGGTCACGGCGGCCGACCAGAGCCAGAGCGAGCTGCGCGTCTACCGCGAGAACGCTAGCGGCACCGGCGACTACCTCGGCGTGGTCGCGACGTCGTCGGCGCCCGCGAGCACATCGAGCCCGCGCAACGGCGGCGGCCTCGCCTTCGGCGCGGATGCCTGCCTCTACGCGGGCTTCGGCGACGACGGCGCGAGCTGGAACGCGCAGCTCCCCGTCGGCACGGACCCGATCGGGGGCACCGAGCAGGCGAGCCTGTGCACGAACGTCTGCCTCGGCCCCGCGGAGCTGCCCAGTCGCACGGTGAAGAACGACGGCAACCCGAACGAGGCGGGCAAGGTGCTGCGCCTTGCCGTGGATGGGGCTGCGCCCGCCCAGCCCGGTCTCTTCGCCGCGGGCTTCCGCAACCCCCTCGCCTTCGCCGTGCACCCGCTCACCGGCCAGCTCTTCGTCGCCGAGCGCGGGAACAACCAGCAGTCGGAGATCGACGTCGTCGACACGGGCTCGAACAGCGGTTGGCCCTGCCTCGAGGGCGCGGCGCTCGGCACCTCCGGCGTCGGCTGTCTTGCGGGCCGGCAGCCGAGCGACGTCTACGCGAACCACCCCACCTGGCGGCGGCCGCTCGTGACGCTGCCGGCGAGCCCCTCGCTCAACATCGCAGGGCTCGCCGCCTACACGGGCCTCGGTTACCCCGCCGCCTACTACGGCAACCTCTTCTATCTCCTCCGCGACAGCGCGCGCATCTACCGCGTGCCGCTCGCCCCGCCGTGCTTTCTGCCGCATCCGAACGGCGTGACGCCGCTCAAGTTCCACGACTCGACCAACGACGGCGACTTCCAGGTGCTCTACGAGCTCGACGGGGACCCCACGGACGGCGCGGAGACGCTCACGGCGACCAACCTCACCGCGATCGTCCAGGCGCCGAACCCGCTCGGCCAGCAGGTGCTTTACGTCGCCGGCCGCGAGAACAACGGCGTGCCGAGCAGCACCAACCGCAACCACAGCGTGATCTTCCGCATCGAATACGCAACCGCGTTCACGCCGTATGCCGGCCCGACCGGCCGCATCGACGACTCCTGCTTCGTAAACGGCGTCTACTCCGGCTTTACGGGCGATCCCGGCCCGCCGCTCTACGCCTGGGAGAACCCCTTCCGGCGTGCGCCGTGCGCGCTGCCCGGGGCGGGATGCGCGGGCGCGCCCGACGGCACGCCGTGCGACGACGGCAACCCTTGCAACGGGACCGAGTCCTGCCAGGCGGGCGTCTGCCGCCACGCCGCGGCGCCGCCCGAGGGGAGCACGTGCCCCGCCACCGACTCGTGTCACGCGGCCGGCACGTGCCACGACTTTGTGTGCGTCGGAGGGCCACCGCTCCCCGACGGGACGCCCTGCCCCGACGCCGACCCCTGCAACGGCCTCGAGACCTGCCGCGCCGGCGTGTGCACGGCGGGCAGCGGACCCCAGGCGCTCGCCGTGCAGCGCCTGCGCATCCGGCGCAAGGGCGCGACGCTCGCCCTTCGGGGATCGATCCACCCCACGAGCCCGATCGCCCCTGCATCGACCGACGCGCTCTCGCTCACCCTTCTCGACGCGGGCGGGGTGCTCTTCTCGGGGACCCTTCCGCACCCCGGGAGCAACCGTTTCTGGCGCGCCCGCCGGGGACGGATCGCGTACACCGATCGCCACGGCTCCGAAAGCGGCCTCACGTCGGTCGTCCTGCACCCCGGGCGGGGCGGCGTCGTCACGGTCGAGGTGCTCGGTCGCCGCATCCCACTCGGCGGGCTCACCCAGCCGGCAGTGACGTCGCGGCTCCTGATCGGCGCGCAGTGCTTCAGCGCAGACCTCGGCGGCAAGTGCTCGCTCGACGCGCGCAGGCTTCGCTGCGTTGGTCCCTGATCAGCTACGATGCCCCCGGCGCGAATCGAACGCGCGACCTGTCGCTTAGGAGGCGACCGCTCTATCCACTGAGCTACGAGGGCGCGGCCCCCTCCTATCCCGTCGGCCCGGGCGAGTCGACCCGACTCCCCTCAGGATTCCCGCGATCCCACGCGTCGAGGGGATTCCCGGACCGGATCAGGGCGGGTAAACGGGGGCTTCATCTCACAGTTGAGGGAGAGCAACCGGCATCCGCGCGGGCGGCTTTCGGCAGGCCGCGTCGCGCCCGAGGGCAGTGCCATGCACGAGTGGGTGGAGAAGCAGGTCCGAGCCGTGGTAGCCGAGCGTCTCGGGGTCGGCCCCGAAGAGCTGACGCCCGAGACCTCCCTGGTGGACGATCTCGCCGCGGACTCGCTCGACATCCTCGAGATCGCGCTCGGCGCCGAGGAGGCGCTCGGGATCGTAATCCCCGACGCCGTGCTCGATCGGCTGCGGACCTACGGCGACCTGGTCGCAGTCGCCTCCGCGCTCGTCCTCCGCCGCGACCGGGAACCCGCCGAGGAGCAGCCCCCGCACGTCGTCGCGCGCCTCTGGATGCCGCGGGAGACGGAGCGGCGCCTCGAGCGGGACGTCTGGCTCACACCGTACTGCGCCGAGACGATCGCCGAGGACGCGCTCGGCGCGGGCCCCGGCGCCCGCCTGGAGCTGCTCGTGCCTCCCGATGCGAGCGACGACGAGCTCGCGCGCGTGCGCGGCCGATTCACGCGCCTGCCGCCCCGGGGCGTGGAGGTCACCGTGCGCCGCGAGCCGGAGGCCGTCCCCCACCCGACCGCGGCCGCGTGACGCCCACGCTTGCGGGGCGGGCGCGCCGCCCCGTAGGCTCCGCGCGTGGCCGGCACGGCCCTGTTCGTCTACGGGACCCTCATGGACGAGCGGCTGCTCGCCACGCTCACGGGGCGCCGCTTCGCCCGCCGGCCCGCACGCCTCGAGGGCTTCGCGCGGCTCGTTCCCCCGGGCGGTTACGCCTACGTGGTTCCGCAGCCAGGCGCGCACGTGGAGGGGATTCTCCTCGAGGACGTCGATCCCGCCTCGCTTTGCCGCCTCGACGCCTACGAGGAAGCGGGGCGGCTCTATGAGCGCCGGCCGGCCGAGGTGATCGTCGACGGCGCGCGACGGCGCTGCCAGGTCTACGTCGGCCTGCCCGCGGTCACCCGTCCGCGAGCGCCCGCGCCCGGCGGAACACGCGGTCCAGCATCGGGCGGGTGAGCCGACCGGTGAACGTGTTCTGCTGGCTCGGGTGGTAGGAGCTCAGCAGCACGAGCCCCGAGGGCAGACGGTGCTCTGCCCCGTGCGCGAAGCGGGGCGCGGGACGCGGAATCTCGACGCCGCGGGCGCGCAGCGCCGCGAGGAGCCCGTCGTGGGCGATCTTCCCGAGCACGACCGCCACCCGCAGATGGGGCAGCAGCCCAAGCTCGCCGAGGAGCCAGCGCCGGCAGGTCGCGATCTCGGTCGGTGTGGGGCGGTTCATGGGCGGCGCGCACCGCACCACCGCGGTGACGAAGACTCCGCGCAGCACGAGCCCGTCGTCGCGGGCGATCGACGTCGGCTGGCTTGCGAACCCGGCCCGGTAGAGGGCCGGGTAGAGCCAGTTCCCGCTCTCGTCGCCGGTGAAGATGCGACCCGTCCGGTTGCCTCCCTGCGCCGCCGGCGCGAGCCCGACGACCAGCACCCGCGGGTCAGGATCCCCAAAGCCGGGCACCGGACGCCCCCAGTACGTCCAGTCGCGAAAGCGCGCGACCTTCTCGCGCGCCACCCGCTCGCGATGGGCGACCAAGCGCGGGCAGAGCCGGCAGCGGATAAGCCGCCGCTCGAGCCGGGCGAGCGCCTCACTCCCCGCAGAGGACGCCCGCGGTGAGAAAGAGCGCATGCGTCTCGCGCACGGTCCCCGTGAGCACCGTGCCCGTCCCCGCCGCCTCGACCGCGCGCACGGCAGTCGCCCGGCCCCGGCACGGCCGCGCGGCGTCGGGGGGCGCGTACCCGTCGGGATAGCCAAATGCCGTCTCCAGCAGATCGCCGGGGGCGAGACGGTGCGCCGGCACCGGCTCCATGCCGAGGCGGTAGAACGGGTGTCCGCTCGCCACCAGCACCACGTGGCCGTCGTCGAGCGTGACGCGCACGAGCGGCGCGTCGGCGACCGACACCACCTTGATGAGCTGACGGAAGCCGAGCGCGCCCGAGGGGAGCCGCGTGAGCACGGCAAAGCCCCGGCCGGGCGTCTCGGCCATCGCCACGGGCCCCTCGGCGGTCTCGACATGGCAGGTGGCGGCTATGCCACGCGGCGCGTGGGTGGTCTCGGCCATCGTCAGCGCGCGATCGGCAGGGAGAGCTGACGGCGATCGCGGACCACGGCCCGCGCCGGCCGCGTCGGCAGCGCGCGGCGGCCGCTGCGAACGATGCGCACGGCCTCCTCGAGCCCGAGGCCCGTCTCGCGGCTCAGGCGCTGGAGCGCGGCGCCCACCGCGAGCCGTCCCGCGTCCCCGCCCCAGAGCACCGTCATGCGCTCGAGCCGCCGCCAGCCCGGCACGAGCGTCCCGCGGAGCCAGCGCCGCACGACCGAGGGGCTCACGCCGAGCGCCCGCGCGACGTCTGCGACGCCGAGCCCGTGAATGCTGCGCACCGCCGCGAGATAGGCGGGGACGGTGAGCAGCACGGCGCGCGGATCGTTGCGGCGGGCAGCCATGCGCGGCGCTACGCCCGCGCGACCCGACGGGCGGGCGCCTTGCGGGGCACGAGCCCGCCGCGGCGCTGCTCGACCAGCCGATCGGCGCGGGCGAGCAGCGCCTCGTCGTGGGTGTAGCGCTCGATCAGATAGGAGAGGTCGCTCAGGTCGTGGATCAGGAGCTGGATCGCCCGCTCGCGCCACTGCGGGTTGCGCACCACCTTGAGGAGGTCGGCGACCACGTCCTCCAGCTCCGAGGCCTCGAGGTCGATCGCCATCTCGAGCGCGCGCCGCAGCGAGACGCCGCGCCGCGTCTCGCGCTGGTAGGCAGTGACGAGCGCCCGCAGCCGGGCGACCGTCGCCGGATCGAAGCGCACGCTCCGCTGCGCCGCTCCCGGGTCGGTCGCGACCATGCTCTCGACCAGCGCGAGCGCCCCGCAGTGGAAGGCCTCGTGCCGTGCCATCGTGAACCAGAAATTCCGCACTTCCTCGGGGCGCGGGAAGGCGCGCAGGAAGGCGACGTAGAGGTCCATCGTCTTCTTCTCGAGCTCGATGGCGGTGTCGAGCACCTGGCGGATCGTGAGCCGCCGCGCGCGCGGCCTGAGCCCCGGCATGCGGCGTCTCCTTACCAAACCGCCCGGCGCGTTGTAAGGAGGCGGGGTGGACGATCGGCTGGTCGCGGCGCTCGAGGCTCAGGTGGCCGAGGCGGGCGCGCGGCTCGTCCGGCTCGAGAAGTACCGCGCCGGGACGACCGCCGAGAGCCGCGCGCTCAGGCAGCGGCTGCTCGCGCTCGGGGACCGCGCCCGCCGTGCCCACCACCAGGGGACCCTCGGCGACGCCGCCGCCTCGCTCCTCGCCGAGGCGCGTGCGCTCGCCCGGGCCTTCGACGCTGCGCTCGCGGCCGTCGAGGCGTCGGCCGAGCACCGCGCGGCCGTGGCGGCCCACGCCGCCGGCGACCTCGCGACGCTCGCGGCGCTCCTGCCGCGGCTCTTCGCCGGCCTCGAGGCGGTGGTGCATCCCCCGGACCTCCACCATCCGGCGCCCTGGCTGCGCCGCGGGCGACCCCGCCCCCCGGGCGAGGTGGCAGCCGCGCTCGCCGAGCTCGCGGCAAACGGCATTCCCGCAGCGGCCGACGACGCCGCCCCCGGCGTCGATGCGACCCTGCCGGCGGTCGTCCTGGCCCCGGGGCCGCCGGAGGACGCCGTCACGCTCCGCTTCGCCGCCGCCGCCCTGCCGGCGCCGCTCTGCCGCGTGGTCGACAGCGGGGAGTTCCTGCTGCACCTCGCCCGGCTGCGCGCGCCCTTTACGGTCGTCGTGCGCCGGAGGCTCGACGACGCGGACCGCGAGGCGATCCCCGTCGACTGGCCCACGTACCGGGGCGGGCTCATGACGGCGCTCGCCGCGCACGGCCTCCCCACGGCCGAGGAGTAGCCGCGGGGTTACGTCGCGAGGCGGCTCTCGAGCGCAGCCACCGCGTCCCGGAGCGCTGCGCTGCGGGCAAGCCGCCGCTCGATCGCCCCAAGCGCGTGCAGCACGGTCGAGTGGTCGCGGCCGCCGAGATGCGCGCCGATCTCGCGCAGCGAGACCTCGGTGTGCCGTCGGCAGAGGTACATCGCGACCTGCCGCGGCACGGCGACGCGGGCGGCGCGGCACGGCGAGGCGATCTCGGCGCGCGTCACCCGATAGTGGAGGCAAACCTCCCCCACGATGCGCTCGACCGACGGCGGCTCGCGGCGGGCCGGCGCGCAGCCCGCCAGCGCCTCCCGGACGAGCGCGGGCGTCACCGCCCGGCCCGTGAGCGTGGCGAAGGCGTCGATGCGGGCGATCGCGCCCTCGAGCTGGCGCACGTTGTCGCAGCGGTGCGTCGCGAGGTAGCGCACGACGGCTGGGTCGAGGACCATGCCGGCCTCGGCGGCCTTGCGCTCGGTGAGCGCGATCCTGAGCGCCGGGTCGGGCGGCCGCACGTCGACGAGGAGCCCCGAGGCGAAGCGGCTGCGCAGCGTCTCCTCGATGCCCGGCAGCTCGTGCGGCGGGCGGTCGGAGGCGAGCACGATCTGCTTGCGCCCGTCGTAGAGGGCGTTGAAGGTGTGGAGAAACTCCCCCTGGGAGCGGACCTTGCCGCCGAAGAACTCGACGTCGTCGACGATGAGCGTGCCGATGTCGCGGAAGCGGCGACGGAAGTGGTCCATCCGGTCGTGTCGGAGCCCCGCGATCATCTCGTTGACGAACTGCTCCGCCGAAAGGGAGGCCACCCGCCCGACCCCGCGCTGGCTCGAGAGCGCGTGGGCGACCGCGCCGAGGAGGTGCGTCTTGCCGAGCCCGACGCCCCCGTGGACGAAGAGCGGGTTGAAACGCACGCCGGGGCGCTCGACCACGGCCCGCGCGGCGCGGTAGGCGACCTCGTTGCTCGCGCCGACGACGAACGTCTCGAAGGTATACCGCCCCGGCGCCGGGCTCGGCGTCGCGTCCCGCGCCACCGGCGGCGTCTCGGCAGCCGGCCGCACGGCGAGCGCCCGGTTGACGAGCAGCCGCACGCGCACCGCCCCGCCCGCGGCCTCGCTCAGGGCCGCCTCGATCGCCCCCAGGTGGTGGCGCGTCAGCCAGTCGCGGAAAAACGTGCTCGGAACCTCGAGCACGAGCGTGGCGCCGTCCCAGGACGCCGCCCGCAGCGGCGCGATCCAGGTCGCGAATCCCTGCTCCGACAGGACCGTGCGCAGCCGCCGGCACGCTTCGAGCCAGATGGTGTCGCCCATCCCCCGACCCCTCTTCGATCCGACATGACGCCCGGCTCTCGAAGATCCTGCCGCGGGCATGTCCACAACTGGGGAAAAGACGCACTTCCCCAGTCGTGGCGCATGCCGCGCGGCAGCGGCCGCCCACACGGACACCACCCCACCACACCGCCGCCTCCCACCGCGGGGAGACGGCCGCGCCCGGACCTCCACGGACTCATAGAAAGAATATTCTTGCCGAAAGAGAGCGCCGATGTACTCCCGCGCGCCGCCGATTGCAAGCGGAAAAAACGCGCGGCGCGTAACGTCCCGCGATCTAAGTGGGATCGCGCGGCGATCGCGCGCGCGGCTTGACTGCGCGCACGCTTTTGGATAGCGCGATCGCAAAATCGTCCCCGGGGAGGAGCGCATGCGGTCCCTCAAGCCTGCGGCGATCGCCACGCTGGCGTCGCTGGCCCTGTCCGGATGCAGCGTGATGCAGGAACGGCAGTGGGGAGCCTGCGCCGTCGGCGGCGCCGTCATCGGCGCCACGGCCGCCGGCATTGCCGGCGGCGTCACGGCGAACAACACGGGCGGCGGCAACGCCGAACGCGGCGGTGCGATCGCCGGCGGCATCGTCGGCGGCGGGCTCATCGGCGCGCTCCTCGGCCACGCCATCTGCGACCCGGTGAAGCCGCCGCCTCCGCCGCCGCCGGTCGCGCAGGCGCCGCCTCCGCCGCCGCCCGCCAAGAAGCTCGCCGTGCTCGAGGGGCCCGAGTTCGACTTCAACAAGGCGACGCTGCGGCCCGAGGGCCGACGCAAGGTCGACGAGGCGATCCGCGTGCTCAAGGAGAACCCGGGCATGCACGTGAACGTCGACGGCTACACCGACAGCATCGGCAGCGATGCGTACAACCTCAAGCTCTCCGAGCGGCGCGCGCGCGCCGTGGCCGACTACATGATCGCCCAGGGCATCGACCGGAGCCGGCTCACCGTGCGCGGCTTCGGCAAGGCTCATCCCGTCGCCAGCAACGACACGGCCGAGGGCCGGGCGCGCAACCGCCGCGTCGAGATCGTTCCGCAGTAGTCTCGCGGTGACCCGCTTCGCCGCCTGCTTCCTGCTGGTCTTCGGCCAGCTTGCCGTGGGCGGCGTAGCGGGGCTCGCGGTGCCGCCGTTTGCGGCGCTCGAGCGGGGGTTCTACAAGTCGAGCGCGGCCGTCTACCTCGCCGCCGCGCTCCTCTATCTCGCCGGCGCCGTGACCCTTGCCGTGCGTCAGGGCACGTGGGGGCTCGCCAACGGCGTGCGGCTCGCCCTCTGGGCGGCCTTCGCCGCCGCCCTGGCTGCCTATCTCGCCTCGCTCTGGGGCGACCGCGCCGCACGCCGCGCCCGCGCCTACGTCGCGGCGCTCGGGCTCGGGCTCGCCGCGCTCGCCGCGAGCGCCGTCGCCTACCGTCCGGGACCGCTGCTCGCCCCGGCCACGATCTTCTACCCGCTCGCCTTCGTGAGCGACGCGCTCGTGCTCGGCTCGGTCGCCACCGGCATGCTCCTCGGCCACTGGTATCTCATCGACGTCGGCCTCTCGATCGCGCCGCTGCGCCGCCTGCTCCGCTGGGTGGTCTGGACGCTCGCTGCGCAGATCGGGCTCGGGGTGCTCACGGTCACGGCGCTCGCCCTCCTCGGCGGGCCCAGCTCCGCCGCCGTGGGGCTCCTCTGGCGCGAGTACCGCGGGCTCCTCGTGCTGCGCGTGGCGCTCGGACCCGCCGCCGCGCTCGTCGCCGCAGCCATGATCCACCGCACGCTCGCGATCCCGCAGACGATGGCCGCCACCGGGCTCTTCTACGTGGCGGTCCTCGCGGTGCTGAGCGGCGAGATGCTCGGACGCCTCATCCTCTTCCGCACGTCGCTGCCCCTGTGACGGGGCGTCTAGGCGCCTAGCCCTCGACCTTGATGACGCTCACGCAGAGGCCGCGGGAGGTCCGCCCGAGGTCGAAGCCGACCCGCATGCCCTCGCGCAGGCCGTCCACGCGCGGGATGGGCCCGCGGATCTCCACGAAGGGGTGCGCGAAGCGGTACTCGCGCCCGCTCGTCTCGCTGCGCAGCACGCCGCTCTCGCTGCCGTAGTAGACGCGGGTGATGATGCCGCGGTAGTAGCGCCCGACGATGCCCGCGGCCTCGGTCACGCCGACCCTGCCGCCGCAGCGGCCGCCACCTCGGCGAGCCGCTTGAGCCCGACGCGATCGACGAAGTCCGCGAAGCTCTCGCCGTCCCGCCGCTCCTCGGCGTACGTCCGCGCGAGCGCCGCGATCACCGCCGGGGTGTCTTCCTCGCGGAAGCGACCGAGCCGCCGCCCGACCCGCGCGAGCCCCTCGCCCACCCGGCCCCCCAGGAGGATCGAGTAGTAGGGCCGCTGCACGCCGTCGTCGCCGGTGACCGAATGCCCCGTGAGCCCGATGTCGCCCACGTGGTGCTGGCCGCAGGAATTCGGGCAGCCGCTCACCTTGACGCCGAAGGGCCCGAGCCGCTCGGCGAAGCCGTCGCCGGCCGTCGCGGCCAGGTGGTCGCGGATGCGGTCGGCCACGCCCATCGAGCGCGTGATGGCGAGCGAGCAGTAGTCCATGCCGGGGCACGACACGACGTCGTGGATGGTGCCGGCCTCGGGCGCCGCGAGGTCGAGCGCGAGAAGCGCCCGGTGGAGCGCCGGCAGGGCCGCCTCGGGAACCCAGGGCAGCAGGAGATTCTGGTCGTTGGTGGTGCGCAGCGTGCCGTTGCCGTACGCCCGCGCCGCCGCGGCGATCCCGCGCATCTGCGCGGTGGTGAGATCGCCCAAGGGGACGTGGACGAGCGCCGCGGCGTAGCCCGCCTGGCGCTGGGGCCGCACGGCGACGCGCCGCCAGCGGGCGAAGCCCGGATGCGCGGCGGTGGGCTCCGGCGCGGCCGGCGGCGGGGGCACGCGGTAGTCGCGCAGCGCGGCGGCGACCTCGGCGCGCAGCTCCGCGCCGCGCTCGGCCTCGACACAGCGCACGGCCTCCTCGACCGTCGCCCGGAAGCCCTCGAGCCCCATCTTCTGCACCACGTACTTCATCCGCGCCTTGTTGCGGTTCTTGCGCTCGCCGTAGCGGTGCTGCACGCGCACGATGGCCTCGCACCACACGAGCACGTCCTCGGCGGGGATGAAGTCGCGGATCGGCCGGGCGAGGAAGGGCTGGGAGCCGAGGCCCCCGCCGGCGTGCACGGCGAACCCGCGCGCGCCGTCGCGGACCTTGGCATAGAGCCCGATGTCGTTCACCGGCGCCTGCGCGCAATCGCGGGGGCAGCCCTCGAGCGCGATCTTGAACTTCCGCGGCAGGGTGAGGTTGAGCGGATTGAAGAGGAAGTACTCGTGCACCGCGAGGCAGTACGGGGCGACGTCGAACGCCTCGTCGGGCGCGATCCCCGCGTAGGGGCAGGCGGTCACGTTGCGCACGCTGTCGGAGCACGCGCCGCGGTTCGTGATGCCGACGGCGAGGAGCTGCTCGTAGAGATCGATGATCCGCTCGACGGGGACCCAGTGGATCTGCAGGTCCTGGCGGGTGGTGACGTGCGCGACCCCGCGGCCGTAGCGGTCGGCCACGTCCGCGAGCACGTCGAGCTGGTCGGCCGTCAGCATCCCTCCCGGGATCTTGATGCGCTGCATGTGGCTCGTGTGGTCGAGCTGGTAGTAGAGCCCGTAGGAGAGCCGGATCGGCCGCCATTCGTCGGCGCTCAGCTCGCCGCGCAGGAAGCGCGCGAGCCGGTCGGCATGGGCCGCGAGGGCCTGGCGGTGCAGCGCGAGCGTGGGTCGCATGGGCGGGGCCGCAGCGAAATTATGCGCGCCCGCGTTTCGGCAAGTCAACGCGGCGGTGCGGCGGCCGGGGCCGTGCCCGCGAGCACCCCATGCGGGTCGAGCCGCTCCCAGGTGACCCCGTGCAGCGGCGGGCACTCGGCGGCGAGGGCCGCGAACACCTCCGCGGCGCTCTGCCGCGGGGCCGTCCCGCCGAGACGCACCACGAGGTCGCCGAGCACGTCCCAGCCCGCGCGCGCCTCGCCCGGCGGGTGGACGGCCCGGGCGAATCGCTGCACGCGCCCCGCATGGTTGGTGAACGTGCCGTCGGACTCGGCGTGGGTCGCCACCGGCAGGACGACGTCGGCGAACTCGGCGGTCTCGCGCAGGTGGGTGTCGAGCACGACGAGCCATGCGACGCGCTCGAGCGCTGCGGCCACCGCCGGCGCAGGCCGCCAGCGCGTGAGGTCGCAGCGGTACACGACAAGCCCGCCGAGCTCCCCGCGCGCGGCCGCGCCCAGCACCGCGTCGAGGGCACCGTCGGGCTCGAGCCCCTGGAGGCGCAGCCCCTGCGTGTTCGGGTTCTTGTCGGCCTTGATCAGGAGCGCGTCGTGGTCGGCGTCGGGCGGCGACCAGGCCACCGCAGCCACGCTCGCCCCGAGCGCCGCCGCAAGCTGCCGCGCCAGGAAGATCTCCTCGTTGGACGCCTGCGCCGAGACCACGACCGCGAGGCGGCCCCCCGCCCGCGCGATCTCCTCGAGCCGCCGGGCGGCCGCGGCGAGCGCGGCGTCCCACGCCGCCCGTGCGAAGGCCTCGGCGCCCCGCTGAAGTGGCGTCGTGAGCCGACCTTCGCCCTGGAGCGCGTGGATCGTCATCCGCCCCGCGTCGCACATCCAGTACTGGTTCACCTCGGGGTTGTACCGCGGGACGTAGCGGTAGAGACGCCCATCGCGGTGGTAGAGGTCGACGTTGCAGCCGTTGGCGCAGCCGGTGCAGAGCGACAGGGTGCGCTCGAGGTACCAAACCCGCGCGCGGAAGCGGAAGTCGCGGCTGGTGAGCGCCCCCACCGGGCAGATGTCGACGACGTTCATCGAATAGGCGTTGTCGAGCGTGCGGCCCGGCGCCACGTTGAGCTCGACGTGGTTGCCGCGGCGGTAGAAGACGAGATCGTGCGTGCGCGTCACCTCCTCGCAGAACCGCACGCAGCGCGAGCACATGATGCAGCGTTCCTGGTCGAGCATCACCCGCGGCCCGACGGGGATCGCCTTGCCCTTGCGAACCTTCTCCGGAAGCGGGATGCGGCTCCGCTGCCGGTCGTAGTCCATGTAGTATTCTTGGAGCTTGCACTCCCCCGACTGATCGCACACCGGGCAGTCGATCGGGTGGTTCAGGAGCAGGAACTCGAGCACGGCGCGCTGCGCGGCCTTGACGCGCTCGCTCGTCGTGTGGACCACCATGCCGTCGGTGACGCGCGTGTTGCAGGCGATCTGGAGCTTCGGTGCCTTCTCGATCTCGACCGCGCACATGCGGCAGTTGCCCGCGATCGAAAGCCCGGGATGCCAGCAGTAGTGGGGGATCTCGATCCCGAGCCGCTCGGCCGCGCGGATGACGGTGAGGCCCTCCTCGACCGTGATCCGCCGGCCGTCGATCTCAACCGTGGGCATGGGCGCGGGGCGCCTCCGCCGGCGGGCGCAGCGGGCAGCGGCCGAGCGCGGCGTGCTGCTCGAACTCGGCGCGATACTTGGTGACCAGCGCGCGCGCCGGCATGGCTGCCGCGTCGGCGAGCGCGCAGATCGTGTTGCCCTGCGTGTTGTTGGCGACGTCGAGGAGGAGGCGCACGTCGGCGGGCGTGCCCCGCCCGTGCTCGAGCTTCTCGAGGATCGCGTGCATCCAGCCCGTCCCTTCGCGGCACGGCGTGCACTGACCGCACGATTCGTGGTGGAAGAAGCGCTCGAGGACGAGCGCCACCCATACCATGCAAACGCTGTCGTCCATCACCATGATGCCCGCCGAGCCGAGGAACGACCCCGCCTTCTGCACCGAGTCCATGTCCATCGGCACGTCGATCTCCTCGGGCGTGAAGATCGGCATCGAGGCGCCGCCGGGAATCACGCCCTTCAGCTTGCGGCCGCCGGGGATGCCGCCCGCGTGCGTATAGATGATCTCGCGCAGCGGCGTGCCCATCGGCAGCTCGTAGGTGCCGGGCCGCACCACGTGCCCCGAGACGCAGAAGAGCTTCGGTCCGGGGCTCGATGCGGGGCCGATGCTCCTGAACCACTCCGCCCCCCGCTCGACGATGTGCGGCACGCAGGCGAGCGTCTCGACGTTGTTGACGATCGTGGGACAGCCGAAGAGGCCGTAGACGGCGGGAAACGGCGGCTTGACGCGCGGATAGGCGCGCTTGCCCTCGAGCGACTCGATGAGCCCCGTCTCCTCGCCGCAGATGTACGCGCCGGCGCCGCGGTGCACCCAGACGTCGAGGCTGAAGTCGGTGCCGAGCACGCGCGGGCCGAGGAGCCCGGCGGCACGCGCCTCGGCGATCGCCTCGAGGAGACGGTCGTGGCCCTTGCGGAACTCGCCGCGGATATAGACGTACGCGGTGTGACTGCGGATCGCGTAGGCCGTGATGAGGATCCCCTCGAGCAGCTCGTGGGGATTCTCCTCGATGATCTCGCGGTCCTTGAAGGTGCCGGGCTCGCTCTCGTCGGCGTTGACGCAGAGATAGACGGGCTTCGCCGTCTGCTTCGGGAGAAAGCTCCACTTGAGCCCCGTCGGAAAGCCCGCCCCGCCGCGGCCGCGGAGGTTGGAGGCCTTCACGAGCTCGACGAGCTGCTCGGGCGTGTGCTCGGTGAGCGCCTTGCGCGCGGCCGCATACCCGCCGTGGGCGCGGTAGACATCCAGGCGCCGGAGACCGGGGATGTCCCGGTGGCGCAGCAGCAGGTGCTCGGGCATCCCGCGTGCGTCAGCCGGTGGCGGCGAGCGGCTGCGCGCCCGGGAGTTGCTTCTCCCGCTGGATGCGGCGCTGGAGCGCCATGAGGCCGTCGAGGACCACCTCGGGGCGCGGCGGGCAGCCGGGCACGTAGACGTCGACGGGTACGATGCGGTCGATGCCCGGCAGCGTCGCGTAGTTGTCGTAGAAGCCGCCGGTCGAGGCGCAGGCGCCGAAGGCCATCACCCATTTGGGCTCGGCCATCTGCTCGTAGACCCGCTTTAAGATGGGCGCCTGGCGCATGGTGACGGTGCCGATCACCATGAGGAGGTCGGCCTGCCGCGGCGTGAACCGCGGCAGGAGCGCCCCGAAGCGGTCGATGTCGTAGGGCGCCATCGAGAGCGACATGTATTCCATCGCACAGCAGGCGGTGGCGAACGGATACGGGAAGATCGAATACTTCCGCGCCCAGCCGATCGCACGGTCGAGGCGCGTCACCACCACCGACTCCGCGATCAGCGCCTCCTCGCCCGAGGTGGCGATCCGCGGGCTCGGAAGAGGAAGAGGCTTCGCCATGGCCCACGAGTATCGCCTGCCCGGAGGTCTGTCAAAGCCGCTTGCGCGCGGCGACGCGGCCGGCTACGGGATGGCGCCCCCGCGGAGGTGGGGCGATGCGACGAGAGCCTCGAGCGAGGAGCGCGAACGCCGTGCTCGCGATGCGTTTCGCCGGCGGTCTCCGTCCAATCGGGATCGCCGCGATCGTGCGGCCACGGTGACCGCCGGTCGCCCCCCGTGGACGCGCTCACGCGGCTGATCCACCTGCTCGGGCTCGCCGCCTACTTGGGGTCGACGCTCGATCTCGTGCTGGTTTTTCTCCCCGCCCTCGAGGCCGAGCCCGACCCGGCACGCCGCCGCCGCGTGCTCGCCCGCGGCCTGCGCGCCTACAACCTGCTCTCCGTCGGCGCGCTCGGCGTGCTCGTCATCTCGGGCGCGAGCGGGCTCACCGACCTCAAGGGGCGCCTGCTCGCCGACTACACCCGCCTGCTCTGGCCGCTCGTCTTCAAGCTCACGCTCGCCTTCGCGCTCATCCTGGTCGGCACCTACCTCGCGTTTGGCCTCGGGCACCGGCTCGTGCGCGCCGAGCTGGGCGGGCTTCCCGTCGACGCGGAGGCGGAGCGTGCGCTCCTCCGCCGCATGCGCTGGACGGCCTGGGTGGCGATCGTGCTGGCCGCGTGGACCGCCTGGGCGGGGCTGCGGCTCCCGGTCTGAGCGCGGCGGGCGAAATTGCGTCGGGCGTCGGTCGATGCTAGGTGTTGCGGTTTCGCATGCTCATTCCCGCCACCCAGCTCCGCGCCGGCATGATCATCCAGCACCAGAACGGCCTCTGGCGCGTGATGAACGTCGTCCACGTGACGCCGGGGAACTGGCGCGGCATGGTGCAGACGAAGCTGCGCAACCTCAAGGCCGGCACCCAGACCGAGCATCGCTTCCGCTCGGAGGACAAGGTCGAGCGGGTGAGCCTCGAGCAGCACGAGATGGAATACCTCTACGAGAGCGACGGCCAGTACCACTTCATGAACACCGAGACCTACGACCAGATCGCGCTCTCGGCCGACCTGCTCGGCGATGCCGTGCACTACCTCACGCCGAACGCCCGCATCTCGGTCGAGTTCCACGAGGGCCAGCCGATGGGCGTGAGCCTGCCGAAGACGGTCGATCTCCGGGTCACCGACACGGCCCCGGGCCTCAAGACCGCCACCGTCACCAACGTGCTCAAGCCCGCGACGGTGGAGACGGGGCTCGTCGTGCAGGTGCCGAACTTCATCGACGTGGGCGACGTGATCCGCGTCGATACCGAGACCGGCGCCTACCTCTCCCGGGCCAAGGGCGAGTAGCCGGCGCGGGCTCAGCGCCCCTTCCAGACGGGCTTGCGCTTCTCGGCAAACGCGCGCGGCCCCTCGACCACGTCCTCGCTCGCGAAAAGCGCCTGCACGCGCTCGTAGGAGGCCCCGAGCGCCTCGGGAAGCGGGCGGCCGAGCCCCTCGAGCGCGCTCTGCTTGCTCGCCTGCACCGAGAGCGGCGCGCACTCGACGATCGCCGCCGCCCACCGCTCCGCCGCCGCGAGGAGGTCCGCCGCCGGCACCACCTCGTTCACCAGCCCCACGCGCAGCGCCTCCGCGGCGGTGATGGGCTTGCCGGTGAGGATCATGCCCATCGCGACCTTGAGCGGGATGTGCCGGGGAAGCCGATGCACGCCGCCCGCGGCGGCCATGAGCCCGACGCGCGGCTCGGGCAGCCCGAAGGTCGCGTGCTCGGCAGCCACGATGATGTCGCACGCGAGGGCGATCTCGAGGCCGCCGCCGAGCGCGAGGCCGTTGACGGCCGCGATGACGGGCTTCCACAGGTCGAAGCGGGCCGTGATCCCACCGAAGCCCCCCTTCGGCAGCCGCGGCATCCCGTGGCGCGCGGTCCACTTGAGATCGTTGCCGGCCGAGAAAGCCCGGTCGCCTGCCCCCGTGAGAATCGCCACGCGCAGCTCGTCGTCGGCCGCAAACGCATCCCAGGCGCGCGCGAGCTCCTCGTTGGCGTCGGGGTGGAGCGCGTTGAGGACCTCGGGGCGGTCGATCGTGATCGTGACCACGTGCTCGCGCGTCTCGTAGCGGATGAACTCGAACGTCATGCCGTCGTGCCTCCGCGCCGCTTCTAACGCCGGCGCCGCGGCGATGCCAGCCCGTGGCCCGAGGCCGTGAGCCTCATGCCGTGGCAATCCGCCACAACGACCCGAGCGACCTTTGCCCGACGCGGTGATCGCATCCATGCATGGTAGTGCGCTGCCGCCCCCACACGCGCGTCGGACGTGCCCTGGCGCAGAAGGCACCGCGCTTGCTCGGAGGAGGGGACACATGTCCGAGCATTCCGCCGCAGCCGGCCTGTGCGGCCCCCGGCGATCCGCGGTTGCGATGCTGGCGGCGCTCCTCGCCCTGGCGGGCGGGTCGCGGCCCGCGGAGGGTGCGATCACGCTCGCGCAGGCCATCGGCACGAGCAGCACCGCGGCCGCGGGGACGTCGATCACGGTGACGGTCCCGGCATCCGGGGTCGCCGCAGGCGACACCGTGGTGCTCGCCTTCGCGATGCGGGATACGGGGACGGCGATCGCCGCGACCGACTCGCGCGGGAACCCCTACACCCTCGCGGTCGAGGCCGACGACGCCGGCCTCGTGCGCACGGCGATCCTCTCGGCGCCGGTCATGACCGCGCTCACGGCGGGCGACACGATCACCGTCACGCATCCGCTGACGACCGCACGGGCGCTCAGCGCCGTCGCCTTCGCCGGGGTCGCCGTCCCCGCGCCGCTCGACCGCACGGCAACCGGAGCCGGCACGGGGACGACGCCGGCGACCGCACCGACCGCCGCGACCAGCTACCCGGAGGAGCTCGTGCTCGGCGCCATCGGGACCGACGGATCCGCCAGCGACACGCTCGCGCCCGGCACGGGCTTCGGCGCGCTGCCGAGCGCGGGAACCTCCACCGGAACCGACGCCACGATCTATCCCGAGTTCCGCGTGACGACCACGACCGGCACGTACGCCGCGAGCGGCACCCTCTCGACGAGCCGGGACTGGGCGGCCGCCGTGGCGACGTTCGTCGCGGCCAGCAGCGCGACGACGACCACGACGGTGCCTGGCCCGGTGTGTGGCAACGGGATCGTGGAGGCCGGCGAGCAGTGTGACTCCGGTGCAGCCAACGGCACGCTCGCTTCCTGCTGCACGCTCGAGTGCACCCTCAAGCCCCTCGGAACGAGCTGCGCCGACGACGGCAACCCGTGCACGCGGGACGTCTGCGACGGGACGGACGCCGTCTGCCAGCATCCGCCCGGCAATGCGGGGGTCGTCTGCCGGCCGGCCACGGGACCGTGCGACGTGGCGGGCGTGTGCACCGGCACCAGCCCCACGTGCCCGGCCGACACGTACGCCCCGGCCACCACGCTCTGCCGCGCCGGCAGCGCGTGCGCGCTCCCCACCTACTGCACGGGTAGCGGCCCCGACTGCCCGTCACCCGTGCTTGCGCCCGCGGGCACCGTCTGCCGGCCGGCGGCAGGCCCGTGCGATCTCGCCGAGACCTGCGATGGCGTGACGGGAGACTGCCCGCCCGATTCGAAGCAGCCGGCGGGCACCGTCTGCCGGCCGGCCGCGGGGCCGTGCGACATCGCCGAGGTATGCAACGGCACCGGCAACGACTGCCCGCCCGACACGGTGGCGGCCGCGGGCACGCCCTGCGGCGCCGCGGCGAGCGCGTGCGCCGAGCCGCCGCGCTGTGACGGCAGCACCGTCGCCTGCCCGAGCAGCCCGATGGGCGCCTTCTGCCCTTGCACGGCGAGCCCACCCACGCCCGCCCGCCACGCCAAGCTGCGTCTGCGGGGCCTCAACCAAGCCGGGCACGTCAACCGGGTCGTCTTCGGCGGCTACCTCCTCCCCGTGCGCTGCGAGCCCCACTGTCCGCCCATTCCCCCCACCGCCTTCGACCCGGTCGTGCACGGCATTCGCTTCCTCGTCAATGGCGCCGACGGCACCGGCAACCTCCTCGACGTCACGATTCCGGGCGGCCCGGGCTGGCGCGTCGATGTGGTCGGCAACCAGTGGGAGTACCGCAACCCGGCGGGCGTCCAGGGCATCACAAAAGTCTTTTTGCGCAACAACAACGAGACCCCGGGCTTCATGCTCTTCCGCATCGTCGGCAAGGGCGTGACCTTCAACGACGGCGTGCCGCTCGTGCCCTCGCAGTACGAGCCGTCGGCGCTTCCGCTCTCGGCGATGCTCGTCCTGGCCCCGCCGGCGGGCGTGAGCCCGCTGCCCGGGGATCCGTACACCTGCGGCGAGGCGACGTACCCGGGACCGTTCGGGCGCGGCTGCACGCGGGTGAGCCCCTACGAGATCCTCTGCCAGTGACCGGAGAAGCTTCGCGGACGACCCCGGCCCCCAGAGCGCACCGCCCTGCATTCGCGTCGGTGGAGATCCGTCCGCTCGCCGAGGCTGCGGCGCGATGGATTCGCGCCGGGGCCGATGACACGGCCCTCGTCTGGTCCCGCGATCGGCGAACGGTCCGGGTGCTCGTCGAGCAGCTGATCCCGAGCGCCGGTCCCCGTCACGTGTTCGAAGCCCGCCGGCGACGGTTCAATGCCCTGCTGGCGGCGCTCCTCACCGAATGGGAGCGCCGCGGGGTGCGGTGGGTGCGCCGGCATTGACACTCCCGTCGTCGGCCCGCTATGCGCCGGGCGATGGCGCTCGAGCACCGGATGGTCGAGACCAACGGCATCCGCCTGCACTGCGCCGTCGACGGCGCGGGCCCGCTCGTCCTCCTCCTGCACGGCTTCCCCGAGTTCTGGTACTCCTGGCGGCACCAGATCGCGGCGCTCGCCCCGCGCTTCCGCGTCGTGGCGCCGGACCTGCGCGGCTACAACCTGAGCGACAAGCCCGCGGGGGTCGAGGCGTACGCGCTCGCGGAGCTGGTCGCCGACGTGCTCGGCCTCGTGCACGCCTTCGGCGAGCGCGAGGCCGTGGTCATTGGGCACGACTGGGGCGGAGCCATCGCGTGGGCCTTCGCCATGCAGCACCCCGAGGCGCTCCGCCGTCTCGTGGTGATGAACTGTCCCCACCTCGCGATCTTCCAGCAGCACCTGCGCGAGAATCCGCGCCAGCTCGCACGGAGCTGGTACATGTTCTTTTTCCAGATTCCCTGGCTGCCCGAAACGCTCCTCGGCCTGCGGGCGGCCTGGCCCGTCGCCGCCGCCGTGCGCAGCTCGATGGTGCGGCGCGACGCGCTCACCGCGGCCGACTTGGCCGCGTTCCGCGAGGCCGCGAGCCGCCCCGGCGCGCTCACGAGCGCCATCAACTACTATCGCGCAGCCTTCCGCGACCCGGGCGCGGCCGCCACGTGGCCGGTGTGGCTGCGGCGCTTCGTGCATGGCGATCGTCCCCTCACGGGCGCGCGCACGCGCCTGGAAGACTGGCCCAAGATCACGGCGCCCACGCTCCTCGTCTGGGGCGAGCAGGACGTCGCGCTCGGCAAGGAGCTCACCCTCGGCATGGAGCCGCTCATGGCCGCACCGCTTGCCGTCAAGTACATCCCGCTCGCCGGCCACTGGGTGCAGCAGGAGCAGCCCGAGGTCGTCAACGGCTACCTGCTCGACTTCCTGGGCGACCTCGCCCCGGCCACGACGGCGGCGGCGCCGGCCTGAGCGCCGGGCGCCTGGCCTCGGCCGCGGGGCGCGGTTATCATGCCCGCGATGGCCCCGACCCGCCGGAGCCGCATCGTCCCCGTCGAGGAAGCCCTCGAGGAGATCCGCGCCGGCCGGATGATCGTCCTCATGGACGACGAGGACCGGGAGAACGAGGGCGACCTCTGCGTCGCCGCCGAGCGCGTCACCGCCGAGCACATCAACTTCATGGCGACCTACGGGCGCGGCCTCATCTGCCTCGCGCTCACCGAGGAGCGCTGCGAGCAGCTCGGGCTCGCGATGATGACGCGGGAGAACCGGGCACCGCTCGGCACCGCGTTTACGGTGTCGATCGACGCGCGCCAGGGCATCGGGCGCGGCATCTCGGCGATCGACCGCGCGACCACCATCCGCACCGCCGTCCGTCCCGACGCGGCCCCCGCCGACCTGGTGACGCCCGGCCACGTCTTCCCGCTGCGGGCGCGCCGCGGCGGCGTGCTCGTGCGCGCCGGTCAGACCGAAGGCTCGGTCGACCTCGCGCGGCTCGCCGGCTTCGAGCCGGCGGGCGTCATCTGCGAGATCATGCGCGAGGACGGCACGATGGCGCGGCTGCCCGATCTCGAGGCCTTCGCCGAGCGCCACGACCTCAAGATCGTCACCATCGCGAGCCTCATCGAGTACCGCATCGGCCGCGACTCGCTCGTCCATCGGGTCGCGGAAGCGCCGCTCGAGACCCGCGCCGGGGGCGAGTTCCGCGCGCTCGTCTACACGACCGACATCGACGACTCGGAGCACCTCGTGCTGGTGAAGGGCGACATCCGGCCCGAGGAGCCGGTGCTGGTGCGACCGCACATCGAGTATCTCCCTGGGGACGTCTTCGGCTACCGCGACCGCGACACCCGCAGCCTCCTCCACCGCGCCATGGCGCGCATCGCGGCCGAGGGCCGCGGCGTGATCCTCTATCTCCGCCGGCCCGACCGCTTCGACCTCGTGACCGCCGGGGCGGCAGCCGGCACGCCGCCCAGCACCGGCGACCCGGGGCTGCCGCGGTCGAGCACGTTCCGGGAGTTCGGCATCGGCGCGCAGATCTTGCGCGACATCGGCGTCGGCAAGATCCGCTGGCTCACCAACACCCCGCTCCGGCTGGTGAGCCTTCCGGGCTACGGCCTCGAGATCGTCGAGTACGTGCCGCTTGCGGCCGCGGGCGAGGCCGCCCCTGCGCCCGCGTCGGAGCCGCGTGCGGGGAGGCTCCGCACCCGGCGTTGAGGCGCGCGTCGACAGGCCGGGCGGCTGCCGCCGTCGTGCTCGCCCTGCTCGCTGCGGGCCGGGCGCGCGGCGGCGAGGACGTGGTGCGCGCGCGGCTCGCCGCCGACCCGGCGGAAGCGGTCGTCGACGTCACCATCGCCGCGGGCTGGCACGTAAACGCCCACGTACCCCACGAGCCGTTCCTCGTGCCGACCGCGCTCGAGGTGCTGCCTCCGCCCGGCGTGCGCGCTGGTGCCGTCGTCTATCCGCCGGCCGTCGAGCGCGTGCTGCCGTTCAGCGGCGGGAAGCCGATGGCGCTCTACGAGGGTCAGGTGCGCCTGACGGCGCCGCTTGCCGGCACCGCGAGCGGCGGTGGGGCGCTGCGGGCGCGGCTCCGCTACCAGGCGTGCGACGACACGCACTGCCTCCCGCCGCGGACGCTCGAGCTCGTGGCCGCGCGGCGCTCTGCCGGCGCGCCGAACGGGGCGAGCGACGTCGAGGGCTGGGTCGCGCGCTGGGGCTGGGGGCTCACGCTGCTCTGGGTGGCGGCGCTCGGGGCGGCGCTCAACTTGACGCCCTGCGTGTACCCGCTCATCTCGGTGACGGTGGCCTTCTTCGGCGGGCGCACGGGCCGGGAGCGGGGCCGCGCCGTGCGCGCGCTCGCGTATGCGCTCGGCATCTGCCTCACGTTCTCGGCGCTCGGCGCAGCCGCCGCGCTCACCGGCGCGCTCTTCGGCGCGGCGCTCCAGCGCCCGCTCGTGCTGGGCGGGCTCACGCTGCTCATGGTGGCGCTCGCGCTCGCCAACTTCGGCCTCTACCGCGTGCGCATGCCCGCCGGGGTCATGCGCTTTGCCGGACGCGCGGGCGAGGGAGTGCTCGGCGCGCTCTTCATGGGGCTCACCATGGGCGTCGTCGCGGCGCCGTGCATCGGCCCCGTCGTCGCAGGGCTGCTCCTCTTCGTCGGCGCGCGGCAGTCGGTGCCGCTCGGCCTCGGGCTCTTCTTCACCCTGGGGCTCGGCCTCGGCGCCCCCTACGTGGCGCTCGCGCTGGCCGCGGGGCGGCTGCGCGGGCTCCCGCGCGCGGGCACCTGGCTCGGCTGGATGGAGCACCTCTTCGGGCTCCTGCTCCTCGGCCTGGCGCTCCACTTCGCCACGCCACTGCTCGCGGCGCGCTGGGTGCGTCTCGGGTGGGCAGCGCTGCTCTTGGGCGGCGGCGCGGTGCTCGGCCTCCAGGCGCCCGCCGAACGGCCCTTTTGCTGGATCGCGCGCGGCGCCGGCCTCGCCGCCGCGGGCGCCGGCCTAGCCGTGTTCGTCACCGCGCCGGCGCCGAGCCCGATTGCATGGACACCGTTTTCCGACCAGGCGCTCGCCGCCGCCCGTGCGGCGCGCCGGCCCGTGCTCATCGATTTCGAGGCCGCCTGGTGCCTCCCCTGCCGGGAGATGGAGCGCACGACGCTGCGCGACCCCAAGGTCGTGCGGCTGGCAGCGTCGTTCGTGACGCTCAAGGCGGACGTGACGGCAGAGGACGATGCGGCGAGCGCGCTGCTCGACCGCTTCCACGTGCCAGGCGTGCCGACCTACGTGCTGCTCGGCCCCGACGGCGAGGAGCGCAGCCGGCTGGTGGGATTCGTGCCGTCGCGCCGCATGGTCGAAGCCCTGCGCGACGCCGCGGGCGCGCGCGGCTGAGGCGCACGCGGCGCTCTCCGCGTTGAAAGTCGGGCGGAAAGTTGTGCGCCTCGGCGATTGCCTTGAACGCCTCGTACTCGATCCGTCCACACGCCGCCGCGTCCTCGGGGGTCGCCCGCCGGAGCACGATGTTCATACAAATCTTCCTCCGCAAAGGTTAGGCCGGTCTCGCCCGGCTAGACAAGCTCCGCGATCGTCACCGCGGCGCCGCCGGCCTCGGGCGCGGCATCGCGGAAGCGCGCGCAGTAGGGAGAGCTCGCGAGCAGCTCGTGCACCGCGCGCCGCAGCGCGCCCGTGCCGAGGCCGTGGACGATGCGTACCTGGGAGAGCCCGGTGCGCACGGCGCGATCGAGGAAGGTCGCGAGCGCGTCGAGGGCGTCCTGCGTCCGCCGACCGACGAGGCGGATCTCGCCGTCGGCTGCGTCGCCGGGCGGGAGCGCGATGCGCACGGCCCCAGCCTCCCGCCCTGGCGCGCCCTCGACGGGGCGGAGCTGGTCCGCCGGCACCTCGAACCGCAGCCCACCGCGGTGGATGCGCGCGCGGGAGCCCACGAGCTCCACCAGCTCGCCGCGGATGCCGCGGCCGGCCACCTCGACCAGCTCGCCGACGCGGGGCGCGCGGGCGGGCGGCGGCGAAACGATCTCGGCGCTGCGCCGCTCGATCTCGTGCGCCGCCTGCTCGACGAAGCGCGCGAGCGTCTCGGGCTCGGGCCGCCGCCGCAGCTCCTCGAGGACCGCCCGCCCCTCGGCGCGCAGCGCGCTCAGGAAGTGGCGCGCCTCGTCGAGGTCCTCCGCCCAGCGCCGACGCTGGCGCGCCCGCAGGTCGGCGGTCAGCGCCTCGGCCTCGGCGCGGGCGGCGGCGAGCCGGGCGCGCTCCGCGTCCGCCTCCGCACGGGCCGCGTCGAGGCGGGCCCGGCTCTCCTCGAGCCGAGCGACGGCACCCGCGAGGTCGCGGCTCTCGCCCGCGAGGATGGCCTCGGCGGCGGCGAGCGCCCGCTCGGGGAGGCCAAGCCGCCGGGCGATCGGCAGCGCAAAGCTCTGCCCGACGGTGTGGTAGGCGAGGCGGAACGACGGCGCGCCGGTCGTGGGGTCGACCGCGAAGGCGGCGACGTCGAGCGCCGGCTCGGCGAGCGCAAACGCCTTCACCTGGCCGAAATGCGTGGTGAGCACGAGCCGGGCGCCGCGGGCGAGGAGGTCGCCCAGCACCCCCACCGCGAGCGCGGCGCCCTCGACGGGATCGGTGCCCACGCCCGGCTCGTCGAGCAGCACGAGGACGCCCGGGCCTGCCGCCGCCGCGATCGCCGCGAGATTGGCGGCATGCGCGCTGAACGTCGAGAGATCGCGCTCGATCGACTGCTCGTCGCCGACGTCGGCGAGCACGGCGGCAAACACCGGGAGCCGCGCCCCGTCCGCCGCCGGCACGAAGAGGCCGGCCTGCGCCATGAGCGCGCAGAGGCCGAGCGTCTTGAGCGCCACGGTCTTGCCGCCCGCGTTGGGGCCCGTGAGCGCGAGCCCGGCGCGGTCGGCCGGCACGTGGAGGTCGACGGGCACGACCGGTCGGCCGGCGGCGAGCAGCAGCGGGTGCCGGGCTGCGGGGAGCGCGATCTCCGCACCGCCGAGGCTCGGCCGCGTGCAGCCGTGCTCCGCCGCGAAGGCTGCGGCGGCGCCGAGCGCATCGACGGCCGCGAGCGTCTCCTCGATCCCTGCAAGCGCCGGGGTGGCCGCGCGCACGAGCGCCGCCAGCTCCACCCGAACCCGGCGCTCCTCGGCCTCCTCCACCTTCGCGGCGAGAAGCAGCCGATTGTTCAGATCGACGGCGAACAGCGGCTCGACGAACAGGGTCTCGTCCGAGCCGGAGCGATCCTGCACGACACCCGGGATCGCGCCCGCCGCCCCGGCGCGCACGGGGACCACGAAGCGGCCGTTGCGCAGCGTGACGTAGTGCTCGGCGATCGCGCTGCCGAGCTCCGGGTCGCGCACGAGGCGCAGCAGCCGCGCCTCGACCTGCGCGCGAAGCTCGCGCACCGAAGCGCGCGCAGCGGCAAGCGTGGGGCTCGCCTCGTCGCGCACCTGCCCGCTCGCATCGAGGGTGCTCGCGAGCGCCGCCTCGACCTCCGCCGCCTCCGGCATCGCCGCGGCGAGCGCCGCCACGTGCGGGAAGCGAACGGGGTCGCGGCGGAGCCACGCGCGCACCGCGCGCGCCACGCCGAGCACGTCGCGCAGCTCGACGAGCCGACGCAGCTCGAGCGCCGCACCTTCCGGGGCCGCCGCGGCGAGCGCCGGTGCGAGGGAGGGCACGTCGGCCGTGGGCGGCGGGCCCACCTCGGCGGCGAGCGCCCGGATCTCCGCGAGCGTATCGAGCCGGCGCGCGGCCTCGTCGCGGTCGGCCGTGGGGGCGAGGCGGGCGACCGCCGCGCGTCCGGCAGCCGAGCGCGCGCAGCGCGCAATCGCGTCGAGCACACGCGGAAACTCGAGCGCTTCGAGATCGCGGGGTCGCAACACGCGGATCCTAACCCGCGACGGGCGCTGCGGTCTACGGCGTGGCGAGCGCGGTGCGGTCCGGCGGCGTGTCGGGGGGCAGCACGACCGGTCCGCTCGCGGGGGGAGGATGCCCCGGCGGCGGGTTCTGCCGCTCGGCGAGGATCGAGAGCCGGCGGTTCTCGTCGGCGAAGGGGTTGTCGGGCACGAGCGGGTCGGTGTCGGCGTAGGCGAGCACGCGCGTGATCTGCCCGGGCCACAGCCCCGCCTCGAGGACGCGGCGGGCGTTGTTCGCGCGCGCGAAGGACAGCTCCCAGTTCGTGATGGGCGAGTTCTGCGGATACGGCCGGCTGTCGGTGTGGCCGGCCACCTCGACGTGGTTCGGCAGCTTCGCAAGCACCGCGGCGATGCGGGTGAGCAGGAGGCGCATCGGGGGCTTGAGCTCCGCCGACGAGACGTCGAAGAGCAGGTCCTTCCCCTTGTCGACGACCTCGATCACGAGGCCGCGATCGGTCACCTCGATGATGACCTGGCTCTTGAGCCAGGCGAGGTCGGGATTCTCCTCCACCGCCTTCTCGACGGCCGCCTCGACCGCCTTCGCCTGCTGCTCGAGCTGCTTCTCCTCGGCCTCGGCCGCCTCCTTCGTGCTGTCGGCCCCCGGTCCCTGACCGGTCACCTGCTCGTGCTCGCCGCGGCCCTGGAGCACGACGATGTCGTGTGCCACCACCTGCGGATCGCGATGGAACTCGTTGGCGCTCTGGCTGATCACCGCCCCGCCCGGCATGATCCCCTGGTTGCGGAAGTACTGCGCGATCTGGCTGCGCAGGCGCAAATCCGCCTGGGTGAGCAGCCAGAGGACCATGAAGAGCGCCATCATCGAGGTGACGAAGTCGGCGTACGCCACCTTCCACGACCCGCCGTGGTGACCGCCGCCGTGGCCGCCCTTCTTCCGCCGGATGACGATGCGCGGTCGGTTCTCGCCTGACATCAGCTCGCCTGCTGCTTGAGGGCACGGCAGGCCGCCTCGGTCTCGTCGCTCGACGGCCGGTCGTCGCTGAAGATCGCCTTGCGCGCGAACTCGACCGCGACGCTCGGGGCGGCGCCCCGCAGCGAGGCGATCACGCCCTCCTTGATGCAGCGGAGGTACTTGCCGTTGGCCGCCTCCTGCAGCTCGACGTTCGAGCTGAGGGGCTGGATGAGCCCGTAGCAGAGGAGGATGCCGAGGAACGTCCCGATCAGCGCCGCGGCGATGTGGTGGCCGATCTCCTCGGGGCCCTGATCGAGCGCGCCCATCGTGATCACGATGCCGAGCACGGCGGCGACGATGCCGAGCCCGGGCAGCGAGTCGCCGGCCGCCTTGAGCACGCCCACCGGGATCGCCGTCTCTTCGTGGTGCGTGTCGAGCTCGCTGTCGAGCAGCACCTCGAGCTCCTCGGCCGAGGCCGTGCCGTTGACGATCTGCTTGAGCGCGTCGCGGAAGAACTCGACCGCGTGATGGCGGGCGAGGAACGAGGGATACTTGCTGAAGATCGGGCTCTTGCCGATGTCGGCGAGGTGCTCGTCGAGCGCCACCGCGCCGTTCTTGCGCACGAACACGAAGACCTCGTACTGGAGCTTGAGGAGCTCGAGGTATTCGGCCTTGGTCGGCACCTTGGGCGAGAACGCCCGCAGGAAGGTGCGGAACACCGAGCCGAGCAGCCGCCCGGGCGCGGCGACGACGATCGTGCCCACGGCGGCGCCCCCGATCACCAGCAGCTCGGCCGGCTGGACGAGCGTGTGGAAGGGGCCGCTCTCGAGCGCGAAACCGCCCAGCACCGACCCGAAGACGATGAGGAGCCCGATGATCGTGAACATGCGCTAGCCGGCCACCACGCGCGCGTACGCTCCCGGCGCGGGGGATGGCGGGCCCGTCGGGTTATCGGCACCGATCGGCCCCGGCTTGAGCAGACGCATGGCGAGCGGGGACTCATTCACCGTGCCGCGGACGCCGCCCGGTCACAAGGCGCAGGTGCTGTGCGCCCGAGCGCGCTGCGGTTGACAGTCGCGGCGTCGTGGTCGTACACCGACGCCCCGTGCCCGCGAAGTTCGTTGCGTGCGCCGGCACGACCCTCCATTACCGGCACACCGGCCCGACCACGCTGCCCGATGTGCCGCCCGCGCTCGACCGCGGGCGGCTCTTCGTGCTCGTCCACGCGGCCGGCGGCACCGCCGGGCTCTGGCGGCGGCAGCTCGAGGGGCTCGCCGAGCACCACAGCGCCGTCGCCCTCGACTTCCCCGGGCACGGCCGCTCGCCCGGCGTGGAAGGGCTACCCACGATCGCGGCGTACGCCGAGTGCCTGGTGCGCTTTGCGGAGGCGCTGCGGCTGCGCCCCTTCGTGCTCGTCGGCCGCAGCATGGGCGGGGCGGTCGGCCTCGTCGTCGCCCACGACCGCCCCGATCTCCTCGCGGGCCTCGTGCTCGTCGGCACGGCGGCGCGCTTCGCGCTCCCCGACGCGATGATCGAGCGCGTGCGCGACGTCGCGCGCGGACGGCTCCCGCAGCAGTTCACGACCGAGACGTTCTCGCCGGCGACCGCGCCGGAGATCATGCGCGAGGCGTGGGCGGAGCAGGTGCGCACCGATCCGCGCGTGCGCCTCGCCGATCTCCTCGCGTGCCGCGCCTTCGACGGGCGGGGCTTGCTCGCCGGCATCCGGGTGCCCACGCTGGTGGTGGCGGGCGCCGACGACCAGATCACCCCCGTCGCGCAGAGCGAGGCGCTCGTGCGCGGCATCCCCGGGGCGCGGCTCGCCGTGCTGGCCCGGGCCGGGCACCAGGCGCCGCTCGAGCAGAGCGCGGCGTTCAACCGGCTGGTGGCGGAGTTCGCGGAGGGGCTCGGGTGAGCATCTGGGGGCGCGTGGCGGTGGTCGGCGCCTACGAGCACCCGGCGCGCTTTGCGCCGGACAAGACCGCCTACCAGCTCCATGCCGAGAGCGCGCGCGGCGCGCTCGCCGACGCGGGCCTCGGCATCGAGCAAGTCGACGGCTTCTTTACGAGCGGCGTCGGACCGATCGGCATCCTCTCGCTGGCGCAGCACCTCGATCTCGAGCCCTGCTATCTCGATTCCCAGTCGATCGGCGGCTCGTCGTTCGTCTCGCACTGCCTGCACGCCGCGGCGGCGATCGCGGGCGGGCTCTGCTCGGTGGCGCTCGTCACCTACGGCTCGACGGCGGCCTCGCAGCGCTTCGCCATCGGCACCGGCGGCGCGAGCGGCGGCGACCCGCCGGACGAGTTCGAGGCGCCCTTTGGGCCGACGATCGTCGGCTCCTACGCGCTCGTCGCCCGCCGGCACATGCACGCCTACGGCACCACGAGCGAGCAGCTCGCGGAGATCGCGGTGACGATGCGGCGGCACGCAGGCTTGAATCCGCACGCCAAGTATCGCGACCCGATCACGGTCGAGGACGTGCTCGCCTCGCGCATGATCTCCTCGCCGCTGCACCTCCTCGACTGCTGCATCATCTCCGACGGCGGCGGCGCGCTGGTGCTCACGTCGGTCGAGCGCGCGCGCGATCTCCGCCGCCCGCCGGTCGTGATCCTCGGCGGCGCGGAGGCCGTGCGCCACCACGGGGTGGGCAACCGCGATCTCCTCGACATCGCCGCGTGCCAGTCGGGCCCCCTCGCGCTCGCGCGCGCGGGTGTGGCCCACGCCGACATCGACGTCTGCCAGGTCTACGACTCCTACACGATCACCGTGCTCGTCACGCTGGAGGCGCTCGGCTTCTGTGAGCCCGGCGAGGGCGGGGCGTTCTGCGCGGGCGGGCGCATCGGGCTCGGGGGCGCGCTCCCGGTCAACACCGACGGCGGCGGGCTCTCCTCGAACCACCCCGGCATGCGCGGCATCTTCCTCGTGATCGAGGCGGTCCGCCAGCTCCGCGGCGAGCGCGGCGCGGCGCAGGTGCCGGGGGCCGAGCTGGCGCTCGTCCACGGCACGGGCGGCATGCTCGGCGGGCGGCACAGCGGGGCGACGCTCGTGCTGGGGAGGGTCTGAGTGGCGGTGCTGCCGCGCATCGACGAGGAGTCGCGCGGGTTCTGGGAGGCGCTCGCCCGCCACGAGCTCTACTTCCAGCGCTGCCGCGACTGCGGCAGGGCGCGCTTTCCGCCGCGCGCGCTCTGCCCCGCGTGCCTCTCCTCGGCGACGGCGTGGGTGCGCGCGAGCGGGCGCGGCACCGTCTACTCGTTCACGGTGACCTACCAGAACCAGGCACCCGGCTTCCGCGACGTGCTGCCGTACGTGCTGGCGATCGTCGAGCTGGCGGAGGGACCGCGGCTCGTCACCAACATCGTCGGCTGCCCGCCCGAGGCGGTGCGCGTCGGGATGGCGGTCGAGGTGGTATTCGACGACGTCGCGCCGGAGGTCACGCTGGCGAAGTTTCGGCCCGTGGGCGACGACCCATGATTCTCGACTTACACCTCCACTCCGACCGCTCCGACGACAGCCGCGCCTCGGTCGAGGCGTACTTGAAGATGCTCGCGCGCAAGCGCACGGAGCGCCCCCTCGACGGCATCGTGCTCACCGAGCACCGCCAGTTCGACCCGGCGCGGGACTTCCGCGCGCTCGAGGATCGCTACGGCGTCCTCATCTTGAACGCGGCCGAGGTCGAGACCGATTACGGCCACGTGCTGGTCTACGGCGTCAACGAGGCGATCCTCGCCCGCTTCGACTTCACCGACGTGCGGCTCCCGGCGCAGGAGCTGATCTCCGAGGTGGCACGGCTCGGCGGGATCGCGCTGCCGTGCCATCCCGGGCGGCCGAACATCGGCCTGTGCGCGCACTACGCGACCAAGCCGCCGCTCGAGGGCGTGGTCGCCGTCGAGGCGCTCAACGGCGGCAGCCGCAAGGGCGAGGACGCGCGCACCGAGGAGCTGATCGCCCGCTACGGCTACCGCGCCTTCGGCGGAAGCGACGCGCACCTCGTGAGCTTCGTCGGCGTGTGCGCGACCGAGTTCGACGCCCCCATCCGCTCGATGGACGACCTCGTGCGCGAGCTGCGCGGCGGGCGCTACCGGCCGGTGGATTTTCGGGGGCGCGGCGCGGTTGCGACGGGTGGGGCGATCGCCTAGACCCGAGCGCGTGCCCGTCGACCTCGACCCCCAGACCCTCGGCCAGGCGTTCGACCGCGCGGTCTACGGGCCGGTCACGGCCGAGGAGCTCGTCGCCTTCGCGCGCGCGCTCGGCGCGCCGCCGTGCTACACGGAGCCGGGCCCGGACTTGATCGCGCACCCGACCTTCTGCGTCTCGTACCGCGGGCACAAGTTCTTCCCCGACAATCTGCCCGCGAGCCTCCGCGGCCGGATGAGCTTCGACGCCGGCAAAGACATCGAGCTCGGCGTGCCGATCCGGCCGGGCGACACCGTGACGGTGGTCTCGACGCTCCACGACGTCTACGAGAAGACCGGCCGCAGCGGCACCATGGTGTTCGTGGTCGTCCGCTTCACGCTCACCAACCAGCGCGGCGAGCGCGTGGCCACGGTCGACAACCGGCTCATGTACCGGGTGAGCCCGTGAGCGCGCGCTTCGCGGACGTCGCCGAGGGCGACGACCTGCCGACCCAGGAGCTCTTCCTCGCCAAGGAGCAGGTGCGCGCCTACGCGCGCGCTACCGCCATGGACTTCCCGCGCTTCACCGACGACGAGGGCGCCCGCCGCGAAGGGCTCCCGGGCATGATCGCCCCCGGCAACATGAGCCTCGGGCTCCTCGCCAACCTGGTCGAGGCCTGGGCGGGGCCCGGGTCGCTGCGGCGGCTCGGGGCGACGTTTCGCGGGCTCGTGCTCCCCGGCCGCACGATTCGACTGCGCGGCACGGTGACCGAGAAGGACGCCGTGCGCCGCACCGTCGAGATCGACGTCTGGCTCGAGAGCGACGAGGGCGAACGCCTCGTGCTCGGCACCGCCACCGCCAGGCTCGGCTGACGCTTGTCCTCGATCGGGCCCGGGGCTATAGAGCCCGGCGGGAGGTCCGGCGTGCGCGGCGGAGGGAGAGGCGTGATCGGCACCGCATCCATGATCAGCCTCGACACGAGCCCGGCCGAGGAGCTGGGCGCGCCGGCCGCACCCGCTGCGGAGGCGGATCCCTTCGGCCTCGACCTCGCGTTTCGGGAACGCGTCACGCCCGCGTTCCGGTTCTTGCACGACCGCTACTGGCGGATCGAGGTGAGCGGCGCCCACCATCTGCCGCGCGATGGCGCCGCGCTGCTCGTGGCGAATCACTCGGGCGCCCTCCCCTTCGACGGCGCGATGATCTGCACGAGCGTCGACCTCCACCGCGGGCGCGTGCTGCGGTTCCTCTACGACCGCTTCGTCGAAGGGCTCGGGCCGGTGGCGACCTTCTACCGCAAGGTGGGCGGGGCACCGGCGACGCGCGAGAACGCGAGCCGTCTGCTGCAGGCGGGCGAGATGCTCCTCATCTTCCCCGAGGGCGTCTCGGGTGTCGCCAAGCCGTTTACCGAGCGCTACCGGCTGCGCGCATTCAGCCCGGGGTTCGTGCGGCTCGCGCTCGCGCTCGACGTGCCGATCGTGCCGGTGGCGGTGGTGGGCGCCGAGGAGATCTACCCGCTCGTCGGGCGGGCCGAGGGCATGGGCCGGCTCTTCGGCGTGCCCTACGTGCCCGTCACGCCGTTCTTTCCGATTCTGGGGATCCTGGGCGCGCTGCCGCTCCCCACCAAGTGGTACATCCGCTTCGGACGCCCGCTGCGCGTGCGCGCGGCGGACGGCGAGGCGCGCTGGCTTAGGGCGCGCATCGAGGCGGCGCTCGTGCGCCGCCGCATCCAGTCGATGGTCGTGCGGCTCAAGCGGCGGCGGCGCTCGGTGTTCTTCGGGTGACCTCGACCCAGCAGCGGACGTTCCTGCGCATCGGCACGGAGGTCTTTCCGGTCTACGGCGACGTCTGGCGCGGATTCAGCCCCGTGGCGGCCGACCTGCGCGATCTCGGCGTCGAGTCCCTCTACGTCTACGCGTCGCTCGACGAGCTCTACTTCGCGCTCGTGAACCTCTGCGTCGCCCGCGCCGGCGAGAGCTGAGCCGGCTACTCCGCCGCGTCGCGTGCGCCGACGTCGAGCGCGGCCAGACGCCCGAGCCCGAGCGCCGCGAGCGCCGCGGTGCCGGCGAGCGCGCCTTCCGTGCCCTCGCCGCCGAGACCGGCGGCCGCCCCGCCCACGGCGTAGAGGCCGGGGATCGGGCGGCCCGCCACGTCGAGCACCCGCGCGCGCGCGTCGACCGCGAGCCCGCCCAGCGTACGGCGCCGGGCGCCCGTCACGCGGATCGCGTAGAACGGCGGCGCGAGCGGAGCGCCCCCCGGCTCGCGACCGAAGGGGTCACCGCCGAGCTCGAGGTTCGCGTCGTAGGTATCGACGGTCCGCTCGAGGTGCTCGACGTCGAGCTCGAACTGCCGCGCAAGCTCCGCGAGCGTGGCCGCACGGCGCGCGGTGCGCGGGAGCACGACCCGGGCGAAGAAGGGGTCGGCCTCCCGCGCCGCGGCGGCGATGCGCTCGTCGAAGAGCAGGTAGGCGACGCGGCCCGGCTGAGCGCGCACGGCGCGCGCGAGGCCGAGCGCCTCGCCCGTCTCGTCGGCGAAGCGCCGGCCGCCCTGGTTCACGAGGATTCCCCCGAGCTCGACGAGGAGAGCCGGGACGACGAGCTCGCCCGGAAGGCTGAGCAGCGGGGTCACCTCCATGGCAGCCAGGCGGCGCAGCCCCGCCCCGTCCCCGAGCCGCAGCGCCTCGCCCGTCGACCCCGGCCAGCCGAGGTAGGGCAGATCGGCAGTCTCGGGGCAGTGCGTGGCGACGAGCGTGTCGGCGGCGGCGAAGCCGCCGCAGGCAAGCACGACCGGCCCGCTCACGACCTGCCCGCCGCGCCGACCCGAGCGCGCGCTGACACCGGTAACGGCGCCGTCGGCGTCGCGCACGAGGCTCTCGACCATCGAGCCGCAGCGCAGGCTCGTCCGCGTCTGCCGCGAGGCCGCGCGGGCGAGCGCAGCCACGAGCCCCGCTCCGCTCCCCTCGGGCGCGTGCAGCCGCGGGGCCGAGTGGCCCGGGGCCGCATGCCGGACGAGCTCGAAGGCGACCCCGCAGCGGTCGGTGAGCCAGTCGACGAGCGGGCCGCTCTCGCGCGCGAGCGCGTGCGCCAGCTCGGGCTCGAGGTGATGGCGGGCAGCGGCCAGAAGGTCGGCGGCGAGCGCCCCGGCCTCGTCGGCGATGCCGGCCGCCGCCTGGAGCCGCGTGCCGGCCGCGGCGACCGTCTCGGACTCGGCCCGCGCGCTGCCCCCCGGCTCCCGCTCGCGTTCGAGCACGACGACCCGCCGGCCCCGGTCGGCCGCGAGGATCGCCGCCACGAGCCCGCCGACGCTCGCGCCGACGACGACGAGGCCCGCCGTCTCCGCGCGCGCGTCCGCCGCCATGCGCGACGGGCTTTAACGGGGCCGGGCGCGACAAGTCAAGGCACTTCGAGCCGCCAGGCATTGCAATCCGTCGCACAACATACAAAATCACCCGATGTCTCGCGTGTCCCGAGCCGCCCGCTGGTGTCTGCGCATTGCGGTAAGCGCCGGGATCGTCAGCTACATCCTGGTCGACGTCAGCAAGCGGGACCTGCTCCACGCGCTCGTGCGGGTGCGCATCCACCTGGTCGCCGCCGCGCTGGTCCTTTATCTGGCCGGCCAGATCCTGAGCGCGCTCAAGTGGGCACTGCTCGGGCGCTCGGTCGGGCTGCGCGGGTCGGCCGGCGACTACACGCGCTTCTACTTCATCGGGATGTTCTTCAACCTCTTCGGGCCGAGCACGCTCGGGGGCGACGTCGTGCGCGCCCTCTACCTGGGCGGCGGCCGCCGCCCCGGCATGGCGCTGAACTCCGTCTTGTTCGACCGCCTGAGCGGGCTCGCCGTGCTCATGGCCCTCGCCGCGGTCGCCCTGCTCCTCTTCCCCCAGTACGACTTCCCGCCCCTCCTCGAGGTGACGATGGTCGTCGTCGGGCTCGGGCTCGTGGTGGGCTGGTGGACGTGCCCGCGGCTGGTGCGCCTGCTGCCCGCGGGGAACCGCGTGCGGCATCTCGTCGAGGTCGAGCTCGCGCCGTTCTGGGGCGACCGCTGGCTGCTCGGACGCGTGGCCGCGATCTCGCTCGCGTTTCACCTCTCGCAGGTGGGCGTGCAGTACGTCCTCTGCCGGGCGGCGGGCGCGGAGGTGTCGTTCTCCTACTGCCTCATCTTCCATCCCGTGCTGAGCGTGATGCTCGCGCTGCCGGTGAGCCTCGGCGGCTTCGGCGTCCGCGAAGGCGGCTATCTCTACTTCCTCACCCGCATCGACGTCGACGACGCGATCGCGGTGACGACGGGCCTCCTCTGGTGGGTCGTCACCGTTCTCGCGGGTCTCGTCGGCGGGGCGTTCTTCCTCGCCGCCGGCGCGCGTCTGCCGCGGCTGCGCGCCCGCACCGCCGAGGAGGCGGCGTAACAGGCTCCTACACCCGGATCGCCGGGGCGGCGGGCTCGCCGGCGCGCAGGCGCTCCTCGCGCGCATACGTGGATACGCGCGCCACGTAGCCCTGGGTGATTGGCGGCAGGTAGGCGCGGACGTGCGCGAAGCGCGTCGGGTCCTTGCCCGCCGCGGCAGCGCGGCCCTGCGCGAGCGCCACCCGCCCCTCGCCGGCGTTGAACGCCGCCACGGCAAAGAGCTGGCGCTCGGCGGGATCGGCGACCGGCACGGCGGCCATGCCGCCGCCGAGTCGCCCGCCGCGGCGGAAGAGGTCGTCGAGGTAGCGGAGGTAGCCCACGCCGAGGGCGACGTCGTCGGTGCCCGCGGGGCGTGCCACCACGCCGGAGGCAAACTTGCGGTGCATCTCGGCGGCGGTGGTCGGCGTCACCTGGAACGTCCCGCTGCTCTTGCCATCGGGGCTGCGCGCCGCGGGGTTGAGGCTCGATTCGGCACGGGCTACCGCGACCGAGAGCGCAGGTGGCACGCCAGCCGTGAGCGCCGCGCGGCGGACGGCGGCGGCGACGGCGGGCGCCGCGGTGGCGCGGTGCGCGGCGGTGGCGCGGTGCGCGCCCGCGGCCGCGTGCGGCACCACGGTCCGGTAGACGGGCGCCGGCTGTCCACCCCGCACCGGCCGGCCGACCCCGTGCGGGGCCACCGGCTGGCGGGGCGCCTGAAGCTGCCGGAGCAGGTGCTCGAACGGCACCTGCGGCCGGGGCCTCGGCGCCGGCCGCACGCCCGAGGAGCCAGGCACGGGCGCACCCACGACGTCGTGCAGCGTCGGGACCACTCCCGCCGGCGTTGCAACGCGGATACCAACGCGGTCGCGCGATCCTCCGCGGGCCGCTGCTCGGCGGGCCGGCGTTTCGTGACCCCTCCCGGCAGCTCTTGCCGGGGCTGGCGGCGTCGGCGCGAGCGGGCTAAGCAACCGGACATGCGCAACGCCGAGCTCGCGCGCGTCTTTCGCGATCTCGCGGCCTACCTCGAGATGGACGACGTGCCGTTCAAGCCGCGCGCGTACGAAAAGGCCGCGCAGGCCATCGAGTCGCACGACCGGCCGCTCACGGAGGTCTACCGCGCGGGCGGCGAGAAGGCGCTGCGCGAGATCCCCGGCATCGGCAAGTCCATGGCCGAGAAGCTGGTCGAGCTGATCACCACCGGCACGTGCGCCCTGCACGCGGACTATCGGCGCCGCATGCCCGTCGACCTGGCGGGGCTCACCGCGATCGAGGGCATCGGGCCCAAGGCGGTCAAGGCGCTCTACGAGCGCCTCGGCGTGCGCACGGTGGCCGATCTCGAGGCCGCCGCCCGCGCGGGCAAGATCCGCACGTTGCCGCACTTCGGCGAGAAGAGCGAGGAGCGAATCTTGAAGGCGCTCGCCGCGGCGCGCGCGAGCGCGGGGCGCCGCCCCCTCTGCGTCGTGCTCCCGCAGGTCGAGGAGATCGCCGCGGCGCTCGGCCGGATTGCCGGCGTGCGCCAGGTGGCGATCGCCGGCTCGATCCGCCGCCGGCGCGAGACGGTGGGCGACGCCGACCTGCTCGCGGTGGCGCGCACGCCCGCGGCCGTGACGCGCGCCTTCGTCGCCCTGCCGGAGGTCGAGCGCGTGCTTGGCCGAGGGGACACGAAGGCGAGCGTGCTCCTAACCGGCGGTCTCCAAGTCGACCTCCGCGTCGTGCCGGCACCGAGCTTCGGCGCCGCACTCCTCTACTTCACGGGCAGCAAGGCGCACAACGTGGCGCTGCGGCAGATCGCCCTCAAACGCGGGCTCAAGCTGAACGAGTACGGGCTCTTTCGCGGGACGCGGCGGATCGCCGGCCGCACCGAGGAGGAGCTCTATGCGGCCCTCGGCCTCGCCTGGATTCCGCCCGAGCTGCGCGAAGACCAAGGCGAGATCGCCGCCGCCGAGGCCGGCACGCTGCCGCGGCTGATCGAGCCCGAGGATCTGCGCGGCGATCTGCAGACGCAGACCGACTGGACCGACGGCGCCGACTCGATCGAAGCGATGGCGCGCGCCGCGGCGGCGCTCGGCCTCGAGTACATCGCGATCACCGATCACACGCAAAGCCTCGCCATGACCCGCGGCTCCGACGCGGCGAAGCTGCGTCGCCAGCGGCGCGAGATCGCGCGGCTCAACCGCAGCCTCGGCGGCATCCGCATCCTCGCGGGCGCCGAGGTGAACATCGACCGCGACGGCAACCTCGACATCGACGACGCGACGCTCGCCGAGCTCGACGTGGTCGGCATCGCCGTCCACTCGCACTTCCACCTCTCCCGCGCCGAGCAGACCCGCCGCATCGTGCGCGCGATGGAAAACCCGCACGCGGACATCCTCTTCCACCCGACCGGCCGCGTGCTCGGCAAGCGCGAGCCCTACGACGTCGACATCGACGCCGTGATCGCCGCCGCCAAGCGCACCGGCACCGTCCTCGAGCTGGACGCCTACCCCGAGCGCCTCGACCTCAAGGACGAGCACCTGCGCAAGGCCGTCGCCGCCGGCGTGCCGCTGGTGATCGACTCCGACGCACACAGCACGAAGCACCTCCCCTTCCCGCGGCAGTGGGGCATCCCCCAGGCGCGCCGCGGGTGGGTGACGGCAAAGGACGTGCTCAACACGAGGCCGCTCGCGGGCTTCCTCGCCGGGCTCAAGGGCGCGAGCGCGGCCGCGCCCCAGCGCCGCGCCCGGCGCTGAACGCCGCGTGTGGGGCGACGGCGCGCGGTTCTGGCGCACGGTCTTCGGCGCCGACGGCCGCGTCGAGGTGGAAATCGGCCCGGGGCGCGGCGAAGTGCTGCTCGCCGCGGCCGCCGCAGCCCCCGAGCGCCTCTTCTTCGGCATCGAGCGCCGCGCCCGACAGGCCGAGGCGCTCGCCGCCCTTGCAGCCGCCCGTGGGCTCGGCAACGTGCGCATCGTCGCGGCCGATGCGCGCTGCGTCGTGGCGCACCTGATCCCGCCGGCCTCCGTTGCCGCCTACCACATCTACTTCCCCGACCCTTGGCCCAAGAACCGCCATCGGGCCCGACGGCTCTTCGCCGGCGACTTCGCCGCGGCGCTCGCCCGCACGCTCGAGCCCGGCGGGGCGGTCCACCTCGCCACCGACCTGCCGGCGCTCCTCGACGCCATGGTGGCAGCGCTCACCCGCGCCGGCCTCGTTCGCGATCCGCACGCGGCGCCGCCCGCGGGCCGCCCCGTGACCGCCTTCGAGCGGCGCTACGCCCGCGGGGGCACGTACTATGCGCGGCTGGAACGCCCGGACGAGGGGTCGGCCTCCGGCGTCCGCGGTCGGGTGCGGGGCTTCATCTGACGATTGTTGCTGCGATGGAATGGCGTGCTGCGAGCTTTGGTGGGACGCATGAGGACGGACGCCGGAGGCCCGATCCCGCGTCCATTCAGCAATTCGAGTGCCAGCAACAGGTGGCCAGGGCGCCCTGCCGAGCCCGGCACGGCTGCCACATCCCGCAGCCGTGCATGTTGTCAGCAGCTCACGACGCCGCGGCGGCGGTGGGCTCGGGGCCGAGCCCGCAGAACGCCTCGTAGTCGATCAGCTCGCGGACCGTCGGGTGGTCGCCGCACACCGCGCAGTCGGGATTGCGCCGCAGCTTAAGGATGCGGACGTCGCCGGCGAGCGTGTCGAAGTGCATCATCCGCCCGATGAGCGGCCGGCCCTGCCCGAGGATGAGCTTGATCGCTTCGAGCGCCTGGACGCAGCCGACCAGCCCGGGCAGCACCCCGAGGACCCCCGCCTCGGCGCACGAGGGCACGGCGCCTGGCGGCGGTGGCTCGGGGAAGAGGCACCGGTAGCAGGGGCCTGCGGGCGGGGCGAAGACGGTCGCCTGTCCCTCGAACTGCCAGATGGCGCCGTCGACGAGGGGTTTCCGGAGCATCACGCAGGCATCGTTCACGAGATAGCGGGTCGGGAAGTTGTCGCAGCCGTTGACGACGACGTCGAACTGCTCGAGGATGCCGAGCGCGTTGGCGGCGCTCAGCCGCTCGCGGAACTCGAGCACCTTGACGTCGGGGTTGAGCGCCTCGAGGGTAAGCCGCGCCGACTCGGTCTTCGGCATGCCGATCCGGTCGTTGGTGTGCAGGATCTGGCGCTGGAGGTTCGAGAGGTCGACGACGTCCATGTCGACGATGCCGATCGTGCCGACGCCCGCCGCGGCGAGGTAGAACGCCGCGGGCGACCCGAGCCCGCCCGCGCCGATGCAGAGCACTCGGGCGGCGAGCAGCTTTGCCTGCCCGCTCTCGCCCACCTCGGGGAGGAGAAAGTGGCGGCTGTAGCGGATCTGCTGCTCGGCCGTGAAGCGGGGCGGCGCGGCGATCGGGAGCCCCTGGTTCTTCCACGCGGTGAACCCCCCGCGCATCGAGACGACGTGGGAGTAGCCGAGCTCCTTGAGGATGCGCCCCGCGAGCAGCGAGCGCGTGCCTCCCGCGCAGTAGGCGATCACCGGGGTGTCCTTGTCGGGCACCACCTCTTCGATGCGCATCTCGAGGAACCCGCGCGGCAACGAAACCGCGCCCGGAACGTAGCCCTCCCGGAACTCCTCGCGCTCGCGCACGTCGAGCAGCACGGGACGCTGCCCGTTGTCGAGCTGCGCCTTGACCTCCTCGGGAGACACCTCGGGGACGAGCCGTCGCGCCTCCTCCATGATCTGCTGGTAGGTCTTTGCCATCTCAGCCCTCGACGCCGTCGAACAGGTTCATCCGGTACGCGAGCCAGCCCGCCACCGCCGCCGCGTAGCGCGGCGCGGCGAGCAGCCGCACCGGCCCCAGTATGCGCCACATCGGATACCGACGCGAGAGGGCGAGCGGATCGGGCGACCAGCCGAAGAACCAGCGGAGCTTCTCCCCGTCGACCCGGGCGAGGAGCCCCCGGCGCCAGAGCGCCCAGAGGATCACCGGCTCGCCGCCTCCTCCTCGGCCCGGTAGGCGGCCTGGAGGTCGTCCATGAGCGCGTCGCGGCCGCGCGCCTCGAGGATCCGGGAGCGCTCCATCAGCACCGCCTTGGTCTCGATGAAATCTTCCCGCCGATACCCCCAGATGCGGGGGTGGACGTTGGTGTCCATGCGGATGGCGTCGCAGGGACACGCCTCCACGCACATCCCGCAGTAAATGCACTGGAGCGTGTCGATCTCGTAGCGGACCGGGTACTTCTCGACGTCGGGGTCGGGATGCTCGCCGGCTTCGATGTAGATGCACTTGGCGGGACAGGCCGTGGCGCAGAGGAAGCAGGCCGTGCAGCGCACGGACCCGTCGGGCTTGAGCGTCAGCCGATGGGCGCCGCGGTAGGCGGGGGCGTAGGGCTTGCGCTCCTCGGGGTACTGCGTGGTCGCGGCCGCGCGCCGGTCGCGCGCGAGGCCAAAGAGGTGGAGGGTGTGGAGCGTCAGGTTGCGGACGAGGTGGCGCGTGGTGACGCCGAGCCCGCGGACGACCTCGGGGAGGTAGAGCCGTTCGGCGAGCGAGAGGCGACGGCGGGCGGGCTGCATGCGCTGTCGAGCCTAGCACCCGCGGCGGCCGGGCCGCCAGCGGCCCCCTACCGCTCCATCTCGACGTAGATCGAGGCGGTCCCGCGGCGGACGAGCAGGAGGGCGTGGCTCGGCCGGGCGGCGAGCGCGTGCTCGAGATCGGCGGTCGTGTGCACTGCCTGGCGGTTCGCCTGCACGATCACGTCGCCGGGCTCGAGGCCGGCGTCGTCGGCCGGGCTCTGCTCCTCGACGTCGGTCACGAGCAGCCCCGTTCCGGGCCGCAGCCCGCGGCGCTTGGCCTCGGCGTCGCCGAGCCGCCGCGCGTGGATCCCCCACTCGCGTGCCGACGCGCCCCCCTCTGTCTCCTCGGGGGCGCGCTGGCCCGCCGTGGGCGCCTCCTCGACCGCGACCTCGACGGTGCGCTCCTCGCCGTTGCGCAGCACCGTCATGGGCACGTTCGTCCCTGGCGCCGTCGCGCTCACGGCCGCGGCAAGCTCGCTTGCCCGCCGGATCGGCCGGTCGTCCCAGCGCACGACCACGTCGCCGCGCTGCACGCCGGCGCGGTCCGCGGGACCGTCTTCGCGCACGTCGGTGACGAGCGCGCCCTCGGCCCGGCTGAGCCCGAACGACCACGCCAGCTCCGGCGTGACCGGCTGTACCGAGAGGCCGATCGAGCCGCGGATCACCCGGCCGTGATCGCGGAGCTGACCGATCACCCAGCCGGCCAGGTTGATCGGCACGGCGAAAGCGAGGCTCGGGGCAGCGGCCGGTCCCGCCACGGTGGTCGTGATGCCGACCACCCGGCCGTCGACGTCGAGCAGCGGGCCGCCCGAGACGCCGGGGCCGACGAGCGTGTCGGTGGCGAGAAAGTCGTCCGCCGGGCCGGCCCCGAGCAGCCGTCCTTTGCTGCTCACGATGCCGGCGGCCGCCGCGGCGAGGACGCCCGTCGGATTGCCGAGGGCGAGCACCCAGTCGCCCGCTGCGAGGGAATCGGAGTCTCCGAGCTCGAGCGTCGGCAGCGGATGCGGCGGCCGCACCCGGAGGAGCGCCACGTCCGTCGGCTCGTCCGCGCCGATCAACTGCGCGTCGACCTCGTCTCCGGACTGAAGCCGCACGCGCACGCGCTCCACTCCCTGCACGACGTGCTGGTTGGTGACGACGTCGCCGTCGGCGGTGATCACGAAGCCCGATCCGAGCACGCGCCCGTGCGGCCCCTCGGCCGTCATGTCGCGGAGGACGTCCTGGAAGGTGGCGGGCCCGGTCGTCTCCTCGTCGCGGCCGACGAGCAGGATCGTCACGACGGCGGGAGTCGCCCGCCGCACGATGGCGGCGAACGACGGCCACGGGTCCCGCGCGCCAGCCGGGTCGGGAAGGGCCCCGGCGGCGACGAGCCCGAGGAGCGCACGGCCGAGGGAGAGGCGGGTGCGCATCAGTGGGCCCGCGGCCGCGACCCGCAGCCGCTCGCCCGCAGCTCCTCGAGCGCGAACTCGAGCACGTCGTGCAGTCGGGCCGCCCGCGCGCCGAGGCTCGGCGCCTCGAGCAGGGCCTGCTTGTCCAGCGGCGGGAGGTCGAGGTGCTGGGCGAGGAAGTTGACGAAGACCTCGTCCTCGATGCCCGGGGCGAGCAAGGCGCGCTCGGCCGTGCCCCCACGCCGCTCGAGGTAGCGGCCCACCAGGCGGACGACCGCCGCCCGCAGGGCCCCGTCGACCGGCCCGCGGTCGACCTCGTACGGCGCCACCACGGCCTGACGGTACGGCGTCCCGGCGTCGACTTCGCGGCGCACGAGGTACTCCCGCAGCCCGCGGAGCACGATGTTGTAGCGCCCGTCGGCGAGCTCCTCGACGTGCACCATCTCGCCCACCGTGCCGACCGCGAAGATCCCGGGACGCCCGAAGTAGTCCTGCTGCCAGTTCGCGCGCAAGAGCACCATGCCGATTAGGCGGGCCCCTCGGGCGGCCGCGCGCACCATCGCCCGGTAGCGTGGCTCGAAGATGTGAAGCGGCAGCGCCATGCGCGGAAAGAGCACGACGTTCGGCAGCGGAAAGAGCGGAACGACGTCGGGGAACGTCATCACGCGCTCCGGCAGTCGCGGCAGCGACCGTAGAGCACGAGGGCGTGCGCCGTCACCTCGTGCCCGGCGCGGTGGAGCGAGCGGATCCCCGCCGCGGGGGGTCCGGCGACCAGGTCTTCCACCCGCCCGCACGAGCGGCAGACGAAGTGGTCGTGCGCGGCGGGCGTCGGGTCGTAGCGCGCCACGCGCGAGCCCAGGTGGGCGACGCCCACGAGCCCGTCGCCGACGAGCCGCTGGAGGTTGCGGTAGACGGTGCCGAGGCTCACGCGTGGAAGCACCCGGCGCACGCGACGGCAGATTTCCTCGGCCGTCGGATGCTCGGTGCCAGCCGCCCGGACGGCGGCGAGGACGAGCGCGAGCTGCCGCGTCGTCCTCCGGCGGGCCGGCCGCGGCCTATTCGCCATCGCGCACCCGCCGCAGCGCCGCCTGGGGGGCCTCCGGATCGGCCAGGTCCGCCACCAGGCTCGCCCGCACCGCCTCGGGGAGCAGGGCGCGCGCCTGGTAGGCGGGATGATCGACCCGCAGCGTAAGCGGCGCTCCTGCCACGATCGCCGCGCGCACCTCGGCGTCGAGCGGGAAGCGCACGTACTGCACCGCCGAGAGCTTCTCCTCGGTCTGGCGACCGAGCGCGAACCGGCCGCGCACGGCGAGCCCCTCGCCCACCTCGAGCGTGACGCACTCGTCGATGCCGATCAGGCGCCGCAGCTCCTCGGCGATGCGCGTCTGGTCCTCGATCTCGATGAAGAGGGTCGTCGAGAGCTCGTCGGGGCCGGGCAGCGATTCGTTGTAGACGGCGAGCTCGCCGCGGATCCCGTCGAGGTCGTCGATGTGCTCGACCCAGAGCATCTCCTGGGTCTGATACCAGACCGTGGCCCGATCCTCGAAGACGAACGTGAGGCGATCGCCCACCGCCACGCGGCGGCGCTGCTTGTGCGCGATGATCCGCCGCCGGATGGCCTCGCGTTGGGCGCCATAGCGTTCGCGGCCGAGCAGATCCTCCAAGCGAATCGGCTCCATCGCGACCTCAGACGGCGGGCAGCCGCCGGCCCTCGTACGCCGCCCACAGCGCCTCGACGGGGTGATAGACCCGCTGTCCGCGCGCCTCCTCGAGCTGGAGGGCAGCGAGCGGGCAGTCCGACACGACGAGGTCGGGGCGCGCGGCGTCGAGCGCGCGGACGAGCGGCCCGGCCACTGCCTGCGACGTCTCGTAGAACTCGCGCTTGAGACCCCAGGTTCCGTCCATTCCCGTGCAGCGCTCGTGCACCTCGACCGTGGTGTCGGGTACGAGCCGGAGGAGGTCGCGCGCCTTGAAGCCGATCTCCTGCACGCGCAGGTGGCACGGGGCGTGGTAGGCGACCCGCCCGAGGCTCCCGCCGAAGCGCACGTCGAGCTTGCCCGCGGCATGGAGCTTCACGAGGTACTCCGCGAGGTCGTACACGCGGCTCGCGACGCGCTCGGTCGCCGCACCGGGGAGGAGGCGCGGGTACTCGCGCCGGAGCATGCGGCTGCACGTCGGGCCGGGGACGACAACGTCGAGGCCCGCATCCACGGCGCGGCCGAGGTGCTCGACGTTCCACCGCGCGCGCCTGAGCGCGCCCGCGACGTCGCCCGCGTCGAGCGCCGGCATGCCGCAGCACACCTGCTCGGGACAGGCGACGGCGACGCCGCTGCGCCAGAGGACGTGGGTGGCAGCCCGACCGACCTCGGCGTGGTTGAACTCGACGGGGGTCGTGTAGAAGAGAGCCACGCGGCCGTTGCGGCCCGCCTCGGCCGGGGGCGTCTGCCGCCGGAACCAGCGGCTGAAGCGCCGGCCGTAGCGCGGCAGCCGTCGGCGGCGGTCGATGCCGAGCGTCCGCTCGAGGCCCCAGCGCAGAAGCCGGTTTCGGTTCGCCCAGTTGGCGAGCGTCGGCACGGCGGACCCGAGCCGGCCGAGCAGCTCGGGGTTCCCGAGGATGCGGTCGCGGAGCCGCACCCCCTCGCGGCGCGCCCGCGTGGCGCGGGCGCGCAGCATGAGCAAGGGGAAGTCGACCGCCCAGCGATGCGGCGGCGTGTAGGGGCAATGCGGGTAGCAGAGGTTGCAGCCGAAGCACAGGTCGACGACGCGCCGGTCCTCGGCCGCGTCGAGCGCCGACGCGTCCCCGTCGTGCCGCTCGTCGATCGTGTCGAGAAGATACGTGAACGACGGACAGAGGTTGTAACAGCGCCGGCACCCGGCGCAGATATCGTAGACGCGCTCTTCTTCGCGGCGGAGGGCCGCCGGGTCCGTGAAGGCCGGCGACCCGATGTCCGGCGACGAGATCAACCCTGGTGCAGGGTCTCGAGACCCTTGCTGAAGCGGCCGGCGTGCGACTTCTCCGCCTTGGCGAGCGTCTCGAACCACTCGGCGATCTCGGCGAAGCCCTCCTCGCGCGCCGTGCGCGCAAAGCCCGGGTACATCTGCGTGAACTCGTAGGTCTCGCCCTCGACCGCCGACTTGAGGTTCTGCTCGGTGCTGCCGATCGGCACGTTGGTGACCGGGTCACCGACTTCCTTGAGAAAGTCGAGATGGCCGAAGGCGTGGCCGGTCTCCGCTTCCGACGTATCCCGGAAGAGCCCGCCGATGTCGGGATACCCCTCGATGTCCGCGCGACGGGCGAAGTAGAGGTAGCGCCGGTTGGCCTGCGATTCGCCCGCGAAGGCGTCCTTCAGGTTCTGATGGGTCTTCGTGCCCTTGAGCGGCTTGGTCATCGTTCACCTCCAAATCAGGAATGGTTCCTGATAACCGACCGCTCCCCGGGCGTCAATGTGCCATTAGAGCCCGAGCGCCTTCACGCTCTGCCGCGCGCGGATGCGCTCGACCCACGCCTGCACGGGTGCGAGCGCCGGCTCGAACTCGAACCCGAGCCGACCGAGCACGATCATGCGGGGCGCAAATGCGGCATCGGCGATCGTGAAGTCCGATCCGACGAGGAACTGGCGGCCGTCGAGCTTCTCGCGCAGGTAGGATAGGCAGCGCCGCAGCTCCTCTCGCGCCTGCTCGACGCGCGCCTGATCGCGCTCGGCCTCGGGCTTGCGGAGCTGGGCGAGGAGGGTGGTCGTGGGCGGAATGAAGGAGTTGTCGCAGTAATCCTCCAGGAGACGGACCTGCGCACGGCCGGCCGAGTCTTCCGGCATGAGCCGCGGCAGCGGATACTCGTCCTCGAGGTACTCGTTGATGATCGTCGAGTCGTAGACGATGCACTCGTCGTCGACGAGCACGGGCACCTTGCCGTACGGATTCATGCGCAGAAACTCCGGCGCCTTCTGCTCCTGCCGGCGCAGGTCGACGAATACCTTCTCGTATTCGAGATCCTTCTCCGCGAGGACGACCCGCACCTTCTGGCAGAATGGGCAGTCCGGGTAATCGTAGAGCTTGAGCATCGCGTGCCTCCTGGGAATGCAGGCACGCTACGTGAAAACGGGCGCCGGCGCAATATTTTCCGGCGAAAAAACGTAAATTTTTCCGTTTGCTACGGGACGTGTGCCCAGGCGTGATAGGAGCTCCGCACGAGCGGGCCCGCCTCGACGTGGCGGAAGCCCATGGCGCGGGCTTCTTTGCCGAGCACCTCGAATTCCTCCGGGGGCAGGTAGCGCGCGATCGGCAGGTGCGCCGGCGAGGGCCTAAGGTACTGACCGACGGTCAGGATGTCGCAGCCGATCTCCCGCAAGTCTGCGAAAACCCTGAGGACCTCGGCCTTCTCCTCCCCGAGGCCGAGCATCAGCCCGGTCTTGGTCGCCCAGTCCGGACGACGCTCGCGCGCGGCGGCCAGGACGGCGAGCGAGCGCTCGTAGCGTGCTCCCGGCCGCACCTGGCGGTAGAGCCTCGGGACCGTCTCGACGTTGTGGTTGAAGACGTCGACCGGGGACCCGGCCACGGCGGCAACCGCGGCGAGGTTCCCGCGGAAGTCGGGCACGAGCACCTCGACCCGGCAGCCCGGGACGCGGGCCTTGATGGCGCGCGCGGTGGCCGCAAAGTGCGCTGCGCCGCCGTCGGGCAGATCGTCACGGTCGACGGAGGTGATGACCACGTGCCGCAATCGGAGCCGTTCGACGGCGCGCGCGACGCGCTCGGGCTCGTCCCGATCGACCGGCTCCGGCCGCCCATGGCGCACCGCGCAGAAGCCACAGTTTCGCGTGCACACGGCGCCGAGGAGCATCACGGTCGCCGTGCGGTGGCCCCAGCATTCCCCGATGTTGGGGCAATGGGCTTCCTCGCACACCGTGTGCAGGCCGAGCGCGCTGATCGTCGCGCGCGTCTCGAGGTACCCGGGGCCCCCCGGGGCGCGGACCTTGAGCCACGGCGGGTGGCGGCTCGCTGCGGCCCCCGTCACAGCCGGGCCTCCGTCGGCGCGCCCGAAGCGAGCGGCCGCCATCCCGTGTAGCCGAAGATCGCAACGAGCCGCGCGAGCACGCACAGGGCGACCACTCCCACGTCGTCGGGTCCGCCCTCGCGTGCGACCGAGGTCATCTCGACCCCTCGGAGCCCGCACGGCGTGATCGCCTCGAACCCGGAAAGGTCCGGGCTCACGTTGAGCGCGAAGCCGTGCCACGTGACCCACCGGCGCACGGCCACCCCGATCGACGCGATCTTGCGCCGACCGGCCACCCAGACCCCGGTGCGTCCCGGCACCCGCCCGGCGGCCACGCCGACGTCGGCCAGCGCGGCGATGAGGACGTCCTCGAGCCGGCGCAGGTACCAGTGGACGTCGCGGCGGAGCCCCATCAAGCCGAGCACGGGGTAACCGACGAGCTGGCCCGGACCGTGCCACGTCACCTCCCCGCCGCGGCCGACACGCCAGACCGGCACGGGGCCGCCTGCCGCGCGGCCGAGGTGCTGCGGGTCCGCGCCGCGGCCGAGCGTGTAGACGGGCGGATGCTCGAGCAGCAGGAGCGCGTCCGGTCCGCCGGCGATCCGTCGGGCGACCAGCGCCTCCTGCCAGGCGAGCGCGCGCCCGTACTCGACGCATCCCGCCATGCCGACCTCGAGGACCATGGCGGCCACGGCTACACCAGCAGCGCCACCGGCGCCTCGAGGAGCCCCTTGAGCTCGCGCAGGAAGCGCCCCGCGAGCGCCCCGTCGACGATGCGATGGTCGCAGGAGAGCGTGACCGACATCACCGCGCCGGGGACGACGCGCCCCTCGCGCACGACGGGGACCTCGCGCACCGCGCCGACGGCGAGGATGGCCGCCTGCGGCGGATTCACCACCGCGGCAAACGCCGTCACCGGGTACATCCCGAGGTTCGAGAGCGTGAAGGTCGCCCCCGTGAGGTCGTCGGGCCCGGGCCGGCCCGAGCGGGCGCGCTCGACCAGCGCGCGCACCTCGCGTACCAGCGCGGCGAGCGGCGTCGTATCGCAGGCGCGCACGACCGGCACGAGCAGGCCCTCGTCCACCGCGGTGGCGAGCCCCACGTTGACGGCCTCGTGCACGACGAGCGTCCCCTCGCCCTCGAGCGACGCATTCATCTCCGGCACCCGGCGCAGCGCGAGGCCGGTCGCCTTGAGGAGGAGGTGCGTGTAGGTGAGCCCCTCCCAGGCGCCGCCGAGGCGCTCGAGCTCCGCCTTGAGTCGCACGACCTCCTCCATGGCGATGTCGGTGGTGACGTAGAAATGCGGGACGTCGCGCTTGGCCTCGGCCATGCGGCGCGCCGTGGTGCGGCGCATCCGGCCGAGCTCGATCCGCTTTGCGCCGCTCGGCGCCTCGGCCGGAGGCGCCGGGCCCGCCGCCCCGGCCACCGCCGCTCGCACATCGCGCTCGACGATGAGGCCACCCGGTCCGGTGCCGGTGATCGCTGCGAGATCGACGCCGTGCTCCTCGGCGATGCGTCGCGCGAGCGGCGAGGCCCGCGGTCGCTGCGCCGCCGCCGCAGCCGCAGGCTCCGCACGCCGCACGAGCGTCGGGCGTGGGCTCTCGGCGCGCGCGGCCAGCGGTTTCGGCGCCGCGGGCGCGGGCGCCGGCGCCGCAGCCACGGTCTCCCCCGGGGCTGCGAGCACAGCGATGACCGCACCGACCGGCACCGTCGCCCCTTCCTCGACCCGCAGCTCGGCGAGCACGCCCTCGTCGTAGGCCTCGAGCTCCATGTCCGCCTTGTCGGTCTCGACCTCGGCGAGCACGTCCCCCGGCGCCACCCGGTCGCCCACGTGCTTGAGCCAGCGCAGCACCTTGCCCTCCTCCATCGTGTCGGAGAGCTTGGGCATCGTCACCTCGATCGGCATTACCGCACGCTCGCCGCCGCCTGCGGGAGCGGCGCGTCCCGGCCGAGCAACGCCCGCGCGGCGGCGATCACACGCTCGGCGTTCGGCAGCACGAGGCGCTCGAGGTTGGGCGCATAGGGCATCGGCACGTCGAGGCTCGTCACCCGCACGGGCGGAGCGTCGAGCTGGTCGAACGCGTCGGTGACCACCCGCGTGATCACCTCGGCCGCCACGCCCGCGAACGGCCAGCCCTCCTGCACGACCAGGCAGCGGTGGGTCCTCGTCACGGAATCGAGGAGCGCCGCGGTGTCGAGGGGACGGATCGTGCGCAGATCGAGCACCTCGGCGTCGATGCCCTCCTCGGCGAGGGCCGCAGCCGCCTCGAGCGAGACGTGCACCATCTTGCCCCAGGTGACCACGGTGACGTCCCGCCCCGGGCGCTTCACGTCGGCCACGCCGAGCGGCACCAGGTGCTCGCCCTCCGGCACCGGGCCCTTGAGCGCGTACATGACCTCGCTCTCCATGAAGCACACGGGGTTATCGTCGCGGATCGCGCTCTTGAGCAGCCCCTTGCCGTCGGCGGGCGTGCTCGGCACCACGACCTTGAGCCCCGGCACGTGCGCGAAGAGCGACTCGACGGCCTGTGAATGCTGGGCGGCGAGCGCGTGCGCCGCCCCGGCCGGACCGCGGAAGACGATCGGCAGCGCGAACTGCCCGTTCGACATGTAGCGCAGCTTCGCCGCGTTGTTGACGAGCTGGTCGAAGGCGGTGAGCGCGAAGTTCCAGGTCATGAACTCGATGATCGGCCGCAGTCCCACCATGGCCGCGCCGATGCCGACGCCGGCAAAGCCGGTCTCGGCGATCGGCGTGTCGATCACCCGCCGCTCGCCGAAGCGCGCGAGCAGCCCCTCGGAGACCTTGTACGCGCCGCCGTAGTGTCCCACCTCCTCGCCCATGAGGAAGATGCGGTCGTCGCGCTCCATCTCCTCGGCGAGCGCCTCGCGCAGCGCCTCGCGGAAGGTGATCACGCGCGGCTCAGACATAGACGTGCTCCTCGACCGTGTCGGCCGCCGGCACGGGCGACTGCTCCGCGAAGTCGACAGCATCCTGGACCTCGGCCCGGACCTCCTCGTCGATCGCCTTCAGGTGCTCCTCGGTGGCGATGCCGAGGCTCGCCATGCGCTCGCCGAGCACCTTCAGCGGATCGCGCTCCATCCATTTCTGCACCTCTTCCCGCGTCCGGTACTTGGCGGGGTCGGCGACGGAGTGGCCGCGGAAGCGGTACGTCTTCGCCTCGAGGAAGAAGGGCTTCGGCTCGCGCCGCATGTGCTCGATCGCGTGCCGCACGGCCTCGCGCACCTCGAGGACGTCGTCGCCGTTGACGATCTCGGCCTCGATCGGGTAGCCGCGCGCTCGCACGGCGACGTCGTCGACCGCGAGCGTGCGGTAGAGCGGCGTGCCCATCGCGTACTGGTTGTTCTCGCAGATGAACAGCACCGGCAGCTTCCACTGCGAGGCGAGCGCGAGCCCCTCGTGGAAGGCGCCCATGTTCGCGGTGCCGTCGCCGAAGAAGCAGAGCGTCACGTCCGGCTCGCCGCGGTACTTGGACGCGAACGCGACGCCCGCCGCGATCGGCAGGTGACCGCCGACGATCGCCCAGCCGCCGAGGAAGCGGTGGCGGGCGTCGAAGAGGTGCATCGAGCCGCCGCGCCCGCCGACGCAGCCCGTCGCCTTCCCGAAGAGCTCGGCCATCGCCCCGCGGGCATCGCCCGTGCGCATGAGGTAGTGCGCGTGCTCGCGGTAGGTCGCCACGATGTAGTCGGTCGGCGCCGCGGCCGAGATCGCCCCCGCCGCCACGGCTTCCTGGCCGATGTAGAGGTGGAGGAACCCGCGGATCTTGCCCTGCGCATACGCGCGGGCCGCGGCCTCCTCGAACCGGCGGGCGAGCAGCATCTGCCGGTAGAGGCCCTGGAGCAGAGCCGCATCCATGGGCTGTGCTTTGGATTATAGGGGAAACCCCGCGGCAGAAAAGCGGGCGGCGCGACGTCAGAAGGGATACTCGACGAAGAACCGCACGGCTTCGCCCGAGCGGGCGAGCGGCCCGAGCGAGTCCTCGTCGTAGGCGAGCGACACGGTCCACCGCGGGCGGCGCAGCAGATCGAGGGAGACGAGCCGATCGTGATGGAGCGGACGCGCAAAGCGCGGTGGATCGCGCATCACGTCGAGCGCGTAGCCGTCGGGGATGTGGAGCCGCGCCGGCACGAGCCTCGCCTCGAGGCCGGGCGCGCGCGCCGGTGCCGCGGCGAGCGCCTCGCTCGTCTGATGCGCGGAGCTCACCACGGCGAGCGCGACGGTGAGCGGCAGCACCAGCCCCGAGCCCCCGTCGGCGCAGGCGACGGCGCCGTGAAGCCCGAGGATCACGATCACGGAGAGGCAGCTCCCGTGAACGCGCGCCATCGCCTGCGAAGCGTACGCCGCGCCGTGCGCGCGTCAACGAGAAAATGCCATCGGTGCGAGGAAAGCATCGTGCGCCGCTCGCTCGCCGCGGCAGCTGCGTGCGCACGCGCTGCGGACGGTGCGCGCTACAGGAGCGCGAGCTGGGGATCGGAAGCCGACACGGCCGCGCGCACGGGCGCGAACGACCGGCGGTGAACCGGCGAGGGGCCGTGCGCCCGGATCGCCGCCAGGTGGGCGCGCGTCGCGTAGCCCATGTGGCGGGCGAAGCCGTACGCGGGGTAGACGGCGTCGAGCGCGCGCATGAGCGCGTCGCGGTGGACCTTGGCGACGATCGACGCGGCCGCGATCGAGGCGACGAAGCTGTCGCCCTTAGGGTACGCGCTCTGCGGAAGCGTGAGCTCGGGGATCTCGCGGCCGTCGACCAGCACGAAGCCCGGCACGACGGGCGCGAGCGCCGCAACCGCGCGCGCCATGGCGCGCAGCCCGGCGCGGTAGATGTTGAGCCGGTCGATCTCGGCGGGCTCGACCACGCCGAGCCCGATGGCCACGGCGCAGCGGCGAATCTCGGCGTCGAGCCGCTCGCGCGCCGGGGCGGTGAGCACCTTCGAGTCCGCCAGCCCCTCGATCACGGCGCCCGGCGGGAGCACGACCGCCGCGGCGACCACGGGGCCGGCAAGCGGGCCCATCCCCACCTCGTCGACGCCCGCCACGTGCCGGATGCCGAGGCGCCACAGGAGCGCTTCGAGGTGCGGCGCCGCGCAAGGCCGCCTCGTCCGCCTGCCCGCCACGGCCGCCCGCTAGCAGGCGCACGCGGGCGGTGTCAAAGCGGCGCACGGCGGAGCACGAGCGCACCCAGCGCCGCGAGGGCGCTGCGCTCCTCCCAGCCGCCGGTGCCGTTGTACCAGCCGAGGCCGATCGCCTGCGCGCGCGGGCTCGCCGCGGCGATCCGGAACCAGAGCCGCCCGTGTCGGCCGTAGAAGAGGCGCGCGCCCAGGCCGAGCCGCCGAAGCTTGCGGCCGAGGTGGCGGCGCACGGCGCGCGCGTACGCGTCAAACGACCCGCGCGCGGCGAGAATCGCCTCGGCCGCGAGCCGGCCGTACTCGAGCGCAAACGATATCCCCTCGCCCATCAGCGGGTCGCAGCCGGCCGCATCGCCGACGAGCAGCACCTGCGGCGCGGCGAGTGCCTGCCCGCGCGCATAGGTGCGGATCGGAAACGCCTTCCAGGTGGCCGCCCGTGCGCCGATGTCGGCGAGCGCGGCATGGAGCTCCGCTCGCAGCCGCGTGCCATCGACGGGCGGGAGCGCGTAGACGCCGACATTGGCGTGCGCGACGCCGTCGATCACGCAGGGAAAGACCCAGCGGTAGCCGCGCAGCCCCGTCGCGCACGGGCGGAAGTCGAAGTCGTAGCGCCGGGCGGCAAACCCGTCCCAGCGCGTCGCCGCCACGGGCACGTCGGCCATCACCGCGCGGCCGACGATCCCGCCCGCACCCGGTACGAGCGCGCGGCGGACGAGGCTCCCGCTGCCGTCGGCACCGACGACCACCGGCGCCCAGTACGTGCGCGTTGCGGTGTCGACGCGCACGCCCGCGCCGTCGCGGGCGAGGTGTGTCACGCGGGCTTCCTCACACAGCTCCACCCCGCGGTCGCGCGCCGCCCAGGCGAGCCGGGCATCGAACTCCGCGCGGCGGACCACGCGGCAGAGGTCCGTGCCATCGAGGCACACGCGAGCATCGGGCGTGGCGACCGCGGCCGCATCGACCCGCGCGTGCGCGACGTCGAGCGGGACGCCGAGCTCGGCGAGCAGCCGCGCGGCCCGGGGGATGACTCCGCCGGCGCACGTCTTCGGGCGCGGGTGGCGCGCCTTCTCGAGGAGCACGGTGCGTGCGGCGACCGCGGGGTCGCGCGCGGCGAGCGCGAGCGCGGTCGCCGCGCCGGCAGGTCCCGAGCCCACGATGATGACGTCGCGGCGCTCCACGACGCTCCGGTAGCAGAAGCGGCGGCCGCCGGCGACTCCACCTGCTTGCACGCGGAAAGGGCGCCAGGTACCCTCGGACCCCGTGAACCGCCGGCGCACGCTGCGCATGGCCGTCGCCCTGCTGGCCGCCGTCGCGGGGGCGCAGGTCGCGCGCGCCGCCGGGCCCGGAGGCGCGGCCACCTGCTGCACGAGCCACTGCCGGCACCCGCTGCCCAATCCCGGCCGCTGCTGCGCGGTGCAGACGCCGTCCGCCGAGCCGACCCTGCTCCCGGCCCCGGTCCACGCGGACCCGGCAGCGGTGGCAATGGCGAGCGTGGTCCCCCTGCCGGCTGCGGCGCCGACGGCACGGACCACCGCGCTCGCTGCTGCGGTCGGCTGCCGCGGCGCCCCCAGGTTCCTACTCGCCTGTAATCTTCGACTCTAGGCCTCTCCCCGGTCCGTCCGGCATCGGGGTGCGCCCGCGCGCGCACCGCAAGCCTTCACGAGGGGAGAGCTATGAGCCCGCTTCGCATTGTCCCGATCGTCACCGCCGCGTTCGCCGCCGCCGCGCCATCCGCGCGCGCCGACGGCCCGCCTCCCTTGCGCCTCGCCGAGGTCGTCGCCGAGGCGCGGGAGCACAACCCGCAGCTCGCCGCCGCGCGGGCGCGCGCGGCGGCCGCGGCCGCGGTGCCCCAGCGGGTGCGCGCCTACGACGATCCGCAGATCAGTTGGGAGGCCTGGAACGCGCCCGAGACGTTCGACGTCGGCCAGGCCGACAACAACATCCTCAAGCTCGCGCAGCGCATCCCGTTTCCGGGCAAGCGGACGCTCGCCGGCACGATAGCCGAGCGCGAGGCCGAGATGGCCGCGCGCGACGCCGACGGCACCGCGCTCGACGTGATCACGGAGGTCAAGCGCGCCTATTGGGGGCTCTGGCTCGCGCACGCGACGCTCGTCGTCGACGCGCGCGACAAGGAGCTCGCCGCCCGCTATGCGAAGATCGCCGAGAGCAAGTACGCAGTGGGCACGGTCGCGCAGTCCGACGTGCTGCGCGCGCAGGTCGAGCTGGTGCACATGGCCAACCGGCTCATCACCGACCGGCTCGCGGTCGACACGGCCCGCGCCGAGCTGAACACGCTCCTCTCCCGCCGCGCTGGCGACCCCCTCGGCACGCCCGAGGCCCCGCCGCTCCCGCGGCTCGACGCGGATCCGGATGCGCTCGTCGCCCGGGCGCTGCGGGAGCGGCCGGAGGTGAAGGCCGCCGCGGCCGCCGTCGCGCGCGAGGAGGCGGCCGTGCGCCTCTCCGGCCTCGACTACCTTCCCGACTTCGAGTTCGCGGTGGAGCGGTTCATCAACCACACGGGACGCGACGGTGTGGGCGGCATGGCGGCGCTCACCATCCCGCTCGCCTCCAAGGGCAAGTACGACGCCGCCCGCAGCGAGGCGCGGGCGCGCCTCGCTGCCGCGGAGGCCGAGCTGCGCCGCACCCGCGATCGCGTCGAGCGCGAGGTCGAGGAGGCGTGGCTGCGCGTGCGCGCCGCGCGCGTGACGCACGATCTCCTCGCCTCGACGCACGTGCCGCAGGCCGAGCAGGCGGCCAAGGCGAGCGAGATCGGCTACGAGACCGGGAAAGTCGACTTTCTCTCGCTCATCGACAGCCTGCGCGCCCTCCAGGCGATCCACTTGGAGCACGTGCGCGCGTCGGCCGACTTCGAGAACGCCTACGCGGACCTCGAGCGGGCGGTGGGCAGCGACCTGCCGCGCGGCGAGTGAAGGAGCCCAGCATGCGCACCGTCCTCCTGGTCGTCCTCTTCGCCTCCACCGTCCTTGCCGCGGACGCTCCCGACGTGCTTCGCGTGCCGATCCGCCTCGATCCCGCCGAGCGGCAGGCAATCGGTCTCACGTGGGGCACCGTGGAGCGGCGCCCCCTCGAGCGCACGGTGCATGCGGTGGGCCGGCTCGCCTACGACGAGCGGCGGCTCACCGACGTGACGCTCAAGGTCGGCGGCTGGGTCGAAGACCTCTTCGTCGACTACACGGGCGCCACCGTCGAGCGCGGGGCGCCGCTGCTCACCCTCTACAGCCCCGACCTCGTCACCGCCGAGCAGGAGTACCTCCTCGCGCGCGAGACCGCGGCGCGCCTCGCCGCGAGCACCGTCGCCGGCGCAGCGGAGTCGGCCGACGCGCTCGTGCGGGCGAGCCGGGAGCGCCTGCGCCTCTGGGACCTCGACGACGCCCAAGTGCGCGCGCTCGAGCGCACGGGACGCGTCACCCTCGCCCCCACGATCCGCGCCCCGCGCGGGGGCGTCGTCGTCGAGAAGGCCGTCGTGCGCGGCACGCGCGTCGAGCCCGGGACCGTCCTCTACCGCATCGCCGACCTCTCCGTGGTCTGGGTGTTCGCCGACATCTACGAGATCGACCTGCCCTTCGTGCACATGGGCGAGCGCGCCACCGTCACGCTCGCGGCAGTGCCAGGCCGCACCTTTTCGGCGACCGTCGCCTGGATCGCCCCCGCGGTCGACGCCCGCACGCGCACGGCGCGCGTGCGCCTCGACCTCCGCAACGGCGACGGGATCGTGCTGCGCCCCGACATGTACGGCGACGTCACGCTGCACGCCGCCTTGGGCGAGCGGCTGCTCGTCCCCGAGACCGCCGTGCTCGACTCGGGCCGCCGGCAGGTCGTGTTCGTCGACGGCGGCGACGGCCGGCTCCTCCCTCGCCCGGTCGAGCTCGGCATCCGCCTGCCGGAGTGGGCCGAGGTGCTGGGTGGCCTCGCCGAGGGCGAGCGGGTGGTCACCAGCGCCAACTTCCTCGTCGACTCCGAGAGCCGGCTCGAGGCGGCCGAGAGCATGATGGGGATGATGGGGGCGCTCGGCATGGCCCATGCCGAGATGGAGAGCGCCAAGCCGATGACGATGCAGCCCGGCGCGCCCGCGCCCGCCGGGCCCCAGCTCGAGGAGCGGGCGGTGGGCGACCTGCGCATCGCGCTCGCCCCCGCGCACCCGCCCGCCGTCGTCGGCGAGAACGCCCTGCACGTCCAGCTCCGCGATGCGGGCGGCGCCCCGGTCACGGGCGCCACGGTGCGCCTCCACTACACGATGGACATGCCCGGCATGGCCATCGAGGAGGCGGCCACCCGCGAGCTCCGAGCGGGCGTTTACGAGGCCACGGTGCGCTTCACGATGGCCGGGCCGTGGAGCGTCGTGGTCGAGATCGACCGCCCGGGCCATGCCCCGGCGCGCGAGCGGTTTACGGTGCGCGCAAGCGAGGGCGGGCGATGATCGCCGGGCTGATCGCCTGGAGCGCCCGCAACCGCTTCTTCGTGCTCCTGCTCGTCGCCTTCGCGACCGCCGCGGGCGTGTGGGCGCTGCGCACGAGCCCGCTCGACGCGCTCCCCGACCTCTCGGACGTGCAGGTGATCGTGTTCACCGACTGGCCGGGACGGAGCCCCGACACGGTGGAAGACCAGATCACCTACCCGATCGTCACCACCATGGTCTCCGCACCGCGCGTGAAGTACGTGCGCGGCGAGTCGATGTTCGGCTACTCCTTCGTCAACGTCGTCTTCGAGGACGGCACCGACCTCTACTGGGCCCGCAGCCGCGTGCTCGAGTACCTCCAGGGCATCGGCGGCCGGCTGCCCGCGGGGGTGACCCCCCAGCTCGGGCCCGACGCCACCGGCGTCGGCTGGGTCTACGAGTACGCGCTCGTCGACCGCAGCGGACGGCACTCGCTCGCCGAGCTGCGCTCGCTGCAGGACTGGACGCTCCGCTACGCGCTCGCCAGCGTGCCCGGGGTGGCCGAGGTCGCCTCGGTGGGCGGCTTCGTCAAGCAGTACCAGGTCGAGGTCGACCCGGCGACCCTGCTCGCCTACCATCTCCCGCTGCGCGACGTGATCGACGCGATCCGCCGCTCGAACAGCGAGGTGGGCGGACGGCTCGTCGAGCTGGGCGGCGCCGAGTACATGGTGCGCGGGCGCGGCTACGTCGAGTCGGTCGACGATCTCCGCCGCGTGGCCGTGGGCACGGACGGCGCCGGCACGCCGATCCGCCTCGGCGACATCGCCCGGGTGCACCTCGGGCCCGAGCTACGCCGCGGGCTCGTCGAGCTCGACGGCCGGGGGGAAGCGGTGGGCGGCGTGGTCGTCATGCGGCTCGGGGCCAACGCGCTCGACGTGATCGCGGGCGTCAAGCAGCGCCTCGCGCAGATCGCCCTGCCGCCCGGCGTCGAGATCGTCACGACGTACGACCGCTCGACGCTCATCTCCCGCGCGATCGACACGCTCCGCCACACGCTGCGCGACGAGCTCGTGATCGTGAGCGCGGTGATCCTCGTCTTCCTCTGGCACGTGCCGAGCGCGGTGATCCCGATCCTCACGATTCCGATCGCCGTGCTGCTCGCGTTCATACCCATGCGGGCGCTCGGCATCACCGCCAACATCATGTCGCTCGGCGGGATCGCGATCGCCATCGGCGCGATGGTCGACGCGGCGATCGTGGTGGTGGAGCAAACCCACAAGAAGCTCGAGCACTGGCAGGCCGAAGGCCGCCCGGGGGACTTCCACGACGTGGTCATTCGCGCCATCCAGGAGGTCGGGGGCCCGAGCTTCTTTTCGCTGCTCGTGATCGCGGTGTCGTTCCTGCCGATCTTCGTGCTCGAGGCGCAGGAGGGCCGGCTCTTCAAGCCGCTCGCCTACACGAAGACGTTCTCGATGGCGGTGGCGGCGCTGCTGGCCGTCACCCTCGACCCGGCGATCCGGCTCCTCTTCACGCGCGTCGAGCCGTTCGCCTTCCGGCCGCGCTGGCTCTGCCGGGTCGTCAACGCGCTCGCCGTGGGCACGATCCACTCCGAGGAGACCCACCCGGTGAGCCGGCCCCTCATGCGCTGCTACCAACCTGCCGTCGAGTGGGTGCTCCGCCACCCGCGGCGCACGGTCGGCGCCGCCGTCCTGCTCGTCCTCGCCACGGTGCCCGTCTACCGGCGCCTCGGCTCGGAGTTCATGCCGCCGCTCAACGAGGGCACGATCCTCTACATGCCGACGGCGCTCCCCGGCATGTCGATCACCCAGGCGCGCCAGGCGATCCAGACCCAGGACCGGGCGCTCGCGCAGTTCCCCGAGGTCGAGCACGTCTTCGGCAAGGCGGGGCGCGCCGAGACCGCGACCGACCCGGCGCCTCTCAGCATGTTCGAGACCATCGTGAGCCTCAAGCCCGAGGACCGGTGGCGGCCGGGCATGACCTGGGAGCGGCTCCTCGACGAGATGGACCGCACGATCCGGTATCCGGGCATGCCGAACATCTGGTGGATGCCGATCCAGACGCGCACCGAGATGCTCGCCACCGGCGTGCGCAGCCCGCTCGGCATCAAGGTCTACGGGCCCGACCTAGGCGAGATCGGCCGCCTCGCCGCCGAGATCGAGCACGTGGTCGCGACGCTCCCCGGCACCCGCAGCGCCTTCGCCGAGCGCACGACGGGCGGCTACTACCTGAACGTCACCGTCGACCGTGACGCGGTCGCCCGCTACGGGATGACCGTCGGCGATGTCCAGGACGTGGTCGAGACCGCGATCGGCGGGATGGCCGTCTCGCAGACCATCGAGGGCCGCGAGCGCTACTCGATCAACGTCCGCTACGGCCGCGACTGGCGGAGCGATCTCGACGCGCTCCGCCACGTGCTCGTCCCCGCTCCCGACGGCGTCGAGGTGCCGCTCGGCCAGCTCGCCCAGGTCTCGCTCTCGACCGCGCCGGCGTCGATCCGCGACGAGGGCGGGAGCCTCGTCGGCTACGTCTTCGTCGACGTCGCCGGCCGCGACCTGGGCGGGTACGTGGCCCAGGCCCGCCGCGCCGTCGCCGCCCAGGTCCCACTGCCCCCGGGCTACCGGCTCGGCTGGGCGGGGCAGTTCGAGTACCTCGAGCGGGCCGAGGCGCGGCTGGCGCTCGTCGTCCCGCTCACGCTGCTCATCGTCTTCGTGCTCCTGTATCTCAACACGGGCTCGCTCGCCGAGACCCTGCTCGTCATGCTGGCCGTGCCGTTCTCGGCCGTGGGGGCGATCTGGCTCCTCTGGCTCCTCGGCTACAATCTCAGCATCGCGGTGTGGGTGGGGCTCATTGCGCTCCTCGGCGTCGACGCGGAGACCGGCGTGTTCATGCTCCTCTACCTCGACCTCGCCTGGCGGGAGCGGCAGCGGCGGGGGGCGGGCAGCGCGGCGGCGCTGCACGAGGCGATCGTCGAGGGGGCGGTCAAGCGGCTGCGCCCGAAGGTGATGACCGTGGGCGTCATGTTCATGGGGCTGCTGCCGATCATGTGGTCGCAGGGGACCGGCGCCGACGTGATGAAGCGGATCGCCGCGCCCATGGTGGGTGGCATCTTCACCTCCTTCCTGCTCGAGCTCCTCGTCTATCCCGCGCTCTATCTCCTCTGGCGCGCCCGTAGGCTCGCCGCGTGATGGATGCCCGCACGTTTAGCCGCGTGCTCGCGCGGCTGCGCCGGGCCGCGCCGGGGTGGCGGACGACGGCGCTCGCGGAGATCACCGCGGCCACGAGGCGCGATCCGTTTCGCATCCTCGTCGCCTGCCTGCTCTCGTTGCGCACCAAGGACGAGACGACGGGACCGGCCGCCGCGCGCCTCTTTGCGCTCGCCGACACGCCCGCGGCCATGCTTGCGCTCCCCACCCGCCGCATCGCGCGCGCGATCTATCCCGTGGGGTTCTACCGCACCAAGGCGCGCCGCATCCGCCGCCTCTGCCGCGAGCTGCTCGCCCGCCACGGAGGCCGGGTGCCGGCCGACCTGGATACCCTGCTCGAGCTCGACGGCGTCGGGCGCAAGACCGCGAACCTCGTCGTCACCATGGCCTTCGGCCGCCCGGGCATCTGCGTCGACACGCACGTGCACCGGATCACGAACCGACTCGGCTTCGTGCGCACCCGCACGCCCGAGGAGACGGAGCGGGCGCTGCGCCGCCGGCTGCCCCGCCGCCACTGGATCCCGCTGAACGACCTCCTGGTGGCCTTCGGGCAACAGGTCTGCCGCCCGACCTCGCCGCGCTGCTCGACGTGCCCCGTGGGCGATCTCTGCCCCCGCGTGGGAGTCCGCCGCGCGCGGTGAGGGCCGGGCTCGAAGAGCGCCCCTCCGTGCCTTCGCGGCTTGACACCCCGGCGGCGGGCTCGTAGCGTCCCGCCCGCCTGCGGTTCGCATGGGGGAGCCACGGCGTATCCTGTTCGTCGAAGCGAGCACCGGCGGCGTCGTCGGCGGCTCGCTCACCGGCATCCTCCCGCTGATCGCCCACCTCGACCGCACCCGCTTCACCCCGACGCTGGCGCTCTTCGAGCCAAAGGCGATCGCAGCCGACGGCGTGCCGGTGCACGTCCTGCCGCCGCTGCCGCGGCCGACCGGCGTGGCCGCGCGGGGTCGCCTCGGGCGACTCCTCCTGCGGGCGCAGCGGCTCTACGCCGCCGCCGGCCCGCGCGCGCGGGCGCTCGCCCACCTCTACCGCCACGAGCGCCCGGCGCTCGTCTACCTCGCCAATGGCTTTCGCGCCAACTTGGACGGCGTGCTTGCCGCCCGGCGCTGCGGGCTGCCGGTCGTCTGCCACGAGAAGGGCTTCGAGCCGGTCGGCCCCGTCGAGCGCCTCGCCTCGCACTGGATCGACGCCTGCGTCTGCATGACCGAGGAGATCGCCGACTACTGCCGCACGCGGCGGGTAAAGGCCCGCCGGCTCCTCACCATCCACGACGGCATCGACTGCGACGCCTTCCGGGCTGGCGGCGGCGCGGCGGTGCGCCGCGAATTCGGCATCCCGCCCGAGGTGCCCGTGGCCGGCATCGTCGGCCACATCCAGGACTGGAAGGGCCAGCATCTCGTCGTCGAAGCGGTGGCTCGGGCGCGCCGCCGCTTCCCCGAGCTGCGCTGCCTCGTCGTGGGCGGCGTGCATCGCCGTGGCGTCGAGTACGCCGCGCGGCTGCGCGAGCGGATCGCCGCGGCCGACCTGGCGGGACACGTCATCCTCACCGGCCCGCGCCAGGACGTCGCCGCCTGCCTCGACGCGATGGACGTCGTGCTTCACGCCTCGGTGGTGCCCGAGCCCTTCGGGCGCGTCCTCATCGAGGCCATGGCGCTTGGGCGCCCGGTGATCGCGCCGCGCGAGGGGGGGCCGCTCGTGATCGTCGTCGACGGCGAGACGGGGCTCCTCGTGCCGCCGCGCGACGCGGGCGCGATGGCCGAGGCGCTCGAGGCGCTGCTCGCCGATCCCGCCCGCCGCGCCGCCATGGGGCAAGCCGGTCGCGCACGCGCCCACGCGGTCTTCGACATCCGGCGGCATGTCGAGGCGATGGAAGCGCTCTTCGACGAGGTGCTCGCCGCCCGCGCGCGGTAGCTGGGACTAGAGCACGGCCACCAGCCAGGTGCGCCGGCTGCCGTCGGGATGGGGAACCTCGAGCGGCCGGAACCCGAGCCGCTCCCACATCGCGAGGGCGGACGGACCTCCCGGCACCGACGGCAGGAACGCGCCCGGCACGCCGCGCGCGCGGAGGTGATCCGTCCAGGCCCGCGCCAGGCTGAACACGGTCCCGGCCGGCGCCCGCGCGCGATCGACCTGGAAGTGCACCAGGGTTCCGCCGAAGACCTCGCCCACCGCGCGCCGGGCAAGCGCGGCGCGCCGGCCGACGCGCGCCGGCTCGCGGATGATCCGCCGCCAGAACTGGCGTCGCTCCTCGCGCCCGAGGTGCGCCCGCGCGCGCGCATACCAGCCGAGGAGCGCCCCCGCCCGCCGTGCGAGCAGACGCCAAAGCTCGCGCCGGAAGCGGGGCACGTCGAGCGTCCCCACCCAGTAGCCCACCACGCTGCCGTCCATCTCGGCGACGAAGCAGCTCGCGGGATCGACCAGGTACGCCTCGAGGAAGAAGAGCGGGGCAAGCTCCCGCAGCACGCCCCAGGTGCTGCTCTCGACGCAGATACGCGCGAGCGCCTCGCGGTCGGCCGGTCGGTAGGTCCGGACGGTGACCGCAGGGCGGCGCTCCGTCGGCACCGTGCGTTCCGGCTCGCCTCCGGGGTCGCCCGCGGTGCGGGCGGCGGCCGCGACGAGCCGCGAGACGTCCGCGAGCGTCGCGGTGGCGAGCGACTCGAGGTCCTTGTCGGCGAGGCGCACGCCTAGGCGACGCTCGAGCGCCGCCACGAACTGGATCATGGTGAGCGAATCGATCCCGAGGTCGATCAGCGTATCCCCGGGATCGCACGCTTCCACGTCCGCGGACGGCAGCACCTCCGCGAGCGCCCCGACGACGTCGGCGAGCTCGCTCACGGCGCCTCCGCGACGCTCCCCTACGGCATGAACCAGGGCTTCTCCGTCCGCTTGTGCTTGTAGGAGTAGAGGTACATGGTCGGCAGCCGCGGCAGCGTGGGCCGGGCGTCGGGCCCGTTGTAGGTGAGGAACACGGCGTCCCCGAACGCCCGCTCGACCGCGACCGCGTCGAGCTGGCAGGCGTCGTAGTAGAGGCGGGCCGCCTCTTCGGGGGCGCGCAGCTCGGAGTGCTTCGCCGCGCGCTCGACGAGCCCCTTGTAAAATTCCTCCGAGCTCGCGAGCGCGGGCTGCGGGGGCTTGAGCTCCCCGGCGAGAAAGGCATCCAGCTCGAAGCCCGCGCGGCGCCAGAGCTCGCTCAGCCATACCGTCGCGAAGCCGTGCGCGCGCGCGGCCTCCGCGACCTGACCGAAGTAGCGTGCAGCCCGGGTGCGCTCCTTGCCGTTGATCGCGGCGTGCACGTCGGTGAGGATCAGGGTGAGCGTCGCGCGGAAATAGGGCTGGCGCTCGGCGAGCGCCACGAACTCGTCGAGCCGCTCGAGGGCCTGGTGATCGAACTCGACGAGCCCGTCCCGCGTTCCGCAGCCCCAGTACGCGACGAAGGCGATCCCGCGGCCGCTTAAGAGCCCGGCCTGGATGCGCGCCAGGATCTGCTCGCGCTCGGAGGGCTGCGCCCGCTTGAACTTCCAGGTGTCGAGCCGCCCGAGCAACTCGGCGGCGAGCTCGCCGTTGACGATGCGCCGCAGCTCGCCGGTGCGCGCCTTGCCCGTCGGCGTGCGGGGCACGTGCCCGGCGAAGATCACGCGATCGGGGCACTTGAACGCCGCCAGGCGCTCGCGGACGAAGCGCCGCACGTCGGCCGTGCGCGGCGGCGCCGCGCCCTCCCGCGGAACGCAGACCGAGCAGACGCTTTCCCCCAGCACCTCGTCCGGCAGCCCGATCGTCTTGGCGTCCGCGATGCCCGGCATCTGCCGGAGCACGGCGTCGATCTCGTCCGGCACGATGTTGATGCCGCTCTTGATGATGATCTCCTTGCGCCGCCCGACGATGCGCAAAAGCCCGTCGGCGTCGAAGCAGCCCAAATCGCCGGTGCGGAGGAAGCCGTCGGCGGTGAACGTCTCCCGCGTGAGCGCCTTGTTGCGATAGTAGCCCTCCATGAGGAGCGGCCCGCGGATCTCCACCTCGCCGACGGGCGACGCCCCCTCGCCCCCCGCCCCGGCGGCGAAGACCAGGTCGTCGGCCGAGCGATCGGTCGCCGCGATGCGGATCTCGCAGTCGACCGGGACGCCGACCGTCTCGAAGACCCGCTCGCGTGCGGGCGTGTCCGCTGCGAAATGCCGCGGGGTCGTCATCGCGGCCCAGCACGTGGTCTCCGTGAGGCCGTAGCCCTGGTGGACGGGCACGCCCACGAGGTCCTGGAAGCGCTGCCAGAGATCCGCCCGCAGCGGTGCCGCGCCGCAGAGCACGAGCCTGAGCCCAGGCGGCAGCGCCGGCGGCTCGTCCTCGGCGAGCTTGAGGAGCGCGCTCATGATCGACGGGGTCACGCTCGGGATCGTGATGCCCTGCTCGGCCGCCATGGCCCAGTACGACCGCGCCGTGGACGCCGAGAAGAGCGGCGCCACCACCGTCGTCGCGCCTGCCAGGAGCGGCGCCCAGCCCGTGATCAGCAGCGCGTTCATGTGATAGAAAGGAAGCACGCACAGGAGCCGATCCCGGGCGTCGAGCGCGTAGGTCGTCGCCACGCTGCGCGCGTTGGCGAGCAGCGCCCGCTCGCCGAGGACGACGCCCTTGGGCGAGCCGGTGCTCCCCGAGGTGTAGATGACGAGCTTCGCCTGACCCGGCGCCGCCTCCTCCGGCGCCATCGGCTCGGCGTCCGATGCGAGGAGGGACGCGAGATCGACGGCGGGCCGCTTGGGCTGCGCCAGGCGCGGGGCGAGCTCTCCGCTCGCGAGCACGAGGTGCGGCTCGGCGTGGTCGAGCACGGCGGCGATCTCGAGGGGATGGAGGCTCGCGTCGACGACGGCGAGCTGCGCCCCGAGCGCGCTGCACGCGCCGAGGAGCGGGAAGACCATCGCGTCGTTGGCGACCAGCGCCACGACGGCCTTCCGCCCGATGCCCTGCGCACGCAGCCGCGCGGCGAGCGCGAGCGCGGCGTCGTGGAGCTGGGCATAGGTGAGCTCCCGGCCCGCCCGGAGATCGACGAAGGCCGTGGCGCCGCCGGCGCTCGCGGCGCGCGTCCGCAGCAGCTCGAGCAGCGATGACGGCACGGAGGCACCCATGATTGGAAACGCCCGTTCGGTGTGACTGCCGGCGACCGGCTTTGCCACGTCGCCAGGAGCGACGCGCCCGCTCCTACTCTAGAAGCGACGAAAGCGTCAAGGGCATTTGCGCTGCGCCGCTAAAGAAACCGCCCGCGTGCGCGCGAACGGCCAAGCGGAGCGCACGGCGAGACGGAGCCCGGCTTTACGCAACGGCGGGCCTGGCGTAATGGAACGGCGAGCGCGGGCGCGAGATCGCCATGGCGGGCACGCAGAGCGCGCCGGTGCGCGGCTGGCCGGCGACGGCCGCCGAGCTCGTCGCCGTCCAGGAGGCGCTTGCGGCCGCTAATCCCGAGCCCTGGCGCCTGGAGAGCGGCCCGCGCGCAGTGGGAGGCGTGTTCGTCTGCTTTGCGCGGGGCGGCCCGGGACCCGGCGCGGCCGGCGACCCGGGCTGGGCGGCCGCCGCCGTGCTCGGCGCGCACGCGGCGCCGTGCATTGCGGTGGTGCGCGGGGCCGCGCCGGCGCCCTACCTGCCGGGGCTCCTGGCGCTGCGCGAGGGGGCGCTGCTCGAGGCCGCCGTGCAGCGGCTCGCAGCGCGCCCCGACGTGCTGCTCGTCAACGCCACGGGGCGCGACCATCCCCGGCGGGCGGGCCTCGCGCTCCACCTGGGCGCGGTGCTCGACCTCCCGACGGTGGGCGTCACCGCACGCCCGCTCCTCGCCACCGGGACCCTGCCGGCCGACGCGCCGGGTGCGACGAGCCCGCTCGGCATCGACGGCGAGACGGTAGCATGCTGGCTCAGGCTGCGCCGCGGCGTGGCGCCGCTCGTCGTCCATCCGGGCTGGCGCACCGATCTCGCGGCCGCCGTCGCCGTCGTCGTGGCGGCCGCTGGGAGGGCGCGCACGCCCGAGCCGCTCCGCCAGGCGCGGCGCGCTGCCCGCGAGGCGCGCGCGGCCGGGCGCTGACACGGCTCCGCCGCCTCAATGCCCGGCGACGGTGGCGGTCACGATGCCGTCCTGCTGGACGCAGGTGATGTCCTCGTCGGGGCTCGCCGTCGGATAGTAGAACGCGAACAGGTTGCAGTGCTCGTTCTCCGCGGTGAACGGGCCGAAGCGGTAGGTGACGTCGTCGTGGTTGACGTAGGTGCACGTCCACTCGAGCCCGCGGACGACCGGGGCCGGCGGCGCGCCCGGTCCGCCGAAGCGCACGAAGGCCGGATCGAGGTAGCCCTGCTGGTGGTAGATCGGCGTGCCACCGCGGCCGTCCCACGTCGCCGCCGTGAACTCGACGCCCCGGTAGTGGTAGTGGCCCGTGACCGCGAGCAGCGTGACCGGCTTCGGGAAGAGGCAGCGCGTGGTCGCCGTCGACGTCGCGTGCGGCGGGACCAGCACGTCGCGGTCCTGGCCGAAGATCGCGCCCGCGTACGCCCTCACCTTGCGGTGCGGCATCGCCCAGAGGTCGAAGACCGCCCAGCCCCGTCCCGTCGGTGTCTTGAGGAGCCCGTTGTCGACGAAGTGCGTCTGGGCCGCGAGCTGCTCGCGGCCGTGGAAGTGGAAGGCCACGCCCGCAGGCAGCGTCCAGTCGAGCAGCAGGTTCTGGCTCGCGAGGATGAGCTGCCACTGGCTGAAGTCGAGGGCGAAGTTGCAGGTCTCCTCGCCGTCGGCGCGCGTGAAGCCCGGGTCCTGCGGACGGTAGAGGTGGACGTGGTGGGTCCCGCCGCTCACCGCGATCGTGACCCGGTGGACGTCGAGGTCGCGTCGGCTCGGCAGCTTGAGATACGTGCAGGCGGTGAGCTCCTGACCGCGCGGCACGCCGATCGGCCCGACCACGATCCGCGCCCCGTGCGCGGGGCGCGGGAGGTGCGGGCGCCCACCCGCCGTGCCGAGATGCCACGCCATCGCCGGCGCCGCCGCGAGCCCGAGCGCCACCGCCGCCGGGAGCAGGCCTGCCCTCGGAAACGCCGTGCGCCTTGCGCTGTGGTCCCGGGCCGGCATCGGACGCCCGCAGCTACCGGAAGCCGCGCCGGAAAGTCAACGACTGCCCTACAGGCTTGGCAGCACGCCAGCGAGCAGCGCGCGCGCGATCACCATGCGCTGCACCTCGCTCGTCCCCTCGCCGATCTCGCCGAGCTTCGCGTCGCGCAGGTACCGCTCGACCGGGGTGTCGCGGGTGCCGCCGCAGCCGCCGTGAATCTGCACGGCCTTGGTCGTGATCCACATCGCGGCCTCCGAGGCCACGAGCTTCGCCATCGACGCCTCGGTGCGGAACGGCCGCCCCGCGTCCTTGAGGTACGCGGCGCGGTAGGTAAGCAGTCGCGCCGCCTCGAGCCGCGTCGCCATGTCGGCGAGCAGGCACTGCACCGCCTCGCGCTCCGCAACCGCTGGGCCGCCCGCGCGCACGAAGGCGAGCGACTCCTCGAGCGCGCCGCGCGCGATCCCGCAGCACCACGCCGCGATGCCGACGCGCCCGCCGTCGAGCACGCGCAGCGCCTGCTTGAACCCCTCGTCGATCCCGCCGATCAGGTGCTCGGCCGGCACCCGCACGCGATCGAGGATCACCTCGGCGGTGTCGCTCGCCCGCAGCCCGAGCTTCTCGATCTTCCGTCCGGTGCCGAGCCCCGGGGTTCCCCGCTCGACGACGAATGCCGAGATGCCCTTCGCCCCTCGCGCGGGCGACGTCGAGGCGAGCACCACGTAGACGTGGCCGACGGTCCCCTGGGTGATGAACATCTTGGTGCCGCTGAGCACCCAGCCCTCGCCGTCGCGCTCGGCGCGCGTGCGCAGCCCCGCGGCATCGCTGCCGGAGCCCGGCTCCGTGAGGCACCAGGCGCCGAGCCACTCCCCGCGCGCCATCCGGGGGAGATAGCGGCGCCGGAGCGCCTCGGAGGCGAACAGGTTGAGATGCCCGCAGGCGAGCGAGCTGTGGCTCGCCACGGTGAGGCCGAGCGAGGCGTCGTAGCGGGCGAGCCCCTCCACGACGAGCGCGCCCGCGAGCGCGTCGCCGCCGCCCCCGCCCACGTCCTCGGGCAGCGTGAGCCCGAGGAAGCCGCGCTCACCCAGCCGCCGCACCGTCTCGTGCGGAAAGCGCTCCTCGCGGTCCCAGGCCGCGGCGTGCGGCTTGACCTCGCGCTCGCCGAATTCGGCCACGGTCTCGGCGAGGCGTCGGTGCGCCGGGCTCAGCGCGAAGTCCACGGCTCAAGCCGCCCGCGGGCGCACGTTCGCCCGCACCCAGTCGACGATCTCCTGCGTGCTCGCCCCGGGCGTGAAGATCGCCGCCACGCCCGCCGCGAGCAGCGCCGGACGGTCCTCCTCCGGGATGATCCCGCCGCCGAAGACGACGATGCCCGCGCCGCCGCGGCGCCGCAGCTCGTCGAGGACCGCGGGGAAGAGCGTGCCGTGCGCCCCCGAGAGGATCGAGAGCCCCACCGCATCGACGTCCTCCTGCACGGCGGTCTCGGCGATCATCGCCGGCGTCTGGTGGAGCCCCGTGTAGATCACCTCGAAGCCGGCGTCGCGGAGCGCCCGCGCGATGATCTTGGCGCCACGGTCGTGCCCGTCGAGGCCCGGCTTCGCCACCAGGATGCGCAGCCGCCGCCCGCTCACAGCCATGCCGGATCCCGGTAGACGCCGAAGACGTCGCGGAACGCGTCGGCGATCTCGCCCAGGGTGCAGAGCGCCTTCACCGCGTCGATGAGCGGCGGCATCAAGTTCTCGCCCGACTGGGCGGCGGCGCGCACCCGCCCGAGCGCCGCGCACGCCGCCGTGCCGTTGCGCTCGCGCTTGAGGCGCCGCACGCGGTCGATCTGCCGCGCCTCGACCTCGAGCGGCACGCGCAGCAGCTCGGGTGGCCGCTCCTCGGGCACCTGGTAGCGGTTCACCCCGACGACGACCTTCTCCCCGCGCTCGAGCTGCTGCTGGTAGCGGTAGGCCGCCTCGGCGATCTCCTTCTGCGGATAGCCGAGCTCGATCGCGCGCACCATGCCGCCGAGCGCGTCGATGTGCGCGATGTAGGCGTTCGCCTCGCGCTCGAGGCGGTCGGTGAGCGCCTCGATCGCCCAGCTCCCGCCGAGCGGGTCGACGATGTTGGCCACGCCGCTCTCCTCGGCGAGGATCTGCTGCGTGCGGAGCGCCACCATCACCGCCTGCTCGCTCGGCAGCGCGAGGGTCTCGTCGAGGGAGTTCGTGTGCAGCGACTGCACGCCGCCGAGCACGCCGGCGAGCGCCTGGATAGCGACCCGCACGACGTTGTTGAGCGGCTGTTGCGCGGTGAGCGAGGCGCCGGCCGTCTGCGCGTGCGTGCGCAGCTGCATGGCGCGCGGGTTGGTCGCCCCGAAGCGGTCGCGCATGATGTGCGCCCACATCCGCCGCGCGGCCCGCAGCTTGGCGATCTCCTCGAGGAAGTCGTTGTGCAGGTTCCAGAAGAACGAGAGCCGCGGGCCGAAGCGGTCGACGTCGAGGCCGCGGGCGCGGGCGGCCTCGACGTAGGCGATGCCGTCGGCGAGCGTGAAGGCCAGCTCCTGCACCGCCGTCGAGCCCGCCTCGCGGATGTGGTAGCCGCTGATCGACACGGGATGCCAGCGGGGCACGTGCGCGGTGCAGAACTCGATCATGTCGACGACGATGCGCAACGAGGGCTCGGGCGGGCAGATCCACTCCTTCTGCGCGATGAACTCCTTCAGCATGTCGTTCTGGATCGTGCCGCCGAGCACCGTCCACGGCACGCCCTGCTCCTCGGCGACCGCGAGGTACATCGCGAGCAGGATGCTCGCCGTGCAGTTGACGGTCATCGACGTCGTCACCTGGTCGAGGCGGATGTCGCGGAAGAGCGCGCGCATGTCGAGGAGGCTCGAGACCGCCACGCCCTCGCGGCCGACCTCGCCCCGGGCCCGCGGGTGATCGGCGTCGTAGCCCATGAGGGTCGGCATGTCGAAGGCGGTAGAGAGCCCGGTCTGGCCCTGCGCGAGCAGAAAGCGGAAGCGGGCGTTGGTGTCCTCGGCGGTGCCGAAGCCCGCGAACTGCCGCATGGTCCACAGCCGCCCGCGGTACATGCTGGGATAGACGCCGCGCGTGTACGGAAACTCCCCCGGGAAGCCGATGCGCGCGGCCGCGTCGGGCGAGAGATCGTCGGGGGTGTAGAGGGGATCGACCTCCATGTCGGAGACGGTGGAGAAGCGCACGGGCCGCTCCCCGTCTCTCGGGTAGCGCCGCTCGAGCCACTCCCGCTTGGTCATGCCGCGCGCGCCTCCTGCAGCAAGTGCGTGGCGATCGCCAGGCGCTCGACCTCCGGGGTGCCCTCGGCGATCGCGGCCATTTTCGCGTCGCGGAAGTGCCGCTCGACGGGGAACTCGCGCGTGTAGCCGTAGCCCCCGTGGAGCTGAACGGCCTGCGTCGCCACGGTCATCGCGGTCTCGGCCGCGTAGAGCTTCGCCATCGCCGCCTCCTTCGCGTACGGCATGCCCCGATCTTGCAAGAAGGCGGCCTCGAGCGTGAGCAGCCGTGCCGCCTCGATCGCCGCCGCCATGTCGGCGAGCCGGAACTGTGTCGCCTGGAAGTCCAAGAGCCGCTGGCCGAAGGCGCGTCGCGCGCCGACGTAGGCGAGCGTCGCCTCGAAGGCCGCGCGCGCGATGCCGACGGCCGCGGCGGCGATGCCGATCCGGGCGCCGTCGAGCGCCTGCTCGGCTACCGCGACGCCTTCGCCGCCGAGCAGCCGCTCCGCCGGCACGCGCACGTCGTCGAGCACGAGCTCCGCCGAGACGGCACCCCGCATCCCCATCTTCTCCTCGATGCGCCGGATCTGCCATCCGGGCGTGTCGGTCTCCACCAGGAAGGCGGCGTGGCCCCGGGGCCCCCGGTCCGCGTCGAGCGCGGCGACGACGAGCGCGAGACGTGCTTCGGGCGCGTTCGTGACGAGGTGCTTCGTGCCGTTTAGCACCCACCCGTCGCCGGCGCGGCGCGCGGTCGTGCGGATGGCGCGGGGGTCCGGGCCCGGCTCGAAGAGCGCGAAGCAGCCGAGCCACTCGCCGCTGGCGAGCCGCGGCAGATAGCGCGCCCGCTGCGCGTCGGTGCCGTGCGCCAGGATCGGCCCGGTGACGAGCGCGGCGTGCGCCGCGAGCACGGTCGCCGTGGCCGCGCACCCCGCAGCCACCTCCTCCATCGTGAGCGCAAAGGCGACGTGATCGAACCCCGCGCCGCCGAAGCGCTCGGGCACGAAGCAGCCGAGGACGCCAAGCCCCGCGAGGCCCGCCACCTGCTCGCGGGGAAAGCACGCGCGGCGGTCGATCTCCGCGGCCGCCGGGGCGAGCCGCTCCCGTGTGAACGCGCGCACGGCGTCGCGGAGCTGGCGCTGGGGCTCGCTGAGCTCGATCCGCACGGCCCTAGCGCCCCTTCCACGCCGGCCGGCGCTTGTCGAGGAAGGCCTGCAGCCCTTCGCGGCGATCCTCGCTCGCGAACACGACCCCGAACGCCTCGACTTCCTGCGCGAGCCCCGCGGCGAGCGGCCCCTCCATCGCCGCGCGCGTCGCCCGCTTCGCCTGCCGGAGCGCCACCGGCGCGCGCGCCGCCAGCTCGGCCGCGAGCGCCGCCGCGTGCGTTTCGAGCTCGGCCGCGGGCACGACGCGGTCGACGAGCCCCATGCTAAGCGCCTGCTCGGCGGTGACGATCCGCCCGAGATAGATGAGCTCGCGCGCGCGCCCGAGCCCGACGCGCCGCGGGAGCCGCTGCGTGCCGCCGAAGCCGGGGATGAGCCCGAGGTTCGTCTCCGGCAGGCCGAGCCGCGCGCGGTCGGCGGCGACGACGAGGTCGCAGGCGAGCGCGAGCTCGAGGCCGCCCCCGAGGGCCAGCCCGTTGACGGCGGCCACCACCGGAATCGGCAGCGCCTCGAGGCGCTCGAGCACCTCGTGGCCGAGCCGCGCAAAGGCATGGCCCTCGAGCGCGCTCATCGTGGCCATCGCAGCGACGTCGGCGCCGGCGCAAAACGCCTTCTCGCCCGTGCCCGTCACCACCAGCGCCCGCACCGTGGGCTCGCGACGCACCTCCCGCAGCGCCCGCGCAAGCTCCCGCAGCAGCGCCGGGTCGAGCGCGTGGTGCCGGTCCGGCCGGTCGAGGCGCAGCGTGGCCGTGGCCTCGGCGCGCTCGAGCCTGAGCCCGTTGAAAGCACGGTCGCCCACGACCCGGTGATAACGCGGATCGGGGCGTCGTTCCAACCGCGGCGCACGCCGGGCACGGCCCCACCACGGCCGTCCTGTCCGTTGGCGTCAGTACTGCGGGTGGCGGTCGAAGCGGTGGTGCGCCTCGATGAAGCGCACGGTCCCGGTGGCCGAGCGCATGACCACGGAGTTGGTGATCGCCCCGCCCTTCACGAAGCGCACGCCGTTCAAGTAGTCGCCCTGGGTGATTCCCGTGGCCGCGAAGGTCACCGAGCCGCTCGCCAGCTCCTCGAGGCGGTACTTGCGGTTGAAATCGAAGAGGCCGAGCGCACGGAGCTGCCCCGCCTCCGTTTCGTTGCGCGGCTTGAGGCGCGCCTGCATCTCGCCGCCGAGGCAGACGAGCGCCGCCGCCGCGAGAATCCCCTGCGGGGCGCGGCCGATGCCCATCATGAGGTCGACGCCGGCCTCGGGCTTCGTCGTGGCGATGGCGGCCGACACGTCGCCGTCGCCGATGATCTTGACGCGCGCCCCGGCGCGCCGGACGTCCTCGATCAGCTTCTGATGCCGCGGGCGGTCGAGAATCACCACCGTGAGGTCTTCGACGTACACGCCCTTGGCCTCGGCGAGCCGGCGGAGGTTCTCCGCGGGGCTGCGGTCGAGATCGATGACGCCCCGGCCCTCGGGTCCGCACGCGATCTTGTCCATGTAGGTGTCGGGCACCTTGAGGAAGGTGCCGTGATCGGCGATCGCGATCACCGAGAGCGCGTTGTAGCCCCCGGTGGCACAGCTCGCCGCGCCCTCGAGGGCATCGAGCGCGACGTCGGCCTTGGGCCCCTGCCCGGTGCCGACCCGCTCGCCCACGTAGAGCATCGGCATCGCATCCTCGGGGCCTTCGCCGATGACGATCGTCCCGTCGATGGCGATGGCGTCGAACGCCTTGCGCATCGCCGCCACGGCGGCCTGGTCGACGACGACGTCGTCGCCGCGTCCCATGAGCCGGGCCGAGGCGAGCGCCGCCGCCTCGGTCACCCGGACCACCTCCATCGCGAGGTTGCGTTCCATTGAGGCCCTCCCGCTCAGCCCGGACGCAGCACGCGCTCGAGCAGCGTGTGCGCCTCGGGCACGAAGATGCCGAGCTCGCGGGCGTCACGCTCGCGGAAGCCGCGCGCCTGGCCGGCGGCCTTCGCCATGTCCGCCGCCACCGCCACCACGAAGGGCACGGGCTCGGCGGTGTGCCGCCGCTCGGCACACGACGTCGCGTGATCGGGCAGGACCATGAGCCGCCAGTCGGCGCCCGCGGCCGCGAGCCCGTCGAGGAGCGGGCCCACGATCTCGGCGTCGAGCGCCTCGATCGCCGCCACCTTCTGCGTGACGTCGCCGCGGTGGCCGCAGACGTCCACCGCCTTGAGGTGCAGGAGCACGAAGTCAGAGCCCCCGAGCGTCTCGAGGACGCACGCCACCTCGGCGCCGGGCTCGGGCGGCGCGGCCGTGCGCAGGCCGGCCGCGGCGCCGAGGCCCCGGACCACCCAGTCCGCGCTCACCACCGCCCCCGCGACGCCGAAGCGCTGGCCGAGCGCGGGCACCTCGACCCGCCGCCCCTGCCCCCACGGCCAGAGCGCCGTCGGGGCGCGCTCGCCGCGCGCACGCCGGCCGACGCAGAGCGGGTGCCGGGCGAGCACGCCGCGCGCGCCCGCCATGAGATCGCGGAGGACCGCCGCGCCGGGCCCCTCGGGCAGGGCCGCGGCGACCGGGCGGTCGAGCACCTCGGCTGGCGGCACCGTGCGCACGCGCGGCTCGCCGCCGTGCCAGACGAGCAGGTGCCGATGCCCCGATCCCGCGTGGAACGCGAGGCCTTCGCGGGCGAGCGCGCGCGCGAGATCGTCGAGCAGCACTCGCCCCTCCTCGTCGGTGAGCCCTCCGCCCGTCGCGTCGCGCAGCACCTCGGTGCCATCGTCGGCGGCCTCGACGGCGACGAGATCGAGCCGAAACGCGACGTCGCCTGGGCCGAGCGGGACACCGAGCGCGGCCGCCTCGAGCGGGGCGCGGGCGCACGGGTAGCGCCGCGGGTCGTAGCCGAGCACGGAGAGCGCGCTCACGTGGCTCTCGGGCGGCAGGCCGCGCGGCACCGTGCGGGTGAGCCCGAGGATGCCGCGCGAGGCGAGGCGGTCGAGATGGGGGGTCGCGGCCGCCTCGAGCGGCGTCTTGCCGCCCAGCTCCGCGATCGGCTCGTCGGGCACCCCGCCCGCCTGGATGACGACCACCTTCATCGGCGTGCCACGCGCCTACTCGAGCTCGAGGGCCGCGGCGAGTCGGGCGAGCTCCGCAGGAATCGAGATCGCCGCCTCGGAATTGGCGATCGCCGTGTCGGGGTCCTTGAGGCCGTGGCCGGTAAGCGTGCAGACGAGCGTGTCGCCGGGGCGCAGCTGCCCGCTCGCGCCCAGGCGCAGCGCGCCCGCCACGCTGATCGCCGACGCGGGCTCGGCGAAGACGCCCTCGGTGCGCGCGAGCAGGCGATAGGCAGCGAGGATCTCCTCGTCGTCGATCGCCGCGATGGCCCCGCCCGACTCGTCGCGGGCGGCCACCGCGCCCGCCCAGCTCGCCGGATTGCCGATGCGGATCGCGGTGGCCACGGTGCGCGGCTCCTCGATCACCCGCCCGTGGACGATCGGCGCCGCGCCAGCCGCCTCGAAGCCCATCATCCGCGGCAGCCGGGAGATCACGCCGGCCGCGTGGTACTCGCGGTAGCCCTTCCAGTAGGCGGTGATGTTGCCCGCGTTGCCGACCGGCAGCAGGTGGTAGTCGGGGGCGCGGCCGAGCACGTCGCACACCTCGAACGCCGCCGTCTTCTGCCCCTCGATCCGGTCGGGATTGATCGAGTTCACCAGCGCGAGCCGCGTCGGGTAGCGCTCCTTCACGTCGCGCACGAGCCGCAGCGCCTGGTCGAAGTTCCCCTCGATCTGGATGACGCGAGCGCCGTGCATCACGGCCTGCGAGAGCTTGCCGAGCGCGATCTTGCCGCGCGGCACGACCACGTAGGCGCGGATGCCAGCGCGCGCCGCGTACGCCGCTGCCGAAGCCGAGGTGTTGCCGGTCGAGGCGCAGATGATCGCCTCGGCGCCGCTGGCGAGGGCGCGCGTGACCGCCACTGTCATGCCGCGGTCCTTGAAGGAGCCGGTGGGGTTCTGCCCCTCGCACTTGAGCCACAGCTCGACGCCGGGCGCGACCGCGGCGGCGAGCCGGTCGGCGCGGACGAGCGCCGTGTTGCCCTCGCCGAGCGTGACCACGCGGTCGCGCGGCCCCACCGGGAGATGCGCGCGGTAGTGCTCGACCAGCCCCGGCCACGCGGCGATCACCCGAGCTGCTCCTCGATGCGGATCGACACCGGCCGCCCGCGCACCACCCGCAGCCGGCCGATGGCCCCGAGCGCCTGCGCCAGGTTGCGCTCGCGCGCCCGGTGCGTGCGAATGACGACTGGCACGGTGGTTCCGGCGCGCCGCTCCTTCTGGATCACGGAGGCGATACTAATATCAAACCTTCCCAGGACTCCAGCAATGCGCGCGAGCACGCCGGGCCGATCGAGGGCCATGAAGCGGAGATAGTACTCGCCCTCCAGGTCCGCGAGCCGGCGCACCGGCAGGCGGCGCAGCGCGCGCTGCGGGATGCCCCAGGGCGGGACGCGCACGCGCGGGCCGACCGCCCGATCGCGCACCGCCGCCACCAGATCCGCGATCACCGCGGTCGCGGTCGGCAGCGCGCCGGCGCCCTGCCCGTAGTACATGGTGGGCCCGAGCGCCGCACCGCGCACGAGGAGCGCGTTGAAGTTCCCGGACACGTCGGCCAGCAGATGCCCCTGCGGGATCATCGTCGGGTGCACGCGCGCCTCGATGGCGTCGCGGCCGTCTTTGGCGATCGCGAGCAGCTTGATCGCGTAGCCGAGCTCGCGGGCGTAGGCGACGTCGAGCTGCTCGATGTGCCGGATGCCCTCGGTGGGGATGTCGGCGAAGCGCGGCGCCACGCCAAAGGCGAGCGTGGTGAGCAGCGCGAGCTTGTGCGCCGAGTCCACGCCGTCGATGTCGGTGGCCGGGTTCGCCTCGGCGAGGCCGAGCCGCTGCGCCTCGGCGAGCACGTCGGCGAACGGCCGCCCCTCGCGCGTCATCGTGGTGAGGATGTGGTTGCAGGTGCCGTTGACGATCCCGTGCACGGCGACCGTGCGATCGCCCGCAAGCCCCTCCTTGAGCGTGCGCAGGATGGGGATGCCCCCGCCCACGCTCGCTTCGAACGCGAGGCGCACCCCGCGGGCTTCGGCCTCGGCGACGATCTCCTCGCCGTGCACCGCGAGCAGCGCCTTGTTGGCCGTGACCACGTCCTTGCCGGCGCGGATCGCCGTGAGCACGAACCGCCGCGCGGGCTCGTAGCCGCCGATCAGCTCGATGATGATGGGCAGCGCCGGGTCGCGGATCACCGCGAGCGCGTCGGTCGTAAGCCGCGCCGGGTGCGCCGGCACGCCGCGGTCGGTGGTGACGTCGAGGTCGGCGATGGCCGCGATCTCGATGGGGCGGCCTGCCCGTCGCGCGATCTCCGCGCGGTGCGCCCGCAGCACCTTGACGACGCCGGCGCCGATCGTGCCGAAGCCGATCAGCCCGACCTTGACGGCCCCCGCCACCGCCCCGCTCGGCGCCCCTAACCCACGCGGACGCGCGGCACCCGCGGCAGGAGCGCCGTGCCGAGCGCCTTGCGGATGCCCCGGACGGCCTGGCGCGTGCGGTGCTCGTTTTCGATCAGGGCGAAGCGCACGTAGTGGTCGCCGTAGTCGCCGAAGCCGATCCCCGGCGAGACCGCGACCTTGGCCTCGCGCAACAGGAGCTTCGAGAACTCGAGCGAGCCGAGCGGCTTGAAGTCGTCGGGGATCTCCGCCCACACGAACATCGTCGCCTTGGGCTTCGGCACGTGCCACCCGATGCGCGCAAGACCGTCGCAGAGGGCGTCGCGCCGGCGGCGGTAGGTCTCCCGGATCTCGTCCACGTAGGTCTGCGGGCCGCCGAGCGCGTGGGTGGCCGCGATCTGCACCGGCTGGAAGATCCCATAGTCGAGGTAGCTCTTGATGCGGGCGAGCGCGGCCACCATCTCGCGGTTGCCGACCATGAAGCCGACCCGCCACCCGGGCATGTTGTAGCTCTTCGAGAGCGTGAAGAACTCGACGCCAACGTCCTTCGCCCCCGGCACCTGCAGCAGCGAGGGTGCCTCGTAGCCGTCGAAGCAGAGGTCGGCGTAGGCGAGGTCGTGCACCACCAGGCACTCGTGCTCGCGCGCGAACTCGACGACGCCGCGGAAGAACCCGAGGTCGACGACCTCGGTGGTCGGGTTGTGCGGGAAGTTGAGGATGAGGAGCTTCGGCTTGGGCCATGTCGTGCGCACCGCCTCGCGCAGCGCGGCCAAGAAGTCCGTGCCGGGCAGCAGCGGAATCGACCGGAGGTCGCCGCCCGCGATGATCACCGAGTACTGATGAATCGGGTACGTCGGGCTCGGGCAGAAGACGACGTCGCCCGGGCCGATCATCGCGAGCGCGAGGTGCCCGATGCCCTCCTTCGAGCCGATGGTGACGATCGCCTCGGCGTCGGGATCGAGGTCGACGCCGTAGCGGCGCCGGTACCAGTCGCAGATCGCCACGCGCAGCTTGTAGATGCCGCGCGAGACCGAGTAGCGATGGTTCTGCGGCTTGCGGACCGCCTCGACGAGCTTCTCGACGACGTGCGGCGGCGTCGGCCCGTCGGGATTGCCCATCGAGAAGTCGACGATGTCCTCGCCGGCGCGGCGCGCGGCGAGCTTCAAGTCCCCGACGACGTTGAACACGTACGGCGGAAGCCGCTTGATGCGTGGGAAATCCATCCGTGCCGCCACGGCCGCTGCCCTCCACCCCTCGCCCGCCACGCGCAGAACCCGCCCGCAGACGCCCGAGCCTCGCTACACATAAAGGAAGGGGTGCGGAGCGTCAAACCACGGTGGCCGCGGGATGCCGTTGCGCTTGCGGCCGCGAGCGCCTAAAGACGCCCCATGGCCGAGCCGGCAGAGGCCATCCCCGCGCGCGCCCCGACGGCGCCGGGCCTAACGACCCTTCTCGACACCTGGCGGCAGATCCTCGCCACCGGGAACCTGCCCGCCGGGCGGCGCCTCGACGCGGTGTCGCGGTGGCTGCTCATCACCCGCGCCTGCGTCTTCTCGATGACGCTCACCGCGGGGCTCATCGGCGGGCTCCTCGCCGCGGGCGCGCCCGCGCCGCGCTGGGGGCTCTTCGGGCTCGCGCTCGTGGGACTCGTCGTCGCCCACGCCGCCAACAACATGATCAACGACTTCTTCGACACGACGGGCGGCGTGGACACGGCCGAGTACACCCGCGCGCTCTACGCGCCCCACCCGCTGCTCGCGGGCCTGGTCTCGCGGCGCGGGCTCCTCGCGGCGATCGCCGCCGCAAACCTCCTCGACCTCGCGATCCTCGTCGTGCTCGCGGCGGCGCGGGGCTGGCCGGTGGTCGCCTTCGCGCTGGCCGGGCTCTTCGTCAGCGTCTTCTACGTGGCACCGCCGCTGCGGCTGAAGCACCACGGCCTCGGCGAGCCGGGCGTGTTCCTCGTGTGGGGGCCGCTCATGATCGGCGGCACGTACTACGTGACCGCGGGCGCGCTGCCCGCGTGGGTGTGGCTCGCCTCTGTGCCCTACGCCATCACGGTGACGAGCGTGCTCATCGGCAAGCACATCGACAAGTACGAGCAGGATCGGGCGCGCGGGATCCGGACGCTGCCGGTGCTGCTCGGGCGCCGAGCCTCGCTGCGGCTCAACCAGGCGCTGATGATCGCGTTCTACCCCGTCGTGGGAGCGCTGGTGGCGACGCGGAGCCTCGGCCCCGGCGTCGCGCTGGTCGCGCTCGCGCTGCCGCGGCTCGCGCGTGTGCTCCGGGCCTACGCCGCCCCACCGCCCGCGGCGCCCCCGCCCGGCTACCGCATCTGGCCGCTCTGGTACGTGGCGCTCGCCTTTTCCCACAACCGCCTGGCCGGCGGGCTCTTCGTGCTCGGGCTCGTGGTGAACGCCGCGCTCGGGCGGTAGACGTGCTCTAGCTAGCTAGTGCCGTGGCAGGCCGAGGATGCGCTGCGCGATGATGTTGCGCTGCACCTCGCTCGTGCCGCCGGCGATCGTCATGGCGCGGTCGCCGAGGTACTGCCGGGCCCAGCGCCCGCGCGACGGCGCCCGCGGCTCGTCCTGCAGCGCCGCCCAGGGCCCGAGCACCTCCATCGCGGTCTCGGAGAACTCCTGGGAGAGCCCCGTCGACATGAGCTTGATCGCCGCGGAGAGGTGCGGGTTCATGCGCCCGCGGAGCTCGTCGGTGAGCGCGCGGAGCCCAGCACAGCGCATGATCGTCGCCTTCACCGCGAGCGCGGCGACGCGCTGACGGACGACGGGATCGGCGAGCCGGCCCTGCTCGCGGGCGGTTGCGGTGAGCCAGTCGAGGCTCTGCTCGAAGCGGATGCTCCCGGCGATACCGCTGCGCTCATTGACGAGCGCGCTCGAGACGATCTCCCAGCCCTGTCCCTCGCGCCCGAGGAGATTCTCGGCGGGCACGCGCACGTCGGTCATGAAGACCTCGTTGAACTCCGTGCCGCCGTCGATCTGCCGGATCGGCCGGACCTCGATGCCGGGGCTGCGCATGTCCATGAGGAGCACGGAGAGCCCGGCCCACTTGGGCCCCTCGGGCGACGTGCGCACGAGCACGAAATACCAGTCGGCAATGTGCGCGTAGGTCGTCCAGATCTTCTGCCCGGTCACCACGTAGCAGTCCCCGTCGCGCACCGCGCGCGTCTTGGCCGCGGCCATGTCCGAGCCCGACGACGGCTCGGAGTAGCCGGTCGCCCAGATGTCCTCGGCGGTCAAGATGCGGGGGATGAAGCGGCGCTTCTGCGCCTCGGTGCCGTAGCGCATGATCGCCGGCCCGACCCACCAGATGGCCATCGCGTTGATCACCTGCGGCGCGCGGGCCCGAGCGAGCTCCTCGTTGAGGATCGCCTGCTCCATCGGCGAGAGGCCGGCGCCGCCGTACTCCTTCGGCCACGCGACCGCGAGGTAGCCCGCGGCGTGGAGCTTGCGCTGCCAGGCCCGGTGCGCTTCGAGCGTCGTGAGCGAGCCCGGCTCGGGCACGTTCGCCGCGAGCCACGCGCGCACCCTCGAGCGGAACGCTTCTTCTTCCGGCGTGTACGACAGGTCCATCGCGGCCCCTCCGGGCGGCGCATCCTAGCCGCCGCCGGGGTTTGTAGCCAGGGGCGCGCCGTCGTGGCATGACACGCGCATGCCGACGCCGCCCGGACCGCCCACGCGCTTTCGCCTGGGGCTCGTGCAGATGCGCTGCACGCCCGACCCCGATGCGAACCTCGCCGCGGCCGTCGCGCACGTCCGCGAGGCCGCGGCCGCCGGCGCGGCCGTGGTCTGTCTCCCCGAGCTGTTCCGCCACGCCTACTTCTGCCAGCGCGAAGATCCCGCGCTCTTCGACCTCGCCGAGCCGGTGCCCGGTCCCACGACTGACGCGCTCGCGCGCGTGGCGCGCGAGACGGGTGCGGTCGTCGTGGGCTCGGTCTTCGAGCGCCGGGCCGCGGGCGTCTACCACAACACCGCCGTGGTCCTCGACGCCGACGGGCGCCTCGCCGGCCGCTACCGCAAGATGCACATCCCCGACGATCCGCTCTACTACGAAAAGTTCTACTTCACCCCCGGCGATCTGGGCTTCGTCGCCGTCGACACGCAGGTCGGCCGGCTCGGCACGCTCATCTGCTGGGATCAGTGGTATCCCGAGGCCGCCCGGCTCACCGCGCTCGCCGGCGCCGACGTCCTCTTCTACCCGACGGCGATCGGCTGGCACCCGCGCGAGAAGGCGACGCACGGGGCGCGGCAGCTCGCCGCCTGGCAGACGATCCAGCGCGCACACGCGATCGCCAACGGCGTCTACGTCGCGGCGGTAAATCGCGTCGGCCACGAAGGGCCGCCCGACGGCGGGCTCGAGTTCTGGGGCAGCTCCTTCGTGGCCGACCCCTTCGGCGAGGTCGTGGCGGAGGCCGCGCCCGACCGCGAGGCGGTGCTGCTTGCGGAGTGCGACCGCGCACACCTGGAAGACGTACGTCGCAACTGGCCGTTCCTCCGCGACCGGCGCGTCGACGCCTACGGCGCGATCACCCGCCGGCTCCTCGACGAGTGACCGCACCGGCCGACCCGCCCGCGGCGCTCGGCTACCGCCTCCCGGCGGAGTGGGAGCCGCACGCCGCCACCTGGCTCGCCTGGCCGCACGCGCGCAGCGACTGGCCCGGGAAGCTCGACGCGGTCCGCTGGGTCTACGGGGAGGTCGTCCGCCGGATCGCTCCCCGGGAGCGCGTGCATCTCCTCGTCCCCGACCGCCACGCCGAGGGCCAGGCCCGCACGCTGCTGCGGAAGGTGGGCGTCGATCCCGCCGCCGTCCAACTGCACCGCGTGCCCACCGACCGGTCGTGGACGCGCGACACGCTGCCGCTCTTCGTCCGGCGCGACGACGGCGCGCGCGGGCTGGTCGCGTGGCTCTTCAATGCCTGGGCGCGCTATCCCGACTGGCGACGCGACCGCGCGGCGGCCGCTCGCGTCGCGCGCCTTGTCCGCCTGCCCGTCTGGAAGCCCACGCTGCCCGGTCGCGGGCGGATCGTCCTCGAGGGCGGCGCCATCGACGTGAACGGCCGTGGCACGCTCCTCGCGACCGAGGAGTGCCTGCTGAGCGCGGTCCAGGCGCGCAACCCCGGCCTCGGCCGGGCGGCGCTCGAACGCCTGTTCGCCGACTTTCTCGGCGTCGCGAAGGTCCTCTGGCTCGCCGCGGGCATCGTGGGCGACGACACCCACGGCCACGTCGACGACTGCGCCCGGTTCGTCGACCCGCACACGGTCGCGGCCTGCGTCGAGCCCGATCGCGGCGATGCGAACCACGCGCCGCTCGCCGAAAATCTCGCGCGGCTGCGCGCGGCCACCGACCAGGACGGCCGGCCGCTGCGCGTCATCGAGCTGCCGATGCCGGCGCCCCTCTACTTCGCCGGCCGCCGCCTGCCCGCGAGCTACGCCAACTTCTATGTCGCCAACGCCGCCGTGCTGGTCCCCACCTTCAACGACGAGCGCGACCGTCGCGCGCTCGCGATCCTCGCCGACTGCTTTCCCGACCGGCCCGTCGTCGGCATCCACGCCGTCGACCTCGTCTGGGGGCTCGGCGCCGTGCACTGCATCACGCACCAGGAGCCCGCCGGGGCGGCTGCTTGACTGAGGCAAGGATTAGACTTAGTCTACGTGACGTGATGGAGCGCGACCTCGCCGCCACCCTGCGGGCACGCGGGCTGCAACCCTCCGCGCAGCGCCTGGCCATCGCCGAGTACGTGCTCGGCACCGACGAGCACCCCTCGGCCGACCAGGTCTGGGCGCGCGTGCGGCGCCGGCTCCCAATGCTCTCGCGCGCGACCGTCTACAACACGCTGAACGCGCTCGTCCGCGCACGGCTCCTGCGCCCGCTCGTGCTGGCGGAGGGCCGCGTCGTGTTCGATCCGAACGTGGACCGGCACCACCACTTCGTGGACACGGCCACGGGACGCATCCACGACGTCCCCTGGGAGGCCGTCGAGGTGGGCCGCGTCCGCCCGCCGGCGGGCTACCGCGTGGAGGACGTCCACGTGATCCTGCGCGGCCGCCGCACGGGCGGGAGGCGAGGCCGCTGATTTTTTTTCGCGATACGGTTAGACTCGATCTTGTTCTAGACTCGATTGAGAGGAGGAGTCTCGATGTTGACTGTCGGTGATCGGTTTCCCGATTTTGCCCTCGAAGCGGTCGTGGGGCTCGAGCCGGGCCGCGAGTTCCAGCGGCTCACCCTGCAGAGCTTTCCGGACAAGTGGCTCGTCGTGTTCTTCTGGCCGATGGACTTCACCTTCGTGTGCCCCACGGAGATCGCGGAGTTCGGCCGGCGCGAGCGGGACTTCGCCGCGCGCGACGCCCAGGTGCTCGGCGTGAGCACCGATACCCACTACGTGCACCTCGCCTGGCGCCGCCAGCACCCCGACCTGCGCGCGCTGCCCTTCCCGATGCTCGCCGACACGCGCCGCGCGCTGTCGACGGCGCTCGGCATCCTGCACCGCGAGGAGGGGGTGCCGCTGCGCGCCACCTTCGTGGTCGATCCCGCGCGCACGATCCGCGCGGTCACCGTGCACGACCTCGCCGTCGGTCGCAACGTCGACGAGACGCTGCGCGTGCTCGACGCCCTCAAGACGGGCGAGCTCACCCCGTGCAACTGGCGCCCCGGCGAGCCGACGCTCAAGGTGGCGTGAGGAGTGTGAAAGGAGGTCTTGCGATGTACCGGAGTCCGAGTCAGCTTTCCGCCGCGGCCCGCGAGGCGATCGCCCGGGCGCTCGACGCGTGCCTCGCCGACGGCCTCGATCTGCACAGCCAGATCAAGGTCGCGCACTGGAACGTGAAGGGGCCGCACTTCGCGGCCCTGCACCCCCTGTTCGAGACGTTCGCCACGAGCCTGGCGGCGCACAACGACGCCATCGCCGAGCGGGCCGTCACGCTCGGGGGACGGGCGAACGGGACCGCCCGGCAGGTGGCGGCGGCCTCGCGCCTGCCCGAGTACCCGGCCGACGCGACGCGTGACCTCGAGCACGTGCGTCTGCTCGCCGACCGGTTCGACACTTACCTCGCGGGCCTGCGCGCGGCCCGGCGGGTGAGCGACGAGCAGGGCGACCCCGACACGACCGACCTGCTCACGACGGTCATCGAGGAGTTCGAGAAGCACGGCTGGTTCCTGCGCGCGACGCTCGAAGGCTGAGGCGGCTTGACTGATCGGCGCGATCGGGGCTTCTGGCTTGGCCCATGGCCCCGATCGCGCCCGCCGCCGCCGACGTCGCCTTTGCCCGCGAGGGCGACACGATCCGCGGCTACGCCGCCTGGCCGCCCGCGCCCGCGTCGAGCCCTGGTCTCGTCCTCATCCCCGACGTCCGCGGGCTCTCCGAGCACTATCGCGACGTCGCGCGGCGCTTTGCCGCCGAGGGCTTCTTCACGCTGGCGCTCGATCTCTACAGCCGGGAAGGACCGCCCGCCCTGCCCGACATGGACGCCGTGTTCCGCTGGATGGCGGCGCTGCCCGACGCGCGCATCCTCGGCGACGTGGCGGGCGCGGTCGCCTACGTGGCGGCCCGCCCCGAGACCGCCGGCCGCCGCGTCGGGATCACCGGCTTCTGTCTCGGGGGGCAGTACGCGCTCTTGGCCGCGTGCACGGTCCCGGGCCTCGCCGCCTGCGTCTCCTGGTACGGCATGCTCCGCTACGCCGAGCGCACGCCGAACCGGCCGGCAAGCCCGCTCGATCTCGCACCGCAGCTCGCCTGCCCGTATCTCGGCCTCTTCGGGGCCGAGGACCCGCTCATCCCGCGCGCCGACATCGAGGAGCTGCGCGCCATCCTCGCGCGCGAGGGCAAGGTGTTCGAGATCGAGGTGTATCCCGGCGCCGGCCACGCGTTCTTCAACGACACACGGCCCGACGCCTACCGGCCCGCGGTCGCCGCGGTGGCCTGGCCACGGGCGGTCGCCTTCCTCCGGCGGCATCTGGGGTAGCCTCTGCGCGCTTGGGCGCTCCTGCTCGCCTGCGCGCTCGCCGCGCCGGCGCGTGCCTGGGGACCGCTCGCCCACCGCGTGGTCGCCCGCGTCGCCGAGGCGCGCCTGCTCCCGGCGGCACGGGCCCGCGCCCGCACGCTGCTCGGGGGCGCCACCCTCGCCGACGTCGCCACGTGGGCCGACGACGTGCGCGAGGCCCGCCCGGAGACCGCACGCTGGCACTTCGTCGACATCCCGGTCGGGGCCAGGAGCTACCGGCCCTCGCGCGACTGCCGGCCGCGGCGCGGCGGCGACTGCGCGATCGCCGCCATCGCGCGCGAGCGCGCCGTGCTGGTCGACGCCCGCGCGCCGCGGGCGCGGCGGGCCGAGGCGCTGCGGTTCGTCGTCCACCTCGTCGCCGATCTGCACCAGCCGCTTCACTGCGCCGACGATCACGATCGGGGCGGGAACGACGTGGCGGTCACGCTGCTCGGCGAGCCCACGAACCTGCACGCCGTCTGGGACAGCGGGCTCCTCGCCGCCGCGGGCCACGGCGAGCGGGCGACGGCGCGCCGGGTGACGGCCTGGCTCGCCGCGCACGCGGGCGAGCCGCTCGGCGCGGGCACGACGGTCGACTGGGCGCTCGAGGCGCATCGCGCGGCGGTCGCGCACGCCTACGCGATCCCGCGCAGCCACCGGCTCGGGCGGGCCTACGTCGCGGCGAATCTGCCCGTCGTCGATCGCCAGCTCGCGCTCGCGGCAGCGCGCCTCGCTGCCGTGCTGAACGCGGATCTGCCCTGAGCGCGCCTTAAACGCGCTCGACCGGCGGGATCGGCACCGGCTCGGCCGAGCGGCACACGACCTCGCGCACGCCGGGCACGCCCGCCGCGATCGCCCGGGCACGCTCGGCGTACGCCGGGCCGATCACCGCGCCGCCGAGCGTCACGCGGCCGTTTTCGGCGGCGACCTCGATCGTGAGCGCCCCCAGCGTCCGCTCCCGACCGAGCGCCGCATGCACGGCGGCGGCGAGCGCATGGTCGCGCAGGCGGGCGAGCATGGCGGGGCTCGCGCGGTGCGGCTCGGCGTCGGCCGCGCGCACGATGAGCCCGGCGCACTCCTCGACGCTCAAGCGCGCGGTGTTGACGACCAGCGCGTAGTGCGTCGGATCGCGCCAGTCCTCGAGCTCGAGCAGCGAGCGCGCCTGGGCCGCGAGCTCGCGCTCGTAGGCGGCGATCTGCGCCCGCGCCGCGGCCTCGTCCGCGCGGGTCTCGGCCATCACGCGGCGCACGCGGACGTCGAGCGGTGCCGTGACGCGCACGAGGAGCACCGGCGCCACGTCGCGCAGCAGCAGGGGAGCGAGCCGGCCGGTCACCACACAGGCCCCGCTCGCGAGCCGGTCGAGGAGCGCGGCGCGAATGAAGACGAGCAGCCGGCGCCGCTCGCGGTCGAAGCGCTGCCAGAACGACGGCGCCCGCTCGTCGAGGTCGACGAGCCGCTCGGCCGCCACCTCGTAGCGCCGAGCCGCCTCGACGATGATCTCGCGGTCGACGAACGCGCACCCGAGCGCGCGCGCCACGGCGAGACCGACCTGCGTGCCCGCCGTGCCGATCTCGCGCGCGATGGCGACGACCGCCATGCCCCGACGCTACTGCGCCCGCGCCCCCCAGGACAAGCGCGCACCCGAGGCAGCGTTGACGGACCGGCGGCGGGGGGTTAGCACTGAGCACCTCACAGCACGACGCGCCGCAGCCGGAGCGCGTTGGCGATCACGGACACGGAGCTCAGGCTCATCGCCGCGCTCGCCAGCATCGGGCTCAGCAGCAGCCCGAGCACGGGATAGAGCACGCCCGCCGCGACCGGCACGCCGAGGGCGTTGTAGACGAACGCCCACACGAGGTTCTGGCGAATGTTGCGCATGGTGGCGCGCGAAAGCCGCCGGGCGCGCACGATGCCGCGAAGATCCCCGCGCACGAGCGTCACCCCGGCGCTCTCCATCGCGACGTCCGTGCCCGTCCCCATCGCGATGCCGACGTCGGCCGCGGCGAGCGCCGGGGCATCGTTCACGCCGTCGCCGGCCATGGCGACGATGCGCCCCGCGGCACGCAGCCGGCGCACGACGTCCGCCTTTGCGGCCGGGAGCACTTCCGCGATCACCTCCTCGAGACCGAGCCGGCGCGCGACGGCCTCGGCGGTGGCCCGGCTGTCGCCCGTGAGCATCACGACGCGCACGCCCTCGGCGCGAAGCGCCCGGATCGCCTCGGCGGCGCTCGCCTTGATCGGATCGGCAGCGCCGAGGAGCCCAAGCAGCGCGCCGCCGCGCACCACGAAGACCACGGTCTCGCCGTCGGCGCGCAAGGCCGCCGCGCGCGCGGCGAGCGGCGCCGCATCGACTCCGAGCTCGGCGAGCAGCGCCGCATTGCCGAGCGCCACCCGCTCGCCATTGGCCACCCCGAGCACGCCGCGCCCGGGCAGCGCGCGGAAGTCCGCGACCGCCGCGGGGGCCACGCCGCGCTCGGCTGCGCCGGCGAGCACGGCCGCGGCGAGCGGGTGCTCGCTGCCGCGCTCGAGGCCCGCGGCGAGGGCGAGCAGCGCGGCCTCGTCGCCCGCGACGGCCACCACGGTCGCGAGCCGCGGCTTGCCCTCCGTGAGCGTGCCCGTCTTGTCCACCACGAGCGTGTCGACCCGCTCGAGCACCTCGAGCGCCTCGGCGCTCCGCACGAGCACCCCGGCTTGTGCGCCGCGTCCCGTCGCCACCATGATCGACATGGGCGTGGCGAGCCCGAGGGCGCAGGGACAGGCGATGATGAGCACCGCCACGGCGTTCACCAGCGCGTGCGCGAGCCGCGGCTCCGGGCCGAAGGCGCCCCAGCCGACGGCGGTGAGCGCGGCGACCACGACCACCGCCGGCACGAACCAGGCCGCCACGACGTCGGCGAGGCGCTGAATCGGGGCCCGGCTGCGCTGCGCCTCGGCCACCAGGCGGACGATCTGCGCGAGCAGCGTCTCGGCGCCGACGCGCTCGGCGCGCATCACGAAGGTCCCCGTGCCGTTCACGGTGCCGCCGGTCACGCGCGCGCCCGGAAGCTTCTCGACGGGGATCGGCTCGCCGGTGAGCATCGACTCGTCGACCGTGCTCGCCCCCTCGAGGACCACGCCGTCGACCGGCACCCGCTCGCCCGGCCGCACGCGCAGCCGGTCGCCCGGCCGCACCTCGTCGAGCGGGACGTCGGTCTCCCGACCGCTCGAGTCGATCCGCCGCGCGGTCTTCGGCTGGAGACCCAGCAGCGCGCGGATCGCCGCGGAGGTGGCGCGGCGCGCTCGCAGCTCGAGCACCTGGCCGAGCAGCACGAGCGTCGTGATGACCGCCGCCGCCTCGAAGTAGACCGGCGGCGCCCCGCCGCGCCGCAGGGTTTCGGGCAGCGCGCCCGGCAGCAGCAGGGCGAAGACGCTGTAGCCGAAGGCCGCCGCGACGCCGAGCGCGATCAGCGTGAACATGTTGAGGCGTCCGGTGATGAGCCCCTGCCAGCCGCGCACGAAGAACGGCGCGCCTCCCCACAGCACCACGGGGGCCGCGAGGAGAAGCTGCCCCCAGGGCGGGACGGGGATCGACACGACCATCTCCCCCATCGCGAGCGCGAGGAGCGGCGCGCTGAGCGCGAGGCTCACCCAGAAGCGCCGGGTCATGTCGGCGAGCTCGGTCTCCGACTCCCCGTCGGCCCCTGGCAGCGGCAGGATCGGCTCGAGCGCCATGCCGCAGGCGGGGCATGCGCCGGGCCCTGCCTGCCGGACCTCGGGATGCATGGGGCAGGTGTAGGTGCGCGCGTCGGGTGGGCGGGGCGGGGACGCTGGGCTCAGGTAGCGTCCAGGATCGGCGACGAACTTCGCGCGGCAGCTCGGGCCGCAGAACCAGTACGTCGCCCCGGCGTGCTCGGCGCTGCCGCCGCGCGCGCGTCCGGGGGCAACGGCCATGCCGCACACGGGGTCGGTCGCACCCCCGCCGGAGGCCGCGGGCGGGTGCTCGTGCGTCATCGTCCCGCAACCGTCGCCGGCTCAGCCCGCTGCGGCCGCGCGCTCCGCGGCGGGCACCGGGTTCGTGAACTCCATCACGCCGTCGTCGACGCGGCCGAAGCGGAGGAGCAGCAGGTCGAGCACGTAGTTCTGGTGAAGGCGCCACGGCACCCGCGTCCCCTGCTTCGGGAAACGGTGGAGCGCCCGCTGGACGTAGCCCGAGGTGAGGTCCAAGAACGGCGCTTCGCCGACGTCGCCGCCGCGAAGGCGCGGCGTGCACTGGCGCGTGCCCGTCCGCGCCATGTGCTCGAGGAGCCGGCAGACGTAGCGGCACACCAGCTCGGCCTTGAGCGTCCAGGAGGCATTGGTGTAGCCGACCGCGACGGCAAAGTTCGGCACGTCGCTCAGCATCATCCCCTTGTAGGTGTAGGTTCTGGCAGGGTCGACGCGCACGCCGTCGACGACGATCTCCGCGCCGCCGAGCAGCACCAAGTTGAGCCCCGTGGCCGTCACCACGAGCTCGGCCTCGAGCTCGCGCCCCGAGCGCAGGCGGATGCCTCGCTCCGTGAAGGTCTCGATCTCGTCGGTCACCACCGACACCCGCCCCTCCCGGATCGCCGCGAAGAGATCCCCGTCGGGGACCAGGCAGAGGCGCTGCTCCCACGGGTTGTAGCGAGGGTCGAAGTCGGGGCTGAGGGGGTAGTCGGGTCCGAGGTCCTGCCGGAGCCAGCGGGCGATGAGGGCCCGGGCCCGCGCCGGGTAGCGGCGGCAGAAGCGATAGAACCACATGCCGAGCAGCACGTTCTTCCAGCGGGTGAGGACGTAGGCCGCCCGGGTCGGCAGGCGCCGGGCGAGCCAGCGCGCGATGCGGTCCTCGGCCGGCATCGAGACGATGTACGTCGGCGAGCGCTGGAGCATGGTCACGTGCGCGGCCGTGCGCGCCATCGCCGGCACCAGCGTGACCGCCGTCGCCCCGCTGCCGATCACCACCACCCGCTTGCCGGCGTAGTCGACGTCGTCACTCCACTGCTGCGGGTGGACGATGCGCCCCGCGAAGCGCTCGACGCCGGGAAAGGCGGGCGCGTAGCCCTGCGCGTAATCGTAGTAGCCGGTGCACATGAAGAGAAAGCTACACCCGAGGCGGAGGGGCTCGCGGCGCGGGCCACGCTCCACCTCGACGGTCCAGCGCGCCTCGGCCGAGGACCAGGTCGCGCGCCGCACCCGGTGCCCGAAGCGGATGTGCCGGTCGATCCCGTGGGCGCGGGCCGTGTCGCGGAGATAGGCGAGGATCGAGGCGCCGTCGGCGATCGCGCGCGGATTCGTCCACGGCCGGAAGGAGTACCCGAGCGTGTACATGTCCGAATCGGAGCGGATGCCGGGGTAGCGGAAGAGATCCCAAGTGCCGCCGAGCGCCTCGCGCGCCTCGAGGATCACGTAGCGGCGGTCGGGACACTGCGTCTGCAGATGATAGCCCGCGGCGATGCCCGAGATGCCCGCGCCGACGACCACGACGTCGACGTCTTCGACTACGCTGAGCGGCACGACCGAGCCACTATGCCATGCGGTCCCGACGACCGAAACCGCCGGCGACGTTACCGCACGCCGCCGGCCCCGGGGGCTATCTGCCGCGCGAGCTCGAGGGCGCGGCGGTAGACGGCGCGGCGCGGGGCGCCCGTTTCGCGCGCGATCGCCTGTGCGAGGTCGCGCAGGTGCTCGCCGCGCGCGAGCGCGGCGCGGATGCGTGCGTCGAGCCCGGGCCCCGGGGCCGCCGCCGCGACGGCCGCCGCGGCGCCGGCCACGAGCACGGTCACCTCGCCCTTGAGGGACGCGGCGGCCGCCACCCGCCCCGCGAGCTCGCTCAGCCGACCGCGAAGCCATTCCTCGTGCCGCTTGGTGAGCTCGCGGGCGACGACCGCCTCGCGATCGCCGAGCACCGCGGCCGCCGCCGCCAAGAACCCCGGCAGCCGCCGCGCCGCCTCGAAGAAGACGAGCGCGCGCGGCTCGGCGGCGAGCGCCCCAAGCCGCGCGGCGCGCGGGCCCGGCCGCGTGGGAAGGAAGCCCTCGAAGACGAAGCGCTCCGCGGGAATGCCCGCGACCGACACGATCGCCGTCACCGCCGACGGCCCGGGCACGGGGACCACCCGCACGCCGGCCGCCAGCGCCTGGCGCACGAGGTGATACCCCGGGTCCGCGATCCCGGGCGTGCCGGCGTCGCTCACCAGCGCGACCGTCGCGCCCGCCCGCAGCCGTTCGACGATCGCCGGCGCCCGCGCGCGCTCGACCGCGTCGTAGTAGCTCGCGAGCGGGCGCCGGATGCCGTGGTGCGCGAGCAGCGCGCGCGTGCGCCGGGTATCCTCGGCGGCGACCAGGTCCGCCTCCCGCAGCACCCTGAGCGCCCGCAGCGTGATGTCCTCGAGGTTGCCGATCGGGGTGGCGACGACGTAGAGCACCCCGGCGGCCATACGGCGTCGTCAGCCCGCGAAGAGCCGGCTCGCGATCGCGACCTGATCGAGGAGCCAGCCGAAGCGAATCCCGAGCAGCAACGTCCCCGCCGAGAGCACGCCGAGAGGGCTCAGCTCGCCGAATCGGAAGCCGAGCGGCGGGTCGCCCGCCGCGGGGGCGTCGAGGAACATGGCCTTCACCACGCGCGCGTAGTAGTAGAGCGCGACGACGCTGTTGCCGAGCCCCGCCACGACGAGCCAGTAGAGCCGCTCCTGGATGCCCGCCGCGAACACGTAGAACTTGCCGACGAAGCCGGCGAGCGGTGGGAGCCCGGCGAGCGAGAAGAGGAAGACCGCGAGCGCGACCGCGGGGAACGCGCCGCCCGCGCGCCAGGCGAGCCCGCGGTACGCGTCCACATCCTCGCGCCCGGTCGCGTTCGCGATCAGCATCACCACCCAGAAAGCGCCGAGGTTCATGAGGTAGTACACGGCGAGATAGAAGAGCACCGCCTCGACGCCAGCATCGGCGAAGACCGCGACGGCGAGCAGCGCGTAGCCCGCGTGCGCGATCGACGAGTAGGCGAGCAGCCGCTTCATGTTCTGCTGGCTGAGCGCCGCCAGGTTGCCGAGCGTCATGGTGACAAAGGAGATCGCCGCGACGAGCGGCACCAAGGGGACGGCGCCGAGGACCGCGTCCGGACCCGTCGCCGTCACCCCGAAGTGGAAGAAACGCAGCAGCATCGCAAAGCCCGCGGCCTTGGAGCCCACGGCGAGAAACGCGGTCACCGGGATCGGCGCTCCGGTGTAAACGTCCGGCGCCCACATGTGGAACGGCACCGCGGCCACCTTGTAGCCGAAGCCCACGAGCACCAGCACGAGCGCCACGAAGAGCGCCCCGCGGCTGGCGGGATCGAGGCCCGCCACCCCGCGGGCGATGCCCGCGTAGTCCATCGTGCCGGTGAGCCCGAAGAGCCAGCTCATGCCGAAGATCATCGCGCCCGAGGCCACGCCGCCGTAGATGAGGTACTTGAGCGCCGCCTCGCCCGCGCGGCGGTCGTGGGGGAGGAAGCCGGTAAGCGCGTAGGAGGTAAGGCTCACGAACTCGAGCGCGAGATAGGCCATGAGCAGGTTGCCGGCCGCGGCCATCAAGAACATGGCGAGCCCGCTCGCCAGCAGCAGCACGAAGTACTCGCCCTCGTTCGGCTGGCCGCGCACCTCGCGCGACCCCAAGGACATCCAGACGACGGCGAGGAGCGCGAGACCGAGCAGGAGCTTGAAGAACACGGCAAAGCCGTCGAGCACGAGCATCCGGCCGAAGAGCCACGTCCCCCCCGCCTGCCCGAGGAGGCCACGGATGCCGAGCCCCGGCAGCCCCGTCGTCCAGAGGAGCGCCGCCGCCGCGCCGAGCAGCGCCACCGTGCCCGGCCATTCGCCCGCCGTGCGCCCGCGGGCCGTCGCGACCAAGTCGACAACGAGCACCGCGAGCAGCGCCGCGATCAGGAGCAGCTCGGGAAGGAAGTACGGGAGGCTCTCGGCGTTGCCCATCTCAGCGCGTGGCCACCTGCGGGGCCGGAGCGGCGGCGCGCACCTGGTCGGCGAGCCGCACGAGCGCCGGGCTCTGGAGGTCGAGCACGAGCGTCGGGTAGATGCCGAGCACGAGCACGATCACGGCGAGCGGCGCCAGCGTGAACAGCTCGCGGCCGTTGATCTCGGCCAGGCCCGCGTACTTGGGGTTCGGCTGCCCGAGGTACATGCGCTGGAGCGTCCAGAGCAGGTAGCCGGCCGTGAGGATGACCGCGCTCGCCGCGACGACGGTGAGCGCGGGGTAGACCCGCCACGCCCCGAGCAACACCAGCACCTCGGAGATGAACGCCGAGAGCCCCGGCAGCCCCATGGCGGCGAAGAAGGCGAAGCCCGTCACCCCCGTGTAGAGCGGCACGATCGAGGCGAGCCCGCCGAAGCCGTCGATCTCGCGGTGGTGTGCGCGATCGTAGATCACGCCGACCAGGAGGAAGAGCATCGCGGTGATGGTCCCGTGGTTGAACATCTGCAGGACCGCGCCGTTGATCCCCTGCGGGGTGAAGGCCGCCATGCCGAGCATCACGTAGCCCATGTGGCTGATGCTCGAGTAGGCGACGAGCTTCTTTAAGTCGCGCTGCGCCATCGCGCACACGGCCCCGTAGACGATGTTGAGCGTGCCGAGCGCCGCGAGCAGCCAGAACGCCACGCTGTGCCCGCCCCAGAGCGGGGCGAGCGTCGCCGCCGGCAGGATGCCGTAGTTGATGCGGAGGATCCCGTACGTGCCCATCTTGAGGAGCACGCCGGCGAGGATCACGGAGATCGCCGTCGGGGCCTCGACGTGCGCGTCGGGGAGCCACGTGTGGAACGGGAACGCGGGGATCTTGATGGCGAAGCCCACGAAGAGCGCGATCCACAGCAGCACCTGGACGGAGAGCGGGATGCGGTCGCGCACGAGCGCGCCGAGCTGTGTCATGTCGAAGGAGTGCGGGCTCGGCGTGAAGTAGAGATAGAGGAGGGCCACGAGCAGCAGCACCGAGCCGAGCAGCGTGTAGAGGAAGAACTTGATCGCCGCGTACTCGCGCCGCGGGCCGCCCCAGATGCCGATGAGGAAGTACATCGGCAGCAGCATGAGCTCCCAGAAGACGTAGAAGAGGAAGAAGTCGAGCGCGACGAACGTGCCCATCATGCCGGTCTCGAGGAGGAGGAAGAGCGCAAAGTAGCCCTTGACCCCCTTCTCGATGCCGAACGACGCGAAGATGCAGAGGAAGGAGAGCAGCGCCGTGAGCAGCACCATCGTGATGCTCACCCCGTCGACGCCGACGAAGTACTCGATGCGATAGGCGGGGATCCAAGCCGCCCGCTCGACGAACTGGAAGCCCGGCGCGTGCGGGTCGAAATGCGCGAGCAGCCAGGCCGCGAGCACGAGCGGCGGCGCGGTGGCCGCGGCGGCCGTCCAGCGGATCGCCCCGTGCGCGCGCGCGGGGAGCAGCAGAATCACCGCCATCCCGACGAGCGGGAAGAAGACCATCCAGGTGAGCACACCGAGCTGCATGCCGTGCTTATCCCTCCGTCACGAGGCGCCCGCCCAGGACCACCAGAGCGCGACGCTGCCGAGGACTCCCAAGACGATCACGTACAGATAGGTCGTGACCGCGCCCGTCTGGAGGCGACGCAGCCGTCGGCCGACGACGTAGGTGCCGTCGGCGACGACGTTGACGGCGCCATCGACCACCCAGCGATCGAACAGCCCGGCCAGAGCGGACACCCCCCGGACCGCCGCCGCCGCGCCGTTGACGAGGCCGTCGATCACCCAGCGGTCGAACCACGCCGTGAGCGCCGCGAGCGCGAGCGTCCCGCGCACGAAAACCGCCTGGTAGAGCTCGTCGACGTACCACTTGTTGAGCACGAGCCGGTACGGCACGCCGCCCAGCGCCGCGCTGAACACGGCGGGATCGGGACGCCGGCGCACGTAGAGGAGCCAGGCGAGCAGCACGCCCCCCGCCGCCACCGCGACCGAGATCGCCATGAGCGCGAGCTCGACGCCCACCTCGCCGCCCCCCGCGCCGCCGGCCTCGGCGAGCACCTGCGGGCCCGTCACGGGCTCGAGCCAGCGCTCGAAGAGGTGCGGGATGCCGACCGGGCCGCCGAGGGCATGGGGAACGCCGAGGTATCCGGCGACGATCGAGCCGGCGGCGAGGACCCACAGCGGAATGGTCATCACCGCCGGCGACTCGTGGAGGTGATGCTGCACGTCGGGATCGGCGCGGCACTCCCCGAAGAAGACCATGAAGACCTGGCGGAACATGTAGAACGCCGTGAGCCCGGCGACCGCCGTGCCGAGCGCCCAGAGGCCCACGTGCCCGTGCGGGCTCGCGTAGGCCGCCCAGAGGATCGCATCCTTCGAGAAGAAGCCGGCGAGGAAGGGGCAGCCGGTGATGGCGAGCGTGGCGATCAGGAAGGTCTTGCCCGTAGCCGGGAGCTTCGCCCAGAGCCCGCCCATCTTGCGCATGTCCTGCTCGCCGCCCATCGCGTGGATGACGCTGCCCGAGCCGAGGAAGAGGCAGGCCTTGAAGAAGGCGTGCGTCATCAGATGGAAGATCCCCGCGCCGTACGCACCCACGCCCATGGCGAGGAACATGTAGCCGAGCTGCGAGACCGTCGAGTAGGCGAGCACCTTCTTGATGTCGTTCTGGGCGACGGCGATGGTCGCCGCGAGCAGCGCGGTTGCCGCCCCGACGCAGGCGACGACCCACAGCGTCGCCGGCGCCATCGCGAAGAGGAAGCTCAGCCGCCCGATCATGTAGATGCCCGCGGTCACCATGGTCGCCGCGTGGATGAGCGCGGAGACGGGCGTGGGACCCGCCATCGCGTCGGGCAGCCAGACGTAGAGCGGAATCTGCGCCGACTTGCCGGTCGCGCCGACGAAGAGGAGGAGCGTCGCCAGCGTCGGCACCCCCACGCCCCACAGCCGCTCGCCGGCGAGCGCGGGGGCCGCCGCGCGCAGCTCGCGGAAGAGCAGCGTGCCGTGGCCGTGCGCGTCGAGTGTCCAGAAGAGGAGGAAGATGCCGAGCACGAAGCCGAAGTCGCCCACGCGGTTTACGATGAAGGCCTTGTTGCCCGCGCGCGCGTTGGCGGGGTCCTTGTGCCAGAAGCTGATGAGCGCCCAGGAGCAGAAGCCGACGCCCTCCCAGCCGACGAACAGCAGCAGCAGGCTGTCGCCGAGCACCAGCGTCAGCATCGCGAACGTAAAGAGGTTCAGGTACGCAAAGAAGCGCCAGAAGCCCGGATCGTCGTGCATGTAGCCCGTGGCGTAGAGGTGGATGAGCCCGCCGATCCCGGTCACCACCAGGATCATCACGGCCGAGAGCGGATCGACCGCGAACGCCACGTCCACGCGCAGCGTGCCCACGTGGATCCAGGGAAAGAGGTCGGCGACGAGGCCCGCGCCGCGCGCCTGCGGCGGCATCCCGAGGAGCTGGACGAAGGCGACCACCGCGAGCAGGAAGGACGCGCCCACGGTCGCGCAGGCGAGCCAGCCGATCGGGCCCTTCCCGAACCGCTTCTGCAGCGGCGCACCGAAGAGCCCGAGGACGGCCGCCCCGGCGAGCGGCACGAGCGGGATCAACGCGACGTAGGCAGCCGGGGTCGGGTGGTCCACCGCGCTCACCCGCGCAGCCGGTCCGTCGCCTCGACGTCGATGGTCTCGAAGCTCCGGTAGATGCCGAGGACGATGGCGAGGCCGATCGCCGCCTCCGCCGCCGCCAGCATGATCACCACGATCGCGAAGAGCTGCCCGTCGTAGCCCGTCTGTGCGTAGCGGGCGAAGGCGACGTAGTTCACGTTGGCCGCGTTGAGAATCAGCTCGACGCCCATGAGGATACCGAGGGCGTTGCGGCGCGTCACCACGCAGAAGAGCCCGAGCGCGAAGAGCACCGTCGCGAGCACGACGAAGTGCGTGACGGCGAGCTCGCCCATCAGCCGCGCACTTCCTTGCGGGAGACGACCACGGCGGCGATGAGCGCGGCCAGCAGGACCACGGAGGCCACCTCGAACGGCAGCACGTACTCCGTGAGGAACGCATCGCCGACGCCGTAGATCGTCGGGCCCGGCGCGACCGGCGCCCGGACCACCCAGTGGGCGCGCAGCGCGACCCGGACGAGGTAGACGCACACGCCCCCGACCAGCATGACCCCGAGCGGCCGGCCGACGGCGCGGTTGGAGACGTGCACGTCGGCGATCCGATGCGTGAGCATCACCGCGAAGAGCGTGAGCACGAGGATGCCCCCCACGTAGACGAGGAGCTGGACGACCCCGAGGAAGTCCGCCCCGAGCAGCACGAAGGTCGCCGCCACCCCGAGCAGCGTGCCCATGAGCGCGAAGGCGGAGTAGACGATGCTCCTGCCCAGGGCGACGCCGAGGGCCGAGCCCGCGGTGAGGACCGCGATGACGTAGAAGGCGACGGTGGCGACCGACACGGGATGCGAAAATCCGCTGCGACTTAGCAAATGCCCTGCCGCGCCGCAAACGGGCGCGCGCCGCGGCTACGCGTCGTCGCCGCCGGCCTCCGACTTCGCGAACTCGCTCACGTAGCGCAGCCCGCGGTCGAGGATCGGCTTGATGGCCGGATCGACCTCGCCGGTCTTCTTGGGCTTGTAGGCCACCACCGGGGCCTTCACGAAGCGCCGCACCAGGCTCTCGAGCGAGTAGTCCGCGCCCTCGAACTCGGGCGTGTGGTGGATCGCCCCGGTCGGGCACGGCTCGCTGCAGAGGCCGCAGTACATGCACTTGGCCATGTCGATGTCGAAGCGGGTCATGACGAGCCCGCCGGCGGCCTTGTCCTTCGTGGCCTCGATCACGATGCAGTCGATCGGGCAGGCCCGCTCGCAGGCGAGGCACGCGGTGCAGATCTCGAGGTCCACCTCGAGCATGCCCCGGTAGCGGAACGGGAGCGTGTCCTGCACGCGGATGCCCTCGGGCAGCCGGTCGGGGTACTCGACCGTGTAGGGCTTGCGGATCATGTGCGAGGCGGTCACCGCGAGCCCGTCGGCGATGGTGACGACCGCGTCCTTGATGTTGCGGAGGTAGGCGCCGAGTCCCATGCCGCTCACCACGGCACCCGGGCGGTCGACAGCGGGTTGAAGCTGAGATGCCGCCGGGTGAGTCGCGCATTGCGCACGTGGAAGCGCACGCGCCAGAGGAACGCGAGCGCGAGCCCCGCGACGAGCACGACGAGCGCCGCACGCACCGCCGGCACGCCCGCCGGGAAGGCGACCATCCACGCCGCCGTGCCGAGGAGGTTCACGAAGGCGAGCGGCACGAGGTACTTCCAGCACATGGTCATCATCTGGTCGACGCGGATGCGCGGCAGCGTCCAGCGGAGCCAGATCGGCAGCAGCACGCCCACCGTGTAGGCCTTCGCGAAGAACGTCGCGAGCTCGAGCACCGCTCGCAGCACGGGCGCGTCGTCGAGCGCCCACGGGATGCGCCAGCCGCCCAGAAAGAGCGTGGTCGCGATCGCGCCGATCACGTAGAGGTTGCCCCACTCGGCCATGAAGAAGAGGAGGTTGCGCATGCCGCTGTACTCGGTGGCGAAGCCGGCCACGAGCTCGGACTCCGCCTCCGGCAGGTCGAACGGCGTGCGATTGCCCTCGGCGAGCGCCGAGATGAAGAACACGAAGAAGGCGAGGAACGTGAACGGGTTCTCGAAGAGGTTCCACGCCCACGGCGCCCAGCCCTGGCGGGCGATGATCGTCTGCATGCTGAGCGATCCCGTGAGCAGCACGATCGGGAAGATCGAGAGCCCGGCCGGAATCTCGTAGCTCACGATCTGCGCCGCGGAGCGCACGCCGCCCAGCAGCGACCACTTGTTGTTCGACGCCCAGCCGGCCATCAGGATGCCGACGACGACCAGCGCCGTCACCGCCGTGACGTAGAGGATGCCGACGTTCAGGTCCGCCACGATGAGCGCGCTCGAGAACGGCAGCGCGGCGAAGGTGCCGACGAAGCCCGTCATCACGATGTAGGGCGCGAGCTTGAAGAGCGGCGCGTCGGCCGCCTTGGGCACGATGTCTTCCTTGAGGAGGTTCTTGATGCCGTCGGCGAGCCACTGGAGGAAGCCGATGGGCCCGGTGCGGTTCGGCCCGATGCGGCTCTGCATGCGCCCCATGATCCGCCGCTCGACCCAGGTGGTGATGCCGGCGATCGGCAGCACGAAGCCAAAGACCACGATGCCGCCGAAGACGAGCATCGCCCCCAGGTAGACCGCCCAGACCGGCACGCCCGCCGGAACGGCTCCGCGCGCGATCAGCCCGTCGACGAACGCCTGCATCTATCGATCGATCTCCGGCGCGACCAGGTCGAGGCTCGCGATCACCGCGATCAGGTCGGCGATCATGAGGTTGCGGCTCACCTTGGGGATGATGCTGATCGCCGCGAACGACCCCGTGCGGATCTTGCAGCGATGCGGAAACGCCGTCCCGTCGCTCACCACGTACCACCCCATGTCGCCGCGGGCGCTCTCGATCCGGACGTAGCAGTCGCCCGGCGGGGGCTTCAAATTGCGGGGCACCTTGGCGATCACCGGCCCGTCGGGGAGCCGGTCGAGACATTGGCGGATGATGCGGCAGCTCTGCTGCATCTCGCGCATGCGCACGATGTAGCGGTCGAAGCAGTCGCCCACTGTCCCCATCTCCCCGCGCCCGACCGGCACGTCGAACTCGAGCTCGGGGTAGACCGAGTACGGATCGTCGCGGCGCACGTCGTAGCGGACCCCCGAGCCGCGGAGGTTGGGGCCGACCAGGTTGTAGTCGATGGCCTCCTCGGGGGTGATGACGGCGACGTTGGCGAGGCGCTCGGCGTAGATCTTGTTGTAGGAGATCAGGCGGTCGTACTCCTCGATGATCGGCTCGAAGCGGTCGAGGAAGCGCCGCACCTTCTCGGCCCAGCCCGGCGGCAGATCCCAGCCCACGCCCCCGATGCGCATGTAGTGGAAGGTGAGCCGCGCGCCGCAGAGCTCCTCGAAGAGGTCGTTCAGGTATTCGCGCTCGCGGATCGCGTGCGTAAACGGCGTGAACGCGCCGATGTCCATCGCCATCGAGCCCACCGAGAGGAGATGGCTGTGGATGCGGCAGAGCTCGTCGGCGATCACCCGGCAGTACTCGGCGCGCCGCGGCACCTCGATGCCGGCGAGCTTCTCTACCGCCATCGCCCAGCCGTGGTTGCAGAACATCGCCGCCACGTAGTCGACGCGGTCGGTGTAGGGGATGAAGCCGTGCCAGCCGACCTTCTCGGCGATCTTCTCGATCGAGCGGTGGAGGTAGCCGATGTCGGGGATCGCCTCCTTCATCACCTCGCCGTCGGCGCGCACGACGAAGCGCAGCACGCCGTGCGTGGACGGGTGCTGCGGCCCCATGCTGAGCGTCATGTCCTCGGTGGCGAGCGCGCCGTCGACCTCGCGCTGCACCTCGACCTCGAATCCCGCGAGGCTCATGGCTTCAGCAGGCTCTCCCGCGACGTGACGATGCCGTGGTACTCCTCGGGCTCGACGAAGTCCTTGCGCAGCGGGTGCCCAGGCCAGTCCTCGGGCATGAGGATGCGGCGCAGGTCGGGATGCCCCTCGAAGGTCACGCCGAGGAGGTCGAAGACCTCCCGCTCCTGCCAGTTGGCGTGGCTCCAGAGGTGGGAGACGGTCGGCACGACCGGCGCGTCGCGATTGGCGTCCACCTTGAGCACGCACCAGTGGCGGTGGCGGTACGAGAAGAGGTGATAGACGACCTGGATCACGTTGCGCTTGGGGTAGTCGACTCCGGAGAGGTTCGAGAGGCAGTCGAAGGCGAGCGCCGGGTCGGTCTTCAAAAACCGGCAGACGTCGGGCAGCACCGCCGGGGCGACGGTCGCGCTCGCATCCCGGCCCGACCCGACGAGGTCGCCCACGGCCTCGCCGAAGCGCCGCCTGAGCTGGGCGTGGATCGCGGCCGGCTCGAGCGCTGGCATGGGCCTCGCCTCAGGCGCGCACCCCGACCGGCGGGGTCTTGCGGACGAGCCAGCGCTCCTGCTGGATCTTCTCCTGCAGCTTCACCAGCCCCTCGGTGAGCGCCTCGGGCCGCGGCGGGCAGCCGGGCACGTAGACGTCGACCGGGATCACCTTGTCGACGCCGTCGCAGACCGAGTAGGCGAGCTGGAAGAGCCCCCCGCAGTTCGCACAGCTACCCATCGAGACCACGTAGCGCGGCTCGGGCATCTGGTCGTAGAGCACCTTGGTCCGCAGCGCCATCTTGAGGGTGAGCGTGCCCGAGACGATCAGGAGGTCGGAGACGCGCGGCGTCGCGCGCGGCGCCATCCCGAAGCGCTCCAGGTCGGCGCGCGGCCCGCCGGTCTGCATCATCTCGATGGCGCAGCACGCGAGCCCGAACATCATGTACCAGATCGACGACTTGCGCGTCCAGTTGAGGAGGTCGTCGATCCGCGTGGTGAGCGCCATCTCGGGCATGGAGTTGATGAGCGACATCGCCGCCCCTCAGGCCGCCTGACGCGCCGGCGGCTCCCCGGCCCGCTCGACCGGCAGCCGCTTCACCCACTCGAGGTCGCCCTTCACCCACACGTAGACGAGCCCCAGGAAGAGGATGCCGAGAAAGGCGCCGACCTCGGCGAGCGCGACCGCGCCCTGGCCGCGTGCCACCCAGTCTCGGAACACCGCCGTTACCGGGTAGACGAAGGCCAGCTCCACGTCGAAGATCACGAACACGAGCGCGATCAGGTAGAAGCGGATGTTGAAGTTGATCCACGCCGGGCCGCTCGGGGGCTCGCCGCACTCGTAGGTGGTGAGCTTCCCCGGGTGCGGGTTCGCGGGCCGGAGCAGCACGCCGAGCCCGAGCATGATCGCGCACAGCGCGAACCCGAGCCCCAGGACGACCGCGACGCTCACGTAGTGGAAGTACACGGCGGGGTCGACCCTAGCAGGGCGGCCGGGGCGCATCAAACGGGCCGCGCCCGCGGCAGCACCACCGGGGCCCGCGCCTCGGCGCTCCAGTCGACGATCACCGGCACCCCGTACGCGGCACCGAGCGCCTCGGCGGTGAGGACCGCCGCCGGCGCTCCCTCCGCGACCACCCGTCCCCCGGCCAGCAGCACGAGCCGCTCGCAGCACGCGGCGGCGAGATCGACGTCGTGGAGCACCGACACGACGGCCGTGCCCCGCTCGCGCCGAATCGCATCGACCACGTCGTAGATGCCCGCCCGGTGGCGGAGGTCGAGGTGCGTCGTGGGCTCGTCGAGGAGCAGCACCTCGGGCTCCTGGACGAGCGCGCGCGCGAGCAGCACCCGCTGCCGCTCGCCGCCCGAGAGGCGCTCGAGCGGCCGGCCCTCGAGCGCCGCTACCCCGAGCCGGGCGAGCACGGCCCGCGCCCGCGCGACGTCGTCGGCCCGCGGCAGCGAAAGCGGCGGGAGGTGCGGCGCCCGCCCCATCAGGACGACCTCGAGCGCCGTGAACGCGCCGTCGACGTGCGCATCCTGCGGCAGCACGGCGAGCCGGCGCGCGATCTCGCGCCGCCGGTAGCTCGCGAGCGGCCGCCCCCCGAGGCGCACGCTGCCTCCGTGCGGCGCGAGCACGCCCGAGAGCAGCCGCACGAGCGTCGTCTTGCCGCAGCCGTTCGGCCCGATCACCCCCACCAGCTCCCCCGCGGCCACCCTGAGGCTCACCCCGTCGAGCACGCGGTGGCCGTCGTAGCCGAAGACGAGCCCCTCGGCCTCGAGCACGGGCGTCACGTGAGCGTCCGCGAAAGCTGCCGGCGCAGCAATAGGATGAAGAACGGGCCGCCGAGCAGCGCAGTCACCACGCCCACGGGCAGCTCCGCCGGGCCGAGGGCGGTGCGCGCGGCGGTGTCGGCCCAGACGAGAAAGACCGCCCCACCCAGGAACGACGCGGGCAGGAGCAGCCGCTGATCCGGGCCGAGGAGGAGCCGCAGGAGATGCGGCACGATGAGCCCGACGAACCCGATGATGCCGCTCACCGACACCGCCGCCGCCACGAGCAGCGAGGCCGCGACGAACACCGAGCGGCGCGCCCGCTCGACGTCGATGCCGAGCTGCAGCGCCCCCTCGTCGCCGGCGGCGAAGAGGTTGAGGCTCTGCGCGTGCGCGACGAGCCACACAAGCCCGACGCACGCGTAGAGCGCCACCAGCGCGACCAGCGCATAGCTCTGCGTCGAGAGCGCCCCCATGATCCAGAAGAGCACGCCGCGCGCCTGCGCGTAGCTCGCAAGCGCGTTCACCAGCATGATCGCCGCGGCGGCCACGGCGTTGCACACCACGCCCACGAGCAGGATCGCGTGCGGGGTCGCGCGCCCCTGGGTGCGCGCCCCGAGATACACGAGCGCCATCGTCCCGAGCGCGCCCGCGAAGGCCGCCGCAGGCACGAGCGGCGAGATCGGGTCCGCGCCGGCGACGAGCGCCACGAGGCCCGCCACCGCAGCCCCGCTCGACACGCCGAGGAGGTGCGGCTCGGCGAGCGGGTTCTGCAGCAGCGCCTGGAGGGCGGCGCCCGCGGCCGAGAGGCTCGCGCCCACGGCCGCACCGAGCAGCACGCGCGGCAGCCGCGTGCGCACGATGATGACGTAGTCCGGCGTGCCCGCACCGCCGGGTCCGAGCGCGCGCCCGAGGCTCGCGTGCACCGGCCCCACGAGGCTCGCCGCGGCGATCGAGAAGAGCAGCGCGGCGAGGAGCGTCGCCAGGGTCCCGAGGAGCTTGCGGCGGGTGAGGTAGGCGGCGCGCATCGGGGGTCAGCCGCCTGCCTCGGGATGGATGGCTCGTGCGAGCACCCGGGCCGCCTCGACGACCCGCGGCCCGGCGCGGAAGAGCGCGTCGCCGGCGATCCGCACGACGCGGCCGTCGCGCACCGCCGGCACGGTGGTGAGGGCGGCAAAGAGGTCGCGGCCGCCGGCCTCGGTGCCCATCGCCGCATCGACGATCACCTCGGGGGCACGGGCCACCACCACCTCCGGCGAGATCTGCGGCCAGGCCTGGCCGGCATCGGCGGCGACGTTGGTGCCCCCGGCGATCGTCACTAGCTCGTCCTGGAGGGTGCCCGCCCCCGCCACCACGAGCGGGCTGTGCCCGACGACGAGCAGCACCCGGCGCGCAGGCAGCCCGGCCACGCGCGCGTGCACGGCCGCAAGGCCCCCGTCGATCTCCGTCACGAGCCGCTCGCCGGCCGCCGCGAGGCCGAGCGCGCCGGCGACCGTCCGGACCGTGGCACGGAGATCGTCGAGCGTGCGATCGTGGACGACGAGCACGCGCACCCCGACGCGCTCGAGCGCGCGCACCGCCTCGCGGTTGCCCGGCGACGGCACCACCACGACCAGGTCGGGCCGTGCCGCGATCACCGCTTCCACGCTCGGGGCGAGGTAGGTGCCCATGCGCGGCAGCGCGGCGACGGCGGGCGGATAGTCGCACTGGGCGCACACGCCGACCACGCGCTCGCCGGCGCCGAGCGCCCAGAGGATCTCGGTGAGCGACGGGGCGAGCGACACCACGCGGGCGGGCGGGCCGCCGGCAGCCCCGCCGGGCGCAGGCGCGCACCCGGCCGTTGCGAGAAGGAGCAGCGTCGCCCAGACGGCCCGCATGCGCGGGCCTAGGCGCCGGAGGCCGGCAGCAGATCCGCGAACACGAAGCCCTCGCGCGCGACGATTTCCCCGGCACGCACCGGCACCGGCGCGCCGAACATCGGGCCGTCGGAGACGAAGGTGTGGAACTCGCCGTTCTCGCCGCACGGGTCGGCATCCGCCGGCAGCGCGGCGAGGAACGCGGCGTCCCAGCGGCGGCCGGCGAGCTCCGGCGCGAGCCGTCGCGGGTCGACGCAGGTGACGTGGGCGCATACGCCCGCCGCCAGCATCTCGCGGGCGAGCGCCGCGGTGGGCGCGCCCCAGAGCGGGAAGAGGGGCGCGATCCCCGTGCCCGCGAGCTGTCGCTCGCGGTACGCGCGGACGTCCGCCAGAAAGAGATCCCCGAACGCCACCAGGGCGATGCGCTCGGCGCGCGCCCGCGCGAGCGCCGCGCGCATCGCCCGTTCGTAGGCGTCGTTCGGGCACGGGGTCGGGAGCGGCACGGGCCAGAGCGGCAGCCCGACCGCGGCGGCCTGGGCCTCGAGCAGCGTCCGCCTCACCGCGTGCATCGCCACGCGATCGTGGGCGGCGCTGAGCGTGCAGAGGAGGCCGACGACCTCCACCTCCGCGCGCGCGCGCAGCACGTGAAGCGCCCAGGCGCTGTCCTTCCCGCTGCTCCAGGAGAGGAGCGCACGCGGCCGCGTCATCCGGGCAAGCGTAGCATTCCTCCCCGCCTTCGCCCACGGATCATCCGCAGTGGAGCGTCCCGCGCCGGGCGTTTGCCGTACATTGCGGGGCGGCGAACGCGGCGCCGCCGCAGCCGCCGGGCGAGGTCAGGACGAAGGTTACGGTGAGCGGCAGGTCACCGGCCGTCACCGGGTAGCTCCCATGCTTGCCGACGACGCTGAAGCCCACGCGGCCCGGCTCCTTCACGCTGGTCCGCACCGTCACCTTGACGATGCCGCCGAGGCTGCCGTCGCCCGTGTAGGTGAACACCGTGCGCTTCTTGTTGGCCTTCCAGCCCGTGGCCTCGCCCGGCGTGCGCGCGCCCGCCGGGAGCCGCACGTCGAGCACGGTGCCACCGGCACCGGCGAGCACCACGCGTGCGCCGCTCGCCACCGGATCGACGGGGAAGCTCGCCGGCAGCGCGAGGCTCCCGTGCAGCGCGAGCGTGTCGTCGCCGGGCGGGGTGGCGAGCTTGCCGAGCGCGAGCTTGACCCCGGTGGCGAGCGCGGGCGCCACGCACAGCTCGTCGGCATCACACGTCCCGTTGCTATCCAGGTCGCGGCAGATCGCGGTGATCGCGGTCGCGCCGAAGTCGAGCACCAGCGTCTCGTCGCGCACCGGATCGAAGTACATGTCCGTCGAGGCGCAGAAGCCCCGTGCCCGCTCGCTCACCGTGCCGTCGGGCGCAATCGCCATCACCCGCCCGCTGCAGTCGAGCGAGAACTCGCCGCTCACGAGCACGAAGCCGTCGGCGTCGACGACGACGCCGTAGGCGCCCGGGAGGCTCGTGGCGAGCGTGCCCGCGGGACTGCCGTCGAGACCGTATTCGAGCACCTCGTTGACGAACGCACCGGTCACGTTGCCCACCAGGAGCTTCGTTCCGTCGATCGCAAGACCGCCCAGATAGTCGAGGCCGCCGATGAACGGGGTCGTCGACGGCACGACCAGCACCCGCCCGAGGCCGGGGCCGCGCGCGTCGCTCACCAGCACCCGCCCGTCGGGTGCGACCACCACGTCCTGCGCGTTCGGGATCGAGCCGCTCGGCATCACCTCCTGGCCTGCGGCGGTGACGGCCGTCGTGCGCGTGAGCGCGCTTGGGATGCCGTAGACCGTCCCGCCGGTGAGCGCGCCGGGCAGCGTGCCCCCGTTGTCGACGACGTAGAGCGTGCCCCCCGCGTCGAGGTCGAACCCGCCGAGCGAGTTGAAGCCCGTGGCGATCGTCACCGGCGTCCCGCCCTCGGCGAAACGAATGATCGACTCCGCCCCGACCGTGAACGTCGGACCCTGGCCGACGAGGATCGCCGGCCCGCGGCGCACAACCCCGCCCTGCACCGTGTCGGGGGTGGGAATCGTGCGCACCGCATACCCGGTGGCCGCCGTCACCGCCGCACCGGCGCGCCCGGCGGCGAGCCCGCACACGAGCGCCAGGAAAACACCGCGATACCGTCCGGTCATTGCTTCCTCCTTTCGAAGACGAAACGATCGACATCGACGAGCCGCCGCCCGGTGGTATGCGCCGCCTGGGCGCGCAGCCGCACCGTCGTGCGCCGGCGCAGCAGGGGGATCTCGAGGGTCTTGGTGGTCCCCGGCACGAACGGCCCGAGCCGCGCCGTCCAGTCGCGCGCCCCCACGCGCACCCGCACGCTGCCCGGCTGCACGTCCGGGGCGATCACCACGATGACCGTCGCCACCGAGGTGCCCGGGGGCACCACCGTGCGCACCGCCCGCGGCGCGAGATAGGTGAGGAGCGCGTTGGCCACGCCGTGGGTCTGGTCGGGATCGAAGGGGGCCTCGCTGCCCCCGCCCGACGTGGGCGGAGGTGTCGGCGGCGGCGCGGGCGACCCGACACACGCGTGCTGCTGTTCGGGATCGTAGAGCATTGGACAGTCGTCGCAGGCGTCCCCGACGCCGTCGCCGTCGGTGTCCTGCTGGGCGGGATCGGGCGTGTGGGGACAGTCGTCCACGACGTCGGGCACGCCATCGCCGTCGGCGTCGGGCGCGCCGGGCGGCACGTCGACCGAGTGCACGCCGGCGATCGCATCGAGGTCGAAGCCCGCGAGCCCTGCCAGCGCGGGCTGGATGGGGCCGCCCTGGATGCGCACGAAGCGGATCGCGTGCAGGCCGACCTGCGCGAGGTCGAAGGAGTCCCCGCCCGAGCACCGCGGCGGCACGAAGGTCGCGACGGGCACGCCGACGAGGCTCGACACGGGCTCGGTGCAGGGCACGAGCGGCGACGGCGCCGCCGGGTCGTCGCGATTCGCGAACACCGGGTACACGCCCGCGCACCCGGGGTAGAAGGGTGGGGCATCCATGCGGCAGGGAAAGCTCGCCCAGTGCACGGCATCGGCGCTCACCGAGACCGCCCCGGGCTCGGCCCAGGGATCGCCCGTGGTCACCCCGGCTCGCAGGAAGGCGTTCTCGAACACGGTGAGGTCCACGCCCGGCCCGTCGACGACCCAGTTGTCGGTGAAGGCGACGACGATCGAGCCGCCGAGCCCGAGCGAGAGCGTGTCGGTCGAGCCCTTGAACGCCCCGCCGCCCACGGGCGCGCCGAGCACGACCCCCGGCAGCGCATTCACGCCGGCGCCGCCTCCGGTGCCGATCTGGTACCCGACCACCTGATCGAGGTAGGGATCGGCAGCGGCCGCGGCGGCGAGCGCGAGCGCGGCGGCGAGCATGAGCAGCACGCGCGGCCTCATGGCAGGAACGCCATCGCAAACGGCGGCAGGCCCGTCGGGATGGGGGCGCGGGTGCGCTGCCGGTCGGTGGTCGTGTCGAAGATGCGGATGCCCGAGGCGCCGAGCGTGCGGTCGGCGAGCCAGAGCGTGCCGTCGGGCGCGAGCTCGATTGCCGACAGGTACTGCTCGCTCGCGAACATCCGCCGCGTCACCACCCCCCGGCTCGGATCGAACGCCACCAGCTCGTTGCGCAGCGAGTCGTCGAGCAGCAGCGCGTAGCCCTTGGTGGCCGAGACGATCACGAAGTCGGTGATGTTCCCGCCGAGCTGCCGCTCGGTGACGAAGAAGCCGCTGGCGGTGAGCGTCGCCGGATCGACGCGCTCGATGCCACCGTCGCCGGTCTTGTAAATGTTGCCCACCTCGCCCACGAGCAAGGCACCGGTCGTGGGATCGCGGCGGATCTCCGGGCTCGCGGAGAAGGAGTTGGTCCCGCTCAGCACGACCGTGCCCGTCACGCGGTCGGTCGCCACGTCGATCACCACGAGCAGGCTCTTGCCCGCAGGGGCGAACTGGCGGTTGCGGTCGAGCTCCTCGAGGCTCACGAACAGCCGGTCGCCCACGAGCGCCATCTGGTCCATGTCGGGGATGCCATTGGCCGCGGCGTAGGGGCCCAGGTCGATCGCGCCGCGGAAGAAACCCGCGCACGACGGCGGCGCGCCGGGGTCGACGATCCACAGCTCGGGGCGGTTGAAGCGGGTGACGTACGCCTTGTGCGGTCCCACCACGGCGACGTCGTGGGGATTGGAGCCGACGCCCGTCGAGCACTGGAGGATGCTCGTGAAGCCGCGCGCAGGGTCGAGCACCTCGAGGTTGTCCCCGCCGAGCCGGTTGACGACGTAGACGAGGCCGCCGGCCGTGCGCACGACGGCGTCGGAGTAAATCGGCGTGGGCGGATGGCGGATCACGTGGCGGCCGACACCGACGGTGGCGAGCGCGCCGGTCTCGAAATCCGTCGTCACCACCGCGGCGAGCCCGCTGCGCGCCGACGGCGACGCCGTGCAGGCAAGCACGAGGCGCGCGCGGGCAGGCCGGTCGCTCGCGCGCAGCACGACCCGACGGCGCCGGCGCCCGCCGAGCGTCACGCGCACCGGCACGCTCGCGCCGCACCCGTCGGCAGCCGGAGCCGTCGGCGGCGCCGCCCCGAAGCCGCGCACGCTGAGACCCGCTGCCGTGCAGCTCGCGAGGCAGAGCGCCACGGGGAACGTGCAGCCGCCGTCGGCGACGCCGTCGGCGTCGCACGTGGGATCGCCGTCGCGGCAACGCACGACGGCCCGGGCGGTGCCCGCCGCGACTCCCGGCGCCTGCCAGGCGAGCGAGCACGCCGCACCGGGATCGGCCGCGCAGACGAGCACGCTCACCGCAAGAGCTGCGCTGCGCAGCGTCGTCGTCGTTCACCTCCCTCTCCCGCCGACGGTGACGGGAGGGGTGGCGCAGAGCCCGACGGCCCGCGACATCCAGCTCCCTTCCCCTCGGAAGGCCTGTGCTGGCGTCAGCCGGACGGGTCTTCTGGCTCGAGGATCATCCTCGCCCGGTCCCTTCCCACCCCAACGGGCAGTGGTTGCGACCGGGGTCGTCCCCTCTCACAGCTGCGGGGCAGCGGGGGATTTGCACCCCCTTCCCCGACCCGACTGCGTCGGTGCCGTCGTTAGCGCAGCAGCACCGGCCGTGTCAAGGCGCGTGCGCTCGTCCTTGACACACGGGCGGCAGCGGATGCACGTACGCAGCCGGCATGCCCCTGCCGCCACGGGTCGCGCTGCTCCTCGCGAGCGCGCTTGCCTTCGCCGGCTGTCGGCGCGCGCGCCGGCCCGCGGGCGCGAACGTGGTGCTCATCTCGATCGATACCCTGCGCGCCGACCATCTTTCCTGCTACGGCTACGGCCGCCGCACGACACCCAACATCGACCGCCTCGCGCACGAGGGAACGCTCGTCACGCAGGCGTACGCCTCGTCGTCGTGGACGGTCCCCTCGCACATGACGATGCTCACCGGGCTTCCGCCGTCGCGGCACGGCGTCGACCGGCCCGGGCGGAGTCTCGCCTCCGACCACGTCACGCTGGCCGAGCGGCTGCGCGGCGCCGGCTACCAGACCGCGGCCTTCGTGAGCGGGCCCACGCTGCACCGTGCCTTCGGCTTCGACCACGGCTTCGACACCTACGACAACACGATGGCCTTCGTGCGCCGGGACTTCGTGGGCGGCGACCCGACCATGCCTTCGGAGCAGGCGCAGCGCCGCGCGCACCAGGCGGTCACCGGTCCCCGCGTGCAGGCGGCGGTCGAGCGCTGGCTCGACCACGACGCACGGCCGCCGTTCTTCCTCTTCGTGCATCTCTGGGACCCGCACTACGACTACATTCCGCCGCCGCCCTACGACACGCGCTTCGACCCCGACTACCACGGCGACTTCGACTTCTCCGACGTGCCCTTCAACCCGCGGATCAATGCGCACATGCCCGAGCGCGAGCGACAGCACCTCGTCGCGCTCTACGACGGCGAGATCGCCGCCACCGACGCGGTCGTGGGCGCGCTGTGCGATGCGCTTAAGCGCCACGGCTGGCTCGCCGACACGCTGCTCGTGGTCAGCGCCGACCACGGCGAGGAGTTCTTCGACCACGGCCACAAGGGCCACATGCGAACGCTCTTCGAAGAGATGATCCACGTGCCGCTCGTCATCCGCTTCCCCGGACGCGTGCCCGCCGGCCGTCGCCTCGACGCCGTCTTCGCCTCGATCCATCTCATGCCCACCATCCTCGGGCTGCTCGGCCTGCCCGCCCCGCCGCTCGCCCCGGCACGCGACCTGAGCGCGATGCTTCGCGGCAGCCCCGTCCCGCAGGACCTCTGGGCGTTCGCGGAGCTCGAGCACGGCCGAGAGCGGCCGCTCTACGCCGTGCGGACGGGGCAGCGGAAATACGTGGGCGAGATCGGCGAGCAGGCCCCAGTCCTGGTCGAGGACCTCGCCACCGATGCCGGCGAGCAGCATCCCACGCCGGCCGACCCCGGCGAGCGCCACGCGTTTGCGGCCTGGGTCGAGCGGGCGATCGGCGAGCCCCAGCGGGCGGATCGCGCGACGGGCCCGGCTCCCACGCTCGACGCCGAGACGCGTCGGGAGCTCGGCGCCCTCGGGTACATCGCAGGCCCATGAGGCGCGCCGCGAGCCTGGGGCTGCTCGTCGGCAGCGCCGCCACGCTCCTCTGGCTCGGCTTCGGGCTCGCCAACGGGCCCGCCCGGGGCAACGACACGGCCTCTTACGTGCGGGTCGCCGACGCGCTGGCCGCGGGACGCATCGTCACCTCGATCCGGCCTCCGGGCTATCCGCTCTTGCTGCTCGCCACACGCACCTTAGCCCGCCTCCTCGGCACCGCACCCGCGCACACGCTGCTGGTCGTGCAGACCGTCCTGCTCGCGGGGGTGGGCACGGCGCTGCTCTATGCGCTCGGGGCGCGGCTCGGCGGGGTGGTCGCCGGGTTGACTGCGGCGGCGCTCTACGCCGGCGATGCCGACCTGCAGCAGTTCGCCTCGACCGCGCTGCCCGAGGCGCTCGGCGTGCTGCTCGCGATCGTCGCCGGCTGGCTCCACGTCCGCGACGAGGGCTCGAGGCGTGCGGCCTGGCCGATCGCGCTGCTGGCGCTCGTCCACCCGCGGTTTTTGGGCGTGCCGCTCACGCTCGCCGCGGTCGTGGGATGGCGCCGTCCGCGCGCAGCGCTCGCGCTCCTCTGGCCGAGCGCCACGGTGCTCGGGGCCTGGGCGGCGCTCGCGCTCGCGAGCGGCGCGGATCCGCTGCGGCCGCAGCGCTACTTCCTGCCGCTCCACGCCTTCGGCAAGATCTACGAGGCGGGACTCTGGCAGAAGCTGCCCGACGGCCCCGAGCGCCGGCTCATCGCGGCCGCCCGCGCCCGCGGCGACGACCCCTACGCAGCGGCGGCGGCCCTCCGCGCCGGCGGCGGCGAGACGGCGCTGCTCAGCGCCGCGCGGCGCGCGGCGTGGGCCGATCCCGTTGGCTACGCCCGCGCCGTCGCGGCCATTCCCCGCCGCGCCTTCAAGCAGGCGACGTTCATGCGCCCCGAGCTGATGCAGCCCGCGCACCCGAGCCCGGGCTGGCTCGCAGCCGTGGGCGCCTGGCGGCGCGCGTACCGGAAGGTCTTCTACGCCTCGTTCCCGCTCTTCGTGGTGCTGCTCGGGCTCGCGTGCTGGAACGGGCTCGGCTGGCCCGCCGCGGTGGCACCCTTCCGCACGTTCATGGGACCGTTCATCGCGGCGCTCCTCGCGAGCGTCGCGCTGGGCTCGCTCTCGACCTACGACGTCGGGCGCCTCGCCCTGCCCTTCCATCCATTCTACTGCCTCGCCTGGGGGCTCGCCGCGGGATGGGCGGCGGCACGCGTGCGCGACCGCGCACATTGACCCGCACGCGCACGGTCGTCCATAAGTCATCATCCCCGGGTATGGCCCCCGCAGATACGAGCGGCGCGATCCCGCCGGTCCGGTACGCGAGAAGCGGCGATGTCCACATCGCCTACCAGGTGCTCGGCGAGGGACCGCTCGATCTCGTCTACTTCCCCGGGTGGGTGAGCCACCTCGAACACGCCTGGGAAGAGCCCGGCGTTGCTCGCTTCTATCGACGGCTCGCCTCGTTCTCGCGCCTCATCCTCTTCGACAAGCGCGGTACCGGGCTCTCCGACCGCGTGAGCGACGCCGCGCTCCCGAACCTCGAGCAGCGGATGGACGATCTGCGTGCCGTCATGGACGCCGCCGGGTCCGAGCGCGCCGCGCTCTTCGGCATCTCGGAGGGCGGACCGCTGAGCGTCCTCTTCGCTGCCACCTACCCCGGGCGCACGACCGCGCTCGTGCTCTACGGCACGTACGCCCGCTTCCTCCAGGCCGCGGATTATCCGTGGCGCCCCTCGACCGCAGCCTTCGAGGCGTTCGTGCAGGCCATCGAGGAGCGCTGGGGACAGCCGCTCAGCGTGCGCCTGTTCGCTCCGAGCGCGGGAGACGACCCGCATTTTCGCGCCTGGTGGGCGAGCGCCATGCGGCTGGGCGCGAGCCCCGGCGCGGCGCTGGCGCTGCTCCGCATGAACACCGAGATCGACGTGCGCGACATCCTCCCGGCGGTGCGCGTGCCGACCCTGGTCCTGCACCGGGCTGGAGACCGGCTCGTGGACCCGGGGGCGAGCCGCGACCTGGCGGCCCGGATTCCCGGAGCGCGGTACGTCGAGCTGGCCGGCGCGGACCATCTTCCCTTCGTGGGCGACTCCGACGCGATCGTTGCCGAGGTGCAGGAGTTCCTCACCGGCGTCCGGACGTCGGTCGAGCCGGAGCGCGTGCTCGCCACCGTGCTGTTCGTCGACATCGTGGATTCGACGGCGCAAGCCGCCGCCCTGGGCGATCGCCGGTGGGGGGAGCTGCTCGACGCGCACCTCAGGCTCCTCCGGCGCGAGATCACCCGCTTCCGCGGGTGCGAGATCAAGGCGCTCGGCGACGGCATCCTCGCCACCTTCGACGGTCCCACGCGGGCGATCCGGTGCGCGTGCGTCATCCGCGACATCGTGCGGCCGCTCGGCGTGGAGGTCCGGGCCGGGCTGCACACGGGAGAGATCGAGCGGCGCGGCGACGACGTGGGCGGCATCGCGGTGCACATCGGCGCACGGATCGCTGCCGGCGCCGCTCCCGGCGAGGTGCTCGTCTCGAGCACGGTCAAGGACCTGGCCGCCGGTTCGGGGCTGCGCTTCGCCGATCGCGGCACGCATGCCCTTCGCGGCGTCCCGGGGGAGTGGCGCCTGTTCGCGGTCGAGGGCTGAGCCGTCGAGCCTCGACCGCAGGCGCAGCGAAATCACCCGCCGTCGGAGCGGCCGAACCCGTAGGACACCGTGACGAAGAACGAGCGGCCCGGCAGCGGGAAGCCGAACACGTCCGCGGTGCGATCGTCGCCCGCATTGCGCACCTCGCCGGTGATGCGCAGCCGCGGGAGGAAGGGCGGCGTCAGCTCGAGGCCTACCCCGTGGAGCACCCGGCTCGCGACCTGGCGGGTGTTGGCGCGGTTCAAGAAGTCGTTGGCGATGACGTCGGCCTCGTAGAAGAGGCGGCCCGGCCACAAGTGGGCGGCTGCCGGGCCGAGCGGCAGCGGATGCGCGGGCGACCAGGCGAGCTCGAGCCGCGCGTACGCCTCGTCGGCGGGCCGCCCCGGGAGCTGGTTGCCCCGGTAGCCGTCGTTGCCGGTATCGCGCGCGTCCTGGTGCGTAAAGTTGGCGACCACGCCGAGCCGCGACCACAGCCGTCCGCGCAGGCTCACCTCGTGCCCGCGGATGCGGGCGCTGCTCACGTTCTCGGGGTGCACGATCGTCTGCGAGTTCTGGACGAGCGCGATCAAGTCGTCGATCGTGTCGTCGAAGTAGGCGTACTCGGCGGCCACGTCGGCGAGCGCGGTGCCGAGCGGCGGCAGCGCGAGACGCATCCCCACGTCGCGGTTGAAGGCCACCTCGGGACGGAGCGCCGGGTTGCCGATCACGACTCCGCGGTTGCCGAAGAGCTCCTCCAGGTTGGGCTCGCGCGCCGCGCGCCCGACATTGCCGAGCAGCGTGAGCCCGCGGACCACCTCGGCGCGGAGCCCGAGCCGCGGCGAGAGGAAGTCGCGGACGTGGACGCCGGCGGCGCGGAGCGTCTGCGGCACCGTCGGATCGCCGGGGAAGTCGTCGCGAAAAATCTCCCAGCGGAGCCCGGGCACGATCGAGACGCGGTCGCCCACGGGCAGGATCTCGTCCTCGGCCGCCACCGTCGCCCGCAGCCGCGTGCGCGCCGGGATCGGCGCGAGGCGGAGCGCGTCGCTCTCCGCAAAGCGCTCGTGGCTCCCGGCGAGGAGCAGCCCCGGCACCATCCAGCGCCCGAGCGCGCCGTGGACGACCGCCTGCACCCCTTCGGCCGTGGTGTGCTGGTCGTTCTCGGTCGGCACGAGCGACACCTCGCCGAGCGGGTCGGAGAGCGCCTGGCGGTCGTAGAGGACGTAGGCGCTCACGTCGGCGTCGAGCGGCAGCTCGGACCCCGGCGCGAGCTTGGCATCGAGATGGGCGAGCTGGCGGATGCGGCGGAGCGACGTCTCCCGCGTCTGGATGCTGCCGGCGCCGGGCACGCCCTGGTCCTTGAAGAAGGTGTCGCTGGTGAGCGCGAGCGCGAGCGGCGGCGCCGGATGCCAGCCCACGCGGGCCGTGAGGCTCGCCTGGTCGAAGGCGTTGTTGTGCCGGCGCTCCTCCACCGCCGCGCCGGGGTTGGCGGTGAGCCCCTGGTCGTTCAGGAACTCGAAGTTGCCCGCGCTGCCGAGGTAGTGCGCGAAGGCGAGGTAGTCCCACGCGCCGACGCTCGCCGCACGCGCCAGGTCGACCTTGCGCGTGGTAAACGAGCCGTAGGACGCGCTCGCGGCGTCGAGCGGCTCGGGCCCCGGCTGGCGCGTGACGACGTTTACGACCCCGCCCGGTGCGGACTGGGCGAAGGCGAGCGGCGTCGCGCTGCGGTAGACCTCGACGTGGTCGACGGCGTCGAGCGGCAGGTCGCTCAGGTTGACGACCTCGTTGTCGGCGCGGCTGAGCGGCACGCCGTCCAAGTAGATCTGCACCTGGCCGGCGGAGAAGCCGCGAATCGACACGGTGCTGAAGTCCCCGAGGCCGCCGAAGCGGCGGACCTGGACGCCCACGGCGTCGGAGAGCGCGTCGGCCAGCGTCTCGACGGTGGTGGGCGCGCTTGCGGTGTCGATGACGGTGGCGAACGCGGTCGGGTCCGCGGGTGCCGTCTCGGGCGCGAGCCGCGGTGCCGTCACCACGACCTCGCCGAGCTGCTCCTCGGCGGCGACGACGCCGGCCCAGAGGCAGAGCACGAGGGCTATCGTCGGTCCTGGCCGCGTCGTTCCAGCTCCTTCCCCCCGGAAGGTCGTCGTGCTGGCGTCGGCCGGGCGGGTCTTCTGGCTCGGGGATCATCCTCGCCCGGTCCCTTCCCGCCCGCGCGGGGCAGTGGTTTCGACCGGGGTCGTCCTCCCTCACAGCTGCGGGGCAGCGGGGGATTCGCACCCCCTTCCCCGACCCGACCGCGTCAGGCGGGCTGTAGCGGGGCGCCTTCGTGCAGTCAAGGTCCGCTTGACCGGGCGGCAGCCATTGCGGATAAGCGCTGCCGGCCATGGGGCGCTACCTCGAAGACTTTCGCGTGGGCGAGGTGATCAAGCACTGGCCCGGCCGCACCATCCGCGACTTCGACGACACCTGGTTCACGCTCATGACCATGAACACCAATCCGCTCCACTTCGACGAGCACTTCGCGAGCCAGACGCAGCACGGGCGCTGCCTCGTCAACGGCACGCTCGTCTTCGCGCTCGCCGTCGGGATGAGCGTGCGCGACGTGAGCGAGAACGCGATCGCGAACCTCGAGTACGAGAAGGTCGTGCACCACGCGCCGACCTTCCACGGCGACACGCTCTACGCCGAGTCCGAGGTGCTCGACGTGACGCCCAGCTCGAAGCCCGACCGCGGCGTGGTCTACGTCGAGACCCGTGCGCTCAACCAGAAGGGGGAGAAGGTGCTGTCGCTGCGCCGCCGGGTCCTGATCCCGCGGCGGCCCCCCGGGGCATCCGAGCCAAGATTTTGAGCAGGCGGCCGCCTGCGGCGTGGGCGACCGGCGGGCGAGCGCACCGGATTCTCGCGGCGCCGCGACGAGGCGGCCTGGCATGCGCCTTGCGTCCGGAGGGCTCGGCTCCGCCAGGGCCTTGGTGGAGAGGAGGGGCTCATGCGAACCTGGAACCGGACGATCGGCGCGCTCAGCGCCGCCGCGCTGGCCTGCGTGCTCACGGGGGGAGTCGGCCGCGCCGAGGATCAAAGCGCCGCCCCCGCCGACCCCACGCGCGGCCAGTGGGACAGCTTCCTCGATCCCCTGCGGGACGTCGAGGACGAGTACGTAACGGCCTTCCAGAAGAAGATCGAAGACAGCACCAAGATTCACCTCTCGACGGGCCTCACCGAGGCCTACCTGTGGGACTTCAACGATCCCGGCGCGGGCAGCTTGATCCCGCTCCACTCGATGGAGCACCACAACGACGGCACACCCGCGTTCGGCCAGATCGCCGCGTCGCGGCCGAGCGAGGGATGGTTCGTCCCGGGCTTCGGCCTCAAGCTCGACTACGGCAAGGGCGCCCGCAACATCAAGGCGGACTGGAACGGCGACGGGGCGATCAATCGCGGCGATATCTTCGAGACCAACGACTTCGACGCCGAGGAGGCGTATCTCACCTGGACGATGCCCGACGACGGGCCGTCCTTCTTGAAGGGTCTTTCGGTGAAGGGCGGGAAATTCGTCACGCTGCTCGGCGCCGAGGTGATCGAGCCGTGGGCGAACTTCAACTACAGCCGCTCCCTGCTCTTCAGCCTCGCGATTCCGTTCACGCACACGGGCGTGCTCGTGAGCTATCCCATCACCGAGAAGCTCCAGATCACCGGTGGCCCGGTCGTCGGCTGGGACAAGGTGACGACCAACAACAATGGCTGGAGCGGCCTCGGGAACCTCACCTACACCGCCAACGAGCAGCTCACGCTGGCGGGCAACCTGATCTTCGGTCCCGAGCAGTCGAACAAGGTGGGCCCCAAGCGCGAGGTGGTCGACCTCGTGGCGACCTACAAGCCGGCGCAGCTCCCGGCGCTCACGCTGCTCCTCAACTACGACTACGGGCACGAGGACAACGCCGCCATCGACGTCGCCGGCAACGCCGCCTTCTGGCAGGGCCTGGCCGCGGTCGGCAACTACAACCTCACCGACCGCGCGTCGGTGGCGGTCCGCGGCGAGTGGTTCGAGGACCACGGCGGGAGCCGCACGGGCCTCGTGCAGACGGTTTACGAGGGGACGATCACGGGCAAGTACCTGATCACCCAGCACCTCTACGGCCAGGTGGAGTACCGCCACGACGAATCCGGCAAGCGGCCGTTTGCCACCAGCAGCAACACCATCTTCCTGCCCGGACAGGACATCCTCGGCTTCGACGTCACCTACGTCTTCAACTGATCGCCCGGGCGACGGGAGCGACGCCCCGGGCGGCGGTCGCTCCCGCCTGCCCTGCCACGCGACGACGCAGGATCTGCCACCGCCGTGGGCAGCGCGCACGCCCTCCCGATGCGAGACGTCGGACGATGCGACGGAAAGCTCCGTGGCACGAGCGTTGCTCCCGAGACATCACCGTGACCGTACGATCCTTCGTCACGCCTCTGGCGCTCGGCCTCGCATCGATCGTGGCGAGCGCAGCGCTTCGCGACACCCCTAGCGCCTGCCCCGGATACCTGGCCCACCTCCGGAGCGCTCGCGCCTGCCTCGCTCGGGGCGACCGCCGCGCGGCCGCCGCCGAGCTTCGGCAGGCGGAACAGGCGCTCGATTCGTGCATCCGCGGCGCGGCCGGACACCGCGCCGTGGCCGGGCTCGAGCCCGCTCCCCGGGCAAGCTAGAAGGGGTGATCGGCCTTCTCGAGGACGCTGTCGATCTCCCGCGGATCGACGGGGCGGCCGGCGTCGAGATCCTCGAGCAGGCGGTGCACGCGCTGCTTCTCGAGGAGGAGCCGCTGCTGCGCACCCCCCTTGGTCGCCGCGGCCATCTGGCCGAGGCGCACCTCGGCCTGCTCGAGCGCGGAAACGCGCGCGGCCGGCGGCGCGACCGCGAGGAGCGGCGAGGCCGCAGTCAAGGCGAACAGCGTGAGAGCCGTTGTCGTGTAGCGCTTCATGATCGTACCTCCGTTGGATGATCGGTGCGGCTCGCTCCCGAGCCGCGATTCCGGACCGGAGAGACGATCAGCGTCGCAGCGAGCAGGCCGCGAGAAACAGCGGCGGGCCGTGCTCGGCCGGACGATCGACCTGCCCGCCGGACCCCCGCAGCCCGAGCGGTGGGGCGGGCGCCTGCTCGCGACCGGACCTGGCAGCGAGCAGCGGCTGCGGGCTCGGCATCGCGGTGAGCAGCACGGCTTCGCTCGCCGCCGAGCGCACGTGGCAGCAGTCGTTCGGCGGCGCCGGCGCGTGCGCGCAATCCCGCTTGCAGCAACCCGCCGCCTCGGCGCACGCCACGGGCCCGGCGGGGATGGCGACGGTCGTGCGCCCGATGATCGAGAGCATCGACACCGCGACGACGAGCACCTGCCGCGACTCGCGCACGAAGCGATCGTAGCCCCCCTGGCGCCCCCCGGCAAGCAGGGGCGCGAAGGCGCCACGGCTATCGATCGCTACTTCTTCTTCGCCGCGGCTTCGGCCATCTCGTGATGCGCCTTCGCGAGCGCGTCCAGCTCCTTGGCCGCCGCTTCGAGGTCCTGGGCCAGCGCGCGGCAGTGGCGTGGGAACCCGAGCTTCGACGACTTGTAGCCCGGCTCGCTGTACCAGCTATCCATCCGTCGGTGCGCGTCCGCCTGCGCTCGGAGGTTCGCGGCTTCCTTCGCGTAGGCATCCGCGATCGCCTGATGCTGTTCCGGCGTCTTGGCGCTCTTGACGGCCTCTTCCGAAATTCCGGGCGGCGTCATCTCCGCCAGCGCACCTGGAGAAATCGTGAGCACTGCTGCCGCGACAAGCATCAGCACCTCTCGCCGAAGTCCCATGGGCCCTCCCATCGTCAGCGCGGTGGTCCGCGCAGGTTTGCTTGGTAGCAGTTTGTGTGCCGGCGGTGCAAGCCGGCCCACGCGTCCCTCGCTGCGCTCACCCGCGCCCGAGGAGCAGCGCGAGCGCGAGCAGCACACCCGCTTCGACCGCCGCGCCGGTTGCGCCGAGCGCCGCGGGGGTGAGCGTGCCGAGGCGTCGATAGATGACCACGCGCAGGGCGATGGTCTCGAGCGCGGCCACCACGAGCAGCACGAGGCCGATCGCCTGCCCGAGGGCGAGCGTCACGGCAAAGGCGGTCGTGCTCGCCACGCCGAACTCGCGGAATCCCGCCTCGCCGACGCCCCGCGCCGGCGACCCGCCATAGCTCTGCACGACGAGCGCCCAGCGTCCGAGCATCGGGGCGAGCAGGAACGCTGCGGGCCGCGCCGCGGCCGGAAGCGCGCACGCTGCGCCCAGCTCGAGGGCGAGCGTGCCGAGCGCGAGCGGGACGCCGCGCGGCGCCGGCCGGCCGCCGCCCAGCAGCTCGAGCACGCCCACGCCGGCCACCGCGCCCGCGCTCGGAACGAGGCGTGTCACGAGCGCCGCGAGCGCCCCGATCCCGAGGCCCACCACCGGGTACCAGGCGAGCGCGCCCCGCTCGGGGGCGGCGGGCGACCCGCGTCCGAGCGGCGTCAGCGCGCGCAGCGCAGTCCATGCCTCGGCGGCGAGCCGCATCGCGGGCGGCGCTACCGGGCCCGTCGCGCTCCGTCAAGCGCGCTTGCCCGCCCCGCACGCGGCTACTATCTGGGGCCCCATGCTCGACCGCCGGGCCGAGGCCACCCTCGCCGCCTACACGCGCGAGGTCTCCGCCGCCCTCGGCGAGGGGCTCGTGAGCCTCGTCCTCTACGGGAGCGCCGTCGGCGAGGACTGGGTGGCCGGGCGTTCCGATCTCAACACGGCGATCGTCGTGCGGCAGGTCACGCTGGATGTCCTCGAGGCGCTCGCCCCCGTCGTCGCCCGCTGGCGGCGCCGCGGGCTTGCGGTGCCGCTCATCGTCGATCGCGACTGGCTCGAGCGGGCACGCGATGTGTTCCCCATGGAGCTCGACGACATCCACCGCGGCCACCGCGTGCTTGCCGGCACCGACGCCTTCGCCGGGCTCGCCGCCGATCCCGCGGCGCTGCGCCGCGAGTGCGAGCACGAGGCGCGCGGCAAGCTGCTGCGGCTGCGCGCGCTGTTCCTCGACGCGGGCGGGAGACCCAAGGCGCTCGAGCCGCTGATGCTTGGTTCCCTCAAGAGCTTCCTCGTCCTCCTCCGCCACTTGCTGCGCCTCAAGGGCCGCGAGCCCGCGCGCGGCTACGCGGGCGTGCTCGCCGAGGGCGAGGCCGTCGTGGGGCCGCTGCCGGTCATGCGCCGGCTGCTCGCGCACCGCGCGGGCGGCGAGCGCCTGCGGCCGGCCGTCCTGCGCGCCGAGTTCGGCCGCTACCTCGGGGAGGTGGAGCGCATCGTCGCCGCGCTCGACCATGCGTAGCGCCCTCGTCGCGCTCGTCGCGCTCGCCGCCGTCTCTCACGCCGCGCCCGCCCCGCGGCTGCCGCAGCCCGAGGGCTTCGTCACCGATGCCGCCCACGTGCTCTCGCCCGCAACGCGCGCCCGCGTGACGGCCCTCCTCACAGAGCTGCAGGCGCGCACCGGCGCCGAGATCGCCGTCGTCACCGTGCCGACGACCGCGCCGCTCGACGACTTTGGCTACGCGATGGCGCTCATGGACGCCTGGAAGCCGGGGCGGAAGGGCGAGGACACGGGCCTCGTGTTCCTGCTCGCGATGCAGGATCGCAAGGTCCGGATCGTCACCGGCTACGGGCTCGAGGGCATCCTGCCCGATGGGCTCGTCGGCGCCATCGAGGACCGCGAGATCGTGCCGCGGCTGCGTGCGGGCGACGTCGACGGCGCCGTCTGGCACGGCGTCGCGACGCTGGCGACGCGGATTGCGGCCTCGCGCGGCGTGACGCTCACCGGCGCGCCCCCACCGGAGGCCGGAGCGCCGATCGCGCTCCCACCCTGGGCCGTGCTGCTCCTCTTCCTGCTCGTCGTCGCGGTCGTGCTATACCAGGCGAGCCATCCCGGCCTGCTGCCCGGCGGCATCTTCTTTCCGCCGTTCGGCGGCGGGTTCGGGGGCGGCGGCGGCGGGTTCGGGGGATTCGGCGGCGGCGGATCGGGCGGCGGAGGCGCCGGTCGAAGCTGGTGAGGAAGACGGCATGCGGGCGATGATCGCGACGGGGATGCTGGCGGCGGCGCTTTCCGGCTGCGGCTACAACAAAATGGTCGCCTTGCGGGAGGCGATCGAGGCCGCGTGGGCGCAGGTCGAGAACCAGATGCAGCGGCGCAACGACCTCATCCCGAACCTGGTCGAGGTCACCAAGGGCTACGCCGCGCACGAGCGCGGCGTCTTCGAGAGCATCGCCAACGCCCGCGCGCGCCTGCTCGCGAGCGGCTCGCGCGAGGAGAAGATGGAGGCGTCGAACGACCTCTCGGGCGCCGTCGGCCGGCTGCTCGCGCTCGCGGAGCGCTATCCGGAGCTCAAGGCCAACGAGCAGTTCGCCCGGCTCTCCGACGAGCTCGCCGGCACCGAGAACCGGATCGCCGTCGAGCGCATGCGGTACAACGAGGCCGTGCGCGCCTACAACACCTACCTCCAGAGCTTCCCGGCCGTGCTCTACGCCAAGGCGCTCGGCTTCACGCCGGTCAATTATTTCGAGGCGCCGAAGGAGGCCCAGCAGGTGCCGAAGGTCGACTTCGGCACACCGCCGTCGACGCGGCCGTGAGCTGGGCCTCGGCGCCCCGGAGGATGCCCTCCGGGGCGCCGGCGTGGGTTCAGTCGACGAACGCGCCGCTCGCCGACGCGCAGTAGGTCGGGCCGCTCGAGGCATCGACGCCAGCCTCGACCCCCCGGCAAGGCTCGGCAGCGCGCCCGCGAGGCAGGGCGGGCAGCCGGTGAGCTTGCCGACGGCGGTGTTGTACTTGGCGAGCGCGGCGCTCTCGCATGCGGTGTCGTCGGCCGACGCCTGCGTCTTGAGGCCCGCGGTCGCCGCCTTGTTGTGGCAGGCGTCGTCAGCCGCGCTTACGCGCTCGCATGTCTGGATGATAGCGCCGTGCGTCAGCGGCGCCGACGCCTGGCGGCCAGCGACGCAGCGCGCTACGCTGCGCCCGTCCATGCGCGTGCTCGTCTTCGGGGCCGGGGCGGTCGGCGGCTACTTCGGCGCGCTCCTCGTGCGCGGCGGCCAGTCGGTCACGTTCGTCGCCCGCGGGCAGACCCTGGCGGCGCTTCGCGAGCGGGGGCTCGTCGTCCGCCGGCCGGATGCCACCTGGCAGGTGCCGGTCGAGGCGGTGGCCGACCCGCGCGACGCCCCGCGACCGGACCTCGTCCTCGTGTGCGTCAAGTCCTACGACACCGCGGCCGCCGCGGCGGCGCTCGAGCCGGTCGTCGGACCGGACACCATCGTGCTCTCGCTGCAAAACGGCGTCGAGAACGAGGAGGTGCTCGCGCGCGGCCTCGGGCTGCCGCCGCTTTTGATCGCGCTCACGCGCATCGGCGTCGCGCGCACCGCCCCGGGAGAGATCCTCTACAGCGGCCGCGGGACGATCCACTTCGGCGAGCCCGACGGGCGCGAGAGCGCGCGCGCCCGTCGGACGTACGAGGCGCTTGCCGGCGCCGGCGTGCCCTGCGAGCTGCGCCGCGACATCCGCGTGCTCGCCTGGGAGAAGCTCGCCTGGAACGCCGGCTTCAACGCGGTAACCACCCTCACGCGCACGACGGTGGCCGAGGCGCTCGCGCACCCCGCGAGCCGCGAGCTCGTCGTCGCGGCGATGGAGGAGACCGACGCCGTGGCGACGGCGCTCGGCATTCCCGTCCGCCGCAGACGCACCGCCGCGGTGCTCGCCGAGAGCCTCGCGGGGCTCCCGGACTTCCGCACCTCGATGCTCCAGGATCTGCTGCGCGGCGCGCGCCTCGAGCACGACGCGCTGAACGGCGCCGTCGTGCGGGCGGCTTTGCGCGCGGGTGTTCCCGTGCCCGTCAACCGCACGCTGCTCGGCCTGCTCTCCCGCCTCGACCCTGGCGCGCGATGACGCGCGGCGGCACGTCCGCCGCGGGCATACGCAAAACGGTCTTGGCAGACAGATGGCAGCCGCGCTATGTGACCCGCGACACGGCGGGCTCGGCCCCGTCGGGACAACGCCCGAAGAAAAAGGAGGAAGGCATGCAACATCTCTCGGAGAAGCGAGCGTGGCGGCTCTTGCCTGGATTGGCGTGCGCGGCCGTCGTCGGGGGCATCCTGTTGTCGAGCAGCTCGGCCCTTGCAGGGGCGACCGTGTACAACACGAGCGGCGCCACTATCGTGTGCAACACGGTGATCGGCACAGCCTCGATTTCGCCTCCCATCACCGCCGCCTCGACGGGCAGCGCCACGGTGAAGGTGAAGGCGAAGCTCGGCGGCTGCAGTGTAACCGGGGCTAGCCCGGCGTCGCCGCCGCTGACGGTCGTCTCGGGCTCGATCGCGGGCACGCTCACCACGAGCGGCTCGCCCGGCTGCGCGGGCCTGCTCTCCCCCAGCACCATCAGCGGGAACCTGGTGGCCAAGTGGAAGGTCCAGAGCGGGCAGAAGCTCGACTTCAGCTCGACCACCGTCTCCGGCGGGTCGATCGTCGGGGCCGTCTTTACACCCGGCGGCTCGTTCCAGGGCTCGTACGGGCAGTTCACGCTGAGCGGGTCCACCCTTCAGCCGAGCAGCGCCTTCGCGGGCGGAACCCCGAATTTCGTGGCGGCCACCAGCGAGGATATCGTGAATCTCGGGACGCAGTGTGGCGGCGCCGGGATCAAGACGATCCACCTCTCGATCGGCACCCTCACCCTGTAGAAACGATTGCCCGGCGGCCCTCGGCCGAGCGGGGGCCGCCGTGTTTTCGACTATCGCAGCGAGGCGAACGCGGCGCGCGCGACCTCCATCGCGCCCGCGGGAAACACGCCGAAGAGCACGGTGAGGATCGCCGCGGCGCCGATCGCCGCCGCGAGCGCCGGGCGCTCGACGGGTGGGACCACCGGACGCGCGGCCTCGGCCATGTAGAGCTGCACGACCACGCCGGCGTAGTAGTAGACCGAGATCAGGCTGTTCAGCACCCCGATCACGGCGAGCCCGACGTAGCCCGCGTCGACCGCCGCGCTGAACAGGTAGAACTTGCCGACGAAGCCCGCGGTGGGCGGGATGCCCGCGAGCGAGAGCATGAACACCGTCATCGCGAGCCCGAGCAGCGGCTGGCGGAAGCCCACGCCCGCGAGGTCGCCGAGCGTCTCGTGCGGCTCGCCGCGCCGGCCGAGCGCGAGCAGCACGGCGAAGGCCCCGGCGTTCATCGCCGTGTACGCCACCAGGTAGAAGAGCAGCGCGGAGCCGCCGGCGGGTGAGCCCGCGACGAGCCCCACGAGCGCATAGCCCGCGTGCGCGATGCTCGAGTACGCAAGCATGCGCTTGACGTTCGTCTGCGTCACCGCGGTCACGTTCCCCACCGTCATGGTGAGCGCTGCGCCCGCCCAGAGGAGCCCCGTCCAGCTCGGGGCCGCGGCGCCGAGCGCCGTCACGAACACGCGCGCGAAGGCCGCGAAACCCGCCGCCTTCACCCCGACGGCCATGAACGCCGTCACCGCCGTCGGCGCGCCCTCGTAGACGTCAGGCGTCCAGACGTGAAAGGGAACCAGCGCCACCTTGAAGCCGAAGCCGACCAGCAAGAGCGCCATCCCGACGAGCATCGTCGGCGTGAGCCCGCCGCGGCCGACGGCCTGGGCGATGGCCCCGAGCCGCGTGCTGCCAGTGGCGCCGTAGAAGAACGCGATGCCGTAGAGCAGAAACGCGCTCGCGAACGCGCCCAGCAGGAAGTACTTGACCGCGGCCTCGTTGCCGCGCACGTCGCCGCGCAGGATGCCGGCCAGCACGTACACGGCGACCGACATGATCTCGAGCGCGAGGAAGATCACGAGGAGGTCGCTCGCCGCCGCCATGAACACCATGCCCGCCGCCGAGAGCAGGAGGAGCGCGTAGTATTCGCCGGCGGCGAGCCCCTGCTCCTCGACGTACTCGATCGACATGAGGAGCGTGAGCCCCGCGCCCGCGCACACGAGGAGCGCGAAGAACAGCGCGTAGCGATCGGCGCGCAGGGCGTCCGCAAATCCGCTCGTCGGCCCACCCCCCTGCCAGAGCCCGAGGGCGGCCACGGCGGCCGCGGCGAGCCCGAGGAGCCCCAGCGTCGCGAGCCCGCGCTGCTCGGCCCGCCGCCACACGGCGTCGACCAGCATGACGACCATCGCGGCCGCGGCGACGAGTAGCCCCGGCAGCGCCACCGTCCAGTTGCCGGCGAACGCGGCCGTCACCGCCCCTCCTGCGCCGCGGCCACCTGGACGCCCGCCGCGGGCCTCGTAAGCCGGGTGAGCATACGCTCGACCGACGGCTGCGCCACGCGCAGCAGCGGCGCCGGGTAGAGGCCGATCGCGACGCAGAGCCCCAGCGCCGGCGCGAGGACGGCGAGCTCGCGCCGCCCGAGATCGGCGAGCCCCCGGTTCTCGGCATGCGTCACCGGGCCGAACACGACCCGCTGGTACATCCAGAGGAGGTAGAGCGCGGCGAAGATCACCCCGCTCGTCGCCCACGCGGTCGCCACCGGCCGCGTGCGAAATGCGCCGAGCAGGATCAAAAACTCGCCGACGAAGCCGTTGAGGCCCGGCAGGCCGACCGAAGCGAGCATCGCCACCAGCAGACACACCGCGAAGCGAGGCATGATCGCCCAGAGCCCGCCGTAGGCAGCGATCTCGCGCGTGTGGCGGCGTTCGTAGATCATGCCGACCAGGAGGAAGAGCGCCCCCGTGGACAGCCCGTGGTTCAGCATCTGCAGCACGGCCCCCACGGCGGCGGTCGGCTCGAAGGCAAAGAGCCCGAGCACGACGAAGCCCAGGTGCGAGACCGAGGAATACGCGACCAAGCGCTTCCAGTCCGGTTGCACCGTCGCCACGAGCGCCCCGTAGAGGATGCCGATCACGGCAAGCCCGACGAGCCACGGCGCGGCCGCGCGCGCCGCATCGGGGAACAGCGGAATCGCAAACCGCAGGAACCCGTACGTCCCCATCTTGAGCAGGATGCCCGCGAGGATCACCGAGCCGCCCGTGGGCGCCTCGGTGTGCGCGTCGGGCAGCCAGGTGTGCAGCGGGAAGACCGGCACCTTGATCGCGAAGGCCAGCGCGAAAGCCGCAAAGAGCCAGAGCTGCTCGCGCGGCGAGAGCCGGAGCGCGAGGAAGCGCTCGTAGGCGAAGGACATCGTGCCGGTCTGCGCCTGCACCTGCCAGGCGCCGTAGAGGATCGCGACCAGCATGAGGAGGCTGCCGGCGAGCGTGAAGAGCACGAACTTGAGCGTCGCGTAGATGCGGCGTCGTCCGCCCCACACCCCGATCACCAGGAACATCGGCACCAGCATCAGCTCCCAGAAGACGTAGAAGAGGAACAGGTCGAGGGCGACGAACGCCCCCAGCATGCCGGTCTCGAGCACGAGGAGCGAGGCGTAGAACTCCCGGTCCCAGCGGTCGATGTCGCCCCACGAGGCGAGCACGACGACCGGCGTGAGGAAGGCGGTGAGCAGCACCAGCAGGAGACTGATGCCGTCGACGCCGACCCGGTACTCGATCCCCCAGGCCGGGATCCACGCGACCCGCTCGACGAGCTGGAAGTCGGCCGCCCCCGCACGGAACGCCCGCAGCACCCCGAGCGCCAGCAGGAGCGGGACGAGCGCGAAGACGAGCGCCGCCCGCCGCGTGCCCGCCACCGGCTCGCGCGGCAGCAGCCCGAGCAGCGCCGCGCCCGCAAGCGGCGCGAAGACCATCAGCGTGACGAGCGGCATGCCTCAGCGCCTGAGCACGTACCAGCCGACGAGCGCGAGCGCCCCGGCGAGGAACGAGAACGCGTAGTGCTGCACGTTGCCAGTCTGGAGCCGGCGCCAGGTGCTGCTCGTCGCCCGCGTGAGGACGGCGGGGCTCGTCGCGAGGCCGTCGATGAGGGGGTCGATCCCGCGCGCGGCGAGCCCGGCGAGCGCGAAGATGGGGCCCACGACGAGGCGGTCGTAGAGCTCGTCGACCCGGAACTTCTCCGCGACGAGCGTCGCGACCCCCCCGAGGGCCGCGCGCGCCCGGGCGGGAAGCTCCGGCTGCGCCACGTAGAAGACCCAGGCGAGGGCGAGCCCCCCGAGCCCGAGGGCCGCGCCGAGCACATCCAGCCCGAGCGGCGCCTCCGGTCCCGCGTTGCCGAGGACCGGCTCGAGCACGCGGGGCACCGGCAGGAAGCCGCCCACCGCCGAGAGCACGGCGAGGACGACGAGCGGCAGTGCCATGGTGGCCGGCGCCTCGTGCACGTGGTGCTGCGCTTCCGGGGCCGCGCGGCACGTCCCGAAGAAGGTGAGGAAGAGGAGCCGACCCATGTAGAACGCGGTCATGCCGGCGGTCACATAGCCGAGCAGCGCCGCGGCGGGCGCGGGATGCGCCCCGCCGAGCGCGGCCCAGAGGATCGCGTCCTTGCTGAAGAAGCCGGCAAACGGCGGCACGCCGGCGATGGCGAGCGTCGCCACCGCCATCGTCGAGAACGTGAGCGGCAGCTTCTGCCGCAATCCGCCCATGCGGCGCATGTCCTGCTCGCCGCCGAGCGCGTGAATCACGCTGCCGGCCCCGAGGAAGAGGAGCGCCTTGAAGAAGGCGTGGGTGACGACGTGGAAGATCGCCGCGCCGGCCGCCCCGACGCCGACGCCGAGGAACATGTAGCCGAGCTGGCTGATCGTCGAATAGGCGAGGACCTTCTTGATGTCGGTCTGCGCAAACGCGATGGTCGCCGCGAAGAACGCCGTCGCCGCCCCGATCGCCGCCACGGCCGCGAGCGCCGCCGGGGCGAGCGCAAAGAGCGCGTGCAGGCGCGCCATCATGTAGACGCCCGCGGTGACCATCGTCGCGGCGTGGATCAGCGCCGAGACCGGCGTCGGGCCCGCCATGGCGTCGGGGAGCCAGACGTAGAGGGGGAGCTGCGCCGACTTCCCCGTGGCGCCCGCGAGCAGGCAGAGCGCGGCGAGCAGCGGCACGGGCCAGCCGCCCAGGGTCGCCGCGCGCAGCGCCGGGAGGTGGGCGGCGATGCCGTCCACCGCGAGCGTCCCGGTCGTGCGCGCGAGGAGGAAGAGCCCGAGCAGAAAGCCCGCGTCGCCGACGCGGTTCACGAGGAAGGCCTTCTTGCCCGCGATGGCGTTCTCTTCCTTCGCGTACCAGAAGCCGATCAGCAGGTACGAGCAGAGGCCCACGCCCTCCCAGCCGACGAAGAGCAGCGCCAGGTCGTCCGCGAGGACGAGGATCAACATGGCGGTGACGAAGAGGTTCAGGTACGCGAAGAAGCGGGCGAAGTCGGGGTCGTCGTGCATGTAGCCGAGCGAGTAGACGTGGATCAAAAACCCGACCCCGGTCACGACGAGCGTCATGACCATCGCGAGCGCATCGAACCGGAGCGCCGCGTCCGCACGAAAGCCCCCCGCGTCGAGCCAGGTGTAGCAGCGGTCGACGAGCGCCGCCCCGGGACCCAGGGCGTCGAGCTGCCGCGCGGCCGCCACGGCGAGCGCCAGGGCGGCGAGGACGACGCCGGGGCCGACCACCGCCACCGCCCCGCGCCAGCGGCGGCCGGCCGTCACCTGGAAGAGGAAGCCCGCCGCCGGCACGAGCACGATCCAGCGGAGCCACGGCACCGCCGTCACCATCGCAGCGTGGCGACCTCGTCGGCGTTGGTCGTGCCGCGCAGGCGGAAGAGCGCGAGGATGATGGCGAGCCCGACGGCCGCCTCCGCCGCCGCCACGGTGATCACGAAGAAGACGATCACCTGGCCGTCGACGGCCCCGCGGGCGCGCGCGAAGGCGACGAAGGTGAGGTTGACGGCATTGAGCAGCAGCTCGATCGCCATGAAGATCACGATCAGGTTGCGGCGGACGAGCACCCCCACCGTGCCGATCGCGAAGAGCAGCGCCGAGAGCACGAGGTACCAGGAAAGCGGGGTCGTGCCGGTCACGACGGCCTCCGCTTGGCGATCGCCACCGCGCCCACGACCGCCACGAGCAGCAGGAGCGAGGTGAGCTCGAAGGGCAGCAGGTACGCCGTAAACAGCCGCTCGGCGACCGCGGCAACACCCCCGAAGTCGGCCTCCACGGTCGTGTCGGCCGGCGGCGCACCGCCGGTGAGGCCCCGCACGATCAGGACGGCGAGCCCCGCGGCCCCCGTCGTGGCGGCGCCGACGACCACGGAGGGGCCGAGCCCGCGCGGCTCGCGCTCGAGGTTGAGCAGCATGATCACGAAGAGGAAGAGCACGACGATCGCCCCCGCATAGACGATCACCTGCAAAAAGCCGATGAGCTGGGCATCGAGCCCGAGGAAGAGCACGGCGAGCAGACACATGGTCGCCACGAGCCCGAGCGCGCTGTGCACGGGGTTGCGATGCAGCACCACCGTGAGCGCGGCCACCACGGTGAGCGCCGCGACCACCAGAAAAACGAGCGGGCTCACGCCGCCCGCTCCACCAGGAGGAGCACCAGCGCCGACGCCCCCACGTTCAAGAGGGCGAGCGGGAGCAGACCCTGCCAGCCGAGCCGCATGAGCTGGTCGTAGCGGAAGCGGGGCAGCGTGAAGCGGATCGCCACCTGGAGGTAGGTGAAGAAGATGGTCTTCACCATGAAGGCGGTCACCTGGAGGACCGTCACGAGGAGCCCCGGCAGCGCGAGCACCGTCCCCCAGGGGAAGTGGAAGCCGTCGCGCGCGAGCCACGGCACCTGCCAGCCGCCGAAGAAGAGCGTCGTGATCATCGCCGCGACGAGCACCACCTCTACGAAGTCCGTCATCATGAACATGAGGTGCTTCGCGCCCGAGTACTCCGTGAAGTAGCCCGCGATCAGCTCGGACTCCCCTTCCGGCAGGTCGAAGGGGATGCGCTTGGACTCCGCGATGCCCGCTGCGAAGAAGACGAGGAAGCCGAGCGGCTGGTAGAGCACGCCCCACGCAGGCAGCCAGCCCCAGAGGAGCCGGCCCTGCTGCCGCGCGATTTCCTGCAGGTCGAGGGTGTTGTAGGTCATCACCACGCCCACCAGCGCGAGACCCATCGCGATCTCGTAGGAGATCATCTGCGCCGAGCCGCGCACGCCGCCGAGCAGCGACCAGCGGCTGTTCGACGCCCAGCCCCCGAGCACGACCCCGTAGACGCCGAGCGCGGCCATGGCGAGCACGTAGAGGATGCCGACGTCGAGGTGCGCTGCCTGGAGATCGATCGTGCGGCCACCCACCACGAGCACGTCGCCGAACGGGATGACCGCGAAGGCCGCGAGCGCCGGCACGAGGCTCACCAGCGGCGCGAGCGCGTGCAGCGTCCGGTCGGCGCCGGCGAGCCGCACGTCTTCCTTCAGCAGGAACTTGATCGGATCGGCGACGAGCGTGTTGACGAGCCCCAGGCCGGCGAACCCGAAGATCGCCGCGCGATTGGCGCCGATGCGGTCCTGCATGAGCGCGCTCGCCTTGCGCTCGAAGAAGAGGCCGAGGCTCATCACCTGCAGCATGAGCAGGATCACGAACACGGCCTCGGCGCTGGCGATGGCGGCGTCGACGAGCACGCGCTCACTCCGCCGCGAGCCGGTCGATCAGCGCGAGCACGCTCGGCACGTCGAGGTTCTCGTGATAGGCGTCGTTGTCGAGCTGGAGCACGGGGGCCGTGTTGCACGAGCCGAGGCACTCGACCTCCTCCAGGGCGAAGCGGCCGTCGGGCGTGCGTTCGCCGTCGCGGATGCCGAGCCGCGCCTCCACGGCGGCGAGGATGTCTTCCGCGCCGCGCAGGGCGCAGGCGAGGTTGCGGCAGATCTGCAGCCGGTGGCGCGCCGGCGGCTCCGTCCAGTACATCGTGTAGAAGGAGACGACCGACGTCACCCACGAGAGCGGCAGCTCCATCAGCCGCGCGACGTACTCCTGCACCGCCGGCGAGAGCCAGCCGAACTCGCGCTGCGCGAGCCAGAGCGTCGGCATGAGCGCGGCGCGGCGCGTGGGGTAGCGCGCGAGGATCGCGTGGTACTCGGCGAGCGCCGCCGGCGAGAACTCCGGGTCAGCGGTCACACTCTCCTCCGATCATGTTGATCTGGCCGAAGGTGGTGATGACATCGGCCACCATCGCCCCCTTGAGCATGCGGGCGAGCGCGCTCATCCCGTAGAAGCACGGGGGCCGCACGCGCACGCGGTAGGGCCGCCCGCTCCCGTCGCTCACGAGGTAGAACCCGAGCTCGCCGTTGCCGCCCTCGGTGACCACGTAGACCTCGCCGGGCGGAATGCGCTGGCCCTCCATCACCAGCATGAAGTGGTTCATGAGCCCCTCGATCGAGCCGTAGACCTCGGGCTTGGGCGGTAGCACGTAGCGCGGATCGTCGACGCGAATGGGGCCGTCGGGGAGCTGGTCGAGGGCCTGCTCGACGATGCGCATGCTCTGCTCGATCTCGGCCATGCGCACCTCGAAGCGGTCGAGGTTGTCGCCGCTCGTGCCGGTGGGCACCGTGAACTCGAGGCGGTCGTAGACGAGATAGGGCTCGGCCTTGCGCACGTCCCAGGCGACGCCCGTGGCGCGCAGCAGCGGGCCGGTGAGGCCCCACGAGATCGCCTCCTCCGCGCTGATCGCCCCCACGCCGGCCATGCGGTCGCGGAAGATGCGGCTGTGATCGAGCAGCCGGCGGCAGTCGTCGAGGATGCGGCGGAGGCTCGCAAACGCGGCGGTCACCCGCACGCGGAAGTCGGGCGGCAGGTCGTTGGTGACGCCGCCCAGCCGGCAGTAGGTGACGGTGAGGCGCGCACCGGTGATCGCCTCGACCAGGTCGTAGAGCAGCTCGCGCGCTTCGAGCATGTAGAAGCCCGCGGAGACGGCACCCACCTCGCTCGCCGCCATGCCAAGACAGGTGAGGTGGTCGGTGATGCGCGAGATCTCGCCGACGATGGTGCGGATGTACTGGCAGCGCTCGGGCACGGTGATGCCGGCGAGCTTCTCGACGGCGAGCGCGAACCCCACGTTGTTCAGCAGCGGCGAGGCGTAGTTGAGCCGGTCGGCGTAGGGAAAGACGTGGTTCCACGTCCCCTGCTCGCACATCTTCTCGAAGCCGCGGTGCAGGTAGCCGATCTCGACGTCGACGTCGACGATCGTCTCGCCGTCGAGCTCGAGGTTGAACTTGATGGTGCCGTGCGACGCGGGGTGCGACGGCCCCATCTGGATGTGCATGGTCTCGGGATGCCCTGCCATCGCGCTCAACCTGCCGACCGCCGCGGCGGCCAGGGATCGGCGATCGGATCGCGCTCGGGCACGAGCGGCTGGCGGCGGTCGACCGGGTAGTCCTTGCGCAGCGGATGGCCCTGGAACTCGGGGTAGAGCAGGATGCGGCGCAGGTCGGGATGGCCGCGGAAGCGGATGCCGAACATGTCCCAGACCTCCCGCTCCGCCCAAAGCGCGCTCTGCCAGAGCGGCACGGCCGACGCCACCTCGGGGTCGTCGCCGGGGACGGGCACCTTCACCCGCAGGCGGTGGCCGCCGGCGAGCGAATGGAGCTGGTAGACCACCGCAAAGCGCGGCTCCTGCGGGTAGTAGTCGACCGCAGTCACGTCGCTCAGACGGTCGAAGCGCAGCGCCGGGTCGTCGCGCAGCGCCCGCAGACCCTCGGCGCTCCGCTCCCGCGGCACGATCACGACCGCCTGCCCGCGCGCGAACTCCGGCGGCAGCGGCGTCGCCCCCGGGAGGAGCGCGAGCGCGCGGGCCACGACCTCCTCGGGGCTCATGGGCGCGCGCTCAGTCCCACGCGAGCGCCCCCTTGCGCCAGACGTACACGAGCCCGAGCGCGAGCACGCCCACGAAGATCGCCATCTCGACGACGCCGAAGAGCCCGAGCCGGCGGAAGAGCACCGCCCACGGGTAGAGGAAGACCACCTCCACGTCGAAGACGATGAAGAGGATCGCCGGCAGGTAGAACTTCACCGCGAAGCGGCCCCACGCCGGTCCGCTCGGCGGATTGCCGCACTCGAAGGCCTCGCTCTTCACCGCCGAGGGCCGACGCGGGCCGAGGAACAGGTTCACGGCGAGGAAAAGCCCCGGGATCAGGGCGGCGATCACGAACGTCGCGACGACGGGAACGTACTGGAAATGCATGGGGAAACGCTCGCTCAGTATGAGAACGCCCCCGCTCTGTCAACGCCGCCCGGTTGCCCGCGTGCGTCCACGTGGTAAAGGCGGCGGGCGAGCGATGGCGGCGGCCCTCGAGCGGGAGGTGGGTGCGGCGTGTGCGCGCGCCGTCGCGGAGGCGTTCGGCCCGGCCGTGCACGTCGTCGCGGCGAGCGCGCTCGCGGGCGATGCCTCGAGCCGCCGCTACGTGCGGCTTACGCTCGCCGGTCCGGGCGCCCCCGCGACCGCGGTCGCCATGCTCCTCGGCGAGGGCCGCTTCGCCCCGGGCTCCGACGAGCTGGGTGGGGGCATCGCGGTCGCGGAGCTGCCCTTCGTGAACGTCGGACGCTGGCTCGCGGCACGCGGCTTCCCCGTGCCGACGCTCTACTGCGATGCCGCGCGCCGCGACGGCCTCGTGCTGCTCGAGGACGTCGGGGACACGACGCTGTGGGCAGCCGCCAGCGCGGCGCCGGAGGAGGCGGCGGGGCTCTTCGCGCGCGCCGTCGACCTGCTCGTGCGGCTCCAGGTCGAAGGGGCACGTCATCCCGATCCTGCGTGCTACGCCTTCCGCCGTCGCTTCGATGCGCTGCTCGCCCGGCGCGAGCTCGAGCACTTCGTCGAGCACGGGATCGAGACCCGCCGGGGCCAGCGGCTTCCGCCGCAGACGCGCGCCGCGCTGCTGGACGCGCTCGCGCCGCTGACCGCCCCCTTTGCCGCACCCGAGGCGGTGCTCGTTCACCGTGACTTCATGGCCTGGAACCTCCACGTCGCGGACGGCCGCCTGCGGCTGCTCGACTTCCAGGACGCGCTGCTCGGGCCGGACGCCTACGATCTCGCGGCGCTGCTCACCGATCGCACGACGCCGACGCTCCTCGGCCCCGCCCTCGAGGCGGAGCTCATCGCGCGCTTCGCCGCGGCCCGCGCCGCCGCGGGCTTCCCGCTCGCCGGCGACCTCACCGAGCGCTACCGCCTCTGCGCCCTCCACCGCGCGCTCAAGGTGATCGGCCGCTTCCACTTTCTCGAGCTGGTTCAGGGGAAGCGCGGCTATCTCGCCTACCTCCCCGCCGTCTATGCCGTCGCGCGGCGGCTGCTCGCCGCCGCCGCGATGGCCGAGCTCCAGCGCCGCCTCGCCGAGCACGTGCCGGAGCTGGCGCCGGCATGATCCGTCGCGCCATGGTGCTCGCTGCGGGGCGCGGGCGGCGGCTTGCGCCGCATACCGACGTGCTCCCGAAACCCCTCATGCCGGTGGGCGGCCGTCCCCTCCTCGACCATCTGCTCGCCTTCTTGCGGGCCGGCGGCATCGAGGAGGTGGTGATCAACCTCCATCACCTGGGACACCTCATCGCGGCCCACGTGGGTGACGGCGGGCGCTTCGGGCTGCACGTCCGCTACTCGTGGGAAGATCCGATCCTCGACACGGGCGGCGGCATTAAGCGCGCGGAGGCGCTGCTCGCCGGAGAGCCGTTCGTGGTGGCGAACGGCGATAGCCTGCTCGAGGTGGACCTCGCCGAGGTGATCGCCTTTCATCGCGCCCGGGGCGGGCTGGCGACGATCGCCGTGCGCCCCGACCCCGATGCCGCCCGCTGGGGGCTCGTCGAGCTCGACGCCCACGACCGCGTGCGTCGGATCGCCGGGCGGCCCGCCGGCCCCGTCGACGAGCGTCTGCGGGGCTTCATGTTCCCCGGCCTGCACGTGCTCGAGCCCGGCATCTTCGACTGGATGGCTCCGGGGGTCGCCTTCGGGATCATGCGCGTCACCTACCCACAGCTCATCGCCCAAGGCGTACCCGTCTACGGATGGGTCACCGAGGGACGGTGGCTCACCATCGACACACCCGAGGCGCTGGCAGCAGCCGACCGCACGATGCGCGAGACCCCGTTTCGCTGGACCGCAGCGCCGCAGGGGCGCACGAGCTGAGTGGCTTGCAAGGCGAAGCGCAGGCCGGAACTTGAGGAACCGGGTCCATTTCTTGACTGCCGCCCTTCCCTTTAGTACGACGCGTCGCACAATCGTGGGAGCGCGGACGGCGAAGGGGGAGGGCTGGCCTCTGGTACGCGGCTTGCTTACCCTATCCGTATGACGCGGGGCCGACCCAGATGTCCCGGGCGTCTCGGCCCTCGGCGGCAGGCGTAAGCAGGCGACGTCATGGGCCTCACGATCGTCCACAAGAGTGACCTCTCGGTCCGCAAGCGCAACGCGCGCATCGCGATGGTCCTCGCCGGCGGGGCGATCACGGGGGGCGCCTACAAGCTCGGGGGCCTCAAGGCGCTCGACGATTTCCTCGTCAACCGCAAGACCACCGACTTCGACGTCTACGTCGGCCTTTCCGCCGGGGCCTTCCTCGCCGCGCCGCTGGCGGGCGGCGTCACCCCGCCGCAGATGCTGCGGGCGCTCGAGGGGACGTCGGAAGACTTCACGTACTTCTCGCCCCTCGACTTCTACCAGCTCAACCTGAGCGAGTTCCTCGCGAAGCCGGTCGAGTTCCTGATCGACCTCATCACCTACGTCCCCGGCCTGCTCTACGACTTCTTCGTGCAGACGCCGGGCCTCGTGCGCTCGCTCGAGGACCAGCTCGCGCGGGCGCGCCGCCAGCCGACGCTCTCGAACCTGGTCGCCTGCGTGCGGCCGGTGGTGGACGCCATCGCCTCGGTGCGCGAGTTCCCCTTCCCGCTCGCCTACCTGCCCTCCGGCATCTTCGACAACGCCGCCCTCGAGCGCTACCTCCGCCACAACATCGAGCGGCGCGGCATGACCAACGACTTCCGCGTGCTCTTCCGCACGCGCGGCGTCGAGCTGTACATCGTCGCGATGAACCTCGACACGGCCGAGCGGGTGGTCTTCGGCCACGACGAGGACACCTCGCTCACGATCTCCGAGGCGGTGCAGGCGTCGACGGCGCTGCCCGGCTTCTACCGGCCGGCGCGCATCCGCGGTGTCGACTACGTCGACGGCGGCGTGCGGCGCACCGCGAACATCGACGTCGCCATCGAGCACGGCGCCGACCTCGTCATCTGTTACAACCCGTTTCGGCCGTTCTCGAACCGGGTGGTGCGCCGCTACCTGCCGGACCGCGGCGAGTACGTGCTCCAGGGCAAGCCACTCGCCGACCAGGGCATGCTCACGGTGCTCAACCAGGTGCTGCGCACGCTGCTCCACTCGCGGCTCCAGCTCGGCATCCGCCAGTACCAGGACGACCCGCACTTCCAGGGCGACATCATCCTGATCGAGCCCGCCGAGAGCGACCTCACGTTCTTCAAGATGGCTCCGCTCAACCTCTGGGCCGGCCGCAGCGCCGGCGCGCACGGCTACCTCTCGGTGACGCAGTCGATCGAGTCGCACTACGAGCTCATCCGCGCGATCCTGCAGAGCTACGGCGTGCAGATGACCCGCAAGGAGGTCCGCGAGGGCCTCGAGCGGCTGCTCGAAGGGGATCAGCGCGAAGCGCCGGACGACGTGCTGCTGCGCGACGTCCCCAAGCGCAACCTCCACGTGGCCTGAGGGCCGGCCGCCGGGCGCGGGGGTCTCCGGCGCCGCTTCAGCGCCGCCGCTTGCCGTCGCGCGCCGCCGCCGCGGCCGGCGGCGGGCTCGGCGCGGGGAGGTTCTCGCGCGCCGCGGCCTCGATCTCGTCGGCCAGGGCCTGCCGCATGAGGGACACGGCCGCCTCGACCGAGAGCGCCCGCAGGCGTTTGAGCTGCTCCACCAGCTCGGGCAGCCGCGCGCGGGGGGCCCCCGCCTCGAAGTAGGGGTGGAGCACGTGGGTCGTAAACAGGGTCACGAACCGCAGCGCGATCGCGTGCAGATCCTCCTGCAGCCGCACGAACTCGTCGACGAGCGCATCGAACGGGATGCCGGCGCGCACCGCATCGATGCCGAGCTCGACGACCTTCGGATGGCGCAGCCGGTAGCCGCGCCCGTGACGCACGACGAGCCCCACGGCGAGGAGCTTCGCGATCGCCCGGGCGGGATCGACGTCGCGCGGCAGCCGCGCCCGCAGCGCGGCGGCGGAGAGGAGGACCGCGTCCTCGGGGTCCGCCTCGGCAATCGCCGACTCGATGCCGAGCACCTGCTCGAGGCTTTGGCCGCCCTCCCACGCCTGGAGCAGCTCGGCGATGCCCGCGAGCGAAAAGCCGCGCTCCTGGAGCCGGTTCACCAACCGCAGGCGGGCGAGATGCTCGGCCGTGTAGAAGGCCGCGCGGCGCCCCGGCCGGCTCACCGGCGCGGGCAGGAGGCCGCGGCTCTGGTAGGCGCGGATGTTCCGCGTCGTCACCCCCGAGCGCGCCGACAGCTCCTCGATGGTGAGCCACCCGCCGCCCCTCGTCATGCCCCGCCTCCCGGCCGTCTCCCGGAAACGGCGCTTGACGCCACGTCGCCGATCATGACATGAATCAGTGTAACACAAAGGAGGGCTTCCCTGTGGACCCCATCGTCCGGCGCGACCTGCGGTTCGACCTCGACGGCGGCGACGTCCGGCACTGGCACCCCGAGGGCCTGCACGTCGCGCACTTCTTCAACGCGCTCTCCCTCCTCTTCCCCGAGGGGGAGAGCTTCTTCATCGACAGCGTCCGGCACTTCCGCGACCGCATCCGCTCGCCGCAGCTCGCAGCCGACGTCCAGGGCTTCCTCGGTCAGGAGGCGATGCACAGCCGCGAGCACCGGCGGTACAACGCCGCGCTCGCGGCCGCCGGGCTCCCGGCGCGCGCGCTCGAGGACCGTCTGCGCCGGCTCCTCGACGAGCTCCGCGCCCGCGTTTCGCCGGAGGAGGCGCTCGCGATCACGATTGCGCTCGAGCACTTCACGGCCATCATGGCGGACGTGGCGCTCGGCGACCCGCGGAATCTCGCCGGCGCCGACGAGCGCTTTGCGGCGGTCTGGCGCTGGCACGCCGCCGAGGAGACCGAGCACAAGGCGGTCGCCTACGACGTGTATCGGGAGGTGGTCGGCGAGGACTGGCGCGCCTACCTCCGGCGGGCACGCGTCATGCTGCTCGTCACGATCGGGTTCTGGATCGACGTGACGCGTTTCCACCTGCGCCTCGTCCACGCCGACGGCGCCCTCGGCGACCTCCGGGGCTGGTGGCGGCTCTGGCGCTTTCTCTGGATCCGACCGGGCGGCATGCGGCGCGTCTGGCGACTCTGGCTCGGCTACTTCCGCCCCGGCTTCCACCCCTGGCAGCTCGACAACCGCCATCACGTCGAGGCGTGGAAGGCCGCCTACGCGCCCGCCGCGGCCCCCGCCTAGCGACGGGCCCCCGCTACACCCGCTCGATGATCGTCGCGATCCCCATGCCGTAGCCGATGCACATCGTGCACAGGCCCAGGGTCTTGTCCTGCCGCTCGAGCTCGTCGAGGAGCGTCCCGATCAGCATCGCGCCCGTGGCGCCGAGGGGGTGACCGAGCGCAATCGCGCCGCCGTTCACGTTCACCTTCTCGTGCGGGATGCCGATCTCCTGCATGGTGATGAGCGGCACGGGGGCGAACGCCTCGTTGATCTCGACGAGGTCGATGTCGTCGATGGTCAGTCCGGTGCGCCTGAGGATCTTCTGTGTCGCGGGGATGGGTCCGGTCAGCATGATCACCGGCTCGGAGCCCACGATCACGGTGTCGACGACCCGCGCGCGCGGCCGCAGACCCAGGTCCTTCACCGCCCGCTTGGAGGCGAGCAGCACGCCGCCCGCGCCGTCGACGATCCCGCTCGAGTTGCCGGCATGGATCTTCCCGTCGGGCTTGAACGACGGCTTGAGCGCCATGAGCCCCTCGAGCGTCGACTGCGGGCGCGGGTGCTCGTCGGTGGTGATCGTCCTCCGCGTGCCGTCGGGCTGGGGTGCGTCGGGGACGGGCACGAGGCTCTTCGCGAATCGCCCCTCCTGGATGGCGCGCCAGGCGCGGCGCTGGCTCTCGAGGGCATACTCGTCGAGCTGGCGGCGGCTGTAGCCCCAGCGCTCGGCGATCATCTCGGCCGAGAGCCCCTGGGGGACGAGCGGGTAGCGCTCGGTGAGGCTCGGGGGGAGCGCGCCCATGTCGCTGCCCATGGGACAGCGGCTCATGCTCTCGACGCCTCCCGCGTAGACCACGTCGTAGGCGCCCGCCGCGACCCCCTGGGCCGCGAGGTTCACCGCCGTCTGCCCCGAGCCGCAGAAGCGATTCAAGCTGAAGCCCGGGATCTCGATCGGCCAGCCGGCCGCCAGCACCGCCGCGCGCCCGATGCATGCGCCCTGCTCGCCCACCTCGGTCACGCAGCCGACGATTGCATCGTCGATGCGGGCAGGGTCGATCCCGGTGCGCTCGACGATCGCTTTCATCGGCACCGTGCAGAGATCGATCGGATGGACGCCCGCGAGCCCCCCGTTCTTGCGCCCGCGCGGGGTGCGACAGGCATCGATGATGTACGCATCCATGGCGCCGGCGCTAACAGCCGTGCCGGGCCGTGTCAAACCGCAGCGGGCGCCACCCGCGCCCGGGCGCGATCAACCCGAGCACCATCGGCGCGGCGGCGCCCGTCACCCGCGGCAGGGACGCGGGTCGCGCGGCGGCCGTCGCCCAGGCGAGCAGCGCGAAGGCGTAGGCCTCGAGCGCATCGGCGTCGTAGCCGAGCGCGTCGACCGGGGTAAGGCGCACGCCCGGGAGCGCCGCCGCCAGCATCGCGACGAGCGTCGGGTTGCGGCTCCCGCCGCCGGCAAGCAGCACCTCGTCGAGCGCCGGCAAGAAGCGTCGATACGCCTCCGCCGTCGCCCGCGCGGTAAACGCGGTCGCCGTGGCCACGAGGTCGGCCTCCGAGCGGCGGCGGCGCCGTCCCTCGCGTACGAGCCACTCGACGGGGGCGACGCCGAACTCCTCGCGGCCCGTCGACTTGGGCGGGCGGCGCGCGAGAAACGGGTGGCGCAGGAGCCGCGCGAGCAGCCCCTCGTCCACCCGGCCGCGGCGCGCGAGGCGGCCGTCGCGGTCCATCCAGCGCCGACCGTGCGAGAGCCGGCGCACCAGGCCGTCGATCACCATGTTGCCGGGCCCGGTGTCGAAGGCCCGCACCGCGTCGAGGTCACCGCCGGGCGGCAGGTAGGTCACGTTGCCGATGCCGCCGAGATTCTGCACCGCGCGGGCCCGCCGCGGGTGCGCGAAGAGCACCGCGTGCGCCCAGGGCGTGAGCGGCGCGCCCTCGCCGCCGGCGGCCACGTCGGCGGGGCGGAAGTTGGCGATGGTCGTGATCCCGGTGCGCGCGGCGATCACGGCCGGCTCGCCGATCTGGAGCGTCGCGCCCGCAGCGGGCGCGTGGTGGAGCGTGTGCCCGTGCGAGCCCACGAGCGCGACCGTGGTCGGCGCCACCCCGAGCGCGCGGCAGAGGCCGAGGGCCGCGGCGGCGAGGCGCTCGCCCATGGTCACGTGGAGCGCGGCGAAGGTCGCGGCATCGAGCGCGGCGCCCTCGGCCGCCGCAAGCAGCTGCGCGCGCAGCGCGCGGGGCAGCGCAACGGTGCGAAAGCCGAGCGGGCGCACGCGCGGGCGGCGCCCGCTCACCTCGGCGAGCGCCGCGTCGATGCCGTCGAGCGACGTGCCCGACATGAGGCCGATCACGCGCACGCCCACGCCCCCCCCGCGTTGTCTGACCCACCCCCCTGTGTTACGGTCCGCGGGTGTCCGCCCCATCGACCGACGTGGACCTCGGTGCGGTCAACCGCGAGCTGGAGCACGCCACGCCCGAGGCGATTCTCGCGTGGACGTGGGCGCGCTTTCGCCCCCACGTGATCCTCACCTGCTCCTTCCAGCACGAGGGGGTGGTGCTCGCGCACATGCTGCGCACGATCGCGCCCGAGGTGCCGGTGGTCTTCATCAACACGGGCTTCCACTTTCCCGAGACCCTCGCCTACCGCGACGAGCTCGTGCGGCGCTTCCAGCTCAACCTGGTCGAGCTGCACCCGGTGATGCCGCGGGAGGCCTTCGCCGCCCGCTACGGTCTCGACCTCTACGCGCGCGATCCGGACCTCTGCTGCCATCTCAACAAGGTCGAGCCGCTGCGCCGCTACCTGCCTGGCGTGCGCGCGTGGATCAACGGCCGCCGCCGCGACCAGGCGTTCACGCGACAGGCGCTGCACGTGGTCGAGGAGTATCAGGGCGGCCTCTACAAGATCAACCCGCTCGCGTCGTGGACCTCGCGCGACACGTTCTACTATCTCCAGCGCCACGACATCCCCACGCACCCGCTCTTCGAGCGCGGCTACGCGAGCATCGGCTGCGCGCCGTGCACGCGCCCCGTGCTGCCGGGCGAAGACGAGCGCGCGGGGCGCTGGGCGGGGCTCGCCAAGACCGAGTGCGGCCTCCACACCTTCCTGCCGCTCAAGCAGCAAGCGGGCTAGCTTTCAGGATCGTCGGCGTCGCGTTCCGCCATCGCCTCGGCGTAGAGCTCGAGGAGCCCTTCGCCCAGGCGCTGCACGAGCCAGCGGTGGACGACCCCCACGCACCGCTCCCATCCGGGGGCGCAGGGGAGCCACCGGCCGACACCGGGGAGGAGGCGATGCTCGGCGCCGATCGCGCCAGCGAGCGCCGCGGCCGCGGGCGGCGGCAGCAGCGGATCCTGCTCGCCCGTCGCCAGGAGCGTCGGGGTGGACCCGGCGGCGCGCAGCGGGACGCGGCCGCGCAGGAGCTCGCGCACGACGGCGGGGTGCTCGGCGGCGAGGCTCCGCTCCACTCCGGCCCGCGTCGCGGCCGGCAGCTCGTCGAGCGCGAGGACGGCGGCCCGCGCCTCGGGCGGGGGCACCGGCCGGCCGAACGCCACCGCCCAAAGCGTGCCCCAGCGCGTAAGCAGCGCCCGCAGCGCCGGGCTCCGGGGGGGCAGCGGCGCGAGCAGGACGACCGCCGCGGCGCGCCCGCCCATCGCGGCGCCGAGCACGGCGAGCGCGCCGGCGCCGTGACCGACGAGGACCGGCGGCGCGGCCAGCCCCGAGGCGTGCGCGGCGAGGATTGCCGCGCGCCCGGCGATCCCGCCGCCGACCTCCCGGAGGTCGACGAGCCCGGCCTCCCAGCCGCGGTGCGCGAGATAGCCGGCGAACGGACGCCACAGCTCCGGCCCGGTCCACAGCTCGCCCGCGCAGAGGAGCGTCGCGGTGTAGCGCGCCGCCTCGGCGTGCACGGGGATGATGGGGGGAAGCGCCGGCATCGAAAACGAAAAAGGCCCTTCGGATTCGAAGGGCCTTTCTCCGAGCCCGTCAAGGGCCCGCTCTCGCCTGAGATCGAATTCCTTGGGTTCGCTTGGGTGTGTCTTACGTGCCTAGCAGAACGAACCGAACGAAGACCGCGTCACTTACTTCTTCTTCTTCGACCCCTTCTTCGCGGGGGCCTTCTTCTTCGCCTTGCTCTTCGATGCCTTCTTCCTTGCCGCCATAGATACCTCCTGTTGGCCTGGTCGCTCAGGCGAGAGCCCAGCCACCCCACCTCCCAGCATCCGCGGCGCAGTATAGGGTGCTGCCGCCTCGAGAGTCAAGGGACGACCGGTGTTTTGGAAATTTTTTTTTAAACCGGCGCCAGCGCCGGTGCTGAGAGATCCGCCCCCTAAAATCACGTTCACGCTGGCTCTCGCTGGCGAGTAGCAGGTCGTTTTATGCCGACCCCCCCCGGGCGCGGCCTTGCTCTCATCGGGCCTTTTCGCTACCCCGGGCGCGTGCAGCGCACCGGAGGCCAGTTGCTCACTGCCGCGCTCGTGCTCGCGATCGCGGCCGTGGCCGGCTCGGTGCTGCTCGGACCCCAGGGGGTGCGCCACCTTCGCGCGCTGCGCGCCGAGCGCCGCCGGCTGGCGGCCGCCACGGTCGCGCTCCTCGGCGAGAATGCCCGCCTGCACGCGGAGATCGGGCGCCTCGAGCACGACGACGCCTACCTCGAGGGGCTCGCGCGTCGCGAGCTCGGGCTCGTGCGGCCGGGCGAAACCGTTTATCGGTTCCGCCGCCGCTAGCCTGGCTACTCCTCGCTCTCCCCCGACGCGTACGCCTCGTACTCGTCGGAGTCCATCAGGTCCTCGAGCTCCGTCTCGTCCGTCATCTCGATCTCGACCAGCCAGCCTTCGTGGTACGGATCCTCGTTGACGATCCGCGGATGATCATCGAGGTCGCTGTTGATCGCGGTGACGGTGCCGCCGACTGGGGAGAGCAGCTCGGCCACGGTCCGCACGGACTCGATCTCGCCGAACGGCTCGCCCTTCTCCAGCTCGTCCCCGACGTCCGGAAGCTCGACCGCGATGACCTCGCCCAGCTCGGCCTGTCCGTAGTCCGAGATGCCGACGTGCGCCCGCTGGCCTTCCACCCGCACCCACAGGTGGTCTTCCGTGAACTTCAGGGTGTCCGCCATGGTGACTCCCTCAAGAAGGGACGCCGACCCCGTCGTGGGGATCGGCTGCGGCCTGTTATAGGGCGCGTCCAAACGCCGTCAAGCCTCCCACCGCCCCACCGGCGGACCTCCTCCCGCATCCTCCAAAGCCCGCCGCGCGCCGCTTCAGGAGCACCCGCTGGTCGCGCCGCAGTTGAGGCACTTGTAGCAGGAGCCGTTGCGGATCATGAGCGAGCCGCAGTCCGGGCAGCTCGGCGCGTCGGCCTGCGGGCTGAACGCGATCGCCGCGCGCGGGCTCGCAGGCTCGATGCGCGGGCGCTCGGGCGCCCCGGGCACCCGCGCCGCCTCCTCGCGCTCGACGAGCCCCACCGCAGCCCGCGCCTCCCGGGAGAGGAAGCGCGAGCCCAGGAAGCGAAAGATGTAGTCGATGAGCGACTTCGCCATCGGGATGTCGGGGTTCTTCGTGAAGCCCGACGGCTCGAAGCGCACGTGGCTGAACTTCGACACCAGCACTTCGAGCGGAACCCCGTACTGGAGCGCCATCGAGGTGAGCACGCCGATCGAGTCCATGAGCCCCGAGATCGTGCTGCCCTCCTTCGCCATCTTGATGAAGATCTCGCCCGGCGTCCCGTCCTCGAAGAAGCCGACGTGGAGGTAGCCCTCGTGGCCGGCCACCTCGAACTTGTGGCAGAGCGCCTGGCGATCCGTCGGGAGATGGCGCCGCACCGGCTGGGGCGCCGGGACCGCCGGTTCCTTCGCCGTGCGGCCCGTGTTGAGCGGCTGCACCTTCTTGCAGCCGTCGCGGTAGATCGCCACGGCCTTGAGGCCGAGCCGCCACGCTTCGATGTAGGCCTGCTCGATGTCCTCGACCGTCGCCTGCTCGGGCACGTTGATCGTCTTCGAGATCGCGCCCGAGATGAACGGCTGCACGGCCGCCATCATGCGCAGGTGGCCGAGGGGATGGATCGAGCGCGTCCCGCGCGCCGGCCGGAAGGCGCAGTCGAACACCGGCAGGTGCTCCGGCTTGAGCCCCGGCGCCTCCTCGATCGTCTCCTGCTCGTCGATGTACTCGACGATCTCCTGGATCGTGCGCGCGTCGTAGCCGAGCCGGCGCAGCGCCCGTGGTACCGTCCCGTTGACGATCTTGAGCATCCCGCCGCCGACGAGCTTCTTGTACTTCACCAGCGCGATGTCGGGCTCCACACCGGTCGTGTCGCAGTCCATCATGAAGGCGATCGTCCCGGTCGGCGCGAGCACCGTCACCTGCGAGTTCCGCATGCCGTGCTCCCGGCCGCCGGCCAGCGCCTGGTCCCACACCTCCCGGGCCGCCGCGAGCAGCTCGAGCGGGACGAGCGCCGGGTCGAGCTTGTAGGCGTGGGCGCGGTGCTTCTCGAGCACGCGCAGGTGCGGCTCGCGATTGCGGGCGAACCCCTCGTAGGGTCCGAGCGCCGCGGCGATCCGCGCCGACTCGGCGTACGCCTCGCCGCACATGAGGGCGGTCACCGCGGCCGCGTACTGCCGGCCCGCCTCGGAGTCGTAGGGAAGCCCGAGCGACATGAGCAGCGCGCCCAGGTTCGCGTAGCCGAGCCCGAGCTCGCGGTAGGCGTGCGCGTTGGCGGCGATCTCCTCGGTCGGATAGCTCGAGCGGTCGACGATGATATCCTGCGCGAGGATCGCGATGTCGACGGCGTGGCGGAAGGCCGCGACGTCGAACACGCCCGCCTCGTCGGTGAAGCGCATGAGGTTCAGGCTCGCGAGGTTGCAGGCGCTGTCGTCGAGGTGCATGTACTCCGAGCACGGGTTCGACGCGTTGATCCGCCCGCTCGCCGGGCAGGTGTGCCAGTCGTTGATGGTGGTGTCGAACTGCATGCCCGGATCCCCGCACTGGTGCGTGGCCTCGGCGATCCGCCGGAGCAGCTCGCGCGCCGGCAGCGTCTCGCACACCTCCCCGGTGGTGACGTAGCGCGTCTGCCAGGGCCGCCCTTCGAGCGCGGCGCGCATGAACTCGTCGGTCACGCGGACCGAGTTGTTGGCATTCTGGAAGAAGATCGAGCTGTAGGCGGGCCCGTCGAGCGAGGCGTCGTAGCCGGCGGCGATGAGCGCCCAGGCTTTCCGCTCCTCCTCGGCCTTGCAGGTGATGAACTCGAGGATGTCCGGATGGTCGATGTTGAGCACGACCATCTTCGCCGCGCGCCGGGTCTTCCCGCCCGACTTGATCACCCCCGCCGACGCGTCCGCCGCCCGCATGAACGACACCGGGCCGGAGGCCGTGCCGCCGCCCGCGAGCCGCTCCTTCGAGGAGCGCAGCCGCGAGAGATTCACCCCCGAGCCCGAGCCGCCCTTGAAGATGATCCCTTCCTTGCGGTACCAGTCGAGGATCGAGTCCATGCGGTCCTCGACGGAAAGGATGAAGCACGCCGAGCACTGCGGCCGGGGCTCGACGCCGACGTTGAACCACACGGGGCTGTTGAACGAGAGCTTCTGCTGGAGGAGGAGGTGGGTGAGCTCGTCGTGGAAGTTCTGCCGGTCGCTCGGCGTGGCGAAGTAGCCCTGGGCGGCGCCCCACTCGCAGAGCGTGTTCACCACGCGGCCGACGAGCTGCCGCACGCTGCGCTCGCGCTGCGGGGTGCCGAGCGGGCCCCGGAAGTACTTCGACACGACGACGTTGGTCGCGAGCTGCGACCACGCCTTCGGCACCTCGACGTCGCGCTGCTCGAAGACGACCTCGCCCCGCTCGCCCTGGATCACCGCCGCGCGGGTCTCCCACTCGACCTCGTCGTACGGATTCACGCCCGGCGGCACGAAGCGCCGCGCGACGCTGAGCCCCGGCCCCGGCCGCGCCGCCGGCCCTTCGGGCACCCGCCGTCCCTCAGCCTCCGCCGTCCCCATCACCGTCCTCCCTCCGACCCCATGATCTGGGGGTGTGTGCGCGCATACACCACCACATATTGTGCTGTCAAGGAAATTCCATCAAGCGCCGGTGGACCGCGTTATGCGCGGTGATCTCACGCGACTCGGCGACGTGCTCGCCCAAGCGCTCGCGCGGCTGCCGGGCGGCCGGGATCTCGCCGACTACGCCGTCTGGGGCCACTGGGAGGAGGTCTTGGGGCCGCTGCTCGCCCCGCACGCGCGCCCGCGGCGGCTGCGGCGCGGCGTGCTCGTCGTCGCCGTCGACGACTCGACGTGGATGCAGGAGCTGCACCTCCTCAAGACCGAGCTCTGCGCGCGGCTGAACGCGCGCCTCGGCCGCCGGGCCGTCCGCGACATCTTCCTCGTGCTCGGTGAGCCCCCGCCTCATCCCACCTCGGCCCGCGGAGCGCCCGCCGGCCGCTCGGGGTAGCAGAACGCCGTCCGTTCGGTGGCGCTCACGGCGAGCGCCACCAGCTCCGGCACGTCGAGACGCGCCTCGGCCGCCGCGACGGCGATCGGCTCGGCGCGGGTCGCGGGGTGTCGCGGCACGAAGAGCTGGCAGCAGTCCGCGTCCGGCTGGATCGAGGTCTCGAGCGTGCCCAAGCGCGCGGCCTGGTCGGTGATCTCGCCCTTGTCGAAGCCGAGCAGCGGACGCAGCACGGGCAGCGTCGTCGCCGCGCCGATCACGGCGAGGTTGGCGAGGGTCTGCGAGGCCACCTGCCCCAGGCTGTCGCCGGTGACCAGCGCCTCGGCGCCGCAGGCGCGCGCCAGCGCCTCGGCGATGCGCAGCATCATGCGCCGGTAGAGCACGACCCGCAGCGGCCGGGCCACGGCGGCGACGATCCGCCGCTGCACCTCGGCAAACGGCACGGCGTGGAAGACCGCCTCCAGCTCCCAGCGGACGAGCACGCGCGCAAGCTCGCGCGCCTTCTCCTCGCTGCGGCGGTCGAGCAGCGGCGCGCTGTGGAAATGGACGAAGTCGACGCGGCAGCCCCGGCGCATCATCCGCCAGGCCGCCACCGGCGAGTCGATGCCGCCCGAGAGCAGTGCCAGCACGCGCCCGCTCGTGCCGACCGGTAGCCCGCCTGCGCCGGGGACCTTCTCGAGCGCGAAGAACGCCCGCCCGGGCAGCAGCTCGACGGCGATCGTGAGCGCGGGAGCGCGGAGGTCGACGCGCGCCCCGGTGGCCGCCTTCACGCGCGCGCCGAGCCACGCGTTCACCGCCGGGGAGTCGAGCGGGAAGCGCTTGTCCGCCCGCTTGGTCTGCACGCGGAAGCTCGGCACCGTAGCTCCCGCGAGCGCGGCGAGCACGGCGTCGGCCAGCGGCGCGAGCGCCGCCGGGCCCTCGCCGCCCGCGAGCGGCACCTCGTGCGCGAGCGAGAAGTTGGCGACGCCGAAGACGCGCGCGAGCCGCTCGCGCAGCTCGGGCCAGCAGGCCACGTCGCGCAGCGGGAGCAGGAGACGCGCCGACGCCGCGCGCGGGCGCCCTACCGGCAGGCCCGCAGTCGCGCGTTCCACGTGCTCGGCGAGACGGCGCACGAAGTACGGCCGGTTGCGCCCTTTGAGCGCAACCTCGTGGTAGCGGAGCACGACGACGCCGCCGCCGCGGATCATGGACTCCCTTACCACGTCGCCGTACCTTCCGCCTCCGCGATGCGGATGCTACCCTCGGCGGCTCTGGACACGCTCGCGCAGCTCGCCGACGCGCTCGCCGCGGCGCTCGCCGCGCGCCCGCGGCGGACGCTCGACCGCGGCGATCGGATCCCGGCGGCCGTGCTCGTGCCGCTGCTCGCGGTCGACGGCGACCTCCACCTCCTCTACACTCGCCGCGCCGCCTCGCTGCCCCATCACCAGGGCCAGGTGGCGTTCCCGGGCGGGGCCATCGACCCCGGCGACGCCGACCCCGTGGCGGCGGCGCTGCGCGAGGCGCAGGAGGAGATCGGCCTCGATCCCGCGCGGGTGCGCGTGCTCGGTGCGCTCGACGACATCGAGACCGTGCGCACCCGTTTCGTGATCACGCCCGTCGTGGGCTTCGTGCCGCAGCCCCCTCCGTGGCGTCCCTCTCCCGGGGAGGTCGACGCCATCTTCACGGTCGCGGTGCACCGGCTCGAGGCGCCGACCACCGCCCGGCGCGAGCTCTGGGACTTCGGCGAGGCGCGGCTCCCGGTCGACCTCTATGCCGTCGACGGCCACGTGATCTGGGGGGCGACGCACCGGATCACGGCGCGCCTCCTCGCGCTGTTGCGGGCGCTGCGGTGAGGCGGCTCCTCGCGCTCGTTGGCGTCGCGCTCGTGGGCGGCCTTCTCCTCACCCGCGCCGAGCCCTTCGCCCCAACGGCCGAGCTCACCGCCCCCGTCGACGTCGTCGGGCACACGACGCCGATCGCGGCGCTCGCCCGCGACCGGGGCACGGGGCTCCGCCGCGTGGAGATCCGCCTGGTGCCCACCGGCGGCGCACCGGTCGTCGTCGCGGAGCGCGAGTTCCCGCGCGTCTCCTTCCTCGGCAGCCGTGTGCACGAGGCGACCGTGGCGGCCACCGTCGACGCCGCTGCCGCCCACGTCCCCGAGGGCCCGGCCACGCTCGAGGTCTGGGCCACGGATTACTCCTGGCTCGCGCCGTTCCGCCGCGGTCCGCGGCTGGTGCACGCCGTGCGGGTCGACTTGACGCCGCCCGCGGTCGACGTGCTCACGAACCGGCACGTGGTACGCCGCGGCGGCAGCGAGTGCGTCGTCTATCGCGTCGGGGCCGACGCGGTGGCAAGCGGCGTCGAGGCCGCCGGCGTGCTCTACCCCGGCACCGCCGGCCTCTTCAGCGATCCCGGGCTGCGCGCGGCGCTCTTCGCCGTCCCAGCGGACGCCGAGGCGGCGACCCCGATCGTCGTCGCCGCCGATGCCGCAGGCAACCGGCGCGAGCAGCCCTTCGATGTCACGGTGCGCCCGCGCCGCTTCGCGGAAAAGACGCTCGCGCTGACCGACGCCTTTCTCGCCGGCAAGGTGCTTCCCCTGCTGCACGACGCGGGGCTCGACGCGCCCGCCGACCCGGTCGCGGCCTTCGCGCGCGTCGACGGCGAGCTGCGGCGCGCAACCGAGGCGCGCATCCGCGCGCTCTGCGCCCATCCGACGCCCGAGCCCCTCTGGCAGGGGCCGTTTCTCCGCCTGCCCGACTCGGCCCCCCTTGCCGGCTTCGGCGACCGGCGGACCTACACGTACCAGGGGCGGGTGATCGACCACTCGGTGCATCTCGGCTTCGACCTGGCGTCGGTGAGGACGGCGCCCGTGCCCGCCGGCAACGCAGGCCGCGTCGTCTTCACGGGTCCGCTCGGCATCTACGGCAACGCCGTGCTGCTCGACCATGGCCTCGGCCTCTTCTCGCTCTACGGCCACCTGAGCGCGATCACGGTCGCGGTGGGCGAGACGGTGACACGCGGTCAGGTGCTCGGCCGCACCGGCGAGACCGGTCTCGCCGCCGGCGACCACCTCCACTTCGGGATGCTCGTGGACGGCACGTGGGTCGATCCCGTCGAGTGGTGGGACGAGCACTGGATTCGGGACCACGTGCTCGCGCGGCTCGCCGCGTTCCCCCGCGCAGCGGGGAGCGGAGCGTCCTCGTGAGCGATCCCCGCGCGGTGGCCGAGGCGACGCTCGCGCGGCTCGGCCTTGTGCTCGAGGCGGACGCACCGCCCGCCGCCCGGCTCGCCGAGCTGGCCTCGGGCCCCAACGCGGCGGCGCTGATCGAGGCCCTCGGCGCGATCCCGACGGCGGCGGCGGCCGCGGCGCTCGCCGCGCTCGCCGAGCACGGCGCCGACCGCGGGCTGCGCAAGGCCGCGCGGCGTGCGCTCTACGGACTGCGTCGGCGCGGGGTCGTGCCGCCGGCGCGGGCTTCGTCGGCGGCAATCCGTCCCGTGCCGGCGCCCGTCGAGGGGCTCGTGAGCGCCTTCGACGGGCGCGGCGATCGCCTCGTGTGGCTGCTGCGCCCGCTGCGGGACGGCGGCACGCTGCTGGTGGCGGCGCGGCTCAACGAGCCGGGAGGGCTCGAGCAGCTCGACGTCGCCGAGGTGAGCCGCAAGGAGGTGCGCGCCGCGCGGCGCGCGCTCGCCGAGGGGGCCGGGCTCCGCCTGGTCGCGGCCGACTGGCGGGTGCTCGATGCCCTGCTCGTCGAGGGGGACGAGCGGGCCGCCGCCGCGGGGCGCGGGCGCGCGTATGCGCGGGCGCGCACGCGGCTCACGGCCGAGCCGCCCGCCGCTCCCGCAGAGCCCGTCTCGGCGCGCGTGCGGGTGCCCGAAGGCGAGGAGGCCGAGCGGCTCGTCGACGGATCGAGCGCGCTGCTCGCCGAGCCCGAGCTGGCCTCGTGGTGGCCGCCGCGGGACGCGCTTGCGCCCCTGCTCGCCGAGGTGGAGGCGCTCGAGGCGAGCCCGCTCGTGCTGAGCCCGGCGCAGCAGGAGGAGCGGATGCTCGGGATCGTGCGCCGCGCCGCCGCGGCGCTCTTCCCGCCGGCCCCCCTCGCGCGGCGGCTCGAGGGCACGGCCTACGTCCTCGCCGAGACCGGCCGCGAGACGGCGGCCGCGCAGGCGCTCGCCGTCGCCGCCGCGCTGCGCGCCCGGCCCGAGCGCGTCTCCGAGGTGCCGCTGCTGGCGACGCTCGTGCACCGCATGCTCGCGCATCTCCTGGAGGAAGAGGAGTCGCGACAGGCCGAGGCGCGCCGCGGCGCGCTCGTGCTCACCCCGAGCGAGCTCAGAGCTCGAGCGTCATCCCGTCCTCCGCACACTCGAGGCTGATGGCCGCGCGCCGCGCTAGCGGCTCGCTGCCGAGGTGCGAGAGGAGGAGACGCCGGCACCCGAGCGTGCGCGCCTCGGCGGCGATCTCGGGATAGGCGACGTGGATGTCGGTGCCGGTGGCGTACCGCGTGCACTCGCACAGGAAGAGGTCGGCGTCGCGCGCGTGCGCGACCAGCGGCGCGAGCGAGGCCGTGTCGCCCGAATAGAGGAGGACCTTCCCGTCGACCTCGATGCGGTAGGCGTAGCAGGCGAGCTCCGCCGCGTGCGGAACCTCGATGGGCACGATGCGCACCGCCCCCGCCGTGCGCGCCACCCCTCCCGCGACGGTGACGTACTCGACGGGAAAAGCCAGCGGCTTGCGCGCCGAGCGCTCGTAGAGCGCCTCGAAGAGCTGCCGCACGCGTCCGGCGGTGTCCGCGGGCCCGTAGATCACAAGCGGCCGGGTGCGCGGGCTCTCCCACGTGTACTCCATGAACAGAAACGGCACGCCCGCGAAATGGTCGCCGTGGAGATGGGAGAGCAGGACGAAGTCGACCGCGGCGGGCGCGCAGCGCGCCCGCTTGAGGGCGGGGAGCACGCTCGGGCCGCAGTCGACGAGGAAGGTCGCGCTCGGCGCCTCGACCAAGTAGGCGCTCGGCAGGCGCCCGCCCGAGCCAAAGGCGTCACCCGAGCCGAGGACCGTGAGCCGCACGGCGCCTGCAGGCGCCGATGCGGAGGCAGGCGACGGGGGCTTCCGCGGGACGGGCATCTCGCCGGCTCTTTATCGCGAGCGCCGGGCGAACCGCCAGAGGCCCTCAGTCCGACGGGCCCCGGTGCGCGGGCGGCGTCTCCTGGCCGCGCTGCAGGTCGTTGAAGCGGCGCTCGAGCTCCTTGAAGCCGTCCTCCATGCGCGCGGCGCGATTCTGCAGATCGTCGAGCTTGCGCGCGAGCTGGTCGCGCTGCGCCTCGGAATCGCGCAGCTTCTGCTCGAGATCCTGCACCACCGCGGCGCGGCGGACGAAGAGGTCGCCGGCGCCCGTGTTGAGGAAGTAGACCGTGACGCCGACACCCGCGACGAATCCCAGGAGCAGCGCGAACAAGAACCGCATGACCGCCATCGTTCAGCCTCCCACGCGCTCCGCCAGCCGGCGCAGCTCCCGGACCACGACCGCGAGCGCCGCCAGCGACACGCGCGGCGCGGCGCGCAGGTCGCGCACGAGCCCCCTCACCATCTCGACGCCGCGCGCCGGGAGCGCCTCGGGCGTAGAGCGCGTCAGCCGACGGCGGGCCTCGCGCACGTCGGCCGCGAGCCCTTCGACCGCGCGGCGCCGCCAGTGGTCCTCGTCGGCGACCTCGCCGAGGCGCTCGAGCACCCAGGCGAAGTCGAGCACGCCGCCGAGCGCGTAGTAGCGCGCGGCGGCCGTCGGCGCCGGAATCCCGAGCTCGCGCGCAACCGTGACGACGTCGAGCGCGCTCGGCAGCCACTCCGCGAGCGCGAGCTCGCGAGCGAGCACGGCGGGCAGGCCGGCGATCTCGAGGGCCGCCGCGCGCCGCCGGAACACCTCGGCTTCCGCCCCGGCGAGCCACGATTCGAGCTGCGGCAGGACCGCCGCCGCGGCCTCCCCGAGCTCGCCGGCGACCGCCGCCGCCGGCCGCTCCGCGCCATCGTTCGCGAGCACCCACTCCGTCACCCGCGCCGCGATTCCCTCGAGGGCGACCTGGCAGCTCGTGTCGACGTCGACCGCGAGCCCGGCCGCCTCGACCGCCCGGGCGAGCCGCTCGCCGCCCGCGACCGCCCACGCGATCGCCCAGGCGCGCATCACCGCCGCCGGGGCGGCGCCCACGTCGCGCGCGAGCCGGGAGACGAAGGTCATGCCCACCTGGTCGACGATCGCGTTCGCAAGCTCGGTGGCGACGATCTCGCGCCGCAGCCGGTGGCCGCGCACGGCCTCGGGGAACCGCTCGACGACCACCGACGGGAAGTAGGCGAAGAGCAGCGGCTCGAGCAGCGGATCGTCCGGGAGCGGCGAGGCGAGCGCCAGGCGCTGGAGGTGGAGCTTCGCGTGCGCCATGAGGACGGCGAGCTCGGGTCGGGCGAGCCCGAGGAAGACGCCGCGCCGCGCGCGCAGCGCCGCCCGGTCGGGGAGCGCAGCGAGCGTGCGGTCGAGCTCGCCCACGGCTTCGAGCTCCTCCATGAGCGCGCGGAACTCCTCGAGGCGCGTGCGGCTGCGGACCTGCTCGACGCCGAGGAGCCGGGCCTGGCGGCGGTTGTGCGCGAGGACCCGGTCGATCACCTCGGGTGTCACGGCCGCGAGCAGCGCGTCGCGCTCGGCGGGGGCGAGCTGTCCCGCCGCGACCGCCGCGCCGAGGGCGATCTTGAGGTTCACCTCGTGATCCGAGAGGTCGACGCCGGCCGAGTTGTCGACCGCATCGGTGTTGATGCGGCCGCCGGCGAGCGCGTACTCGACCCGGGCGCGCTGCGTGAACCCGAGGTTTCCGCCCTCGGCGACCATGCGCACCCGCAGCGCGCTGGCGTCGACGCGCACGGCGTCGTTGGCCGGGTCGCCGACCTCGGCATGCGTCTCCCCGCTCGCCTTGACGTAGGTGCCGATGCCGCCGTTGAAGAGGAGATCCGCCTCGCAGGCGAGCACGGCGCGCACGAGCGCCTCGCCACTTACGGCCTCGTCGGCGAGCCCGAGAAGCCCGCGCGCTTCGGGGGTGAGCGCCACGCGCTTGGCGGAGCGATCGACGATCTGCCCGCCGCGCGAGAGCACCGCGGGATCGTACGCCTCCCATCCCGAGCCCGCGCGGAAGAGCCGCTCGCGCTCGGCGAAGCTCCGCGCCGGATCGGGGTCGGGATCGAGGAAGACGTGCCGGTGATTGAACGCGGCGCGCAGCCTGAGCGCGGCCGACCGCAGGAGCCCGTTGCCGAAGACATCGCCGCTCGGGTCGCCGATGCCGATCACCGTGAGCGGGGCGTGGTCGGCGTCGAGGCCGAGCTCGCGGCAGTGGGCGCGCACGCTCTCCCAGGCTCCGCGCGCCGTGATGCCGAGCGCCTTGTGGTCGTAGCCGTGCGACCCCCCGGAGGCGAACGCATCGCCGAGCCAGAACCCGAGCTCGGCGGCGACCGCATTGGCCACATCCGAGAGCGCGCCGGTGCCCTTGTCCGCCGCCACCACGAGATACGGATCCTCGCCGTCGTGGACGACGAGCCCGCGCGGATGGACCACGCGGCCGCCCACCACGTTGTCGGTGAGCGCGAGCAGGCTCCGGATGAACGTCCGGTAGGCCGCGGTCACGGCGGCCGGCGTCGGCGCCGCGGCCGCCGCCCCGCGCAGCACGAAGCCGCCCTTGGCCCCCGTCGGCACGATCACGGCGTTCTTCACGCACTGGGTCTTCATCAGGTCGAGGATCTCGGTGCGCAGGTCGTCGCGGCGATCGCTCAGGCGGATACCGCCGCGGGCGATCATCCCCGCGCGCAGGTGAATCCCCTCGAGCGTCGGGCTGTGGACCCAGATCTCGTAGAGCGGCCGCGGACGCGGCAGCCACGCCAGCGTGCCGCGCAGCTTGACGGCGATCGCCTCCGGCTCGGGCTCGGCGAAGAAGTTCGTGCGCACCGTCGCCTCGACGGCGTCGAGCGCGGCGCGGAGCAGCGTGTCGGCGCGGAGGCTCTGCACCTCTTCGAGCGCCGCGAGGAACGCCGCCCGCGGCTCGCCTGTCACCCCGCCCGGCCGCAGGCGCGCCTGGAAGCAGTCGAAGAGCGCGTGCGCGGCGGCTGGGTGCTCGGCGAGCGTCTCGAGCACCGTGGCGCGGGGGGCGAGGCCCGTCTGGGCGAGCCAGCCGGCGTAGGTGCGCAGCGCGGCGACGGCGCGCCAGTCGAGGCCCGTCTCGAGCACGAGACGACCCAGCACGTCGTCCTCGGCCCGCCCGGCGCGGACCGCGAGCAGCGCGTCGGCGAGCCGCGGCCCGCACGCCCCGACGTCGATGCTGCGGCCCCGGCGGTCCTCTACCTGGAAGCTCTGGACGAAGCCAGGCACTTCTCCGGCGGGCCGCACCGCCACCTGATCCTCGCTGAGCGGACGCAGGCCCAAGTGCTCGAGCTGGGGCAGCAGCTCGGCGAGGGGCACCGGGCCCGCCATCGTGTAGAAGCGCAGCCACGAGGTTCCATCGGCGTCGGCGACGAAGGTCACGCGCGGGGTACCCGTGCGCCGCGCCGCCTCGAGCTCGGCCACGTCGGCACACGCCCGCTCGATAGACGCCGCCGCCTGGTAGTCGCGTGGGAAGGCCCCCGCCCAGCGGGCGGCGAGCTCTGCGCCCGCGGTGCGGCCGTGGCGCTCGAGGAGCGCGTCGCGGAGCTGCTCCTCCCAGGTGCGCACGAGGGCCGCGATCTCCTCCTCGAGCGTGTCGAGGCGATCGCCGAGCGGGACAGTCCCTTCGGTGAACGCAAAGTGGAGCCGGGCGCGTCCTTCCTCGTCGACGTGGAGGTGCTCCGCGAGCAGCGTGCCGCCGAGCCGCGCGGCGAGCAGCGTGCGCACGCGCGCCTGCACCTCGCCCGAGAAGCGCGCCGCCGGCATCACCACGAGGGCCGAGACGCGACCCGGCGCGCACCGCACCCGCACCGCCACGGCATCGGTGCGCTCGGCCGCCAGGATCGTGCGGATGTCGGCGCGAATCTCGACCGCCGTGCTCGCCAGCAGCTCGCTCTTCGGCATCGTGTTGAACACGGCGACGATCGCCTTGAAGTCGTGACTGCCGCGCACGACCCGCTCGGCGTTGAGGATCTGCCGCAGCGTGCGCCGTAGCAGCGGCATCTCGGCCGCCTCGCTCGCCTGGGCTTTCGAGGTGAAGAGCCCGAGGAAGCGGTGCTCGCCCGCGACGCGGCCCGTGGGCGCGAACGCCTTGACGGCAAAGTCGTCCATGTGCGCCCGCCGGTGCACCGGCGACTCGGCCCGCGTGCTCCCGTAGGAGAGGAGCTGCGGGCTCGCGAGCCACGTCCGCACGCGGGCGGGCAGCGCCTCGAGCGGCGTCGGCGTGACGAAGGCCGAGCCCTCGCGCAGGAGACCCAGGCCGCTGCCCGGGCGCACGTGCAGCGCCGGACCCCCGCTGCCCTCGACGAGCGCGTATTCCCGGTAGCCGAGGAAGACGAAGTTGCCGTCGACGAGCCAGCGCAGGAGATCGGCGACGGCCGCGGCCTCGGCGGCTTCCTGACCGAGACCGCCGCGAGCCCGCTCCTCGCAGGCCGCCGCGACGGCCTGGGCGCGCGCGACCATGGCCGGAAAGTCGTCGGTGACCACGAGAACCCGCTCGAGCTGGCGGCGCACCGCCGCGGCGAGCGCGTCGCGGCGCGCGGCCTCCGCGATGGGCGCGATGCCGACGTGGAGGAACGACTCCCAGCCGGCCTCCCCGCGCGGCACGGTGAGCGCCTCGAGCCCGCCCGCCTCGTCGCGGCGCGCGGCGAAGATCGGGTGGAGGAACGTGCGCACCTCGACGCCGGCCGCGGCGAGCTCGGCCCGCACGGTGTCGACGATGAACGGCCGGTCGGGCATCGCGGTCTCGATCACGGTGACCGGCGCGTCCCAGCCCTCGGTCACGTAGGTCGGGTTCACGACCCGCACCCGCAGCGCCGGCCCCGGTGCCGCATAGAAGCGGTAGGCCGACCACACCGCGGCCGCCAGCTCCTCCTCGCCGAGCGCATCGAGGTAGCCGCCCCCGCGCGCGAGCAGCTCCTGGGCGAACACCGCAAGCCGCAGCGCCTCGGCGCCGGTCGCCCGCCGCGCGAGCAGCGCGCCCAGCCGCGCCGGCGCCGGGGCCCACGTGCGCGCCCGGCCCCGCTCTCCGCTCCGCTCCATGGTGTGCCCCTCCGGCGTCATGTGCCCTGGGTGAGCTCCCGCGCAAACAGCTCGCCCGCCTGGTAGCCGCGCGCCAGCAGCGTCGCCCGCAGGGCGCGCTCCTCGGGGCCGACCCAGGCCGTGAGCCGGCGGCAGCCACGGCGGCGCGCGCGCTCTTCCGCGAACGCCACGAGCCCCTCCACCGCCCCCGCCGCGTCCTCCGTCGTGCGCACGCCGTCGAGCACGGCCGCCCAGCCCCCGCGCACGAGCGAGCGCGCGTAGGCGAGCGCTACGAGGCCCACCAGGCGCCCCGCCGCGTCTTCGGCGAGGTAGACGTCCGTGGCGAGGCTCGAGAGCAGCCGCCGGCACTCGCGCTCGGGGATCCTGCCGAGACCGAGCAGCGCGCACACCCGCGGGGCGTCACGCCTGCCGCCGCGGCGGACCCGGAGGTCCGTACCCGGAAGAGCTCGCCTCGCCATCGGGGACGGGCGGCTCTTAGCACACTTCCCAGCGCTTCCCCCAACGCCCGCCGCTGCCCGGGGGCACCGCATCTTGTCAAGGGCGCTCGGAAGATGCAGGAATGCAGACGAGCTGTCGGGGGAACGACGAAGGGAGTCCCCCATGGACCAACGGGACGCCGATCGCCTCGTAGAAACGTTCCGACAGCTTCCGGAAGCGCTGCGCTTGCGCACGGCCATCAAGCTCATGGGCGATGACCCCGAGGTGTTCGCCAGCGCCCTGGTCGGGCTCATCCGCACCGCCACGGCGGGAAAGGGCAGGCGCGAGCGGGAATGAGGACCGTGCTCCTCGCCGTGATCGCGCTCGCCGTCGCACCGCCTTCGGGCACGGCGGCCGCCGACGGCAGCGCCCGAGCGCTCGTCGCCCAAGTGGGCTCGAACGCGATGCCGAGCTGGTTTCCGGACGGCAGCCGCCTGCTCTTCCACTCCCGCCGCCAGGACCAGCCCGAGCACGGGCTCGCCACGCGCAACCTCTGGACGGTGGCCGCCGACGGCACGGACGCGCGGCGACTCACCCGGGGCAGCAAGGACGAGTACCACGGCGTCGTCTCGCCCGACGGCCGGCGCATCGTGTTCGTCTCCGAGCTCAACGGATCGCGCGACCTCTGGATCGCCGACGCCTCCGGCCAGAACCCCGTGCCCCTCACCGACGACCCCGGGATCGAGGATCAGCCCACCTGGAGCCCCGACTCCCGCCGCATCGCCTACGCCGCCTTCCCGAAGGAGGGAGGCAGCTTCGACCTCTGGGTGATCAACGCCGACGGCACCGGCCGGCGGCGACTCACGACGACGGCCGCCAACGAGATCTTCCCCGCCTGGCACCCCGACGGGGACCGCATCGCCTTCGTCACCGACGCCAACGGCAACTTCGACCTCTACGTGCTCTCGCTGCGCGACGGGACGACGAGCCCGCTGGTCGTCTCGCCCGACCACGAGGCGCGTCCGGCCTGGTCGCCCGACGGCACCCGGCTCGCCTTCTCGCGCTGGCCGGCGCAGGGCCGGAGCACGGATGCGACGCTCTGGATCGCCAACGCCGACGGCACCGCCCCGGTCGAGCTCGCGGCGGCACCGGCCCCCGCGACCCATCCGGCCTTCGCCCCCGACGGGCACACGCTCGCCTTCCAGCATCGCGGGACGACGGGGTGGGAGATCTGGCGGCTCGATCTCCCGGCCGATCTGGCGCAGGGCGACCGCATCCGGCTCGCCCAGCAGGTGCGCGGCGGGGCGGACGTCGACACGGCGAAGCTCCGCAACGGCGACACCGTGCGCGGGCTTTTGCGCGAGAGCCATTTCGTGCTGCGTGCGCCCTACGGCGTCCTCGATCTGCGCGCGGTCACGGTCGCGAGCATCCTCTTCGACGACCGGGGGCTCGCCCGCGTCGTGCTCGCCAACGGCGACACCGCAAGCGGCGTGCTCGATGCGACCGAGCTGCACCTCGCCGGCGGCGGCCGCACCGAGACGGTGGCGGTCGAGCGCCTCGCCCAGCTCTCGCTGCGCGCCGCGCACGTAAGCGGCGCGGGTGCCTTCCGCGCGGTGATGCGCAACGGGGATCGCCTCTCGGTGGCGCCGCCGGGCGCGCTTAGGCTGCGCGTGGGCGGCCAGACACTCGAGGTCGAGCCCCGGCGGATCGACCAGGTCGAGTTCGCCGACGGCGGCGCGCGGGCCCGGGTGGCGCTCGTCGGGGGCGACAGCCTCGCGGGCGACGTAGTCGGCGGCCGGCTCGACGTCGTGCTCGCTGCGGGCCCGCGGCTCGCCCTCGATCCGAGCGCGCTGCGCTCGCTCGCGCGCGTGGGAGCGGCGCCGTGAGGCGGCTCCGTCCGGCGGCGGCCGTGCTGGTCGGGCTCCTCGGCTGCGCGGGTCTCCACCCCTACCGGCCCAACTTCTATTCGGTCGACGGCGACATCCGGCTCGGCCGCGAGTTCGCCAAGGAGGTCGATGCCGAGCTGCCGCTGCTCCGTCACGCGGCCTTGCAGCAGCTCGTCGCGGGCATCGGTCAACGTCTCCTCGAGTCGAGCCCCGAGCCCGCCTACCGGCTCTTCCCGTACACCTTCAAGGTGGTCGACACGCCGGAGGTGAACGCGTTCGCGCTGCCCGGCGGACCGATCTACGTCAACATGGGGATCATCGAGCTCTGCGACACGGAGGATCAGCTCGCCGCCGTGCTCGCGCACGAGATGAGCCACGTGGCCGCCCGACACGCCACCGAGATGCTCACCACGCAGAACCTGACGCAGCTCGCGCTGGTCGCCGCCGTGTCGGTCATCCCGGTGCCCCTCCCGCCGGTCGCCTGGGAGGGCGCCAAGGTCGGCTACGTGCTCGGGCTGCTGCGCTACAGCCGGGGCATGGAAGCCGAGGCCGACCTGCTCGGGCTGCGGCTCATGAACGCCGCCGGCTACGACCCCGCGGAGATGGCGACGGTCTTCCGCAAGCTCGGCGAGCAGCAGCACAGCCTGCCCTCGCTCGTCGAGCGCTTCACCTCGAGCCATCCCCTCGATGCGGACCGCGTACGCGCCGTCGAGGCCGAGCTCGCGAAACTGCCGGCGCGCCCCGGACCGGTGGTCGCCGTCCACCCCTCGACCTTCGCCGAGACGCAGCTCATGTTCGCGAAGGACTGATGCGGCGCGCGCTGCTCCTCGCCGCCGTGCTCGGCTGCGGTGTGGCGGCCGATGCCCCCGATCCGGCCGCCCATCCGCGCGGGGCAGTCGCCCGCCCGCTCCCCGAAGCGCCCGCCCGGCTCTGGCCCGCCGTGCTCGCCGCGCTCGCCGCCGAGGACCTGCACGTCGCGCGGGTCGACGACCGCCGGCGGCTCGTGATCGCGCGCTGGCACTACGCGGGCCCCGATGCCCCGCGGCGTCTGGCGGACCTCGGCGACCTCGCGGCAGCGCGCGCCGCCGGCGTGCGGCTGGTCTCGGACTTCACGGTCACCTACGCGCTCCACCTCGCGCCCGGGCCCGACGCCCAAAGCCTCCTCGAGATCGCGGCGACGATCCGGGCCACCGATCGCAGCGCAGCGACGATGCTCGGCGGCGTGCTCGCGCCGCTGGCGCTCACGGCGGCGGTGCCCTCGCGCGGGACGGCCGAGCGGGCGCTCTTCGGGCGGCTCGTGGCGGCGATCTATCCCACCGAGGAGGTCCTGCTCCTCACCGGCGAGCCCGGTGTCGACTGACGCGCTCGTCCTCGACGTCGAGCGGCTCACCTACGGCCCCGATGCGCTCGCGCGCTGCGGGGGACAGGTCGTTTTCCTCCCCTACGCCGCCCCCGGCGACCGCGTCGTGGCCGAGGTCGTGGCGCGCCGGCGCGGCCATCTGCGCGCGCGCGTCGCGGCGGTGCTCGCTCCCAGCCCCGCGCGCGTCGCGCCCGCGTGTCCGGTCTTCGGCGTCTGTGGCGGCTGTCAGTGGCAGCACCTCGCCCTCGAGGCGCAGCGCGAGGCCAAGCGCGCCGTGGTGATCGAGCAGCTCCGGCGCGTGGCCGGGCTCCGCGATCCCGCCGTGCCCCCGGTGCGGCCCGCCTCGGCGCCGTTGGCCTACCGCTCGCGCATCACGCTCGCGGCCGAGGGCCGGCGCCTCGGCTACCATCGCCTGCGCTCGCACGCGCTCGTCGAGATCGATGCCTGCCCGATCGCCGAGCCGGTGCTCGCCGCGCACCTCGGTGCGGCCCGCGCCTTCGCGGCCGCGCTGCGCGCCCCGCTTGCGCGCGTGACGATCGCCGCGGCGCCCGGCGGCGTCGCGCTGGTGGCGCGCACGACCGCCCGTCCCGGTCCCGCCGACCGCGCGGCGACCGAGCGCCTGCTCGTCGCGGAGCCGAGCGTGCGCGGCGCGGTCGTCACCGACGGGGCGGTGCGCCTCGTGGTGGGCGACCCGACCGTGCGGGCACCGCTCGAGCCCGGCCTCGAGATCGAGGTGCCGGCCGACGTCTTCACCCAGGTGAACCCGGCCGCGAACCAGCTCCTCGTGGCGACGGTCGTGGGGCTCGTCGGCGCCGCGCCGCGCGTGCTCGACCTCTACTGCGGTGCCGGCAACTTCGCGCTCCCGCTCGCCCGCCGCGGCGCCCGGGTGCACGGCGTCGAGCGCGCGGCGGCGGCGGTGGCAGCGGCACGGGCGAACGCGGCGCGGCTCGGGCTCGCAGGCGCCACGTTCGTCGCGGCCAACGTCACGACGGCGCTCGCCGCCGCGCCCGCGGGCAGCGCCGACGTCGTCGTGCTCGACCCGCCGCGCGCAGGGGCCGCGCCCGCGCTCGGCGCGCTCGCGGCGCTGCGCGCACCGCGCCTCGTCTACGTCTCCTGCGATCCGGCGACGCTCGCCCGCGACATTCGCACGCTCGCCGCCCACGGCTATCGCCTCGGGCGGCTCGAGCTGCTCGATCTGTTTCCCCAGACCTACCACGTCGAGACCGTGGCCGAGCTCCAGTTGACTTGAGGGCCCGCCGGCCCCTATCTTGCGTCTACGTGGCCAAGCAGCCGGAGAAGTCCGCGCGCCCCAAGGTGACCATCATCCCGGGCCGCGGCGTGGCGCAGACCATCAATTACCTGCTTGAGGACCGCGACGACCTCGAATGGCTGGTCGCCGTCGGCCGCAACAAGAAGGGCGAGATCTTCTTCTACGACACGGGCGGCGATATCGTCGAAGACCTGGGCACGCTCGAGTACCTGAAGGAGCGGATCACCCGCGCCCACTTCGGCGACGAGCCCGAGTGAGCGCGCGGGCGCCGCTTAGGGGAGCGCAGGCGGCGCCTCGGCGACGATCAGGTCGCGCTCGACGCGCAGCGGGATGCGCACGAGCGCCTTGCCGCACGGCGGACCCGCCACGCACTCGCCCGTCTCCGGCAGGTAAAGGGCCCCGTGGGTCGCGCACTGGAGGAAGCGCCCGTCCTCGGTGAAGAACTGGTTCTCGACCCAGTCGAGCGCCATCGGCACGTGCCGGCAGCGATTGACGTAGGCATGGTAGCGGCCCGCGCAGTTCACGAGAAAGCCCTCGATCTCCTCCGGGCCGCAGGCGAGCAGGAACTTCTTCGACTGCCCGGGACCGACCTCGCCCACGCGGGCGATCGCCACCGCCATCGGCCGCCAGTGTATCAGAGCACGCGGCCGAGCGCGCGCACGAGCGCGTCGAGGTCCACGCACTCGAGGACCGCATCGCAGTAGGGCGCGTAGAGGGGCAGCACGCTGTCGCCGGTTCCCCAACGGGCCGCGGGCTCGGGCACGAGCCAGACGAGCCGTCCGACGCGCTCGCGCACCTGGCGCAGCAGGTCGACGCGGGGGGGGCGGCGGTTGTTGCGCGCGTCGCCGAGGACGAGCAGCAGCGTGTCGCGCGTGAGCCATCGCCGCTCGGTGCGCCAGAGGTCGTCGAGGACGCGGCCGAAGTCCGAGCGGGCGTGCAGATCGAGCGGGCCACCGGGGGCGACGTGCCCGTCCTCGACCGAGACGGGGCAGAGGCGGTCGACGTAGGCGAAGAGGTGGGCGCGGCGGAAGTACTCGGCTGCGGGCGCGACGAGCGCGAGACAGAGCTCGCTCGCCGCCGCCACCGAGCCCGAGAGATCGCAGAGCGCGACCAGCACGGGGCGCGCCGGGCGCCGCCCGCGAAAGCAGAGCCGCACGGGCACACCGCCCGTCCCCATTGCGGCGCGAATCGTCCGCCGGAGATCCGGCCGTCCGCGGCGCGCCCGCCGCTCGCGGCGGGCAAGCCGCGCGCGCAGGCGCGCGGCGAGCTCGCGCACGACCTCGCGCGCCTCGACGACGTCGCAGCCGGTGAACTCCTTGAACGGCAGCCGGCGGAGCCGGCGGGCCCTGGCGGCGCGGCCCGCCGCGGCATCCTCCCGCTCGGTCCCGAGCGGCGTTCCGTGGCGCTCGCCTGCGCGCCGCTCGGGCTCGGTCGGGCGCCGTCCCGCTGTCCCCTCGACGCGAATGGTCGCCTTGCCCGCCGCACGCCCGGGCTCGCCGGCCGCCCGTCGGCGGCGGCGCCGCGACGCCGCACGCTCGGCACCCCGCAGCGGGAAGGTCTCGTCGAAGAGGCGGTCGAAGGTCGTGCGGTCGCTCTCGTCCTTCACCAGCGCCGCGGCGAGCGCCTCGCGCAGGACCGGCCGCTCGATCCCCGCCGCCGCCACCGCCGCGAGCGCGTCGAGCGTCTCGGCCACGGAGACCGGGATGCCCGCGCGCCGCAGCGCGCGGATCAAGCCGAGCACCCGCGCGCGCATCAGGGCGCCGCCGATCGCGCGGCTACGCCACGAGCAGCGACACGAAGCGCGTCATCCAGGGGAGGAAGGAGAAGCACGCGTAGACGGTCGCGATGCCCGCCAGCGACTCGACGACCAGGGGCCGCCCCTCGAGCCGACGCAGCAGGAAGAGGCACCCGCAGGCCTTCGCCTTCACCAGCAGCAGCGTGAGCCCGAGGCCGTAGTAGGGGATCAGCGAGGCGACCAGCGGGTTTCCCTCCCCCCAGAGCCGGAGCCCGTAGTAGGTCGCCACCCCGTCGAAGAGCTGGAGCACGAGGTTCAGCACGAAGAGCTGGTGCAGCCGCTCCGCGGTGGCCATGATCCCAGCGCGTCCAGCCTGCAAACCCGGGGCCAGCACGACGCGTCGAGCGGTCGCGGTGCCCACGCCGGCGCTGTGTCACCCGCGCCCTCCCCTGTGCCGTCTCAGCGCCCACCCGGTGTGCCAAGCAACGCACTCACCCGGCTCTCCGCCTTGCGCAGGTCCTCCTCGTGCTTGAGCACGAGCGCAAGCGTGCGCCGCACGGTGGCCGCGTCGAGCTCGCGCACGCCGAGCGCACACAGCCCCCGCGCCCAGTCGAGCGTCTCGGCGATGCTGGGCGCCTTCTTGAGGTCGAGCTTCCGCAGGCCCGCGACGAAGCGCGCCACCTGGAGCCGCAGCCGCTCGTCCAGCTCGGGCACCTTGAGCGCGACGATCTCGGCTTCCGTCTCGGGCGTCGGGAAATCCACGAAGAGGTGGAGGCAGCGCCGCAGCAGCGCCTCCGAGAGCTCCCGCGTGCGGTTCGAGGTGAGCAGCACCACCGGGCGCTCGACCGCGCGCACCGTGCCGAGCTCGGGGATGCTCACCTGGAAGTCGCTCAGCACCTCGAGCAGGAACGCCTCGAACTCGGGGTCGGCCTTGTCGACCTCGTCGATGAGCAGCACGATCCGCCGCGGCGCCGTGATCGCCCGCAGCAGCGGCCGCTCGAGGAGGAACTCGCGCGAGAAGACGTGGCTCGACGCCTCCTCCCAGCCCCGGTGCTCGACCTGATCGGCGTGGATGCGCAGGAGCTGCTTCTGGTAGTTCCACTCGTAGAGCGCGCGCGCCTCGTCGAGCCCCTCGTAGCACTGGAGCCGCACCAGCTCCGTGTCGAGCATGTGCGCGAGCACCTTGCCGAGCTCGGTCTTGCCCGCGCCCGCCGGCCCCTCGGCGAGCAGCGGCTTCTCGAGCACGAGCGCCAGAAACAGCGCCGTCTCCACGCGCGGGGTGGTGACGTAGCGGGCGGCCCTGAGCCCCGCGCGCACCTGCTCGAGCGTCACCTCCACGGCACACGACCCGCGCCGCGCGTCACGGCACGCAGCGCAGCCTCACGGTTGCCAGTGCGAATCCCGCGCCGATCGCCTTCGTCCTGGCGCGCAGGCGCACGATCCCCGGCCTGGTGCCGAGCAAATCGGCCCGGGTGCCGCGTGTGGTCACTGCGATCCCGAACGGTGCCGTGCACGTGGGCGCCGTGATCGGCGGGTGGAAGGTCACGCTGCGGCCCGTGCGCGTGCCCAGGGTTTGGACCGCGCCCAGCACCGCCGCCGCGTTCCCCGCATCGAGGGGTGTGCGACTGGTGAGCGACGGTGTCCGCAGGACGAACCGCGTGACCGCCGCAGGCCGGCAGGCCGCCGCCGAGGCGTGGAAGCAGAGCGCCACGCGGAACACGCAGCGTCCGTTGCGGGTGCGGTCGGTGTCGCACGTGGGATCGCCGTCCCGGCAGGTCTGCCGGGGATTCACGCGTCCGTGGCGATCGCGGAAGGGCGTGTTGCCGACGTTGACCACCTCCCATGCTCCGCGGCAGGCGCTCCTCCGCCCGGCTCGGCCCGCGACGAGCGGCGGCAGGAACCCCGCGCCGAGCGCGTCGGCGTGGGCCACGACGAACGTGCGGTCGAAGGACGCTCCGGTGGCGGTGACGGTATGCGCAGCCGCATCCACGGTGCTCGGGAGTGCCGTATAGCGCGTGCCGTCGAAGCTCGCGAGCACGAGCCGCGTCTCGTCGGCCGACCCCGGAACGATCCCCGCCACGGCGAGGTCGGTCGGCGTGTAGGTCACCGTGACGGCGAGGGCGGCAAGCCCGGGCAGCGCACGCTGCAGCGTCACGAAGAAGGGCAGGAATCCGAGCGCGGGCAGCGCGGGCCCGCCGGGCTCGAGCGGCCCCACGGCCGCGCGGGGCGGCAGGTCCGCCGCCGTCGCCTCGGCGCTGACGCCGAGGATCGTGCGGCCCGCGGTGAGACGCGTCGCCACGCCGTTGCCGGCGACGCGCACGTCGACCTCGCCCGTCGACTCGGGGATCGGCCGGGAGCCGCCGCGGTTCGCCGTGCGCGTGAAGAAGGCCAGGGTGGAGGCGCCCGGGGGCAGCTCCGCGTTCTCGATGGGGTTGAAGCCGGGGGTGCCGTCGAAGTGGAACGTGCCGGGCGGGCCGTGCGCGACCACGTCGGCGAACCACGCGAGCACGCTCGAAAGGATGCCGGCGTTCGGCACCCGGATGTCGGTCAAAAGCGGCGGGAACGCCTGGCCGGTGGCGGCGAACTCGTCCGTCCAGTGGGCGAACTCGGGCACGAGCGTCAACGTGCCGGGCAGGGTCGTGAGGCTCGCGGCGTGGGTCGCCGGCCCGTTCTGGAGAAGCAGCGCGGTCGTCGTGCCGCCCGCAGCACCTCCGCGCACCGTGCCCGGCGTCGCAGCGTTGGCGACCGGCAGCGCCAGCGGGCTCTGGTGGAGGTTCAGCACGAAGGGATCGAACAGCTCGAGGCCCGAGGCCAGCGCGAGCGCCTCGCTGGCCTGGTTCGGCACGACCTCGTCGCCGAAGTCCTCCACCTGAATCACGTTGCGCGGCGCGCCGCCGCCAGGGCCGGGATCGCGCAGCAGCCGGGCGGCGTTGAGGCCGTCGGCAGGGTCGACGATCATCTGCACGAGATTCGGCACGAACGCGAACTGGTCGAAGGCGGTCGCGGGATCGAGCCCGAGGATGCCGTCGACGAGCGCGAGCGAGCCGGCGCCGAGCGAGGAGTTGACGAAGAGCCGCTGCGTGAGGCCGCCGCCGGTCGCATTGAGCAGCGCCCCGGCGAGATCGGGCGAGAGCGGCACGACGCCCGAGCCCATGAGCCCGCCGAGCGAGTGGCCCATGTAGAAGATGTGCCCGTCGTCGAGGGGGACGCCGAGGGCCGCGTCGATCGAGTGGCCCTTGATGAGCCGCACGAGCGAGAGCAGATCGGCGTAGGTCTGGCGGAAATTGTCGCGGATGCCGACGAAGTTGTGGAACGCCTGGAAGAAGCCGAGATTCACGGTGAGGAAGCCCACGCCCAGGCCGGCGAACGTGCCGTCGACGAAGCCGTCGGGGACCGCGGTGCCGCCGAAGTTGTTGGCGGTGTCCTGGGAGCACGGGGCGCTCGGCCCGCAGTCGAAGAAGCGATAGCCGTGCGCGACGGCGTCGATGCCGATCGACGCGAAGCCGGCCGCCGCGTCGGCTTCGCCGAAGGCCACCACGGTGTCGCGCTGACCGCCGAGGCCGTGCTGCTGGATGACGACGGGCCAGCCGCCGGGCGGCGGGGTGCCCGCGGGGATCACCACCGTGAACGGGATCGCGGGCACGTCGATCACGACGGGGGTGCCGTTTGCGTCGCGGGTGAAGCGCTCGTCGGTGGTCTCGCAGGGGGCCGTCGTCGCGCAGGTGACGAACGACGGCGGGATCGGCAGGTCGCCGAGCGGGCCGTCGCCGTTCGGGTCGTGGGTCTGGAAGCGGGCGCTGTCGTAGTAGCCGGTGGCGACCGTCGCGATGTGCGCATGCGGCATGGGGCCGAGGAGCGCCGCGAGCTTCGCGGGCGTGTCGAACACGAGCTCGCGCCGGCTCGTGAAGTCCGCGTGCGGCACCGGGAGGCCCGGCAGCACCACGTCGCGGATGCGGCGCAGGTCGTCGGTGGTCGACTCGGTGGTGAACACGGTCATGCCCGCGATGTCGCTCGTCGCCACGCCGCGGCCGGCGAGCACGGCCAGCACGGGGCCGAAGATGTCGTCGGCGTCGGTGTTGGGGCTCGTCCCGGCGCGCACCGCCGCGAAGTCCGCCGCGGGCACGACGGGCTCGCCGCCGCCGGTGACGCTCGTGCGCACGACGCAGGTGTACGTCGTCTTCGGCGCGAGCGGCCGCCCGGCGAGCGGCACGAGGGCCAGCACGTTCGGGATGCGCACGTCGACGTCGAAGGCGATCTCGATGGGCACCGGGGTCCCGGTGGCGGCGTCGGCGCAGAACACGGAGTCGGCGAGGGTGGGCGTCGTCCGCGGCGAGGGCGGCAGGCTCGCCCGGTCGATCGGGCCGCTCAGGAAGAACCAGATTGCGCTGGTGGTGCCGAAGCCGTCGAGGAGGTCGAGCGCATCCTCGATCGAGGCCGTGTTCGTGGTCGCCACCCGGGCGCCGAGGCCGATCGACGCTCCGGCGTCGAGCAGCGTCCCGTCGCCGGCGCCGGGCTTGCCCTGGTCGAAGTAGAGGTCGCAGGGGAACGGCAGAGAGCCAAAGACCGCCGGCGTCTGGTTGAGCGGCGGCACGGTGAAGGCGACCGTCGGGCCCGTGGCGCGCGCGCCCGCGGGGCGGAGCGCGAGCGCGACGAGGGCGAAGAGGACGCAGAGCCGGCCGTCCGCGTAACGCGGTGCTTGCAGCGGCGACCCCGCGCCGCAGCCTGGACGGCGGTAGCTCACGGCTCCTGCGCCGGGCGCAAGCGCGGCAGGCGCAGGTGAGTCCGCTGCGGCTCCCCGCCGCGCTTGAGCCATCCGACGAACGCGTCGGCGTCGGCGACGAGCGCCTCGACGTCGATGCCGTGCGCGGCCGGGCGGTAGTCCTCGAGCGTGATCAGCGCCTGCGAGAGCAGGTGCACGGCGCCGCGGGGGCCGCTTTGGCACGTGTGGAGGTGGAGCCCGCCGGCGATCTGGATCAGCCCTTCGAGAAACCCGCGATCCTCGGGCGTCGCCTCGTGCCACACCGCCTCCCACGCCTGCTGCGCGAGGAGGTAGCGGCGGCGGTTGAAGTAGCGCGCGCCGCGGCGCACCGCGGCCGTCACGTCGGGCCGCGCCGCGGGCTTCATCGCCGGTCGACCCGGGGCACGGCGGCAGCCATCCGCGCCGCGAACGCCTCGGGAGACAGCGCCGCCGCCGGGTCGAGCGCGAAATCCTCGGCGACGGGCGCGCGAGCGAGCTTCGCGACGAGCTCCGCCGCCTCCCGCCCGGAGAGCCCCGCCGCCAGCATCGCCGCCTCGTCGAGGGGCTCGGCATCGGCGCGCGCCCGCACGGTGCCGTCCTCGTCGACGGCGAGGAGGCGGCGCAGCAGCACCCGCTCGACGCGCGAGAGCCGCACGCCGGCGAGCTCGTAGTCGACCCACGCCTCGAAGCTAAGCGGCGCCACGCGCCGGAGCATGCCCGCCATCACGCGGGCGTAGGCGCGGATCTCCGCCTGCGCGTGCGGGTCGACCCGCAGGGTGAGGAAGTGCAGCAGGTTGTGCAGGTCGATCTTCCAGTACCACTGCGTGTACACGGACACGGGCAGGTCGATGCGCGCGAGCTCGCGCGCGACGTCGTGCGCGACGAGCCACTCGTACTGCGCCGCCGTCTGGGCGCGCAGCGCCTCCCAGCGGGCGAGCGCCTCCTCGGCGATCGCCTCGAGCGGCGCGCCCTCGCGGCCCTGGCGGTTGCTCGCGCTCTGCGCCTGCACGAGCTCGCGCGCGGGCCGGTAGAAGAGCAGCGGCAGCAGGCTGTAGCGCCCGCTGTATTCGTTGACCGACGCCGTGCGGTGCCGGATCCACTGGCGCGCGACGAAGATCGGCATCGCGCAGTGGAACTTGAGCTCGACCATCTCGAACGGTGTGGTGTGGCGGTGGCGGCGAAGATAGCGAATGAGACCGCGGGTCTGGCTCGTGCGCCGCGTCCCGTAGCCGTAGGACACCCGCGCCGCCCGCTCGACGTCCTCGTCGGAGCCCATGTAGTCGACGAGGGCGACGAACCCGTGGTCGAGGACCGGAAAGTACCGCCCGAGGATCTCCTCCGCGGCGGGCACCGTGGGGCGGCGCGTCTCCACGATCGCCTGGCTTCTAGCAGATCCAGGGCGGGCCCACGAGGTCGAAGACGAGGCCGCTTGCGAGCTTCGGGTAGAAGTACGTCGACTTCTCCGGCATGAGCTCGCCCGCGAGGCAGACCGCGCGCACGGCCGCCAGCGACGGCGGATTCAAGAGAAAGGCCGCGGCCGCCCGCCCCGTCTCGACCGCCGCCACGGCCTCCGCGTCGTCGTGGGTAAAGGCGAGCGCGTCGACGCCCACCCCGAGGAGCGGCCCCAGGATCGCGCCGTGGAGCACGGCGACGTCGAGGGCGCGCACCGCCGGGGGCAGCGGCGCGAGCGCGGCGCGGGCGGCCGGGCCCGGGTAGACGCGCAGCCGGCGGTCGCGCAGCACCACGTCGATCGCGCCCGCCGGCCGCGGCGCGCCCGCGACGAGCGGCTCGACCCGGCCAATGCGGCGGAGCGCCGCCTCGAGCGCCGCCGCATCGAGCCCGAGCGGGCCGCGCACGAGCCGGTGCGTCGGCAGGATCACGAGGCCGTCTTCCTCCATGTTGGCGAGGAACGCGAGCACGTAGGCGCTCGCCCCCGCGCCCCGCTGCTCGTCGCGATAGGCGAGCGCGGTCTCGTAGCGGTGGTGGCCGTCGGCGATGATGACCGTCTCGTCCGCGAGCGCCGCGGCAAAGCGCGCGACCGCGGCCGCGTCCGTGACGCGCCAGAGGCGGTGCTCGTGCCCCGCGTCGTCGGTGATGGCGACGTCGGGCGCGCCGAGCGCCGCCGCCCCGAGCACTTGGGCGACGCGCTCGCCGGGGCGGGCGTAGAGCCCGAAGATGGGGCTCAAGTGCGCCCCCGTGGCGCGCAGGACCGCGAGGCGGTCGGCCTTCGGCCCGGCGAGCGTGCGCTCGTGCGGTCGCACGACCCCGCTCGAGAACGGCTCGAGGCGCAGCCGGCAGAGCACGCCGTCGCGGCAGCGACGCACGCCGCCCGGCGCGGTGAAGGTCTGGGTGTAGCGGTAGAGGGCGGGTCCCGGGTCGCGGCGGAGCACGCCGCTCGCCATCCACGCCTCGAGCGTGCGGCGCGCCTCGGCGGCGCGGTCGGGCTCGCGGCCGAGGATCAGCCGCACGACGTTCCACGGGCTGCGGGCGTAGAGCGCCTCCTGCTCGGCGGGCGAGATCACGTCGTAGGGCGGCGCGATCACCGCACCGAGATCGCCCACGCGCGAGGGGTCGTAGCGCACCGCCGCAAACGGCCGCACCTCGGCCATCAGCGCCCCTCCTCCGCCAGCACGGCCTCGAGCGCCGCGGCCGGAATCACGCCCGGCCGCAGCACGCGGATGCGCTCGCCCTCGATCGCGGCGACCGTCGAGGCACCGCCGGGCAGCGTGCCGCCGTCGATCCAGGCCGCCACCGCGTCCCCGAAGTAGGCGCGCGCCTCGGCGAGCCGTCGCGGCGGGGCCGCGTCGGGGGGATTCGCGCTCGGGGCAGTGACGGGACGCCCGAGCGCGGCGACGAGCGCCGCGGCGAGCGGGTGCGAGGAGACGCGCACGCCGATCGTGCCCGTGCCCGCGGCGAGCGCCGGCGGCAGCTCCGGGCGCGCGGGCAGCACGAGCGTGAGCGGTCCCGGCCAGAAGCGGGCCGCGAGCCGGCGGGCGGCAGGCGGCACCGTGCGCGCCACGACGCACGCCATCGCGAGGTCGCGCACGAGCACGAGGATCGGCTTGCCCGGCGCCCGCCCGCGCACCTGGACGAGGCGCTCGACCGCGGCGGGCGCGGTGGCGTCGGCACCGAGGCCGTAGAGCGTCTCGGTCGGGAACACCACGAGCTCGCCGCGGCCGAGCGCCGCCGCGGCCACCTCAATCGGTTCGCTCAGGGAAGAGCTTCCTCTGCAGGCGGCGGTTTCGTCCTTCCACGCTCTCGATCAGCTCGAGCTTGAAGCGCTCGAGCCGCTGGCGCAGCGCGCGGTTGCGCAGACTCAAGATCTGCGCAGCGAGGATCGCCGCGTTCTCGGCGCCGGCCCGGCCGATCGCCACGGTCGCCACCGGCACCCCGGCGGGCATCTGCACGGTGGCGAGCAGCGCGTCGAGGCCGGCAAGCGACGCCGCCACGGGCACCCCGATCACGGGCAGCGTGGTCCAGCTCGCCACCACCCCGCCCAGGTGCGCCGCCCCACCCGCCCCGACGATCACGACGCCGAGCCCCCGCCGCCGCGCGCTCTGGGCGTACTGCGCCACCGCCTTCGGCGAGCGGTGCGCCGACATCACCGCCACCTCGTAGGCGATCTCGAAGGCCGCGAGCCGCGTGGCCGCGGGCTCCATCGTCTCCCAGTCGTTGTCGCTCCCCATCAGGATGCCGACCTGCGGCCGGCTCTCACGCCCTGCCATGTGCCTCCCTTGCCGCGCGGCCGAGCGCGCGGGCTCCGATGTCGTGCCGGAAGTGCATCCCCGGCCAGTCGATCTCTGCCACGGCGGCGTACGCGGCGTCGACCGCCGCGCCGATGTCCGCGCCGAGCGCGGTGACGCCGAGCACGCGGCCGCCCGCGGTGACCACCCGCCCGTCGACCAGGCGCGTGCCGGCGTGGAAGACCACGCCGTCGCGCCAGCCGGCGAGCCGCTCGAGCCCTGCGATCACCTCCCCGCCCGTGACCGCGCCGGGATAGCCCGCGGCCGCGAGCACGACGCAGACTGCGGCGCGCGGATCCCAGGCGATCTCCGCCCCGGCGAGCCGGCCGTCGCACGCGCGCGCGAGGAGCTCGACCAGATCGGCGCGCAGCCGCACGAGCAGCACCTGCGCCTCGGGATCGCCGAAGCGCACGTTGAACTCGAGCACCTGCGCGCGGCCCTCGTGCACCATGAGCCCGGCGTAGAGGACGCCCGTGTAGCGCACGCCCTCGGCGGCGAGCCCGCGGACGACCGGCTCCATCACCTCGCGCATGACCGCGGCTTCGAGCGCCGGGGTGGCCACCGGCGCGGGCGAGTACGCCCCCATGCCGCCCGTGTTGGGCCCCCGGTCGCCGTCGAGCGCGCGCTTGTGGTCCTGCGCGGGCGCGAGCGGCAGCACCGTCGTGCCGTCGGTGATCGCCATGAACGACAGCTCCTCGCCGACGAGGCAGTCCTCGACCACGATGCGCGCGCCGGCCTCGCCGAAGGCCCGCCGCCGCATCACGGCGTCGATCGCGGCGAGCGCCTCGGCGACCGTCGCGCACACGAAGACGCCCTTGCCGCTGGCGAGCCCGTCGGCCTTCACCACGACCGGGGCGCCGCGCGCGCGCACGTGGCGCACGGCCGCGTCGGGGTCGTCGAACACGGCGAACGCCGCGGTGGGCACGCCGAGGCGGCCGAGCAGCTCCTTGGCGAAGACCTTGGACCCCTCGAGGCGCGCGGCGGCGGCCGTCGGGCCGAAGGCGCGGAGCCCGCGCGCGGCGAAGCGGTCGACGAGCCCCAGGGTGAGCGGCAGCTCGGGGCCGACGACCGTCAAGTCGATCCGCTCGCGCTCGGCGAAGCGCACGAGCCCCTCCACGTCGTCCGGCGCGATCGGCACGCACGTCGCCAACGCGGCGATGCCGGCGTTGCCCGGTGCGCAGAAGAGCGCCTCGGCCTGCGGGCTCTGCGCGAGCTTCCAGACGAGCGCGTGCTCGCGCCCGCCGCCCCCGACGACCAGGATGCGCATCGCTCAGTGGCGGAAGTGGCGCACGCCGGTGAAGACCATCGCGCCGCCGCGGGCGTCGACCGCGCGGATCACCTCGGCGTCGCGCGTGCTGCCGCCGGGCTGCACGATCGCCGTGGCGCCCGCGGCGAGCGCCTCCTCGGCGCCGTCGGGGAAGGGAAAGAAGGCGTCGCTCGCGAGCGCGGCGCCGGCGAGCGCGATGCCGAGACGCGCCGCCCGCGCCACCGCGGCCCGGATCGCCTCGACGCGCGAGGTCTGCCCGCCGCCGAGCGCGAGCGTGCGGTCGGCGGCGGCGAAGACGACCGCGTTCGACTTGACGTGCTTCACCACCTTCCAGCCGAAGGCGAGGGCCGCACGCTCGCTCGGCGTCGGCGCGCGGCGGGTGACCACGGTCGCCGCGGCCAGATCCTCGATGCTGCGGTCGGCCTCCTGGACGAGGAGCCCGCCCGCCACGCCGCGCAGCGCCGGGGCCTGCGCAGGCATCGCCTCCGGATGCCAGCGCACGAGCCGGCGATTCTTCTTGCGGCGCAGCAGCTCGAGGGCGTCGGGGGCGAAGTCGGGCGCGATCAGCACCTCGGTGAAGAGCTCGTCGACCGCGCGGGCGAGCGGGAGGGTCCACGGCCGCGTCGAGACGACCACGCCGCCGAAGGGCGACTCCGGGTCCGTCGCGAAGGCGCGCTCCCAGGCCACCAGCGGATCGGGGCCGGCGCCGACGCCGCAGGGCGTGTTGTGCTTGAGGATCGCCACGACGGCCTCGGGCCCGGCGAGGAAGTCCGCGGCGAGCGCGAGCGCCGCGTCGATGTCGACCACGTTGTTGTAGGAGAGCTCCTTGCCGTGCAGCGGCTCGGCGATCGCGAGGAAATCGCCGTAGAGCGCGGCGGCCTGGTGCGGGTTCTCCCCGTAGCGCATGTCGAGCGCCTTCGTCCCGCCCCAGTGGAAGCTCGCGCCGAAGCGCGCCGCGCCGTCCTGCGCCCCGAGCCAGTCGGCGATGAGACCGTCGTAGCAGGCGGTCACGTGGAAGACCTTCTGCGCGAGCCGCCGGTTGGTCGCCACCGAGACCTCGCCGCGCGCGCGCAGCTCGGCGATCACCGCCGCGTAGTCCTCGGGGTCGACCAGGACCGTCACCGCCGCGTGGTTCTTCGCCGCCGACCGGAGCATCGAGGGCCCGCCGATGTCGATCTGCTCGATCGCCTCCTCCAGCGTCACCCCCGGCCGCGCCACCGTCTCGCGGAACGGGTAGAGGTTGACCGCCACGAGGTCGATCGGCTCGATGCCGTGCGCGCGCATCTCCTCCTGGTGCGCCGGGAGGTCGCGGCGGGCGAGCAGGCCCCCGTGGATCTTCGGGTGGAGCGTCTTTACCCGGCCGTCGAGCAGCTCGGGGAACCCCGTCCAGTCGCTCACCTGACGCACGGGGACGCCGGCGTCGGCGAGCAGCCGTGCGGTCCCGCCCGTCGAGAGGATCTCCACGTCGCGCTCGACGAGCGCGCGGGCGAGCTCGACCACGCCCCGCTTGTCGCTCACGCTGATGAGCGCGCGGCGGATCCTAGGCATCGAACTCCTCCACGTACACGCGCGGCACGCGCCGGCCGATCGCAGTGAGCACCTCGTAGCTGATCGTGTCGCACCAGCCGGCGACCTCGTCGGCGCCGATGGCCGCGCCGTCCTGCACACCCAGCACCACCACCGGCTCGCCGGCGCCGACGCCCGGGACGTCGGTGACATCGATCATCGTGTGATCCATGCAGACGCGCCCCACCACCGGCACGCGGCGGCCGCGCACGAGCACCTGCGCGCGATTCGAAGCGAGGCGATGGTACCCGTCGGCGTAGCCGATCGGCAGCGTGGCGATCACGCTCGGCCGCGCGGTGACGAACGTGCCGCCGTAGCCGACCGGCGTCTCGGCGGCCACCGCGCGGGCCTGCGTGATCCGCGTGCGCAGGCAGAGCGCCGGTCGCAGCCGCGCGCGCGCGGCGAGGTGCGGCGCGGGCGCGTAGCCGTAGAGCATGAGGCCGGGGCGGACCATCGTGAAGTGCGCGGCCGGCAGGGAGAGCACGGCGGCGGAGTTGGCGAGGTGGACGAGCGGCGGGTGCACGCCGGCCGCGGCGAGCGCGGCGCGCGCCTCGGCGAAGCGCGCGAGCTGCGTGCGCGCCGCGGCGGTGTCGAGGTCGTCGGCGGAGGCGAAGTGGGAAAACACGCCCGCGATGGCCACACCGGGCAGGTCCCGGATCGCCGCGGCGAACGCGCCCACCTCGCCCGGCTCGAGGCCGAGGCGCGTCATGCCCGTGTTCACCTTGACGTGCACGGCAACCGTCCTGCCCACCGCGCGCGCCGCCGCCCCGAGCGCGCGCACGCTCTCGACCGTCCAGGCCGCCACCGCAAGCCCGTGGGCTGCCACCGTCGCCTCCTCGCCCGGAAACGCCCCACCGAGCACGACGATGGGCACGTCGAGCCCTGCGCGGGCGATCTCCACGCCCTCCTCGACGGTCGAGACGCCGAGCGCCGCCGCGCCGGCCTCGACGAAGGCGCGCGCGGCCGCGACCGCGCCGTGCCCGTACGCGTCGGCCTTCACCACCGCCATCACCCCGACACCCGGGCCCACGCACGCCTGCGCCTCGCGACAATTGGCGCGCAGCGCACCGAGGCTCACCTCGGCCACCGTCGGTCTGCCGGGAACGTCACGCATCGAGGGGGAGGAGACGCTGCTTCGCATACCAAATCGCCCGGCGCGCGGCTACCGACGCGGCGGGCAGGGTGACTGGCCGCGACGCCCGGTGATGGAATACCGCGGGGGCCATGGGCGAGCGGGCCCGGGTCGTGCGTCGGGGCGGTCGGCTGTGGACGGTGCGGAGGGTGCCCCGGGCAGAAGCGGTCGAGGCCGACTTCCGCTTCTGGTACGAAGGGCTCACTGCGGAGGAGCGCGTCGAGGCGGTGGAGGCCGCGCTCGAGAGCTGCCTCAAGACGCGAGGTGCCGATGGCGTCCCGCGATTACGAAGAGTTCATCGCCGCGTTGAATGCCCATGGCGTCCGCTACCTCGTCGTCGGCGCGCACGCCGTCGCCTTCCACGCCAGACCGCGCGCCACGAAGGACCTCGACGTCTTCGTCGAACCGACGCGCGAAAATGCCCAGCGGCTGCTCGCGGCGCTGCGCACGTTCTTCGGCAGTGTCGAGCTCGGCTATACCGCCAAGGACGTGATCGATCCGCGATGGATCATCCAGCTTGGCGTTGCACCGGCGCGAATCGACCTGGGGATGTGCGCGGCCCACGTGGGCGCACGGCGACCTTGAGGACGGCCCGGGTAACGCAGGTGCCCGCCCAGAGCGCCCGGATGAGCTCGTCCCGACTCACCACGACCCCAGGAAGGGTCGCGAGGTAACAGAGCACGGCCAGCGGGCGGGGCTGGAGCGCGACCGGCTGATCGCCCTTCCACAGGCGCTGCTCATACGGGTCGAGCCGGAAGGCCCCGAAGGTGATCACCGTGGTCGCCTGTGCCATGCCGAGAGGCTCCACGCCGCGGCCCCCTGTTGGCCGCGGCCCCGCACGTGAACCACGGATCGCAGCGTGTCGGCAAGATAGCGCTTCCGACGACGGCGCCGCGGGTGTAGGCGAGGCGCATGGACGTCTTCGAGACGATGCGGACCTGCCGGGCGATCCGGCGTCTGCGGCCCGACCCGATCCCGCCGGCGCTGCTCACGCGCGTGCTCGAGGCCGCGACCTGGGCGCCGAGCGGCGGCAATCGCCAGCCCTGGCGCTTCCTGGTCGTCACGGAGCCGCGCCTCAAGGCCGCGCTCCGCGATCTCTATCTGCCCACCTGGCGCGCCTACCGCGAGCAGCGCGGCCGGCTCGCCGCGGAGCTGCCCGCCGAGCGCCGGCGCCGCGCCGAGCGCGGGCTCGCCGCCGGCGACCACCTGGCCACGCACCTTAACGAGGCGCCCGCGATCGTCGTGGTGTGCGCGCGGCTGAAAGATCTGATGATCACCGACGCACAGCTCGGCCGCCCCTCGGTGGTGGGCGGCGCGTCGATCTATCCGGCCGTGCAGAACCTGCTCCTCGCCTGTCGCGCGGTGGGGCTCGGCGCCGTGCTGACGACGCTGCTCTGCCTCCACGAGCCCGAGGTGCGGACGCTGCTCGACATCCCCGAGGGCTGGGCCACGTGCGCCCACGTGCCGATCGGGTGGCCCGCCGGCACGGGCTACGGCCCCGTCGAGCGCAAGCCGTTGGCCGCGCTCACGTTCGCCGACCGCTGGGGGACGCCACTGCTCCCGTGAGGCCGCCGGGCTAGCCGGATTGCGCCGCGAGCCAGCGATGCACCTCGCCGGCGAACGCCTCGAACCGTTCCGGGGCGTGCGCCAGCGCCTCGATCACGCGCTCGACGTCGACGTCGAGATAGTCGTGGACCAGCACGTTGCGGAATCCGCCGAGCCCCCTGAGCTCGGCGCGAAGGCCGGGGCTCAGCACCCCCTCGGCCGCAAGCCCGTCGAGAATTTGCTCGTAGGTGTCCGGGCTGCGCGCGAAGGCGCTGGCGAGCACGTGATTGCCCACGTCGAGGACGATCTCGCAGCCGAGCTGGAGCCCGCGCTCCACGAGCCACTGGAGATCCTCGTCGCGGCGGAGCGCAGCCGGCCCCCGCTCGCGATAGCGCCGGAGCCGCCGCACCACCTGCTGGAGCCGCCGGAGCCTCGCCTCGAGGGCGCGCGGGCGCAGCGTCACAGGGGATCCCCGTAGAGATAATGATGCTGGACGCGGCGCAGGTACGCCGTGTCGAGATACTCGCGGCGCACGCGCTCCTCGCGGAGATCGGCGGCCTCCTCGTCGCGGGCGAACACCCGCCGCCCGCCGGTCACGATCTCGTAGGCGAGCACCGGCCCCGCGACCTCGAGCCGGCAGACGTCCACCTCGAGCCCCGTGCGCCGGGCGATCTCGGCCGCCACCGCGTCGGCGAGGCCGGGAGCGCTACCGTCCGTGAGGATCGCGACGTCGAGGTCGCTGCCGGCGCGCGCCTCGCCGCGCGCCCGCGAGCCGAACACCCACGCCGCGACGATCCCCGGCTCGGCCGCCGCCACCGCGGCCACGATCCGCGCGAGGTCTTCGGCCGCCATGCCGCGGCGAGCGTAGAGGCGCCCCTCCCCGCGGTCAAGCCGCCGCCCGCCAAAACGCGCCCCGTGGACGCATGCCCGCGGCGGTGGCATGAGAGGCGGCATGAAGCCCACACTCGTCACGGGGGCCAACGGACACCTCGGCAACAACCTCTGCCGCCAGCTCCTCGCCCGCGGCGAGCGCGTGCGGGCGATGATCCGCCCGAGCGCCGACCCTGCCCCGCTCGCCGGGCTCGACGTCGAGATCGTGCGCGGCGACATCCTCGACGCCGCCCAGACGGCGCGCGCCATCGAGGGCTGCGGGCGCGTCTACCACACGGCCGCGGGCTTCCTCCTCTGGGCGCGCGATCCCGAGCGGGAGATCGTCCAGCCGAGCGTCGAGGGCACCCGCAACGTCATGGAAGCGGCCGCGCGCGCGGGCGTCGAGAAGGTCGTCTACACGAGCACCTCGGGCGCCATCGGCCATGCCGAGTCGCCCGACACGCCCTACGACGAGTCGCGGACGAACACCGCCCCGCACACCCACTACCTGCGGGGCAAGATCGCCGCGGAGCGCGAGGCGTTCGCGATCGCGGCCCGCACGGGGCTGCCGATGACGGCGATCTACCCGGGGCTCATCCTCGGGCCGCGCTTCTGGAAGCCGAGCGAGTCCGTCGCGCAGTTCGTGCAGTTCGTGAACCGCGGCGCCCCCGCCTACTTCGACGGCGGCTTTAGCGTCGTCGACGTCGACGACGTGGCGCGCGGGGCGATCCTCGCCATGGAGAAGGGCGGAGATCGCGAGAAGTACATTCTCGCCGGCGACAACGTCACGGTGAAGCAGCTCTTCGACATGGTCTCCGCGCTCACCGGGGTGAGGGCGCCGGCGATCAAGCTCCCCGTGCCGGTGATGCGGGCGCTCGCCGCGGTGCTCGAGCTCGCAAGCCGGCTCACGGGCACGCGGCCGATGATCGACCGCAGCCAAGTCGCCGAGTTCGCCGGGCGCTGGGCCTACTTCTCGAACGCCAAGGCCGCCCGCGAGCTCGGCTACACCTGGCGCCCGGCGGCCGAGGTGGTGCGCCGCACGGTGGCGTGGATCGTCGAGCACGGGTTCGTCGCCGCGCCGCGGAAGGCCGTGCTCCGCCTCGACCCGTCACTGCGCGGCGCGCTTGCCTGAGCCGTTGCCCGGCTGGTGGCGAGGGGCTATCGTCGACGGCCGGTGGAGATCATCGTCAACGACGAGCCGCGCAGCATCGCCGCCGGCGCCACCGTCGCCGATCTCGTCGAGGCGCTCGGTCTGAGCGGACGGCGCATCGCGGTCGAGGTCAACGCGGCGGTCGTCCCGCGGGCGGCCTACGGCACGACGGCGCTCGGCGAGGGCGACCGCGTCGAGGTGATCCACTTCGTCGGGGGCGGGTGAGATGGCTGCCGATCCGTTCGTGCTCGCTGGCCGCGAGTACCGCTCGCGCCTCATCGTCGGCACCGGCAAGTACCGCTCGTTCGAGGAGACGCGGCGCGCGGTCGAGGCGTCGGGCGCGGAGATCGTGACGGTGGCCGTGCGCCGCGTGAACATCACCGACCCGGGCAAGGAGAACCTCCTCGACTACCTGCCGCCCGAGCGCTACACGATCCTCCCCAACACCGCGGGCTGCCACACGGTCGAGGAGGCGGTGCGCACCTGCCGGCTCGCGCGCGAGGCCGGCGTCGGCACGCTCGTCAAGCTCGAGGTGATCGGCGACGAGAAGACGCTCTTCCCCGACGTGCCGGCCACGATCGAGGCAGCCAAGATCCTCCTGAGGGAGGGCTTCCAGGTGCTCCCCTACGTCACCGACGACCCGGTGGCGTGCAAGCGCCTCGAGGAGCTCGGCTGCCCGGCGGTGATGCCGCTTGCGGCGCCGATCGGCTCGGGGCTCGGCATCCGCAACCCCTGGAACCTCCGGATCATCGTCGAGCAGAGCCGCGTGCCGGTGATCGTCGATGCTGGCGTGGGCACGGCGTCGCACGCAGCCGAGGCGCTCGAGCTCGGCTGCGACGCGGTGCTGATGAACACGGCGATCGCGGGCGCGCAGGATCCGCTCACGATGGCCGAGGCGATGCGGCTCGCCGTCGAGGCGGGCCGCAAGGCGTTCCTCGCGGGGCGCATCCCGCAGAAGCTCTACGCGACGGCGTCGAGCCCGCTGACCGGGCTCATCCGCTGACCGGCCCGTGCGCGTCCCGGCCCTGATCCTCGTCACCGATCGGCGGGCGACCGGGGGGCGGGACCTCCTCGAGGTCGTCGCCGCCGCGCTCGACGCCGGGCTGCCGGCGGTGCAGCTCCGCGACAAGGACCTGCCGGGACGGCCGCTGCTCGCGCTCGCCGAGCGCCTGCGGGCGGCGACCGTGCGCACGGGCGCGCTGCTGTTCGTGAACGACCGCGTCGACGTGGCGATCGCCGTCGGCGCCGACGGCGTGCACCTCGGCCACGGCGCGCTCCCCGCCGCGGCGGCCCGCCGGCTGCTGCCCGCGGGCGCAGGCGTGGGCGTCTCGATCCACGCGCCGGGCGAGAGCACCGGGGACGCCGACTTCGCGTTCTTCGGCCCGGTGTGGGACACGCCGGGCAAGACGGCGGCCGGGCCGGCACGCCTCGCCGAGGCGGTCGCCGCCGCGGCCGTGCCCGTGCTCGCGATCGGCGGGGTCACCGCCGAGCGCGTGCCGGCAGTGCGCGCCGCGGGCGCGGCCGGCGTGGCCGTGATCCGCGCCATCCTCGCCGCCGACGATCCCGCCGCGGCCACGCGCGCGCTCGTGGCGGCGCTGGCATGAGCCCGCAGGCGCGTGGCAAGCTTTGAGCGCGATGCCCTGGACGCCCTGGGTCCCGTGGATCTTCCTCGCCGTGAGCCTCTGGGGCGCGTGGTTCACGTACAACGGGCTCAAGCCGGCGTACCGCGGCGGACGCCGCGCGGTCTTGAGCTTCTTTGCCGGCTGGCTCACCACCGAGCTGGCGCTGCACCACCTCGCCTGGCAGGCGCTGTTCACGCTCGGGTTCGTGTGGGCGGGCGCGCTCGCCGCCTGGCCGGGTTGGGCGGGCCTTGCGGTGACGCTCGCGTCGTGGGCCGGGCTCGTGCACATCTGGCGCGCGGCGCATCTCGCCGAGGACGCGGTCGAGCGCGCGCTTTTAGCCGGCTTGGGCGAGCGCTACGCCGAGGCGATCCCGGAAGACCTGCGCGCGCGTCTCTCGCCCACCGTCGACTGGAAGCAGCTCCTCCTGCCGATCCCCGTGCGCCACCCCGAGGTCGAGCGCGTGCGCGACCTGGTCTACCACCGCGAGGGCCGCCAGGCACTGCGCCTCGACGTCTACCGCCGCCGCGACCAGCCGCGCCGCTGCCCCACCCTGCTCCAGATTCACGGCGGCGCGTGGATCGTCGGCAGCAAGAACGAGCAGGGCCTCCCGCTGATGATCCACCTCGCGGCGCGCGGATGGGTGTGCGTGGCGGCGAACTACCGGCTCGCCCCCGGCGCGACCTTTCCCGACCCGCTCGTCGACTTAAAGCGCGCGATCGCCTGGATCCGCCGCCACGGCCCGGAGTACGGCGCCGACCCCGACTTCCTGGTGGTCACCGGCGGCTCGGCCGGCGGGCACCTCGCGGCGCTGGTCGCGCTCACGCCGAACGCCCCCGAGTACCAGCCCGGCTTCGAGGACGTCGACACCGCCGTCGCCGGGTGCGTCGCCTTCTACGGCGTCTACGACTTCACCGACGCCGCGGGGAACTGGCCGCACCGCGGCCTCGAGCGGCTGCTCGAGCGGCGGGTGATCAAGGCGCCGCTCGCCGCGGCACGCCCCGTGTGGGAGCGGGCCTCGCCGATCTACCACGTGGGCCCGCACGCCCCGCCGTTCTTCGTGATCCACGGCGACCGCGACACGATGGTGCCGGTCGCCGAGGCGCGCCGCTTCGTCGAGGCGCTGCGGCAGGCCTCGCGCGAGCCGGTCGTCTACGCCGAGATTCCCGGCGCGCAGCACGCCTTCGAGATCTTCCCGTCGCTGCGGACGACCTTCGTCATCCACGGCGTCGAGCGCTTTCTCGCCTGGCTCTACGCGCGGCGGGGCGCCGCGGCCGCCCCGGCGCGCGAGACCGCGGCGCGGTAACCGTGCGCGGGGTTGGCCTTGCGCTCGCGCTCCTCGCCGCGGCGGCGCCTGCGGCCGCGCGGCATGTCCCCGTGCGCGACGCGCTCTGCATTTCCCTGTCGGCAGGCCCGCTCCTCGGCGCCGCGCCGGCGGGCCGCGAGGCCTATCTCGGGGCGCTCGCGGAGCTCGGCTGGCGCTGGCTGCGCACGGACTTCACCTGGACCGCGCTCGAGCCCGCGCGGGGACGCTTCGCGTTCGCCGACTACGACGACGTCGTCGAGCGCGCCCGGGCGCACGGCGTCGCGCTGCTCGGCATCCTCGACTACGGGAATCCCTGGGCGGCGCCGCAGGCGCCCGCGAACGACGACCACTACCCGCCCGCCGACCCGGCCGATTTCGCCGCCTTCGCCGGCGCCACCGCGGCGCACTTCGCCGGACGCGTCGCCGCCTGGGAGATCTGGAACGAGGAGAACAGCCCGACCTTCTGGAAGCCCGCTCCCGACCCAGCGGCGTACGCCCGGCTCGCGCTCGAGGCCGCTCGCGCCATTCGGGCGACCGGCGCGCGCGTCCCGATCGCCACCGGCGGGCTCGCGCCCACCTTCGACTTTCTCTTTTACCACCAGGATTGGGGGTTTCTCACCGCGGCCGCCGCCGCGCACCGCGGCTGGCTGCGCGCGTTTTCGGCGGCCGCCATGCATCCCTACACGTTCCTCCAGACGCCGGCCCCCGAGTACGACGTCAACGCGATCGGCCCGTCGGTGCCGCACCAGCTCGCCGATTTCCGCGCCCGCCTCGCCGCGGCGAGCGGCGGCCGGCTGCCCGTCTGGGTCACCGAGCTCGGCTGGTACACCGCGCCCGACAGCGGCAACCCGCTCTTCCCCCCAGGGGTGAGCGAGGACGACCAGGCCCGCTACCTCGTGCGCGGCACGGCGCTCGCGCTCGCCGCCGGGGCCGCGCGCGTCTGCTGGTACACGCTCACGGACTTCGCGAACTTCCTGCACGACAAGGAGGCCGCATTCGGCCTCGTGCGCTGGACGCCCGACCCCGTCCCCGGCGCGCTGGTGCCGAAGCCCGCCTACACCGCCGCGCGCACCTTCGCGGCGACGCTGGCCGACACGCACTTTGGCCGCGACCTCTCGGCCCGCCTGGGCCTCCTCGGCGCGGGCGGGTACGCGCTCGCCTTCCGCGGCCGTGCCCGCACGGTGCTCGTGCTCTGGGCCCCGGGGGCGCCCGTGGCGCTGCGGCTTACGGCCCCGGGCCGCGTGCGCGCCGCGCGCCTGATCGCCCTCGACGGCGCGGTGACACCGCTCGACCCGCGCGGACCCATCGCGTTGACGCTCGGCCCGAGCCCGGTCTACCTCGAGCTCGAGGAGGGAGGCACATGAGCTGCATCTTCTGCCGGATCGTCGCCGGGGAGATCCCGGCCGAGGTGGTGGCGCGCGACGCGGGCGCGGTGGCGTTCCTCGACGTGCAGCCCCTCGCCGACGGACACGTGCTCGTGGTGCCGCGCACGCACGTGGCGCGGCTCGAGGAGATGGCCACCGCCGACGCCGAAGCCCTCTTCCGCACGGTGGTGCGGCTCGTGGGCCCGGTGCGCCGGGCCCTCGGCGCCGAGGCGACCACCGTCGGCGTCAACGACGGGGCGGCGAGCGGGCAGACCGTGCCGCACGTCCACGTCCACATCGTGCCGCGCTGGAGCGGCGACGGCGCGGGCACCATCCACACGATCTTCCCGCGCCGGACGCGCCGCCCGCTCGCCGAGGTGGCCGCGGCGATTCGCACGGCGCTCGGCTAGCCGGCTAGACGGCTACGCGCTCCCCGTGGCGACGGCGCGCGCCCAGCGGTAGTCGGGCTTGCCCGCGGGCGAGCGCACGACACGCTCGACCACGCAGAGGCCACGCGGGATCTTGTAGCCGGCGATCCGCGCCCGGCAGTGCGCCTGGAGCTCTTCGAGCGTCACCTGCGCGCCGGGGCGCAGCTCGACCACGGCCGTGACCCGCTCGCCCCAGCGCGCGTCGGGCACGCCGACCACCGTGCAGTCGAACACCGCGGGGTGCGACTTGACCGCCGCCTCCACCTCCTCGGGAAAAACCTTCTCGCCGCCCGTGTTGATCGATACCGAGCCCCGGCCGAGCAGCGTGATCCGCCCGTCGGCCTCCACCGTCGCCCAGTCGCCCGGCATCGCCCAGCGCACCCCGTCGACCGTGATGAATGTCTCGGCGGTCTTCACCGGATCCTTGTAGTACTCGAGCGGGATGTCGCCCGAGCGCGCGATCTTGCCGATCTTCCCCGAGCCCGGCGGGATCGGCCGGCCCGCCTCGTCGAGGACGGCGGTCGTGCCGATGCGCGAGACGGTGGGCCCGCCCCGCATCGCGGTCGCACCGGGCTGCACGATCACCATGCCGTTGTTGCCGCTCTCCGAGGAGCCGACGGCGTCGATCATCACGAGGTCGGGGAAGCGCTGGAAGAACTGATCCTTCACGGCCGGCGAGAAGGTCGCCGCGCTCGAGGTAAGCAGACGCAGCGACGCGAGATTCCAACGCGCATCGGGCGCGGCCAGCGCCTCGATGAGCGGGCGCGCCATCGCATCACCGGTGATCATGAGCGAGTTCACCTGCTCCGCCTCGACCAGCGCCCAGACGCGCCGCGGATCGAACCGGCTCACGAGCACGACCTTGTTGCCGAGAAAGCTCTGCCCCATCACCGCCCACTGCGTGGCGCCGTGCATGAGCGGCGCGATGGGCAGGAACGTGATGGGTGCGCCCGCCTTGGCCTTCTCGACCATGTATTCCGGGTACGGCGCGCGCTCCCCGGTCATCGGGTCGATGCCGCCGCCGAGCGCCATGAAGACGTCGACGTGGCGCCAGACGACCCCCTTCGGCAGGCCCGTGGTGCCACCCGTATAAAGGATGTAGCGGTCGTCGGCCGAGCGCGGCGGAAAGTCGCGCACCGGGGATGCGCCGGCGAGCGCCGCCTCGTAGTCGGCCGAGCCGAGGCCGCGCGCCTCCGCGTCGCTCCCGTCGTCGATGCAGATCGTGTGGCGCACGAGCGGCATGGCGTCGCGCACGCCCGTCACCCGGGGGGCGAACTGGCGTTGGTAGACGAGCGCCTTTAAGTCGGCGTTGTCGAAGAGGTAGCGCAGCTCGTCTTCGACGTAGCGGTAGTTGATGTTGATCCAGACCGCGCGCAGCTTGAAGACCGCCCAGAGCGTTTCCACCCATTCGACCGAGTTGAGCGCGTAGATGCCGACGTGGTCGCCCGGGCCGATGCCGTGCGCGGCGAGGTGGTGCGCCAGGCGATTCGCGCGCGCTTCCATCTCGCGGTAGGTGCGCCGCTTCCCCTCGCACACGAGGTACTCGCGGTCGCCAAAGTGATCGACGGCGTGCTCGAAGAGATCGGCGAGGTTGAACTGCATCGCCGGGAATAGACCACGATCCCGGCGTCGCGCTCAAACGGCTAGCGCACCTCGATCGGGTTGCTCTCGACCGTCTCGGGCGTCCGCTCCACCCGCGGCGCGCAGGTGCGGAGCACGAGGCGCGCCCGTCCGCACGCGGGTGCGGCCGGGACGCGGAACACCACGCCCGTGGCGTCCGCCGGAAGGCAGCCGTCGCCGGCGTCGCCTTCCAGGGTCACCGACACCGGTGCGCCGCGCTCGGGGAGGAGCGTCGCGGTGCGCGCGACGCGCACCGGCGGGACGGTGAGCGCGTGCAGCGCCACAGCGATCGGCTCGCCCGTCCCGTAGCGGTCGAACTCGGTGCGCGCGAAGAGCCGCGCATTGCCGGCGGAGAGGTTCTCGTCGACGCGCGAGGTCGCGGCCTCCCAGAACCGCGGCCGGCCGACGTCGACGTGGAGGAACCCTTCGCGGGCGTAGTAACCCGCGCCGCAGCAGCCGAGCGCCCGCACGCGCAGCCAGAGCCCGAAGAGCTCGCGGCGGGGAAAGGCGAGGTCGGCGGCCAGGCCCTCGGTGTGCAGCGAGCCGCCCGCGACCTGCCGGCCCTGGGCGCGCAGCGCCGCGTTGTAGTCGGGGCTGCGGTAGCCCGACATCAGCACGAGCGGCCGCGTGCCGCTCAGTGCCTGGAGCCGACCCAGCACCTCGACGAGCCTGAGCGCGATCGGCGTCTCGCGGCCGTCGGCGCTGCGAAAGACGTGCGCCAGGCGGGCGAGCGCGTCGGGATCGTAGGTGCCGTCGGCGCGGCGATAGACGACCGCCGCGCGCTCGCCGGTGTGCGCGTTCTCGATGGCGAGCGTGCCCGGGCCCTCGACGAAGAAGCGGGGAGGCGCCGCCGCGCACGGACGCACGAGCGCAACCACCGTGGCGGCGACGGCAAGCCGGCGCATGGCGAGCGACTCTACGCGCAGCGCCATCGCGCGCAACTACGCGAGGTGGCTCGCAGCCGCGATCGCGAGATCGACGAGGCGCCCCCCGAATCCGCGCTCCAGGCGGTGGTGCGTCATCCCCCCCTCGGCCGTCGCGATGAAGGCGCCGAGCGCACGGGTCGCGCGCACGAGCGTGCGCTGCGCACGACCCGGAGGCTGGGTGCCCGCGCGGCGCACGAGCGCCCGCGCCGCCGCGAGGCGGGCGCGCAGCCGGCGGAGCAGCGGCCGCGGTGCGCTGCCGGGGACGAGCAGGCTCGCCAGCGTCGCAAGCCGGCAATCGACGGCCGCGAGCCCATCCAGGGCTTCGTGCGTGCAGAAGCCGCCGACGCAGCCGTCGAGCGTGCAGGGGTCGCCGTCGTCGCACGCCTGGGGCACCCCCGCGACGCAGGCCACCGGCGAGGCGAGCGTCGTCGAGGTGGGGGGATCGGCACGGCCGGTCGGGTCGAGCGTCGTGGTGGTGGTCACGGCCGTGGTCGAGGTCGCGGGCAGCGTGACGGTGGTGGTGGCCGTGGTGGTGGTCGTGGTGGTCGTGGTCGTCGTCGCGCCGTCCACCGTGGTCGTCGTGGTGATGGTGGTGGTCGTGGTGGTGAGGGTCGTGGTCGTCGAGGTCGAGGTCGACGTCGACACCGTGGTGCTCGTCGTGGTCGTCGAGGGGGCGAGCGTGGTCGTGGTCGGCCCCTGGTCGGCGAAGAGATAGGCGGCGCCGCTGCCGCCCCCGGCGAACCACGCGCCGACGAGCACGCCCTCGCCGGCGAAGGCGACGGCGGCCCCGAACTGGTCGCCCGCCGCGGGCGCGGGATCAGCGAACGTCCAGAGGGGCGTCGGGCTCGCGGCATCGAAGAGAAAAACCGATCCCGCATCGGGCACGCTGCCCGCGTTCGCGAACGGTGCGGCGACGAGCGCAGTCGTGCCGGCGAGCGCGACGGCGGCGCCGAAGCGCGAGTCGAGGAGGCCCGCGGGGGGGAGGAAGGTCTGGAGGAGCGTGCCCGAGGCCAGGTCGAAGAGGTAGGCGGCGCCCGCGGCCGAGCCGCCGGCGGGATCGAGCGGCGCGCCGACGAGAAGCTGCGTGTCGGTGGCGGCCACTGCCGCACCGAAGGCGGCGCCCACCGCCGGCCGCGGGCTCGTGAGGGTGCGCACGAGCGCGCCGGTCGCGCCGTCGAAGACGTAGACGGCGCCCGCGTTGGCGAGGCCGTTGCCGTCGTAAGGTGCGCCCACGACGAGGCGCGTGCCCGCGCCGGCGACGGCGGTCCCGAAGCGCGCGTAGGCCGTGGGCGCAGGATTCGCCAGATCGAGGAGCGTCGCGCCCGAGTCGGGGTCGACGAGGTAGACGGCACCGGCGGCGGCGGCGCCGGGCGCATCGCGGTAGGGCACGCCGATGGCGAGGCTCGACCCGAGGGCGGCGAGCGCCGAGCCGAAGAGCTCGGAGGCCGCGGGTGCGGGGTTCGGGATCACCCGTTCGGGCACCGTGCCGCCGAGCGGAAAGAGCGTCACCACACCGGCGCGCGGCGCGCCCGCGGTGGCATCGGGCGACCCCACGGCGAGATGCGTGCCCACCGCGGCGAGCGCGCTGCCGAACTCGTCGCCGGCCGCGGCGCCGCGCAGCGTGGCGAGGAGGCCGCCCGAGGCGGCATCGACGAGGTAGACCGCGCCCGCATCGGTGCCCGCGGCGTCGTTGCGGCTCGCCCCGATCGCGATTGCGCTGCCCGCCGCGGCCACGGCCGCACCGAAGACGTCGAAGCGGACGGGCATCGGCTCTGTAAAGCTGCGCGCGAGCACGAAGGGCACGGCGGTCGCCGGCGCCGCACGCAGCGCGAGGAGCGCACCGGCGACGAAGCCGGCGCGCGTCACGGCGCTGACTCCGTGTCAGGCCGGGCGACCGCGTCCCGCCGCGCGCATCGGCGTGGGGAGGCCGGAGACATCCCGAGAGCAACGCGCGTGCCGGGGCCGGGCGAGCGCCTTCAGGAGCGCGTCGCAGGTTGACCGTCGCACCCCCCCTGGGTAGAAGAGGCGCCGCGTCGCCACCCTAGCTCAGTCGGTAGAGCAACTGATTCGTAATCAGTAGGTCGCCGGTTCGACTCCGGCGGGTGGCTCTGCGGACGCCCGCGCGTCACCGCCACAGTGCCATGCGGAGCCCGCGGGCATCGACCGGAGGTGGGTTGGGCACCGGTGCAGCCTTTCCATTGGGCATCTCGACGGCGGCAACGAGAGACTGGGCTGGAAGTGCTCAGACCTGATCTGACAATGTGCTAAACGGTCCTCGGTGTCCTTGCCCGCGATGAGCGGGGGAAGCGAAGGAGGAGCCGAGGATGAGCAAGGACCAGAAGGTCATCAAG